>Ga0196976_1000239_pt1 | contig 37004 bp, 27 predicted proteins | sample S3v_513CmetaG_FD_148644 | JGI IMG/M metagenome (GOLD analysis project Ga0196976, IMG submission 148644) | Soil microbial communities from Anza Borrego desert, Southern California, United States - S3+v_5-13C | ecosystem: Environmental > Terrestrial > Soil > Desert | place: USA: California... | reverse complement strand
GAACGCCAGCCGGGTCAGCCGCCGATGAGGAACGCCCAGTCCGGCCCGAGCGTGTCGATGAGCGGCTTGGCCAGCGCGACGACGAGCAGGAAGGCCCACCCGCCGGTGAGCGGCCGGGCCGGCGCCGGCTGCGGTCGGGTAGCCCAGAGAGGCAGCGGCTCCAGGAGAAGGAACACGATCCACAGGGGGGTGACGGCGCCCAGCCAGAACCACGCCCACTTGGTCGCGAACCGGGGCTGGTCGCCCCCGGCCAGGAGGAGCAGGGTGCCGACCGTGGCCAGGATGCCGGACGGGCCGGCCGGCATCGTCCAGCCGTCGGCGTATCGGAACTCGGGAACCGTCGTGACCGGGACATCCGCCTGCCGCGCCGCCCGCAGGATCGCCGCGCCCTCGTCCACGACCGGCGAGCCGTCGATCGTGGAGTACTCGTATCGCGTGGTCGCCGCCTTGCCGTCCTCGGTCCAGTCCACGCGCAGCAGCCCCTGGCCGAGGACACCGGGCTCCCAGCGCTCGATGGTCAGCTCGCTGACGACGCCGGCGTCGAGCTGGGCCAGCAGCTCGCCTACCGTGCGCTCCGTGGGTTCGGCGGGCTGGGACGCGAGCGTCACAAGGCCGGTGAGGAGCCCGACGGCGAGCAGCACGCGCAGCACGACGACGATCGGCAGCGATGGTCCGACGAGCCGCCGAGGCCCCGCCGGCAGCGGCCCGGTTGTCGTGTAGGCGAGCGCCCCCCGCGCGTCCGCTCCGGACATGGGTTGCAGCGTAGTGCGGCCCGGTTGCCGACGGCAGGCCTTCCCGCGCCCCGGTGGCCCGGCGTCGTCGTTACCGAACTGACGCACGTCGTCCGCGGCGCGCCCCCAACCGTCCGGTCGCCCCGCGCGTTGTAGTGGACATGAGGTGTCACGGCGCAAGGGGGATGGCATGGACCGTCGACGCGCGTTCTGGTTGGTCATGTGGCCCGCAGTCTCCGTACTGGCAGCGCTCGTGGTCGGAGTCGCCGCACTCGCGGCAGCCTCACTGGCCGCGGAGCCGGACGGGGCGGACGACGCCGAGGGCCTGCAGCTCGTCCTGGACCGCGCGGCGGCGAGCGGTGACCTCGTCGTCACCGAGCTGACCAGCTCCCCCGCCGCCGGCGCCGCGGTGGTCCTCGCGGTCCTGGCCTGGCTGGTGGTCCTGGGCGTGGGCGCGCAGCGGTACTTCCCCGAGCGTCGTCGGCTCGCCCCGGCGTTCCTGACCGTGCTCGTCGCGGTGGGTGTGGCCACGTCCGCGGTCGCGCTCGGCGACCACGACCCCCTGCTGCTCGGCGGGCTCGTGCCCGTCGCGGCGACGTCCGCCCTGATCGCCGGCGTCGTCGTCTTCCCGCTCGCCGGGCACCGGTGGCAGGCCGCGGCGCCGCACCACCACCACGAGCCGCCGGTGTACGCACACCTCGCCGACCTGCTGTAGGCGGCCGCGCATCTCGCGGCGCCGCGCCGTCGGGCGCTTCGGAGGCCTGCGCTACGCCGTCGGGCGCAACGCCCTGAGCAGCGCAGCGACGACGGCCTCCAGGTCCCCCGCGCGCTCCGCGGTGACCGTGGGTGTGCCCGTCGCCGCGACGGTCATGATGGTCCGCAGCTGGCACGCGCCGAACATGAGCTCGGTGACGGCGGCGGCGTCGACGTCGTCGGCGGCGCGGCCCAGGGCCTGCTCGGCCTGGAGGTACTCGACGGTGGCGGCGAACGTCGCCTGCGGACCGAGGCCCGCGTGGAAGGTGGCGAAGAACCCGTGGAACAGGTCCGGGCGGCCCAGCAGTCCCGTGACCAGCGGCAAGAGGCCGGCCTGCATGTCCAGGGCCGCGCGCGTCAGCGTCGCGACGTTGCCCTCGAGGGTCCCGCTGCCCGGCTCGGGCACGGCGGCCTGGAAGGCGTCGACCAGCTCCCCCGCGCGCTCCGCCATGGCCGTGAGCACGAGGTCGTCCTTGCCCGCGAAGTGGTTGTAGAGGACGCCGTCGGCCACCTGGGCCTCGCGGGCGATCTGGCGCGTGGTGAGGGCGGCCGCGCCGTGGGCCGCGAGCAGGTGCTGGGTCACGGCGATGAGGTGCCGGCGCAAGGCCCCGGGTGAGGTCTCCCCACCCAGGACCTTGGCGCGACGCGGACTCATGTGCCCGATCCAAGCACGTGTGCGGTGGGGCTCAGGTCACGTCCCGCCGCCGCGTCACCGCCACGGCGGCGCCCGCGGCGACCACCAGCCACCCGAGCAGCACCGCGCCACCACCGGCCTGGCTGAGCAGGCCGTCCGCGGGGGCGTTGCCCAGCGCGCTGGCCGCGGTGCCGGGGAGCCACTTGCCGAGGTCGACGACGAGGCCCGCCACCGCACTCTCGATGATGAACAGCCAGACCACGGCGGCGACGATGGCGGTCGGCGGGGTGCGGATCACGGCGCCGATGGCGACGCCGAGGGCCGCGTAGAGCAGCGCCCAGACCGCGACGCCCACGAGGCTGCGCACGGCCACGCCCGAGGTGAGGTCCAGGTCGACGTCCTTCGCGGCGTACCAGGCCGCTGCTGCGACGGCCGTGGTGACGCTCGTGACCAGACCGGCGACGAGGCCCAGGACACCGGCGGTCACCAGCTTGCCGACGACGACGCGCGCGCGCCGCGGCTCCGTGAGGAAGGTGTCGACCACCGTCCCCTGCCGGTACTCGCCGGCGCTCATGAGGATGCCGAGGACCAGCGGCAGGATCGCCCCCACGCCGCCGTGCTGCAGCACGACCCGGAGGCCGTCCTCGCTGGCCAGGTCGGGGACGGCGCCGGACGCGACCGACCCGCTGAGCGCGAGCGCCGAGAGGCCCGCCCCGGCGACGAGGAGCCAGGTCGAGCTCCGGACGCTGCGCAGCTTGAGCAGCTCCGCGCGCAGCAGGCCCTGGGCGCTCATGCCGCCACCCCGACCGTCAGGCGCAGGAACGCGGCCTCGAGCGCGTCGGCGTCGTCGGCGCCCGCCCCGAGCTCGGTGAGGTCGCCGTCGAACCGCAGGCGGCCCTCGCTGATGACGACGATGCGGTCGGCCGTGCGGGCCACCTCCGCGAGCAGGTGGCTCGAGACGAGGACCGTGCGGCCGTCGTCGGCGAAGCCGCGCAGGAAGCCGCGCAGCCAGGCGATGCCCTCCGGGTCCAGGCCGTTCGCGGGCTCGTCGGCGATGAGGACGGCCGGGTCGCCGAGCAGCGCGGTGGCCAGGCCGAGGCGCTGGCGCATGCCGAGGGAGTAGCCGCCCACACGGCGGTCGGCGGCCGCGGTGAGCTCGACCAGCTCGAGCACCTCGTCGACGCGCGCGAGGGGCAGTCCCGCCCCGAGGGCGATGACCCGCAGGTGGTTGCGGGCGCTGCGCCCGGGGTGGAAGCCGTCCGGGCCGAGGACCGCGCCCACGGTGCGGCGGGGCGTCGGGAGCTCGGCGTAGGGGCGGCCGCCGATGAGCGCCCGCCCTGCGGTGGGCGCGATGAGGCCCAGAGCCATGCGCATGGTCGTCGTCTTGCCGGCGCCGTTGGGGCCGAGGAACCCGGTAACGCTCCCGGGTCGGACGTGGAGGGTCAGGTCGTCAACGGCCGTGACGGCGCCGAAGCGCTTGGTCAGGCCCTCGAGGGCGATGTCGGTCACGATGGGTCTCCGTCGTTATTGTGAGCGTGCGTTCATATGAACGTGCGCTCACATTAGGCCGCGCCGATGCTGCCGTCAAGGCAGGCCGGAGCCGCCCCCGCCACAGCCCGCGGCCGCGACGCTCAGCCGCGCTCCGTTTGCCGACCCGTCCCGGCCGTCTGAGGCTGGAGGTCCAGCGCGTCGCCGACGTGTCCCGCCGGCGGCGTTCCACGCACACGCAGGAGGCGACCATGGCAACGGGGGAGACCGGCTTCGACGACGTGACCTACGACCTCATCTCGGTGCAGTACCACTCGCTCAAGGCCGGGCACGACTACGGCCAGTACGTGCGTGACGCCCGCAACGCGGGCAAGGAGGAGATCGCCGCCTTCTTCGAGCAGGTCATGGCCGAGGACTCGGCGCGGGCGCACCGGTGCCACGAGTTCCTGCGGGAGCTCGGCGGCACCGACAACACGGCGCCGCAGCAGGGCGCCTGACAGCACGGCGCCTGACAGCACGGCGCCTGACGCGCACCACCGCGGCCCGCTCCCCGGTCGGGGAGCGGGCCGCTGCGTGCAGCCGTGTCAGGCCGCGGTGAGCCGGGGGATCAGCACGTTGTCGACCATCGTCAGCGCGGAGGCGATCGCCATGTGCATGTCGAGGTACTTGTACGTGCCCAGCCGGCCACCGAAGTACACGTCCGGCTCGGCGTCGGCGCGCTCGCGGTACCGCGCGAGGATCTCCCGGTCCTGGGGCGTGTTGACCGGGTAGTACGGCTCGTCGTCGGGCTCGGCGAAGCGCGAGTACTCACGCACGACGACCGTGCGGTCCTTGGGGTAGTGCGCCCGCTCGGGATGGAAGTGCCGGAACTCGTGGATCCGCGTCCAGGGCACGTCGGCGTCCGCGTAGTTCATCACCGAGGTGCCCTGGAAGTCGCCGATGGGCAGCACCTCCTGCTCGAAGTCCAGGGTCCGCCACGACAGGCGGCCCTCGCAGTGGTCGAAGTAGCGGTCCAGCGGGCCGGTGTACACGACAGGGGTGCCGGCCGGGATGCCCGCCCGGACGTCGAAGTAGTCGACGCCGGTCACCACCTCCACCAGGGGGTGGTCGGCGAGGCGGAGGAGCCACGCGCTGTAGCCGTCGACGGGCAGGCCCTCGTAGGTGTCGCTGAAGTACCGGTTGTCGAACGTGTACCGCACCGGGAGCCGGGAGATCACCTCGGCAGGGAGCTCCCGGGGGTCCGTCTGCCACTGCTTCTCCGTGTACCCGCGCACGAACGCCTCGTACAGCGGACGCCCGATGAGCGAGATGGCCTTGTCCTCGAGGTTGGAGACGGCGTCGGGGTCCACCTCGCCGGCCTGCTCGCCGACGAGCTCGCGCGCCTCGTCGGGTGACAGGTGACGGCCGAAGTACTGGCAGATCGTCGCCAGGTTGATCGGCATGGGGTAGGTCTGGCCCTTGCTCACGGTCCAGACCCGGTGCTCGTACGACGTGAAGTCCGTGAAGCGCCGGACGTACTCCCACACCCGCTGGTTCGACGTGTGGAACAGGTGGGCGCCGTAGCGGTGGACCTCGATGCCCGTCTCCGGCTCGACGTCGGACCAGGCGTTGCCGCCCAGGTGGGCGCGCCGGTCGAGGACGACGACGCGGCGGCCCAGGTCGTCCGCGATGCGGCGCGCGACGGTGAGGCCGAAGAAGCCGGACCCGACCACGACCAGGTCGGCCGAGGCGAGGCTGTCGCCGAGGTGCTGGTGGACGTCGGTCATGCGTCGAGCTCCACGGCGGTCGGGCACGGCGTCGGGACGCGGCAGGACGGGCACTCGCCGGGCGCGGTCGGGTGCAGCAGGCGGACCCTGGACAGCCGGGCATGGAGCGGGGCACGGAGGAAGGGTGTGGCCGACGTGACCGCCGCCTCGGCGAGCGTCGGCACGGCGGTGCCCGTCAGGCGGAGCGGCCCGAGCCCGGCGTCCTGGAGCCCCGCGATGGCAGCGGCCACGCCGCTGGCGTGCGCCAGCTCGAGGTCCATCCACAGCGGGGTGAGGCGCGACGTGAGGTCGGGCGGCGTCATGCCGGTTCACCGGCCTCGGCGGACGTCACAGCCGTCCCGTCGAGCAGTTGGGTCATGGCCGTGGCGATGTGGTCCCACTCCTGCCGGGCGTGCAGCGGGGCCGCCCGGCGGTCGCGCGCGCGGACGTCGCTGTCGAGCACCGTCCGGCACGCGGCCGCGAAGCCCGCGCCGTCGTCGGCGAGGTGCACCACGTCGCTGTAGTCGTCGACGACGTCGGGCACCCGCGTCGAGACCACCGGGAGGCCGGCCGCCAGGTACTCCAGCGTCTTGGTGGGACTGATCGACCGGGTCGCCTCGTTCAGGGCGAACGGCATCAGGGCGACGTCGAAGCCGGCCATGACGCGGGGAAGGTCCTCGTACGCCGTCATGCCGGGGTACTCGATGTTCGGCGCAGTGGGGAGCGAGGCGACGTCGATCTTGGCCACGGGTCCGACGATGCGCAGCGTCCAGTCGGGGAGCAGCTCGGCGAGCTGCGTGAGCAGCGGCAGGTCCAGCCGCTCGTCGATCACGCCGACGTAGCCGGCGACCGGCCTCTCGTGCGGCTGCCGCAGACCGCGGCTGAACGCGAAGTGCGTCGTCTCGACGCCGCTGCGGAACAGGTGCACGCGGCGGCTGCGCTGGCGCAGCACGGAGCGGTGCAGGGACGGCCCGCCCGTGAAGACGATGTCGGCGTCCGAGAGGAGACGGCGCTGCCGCAGGACGAGCCCGTCGGGAGCGTCTTTGAAGGATGCGAGGTCGTCCATCACGTCGTAGATCAGGCGTCCCGGGTTGAGCGGCTGCGCCACGTCGAGCGCCATCGGCGTGTAGAGCCAGACGTCCGGCGCCGCCGTGTGCTCGGCCAGCAGGTCGGCCAGCAGCTCACCGTAGAAGCGCGCCGCGGCGGGGTCCTCGAACCCCCGGTCGAGCGGGTGCGCCTCGCTGCGCGCCTCGGGGCTCAGGGCGAGCGGGAGGACGAGGATCACGCGGGTGACGTCTCCGGCGTCCTCCAGGCGCAGGACGGGCTCGGCGACGTGCCCGACGAGGGGCTCCTCGACGAACCACGTCCGTGCGCCCTCGGCGGCGCGCTCCGCGGCGAGCCGCGAGACCAGGTGCTGCGGCCGCTGCCACACCCACGACCAGCGCAGGTGGGACAGGACGACGAGGTCGCTCGGGCGAGCGCGGCGTGCGGTGGTGGCGGGCATGGTGGCCTCCTGTCGGTGCCGGTCGGCGGGGTGGTCCCAGGTGTCGGTGACGAGTGCGTGGACGGCCTGGGCGGGGTGCGGGTCCACCCACGGCCAGTGGGAGAGGGTCGCGACGACGCCGGCGAGCTGCGCGTCGCACGGTGGCTGGAAGCGGACCGCCGGGATCTCGGCGACCGGTAGCCCGCGCGCCGCATCGGTCCACACCCGCGAGAAGTCGGTGTGCTCACGGCTGCCGCCCGGGGCGAGGGACAGCACCCCGACGGGATCCGCCCGGCCGGCGGGACGGGCCAGGAGCGAGTCCCAGTCGGTCGAGTCCACGTGGGGGAACCAGCAGAAGCCGTGCAGCGGCAGGCCGCGGTCGAGGGCCGCCTCGTACTGCTCGAGCATGTACCGCAGCCACGTGATCCGGTCGCTCGGCAGCCCGCGGAGGTTCGTCTCCGACAGCAGCAGCGGGAGGCCGTACCGTTCCCAGTAGACCTCGGCCACGGCGGCGAACCCCACCGGGGTCGGCGACGGCGCGTGGCCGCGGTGGTCGTCGAAGAACCACTCCGAGTGGCAGTAGTAGTCGAGGCCCAGCACGTCCACGCGCAACGGCGGCACCTCCAGGAGGCGGGCGCCGTCGTCGGCGAGCAGCTCGCCGAGGAACGGGCGGGCCGGGTCGAGGTCGCGCCCCAGCGCGAGGTCCAGGACGGCGTGCCGCCGGTCGTTGGCCAGGGCGGCGTAGTCCGCCCCACGGCCCGTGCCCGCATGGTGCTCCGCCGTGTCCACCCACACGTGGTGCGCCGCCGGCAGCAACGTGCGATACGCCTGGGCCACCTCGGAGACGGCGGGCAGCACGGAGAGCAGGAGCCTGCGGAATCCCGCCACGCCGCGGTCGTACGGCGGCCACAGCGCCTGGTGCCCGGCCAGGAAGAGAGTCGCGAAGGGTTCGTTGAAGAGCGTGTACGCGGGGATCCACGGGTAGCGCTCGGCCACCGCGACGGCGTAGCGGACGAACGCAGGCCCGAACCGGGCATCCCGGAAGCCGTCCGTGAGCCACGCCGGGTACGACGTGTGGTGCACCAGGTCGAGGACGGGAACGGCGCCGCGGTCATGGAGCAGGCCGAGCACGGCGTCGGTGGCTGCCCAGTCGAACACCCCGGGGACCCGCTCGATGTGCTGCCACCGCAGCGGGTACCGCAGGTGCCGCACGCCGGTCCCGAGCACGTCCGCGAGGTCCGTGGCCCAGTGCTCGTCGTGCCCCGTGAGCTCCAGCACGTCGACGTCCGCCGACGGGAGGTAGGTGCTCTCGAAGCCGGCGAGGAAGGTGCGGCCGACCGGGGGCAGCGGGTCCAGCGGATGGCCTCGCGAGGGTTGCGGAGATGTCACGTCTGCCTCCCGTGCTGGGGAGGACGACCGCCGCGGCCCCCTCGCTCTAGGGGGCGCAGGTGCAGCCCCGTGGTGTCACGGTAGGTCGGCGGCTCCAAGGTCGCTCGTCGAGGCGGCGTCCGGGGTCGGGCTGTAGTCGCCGTACGCGAACTCGTCGATCGCGTCGCCGGCCACCGCGGCGCTCAGTCGCCGGGTCACCGCGCGGATCAGCTCCACCGGCACCTTCGCCTGGCGCTCGGCCGTCAGCAGCCCGTTGCGCTCCTGCTGCGTGTCCGTCAGCTGCGTCCAGCAGAACCCGACGACCGCGGAGCTGCTCAGCAGGGCTCCCACGAGGTCCTCGTACCCCTGCAGCAGGTCGTCCGGGGTCCGCACCCAGCCGTAGCCGCCCCAGCCGGTCCGGCCTTCGAGGTCCAGGGAGATCCCGCCGAACTCGCTGATCAGCACGGGCTTGTCGTCCCGCGTCGACCCCAGGAGCACCAGCCGGTAGCCCGGCTGCGTGTGGGCGAGGGTGTGCTCCAGCGCCGCGTGGTCGCCGTAGCGGGCGCGCAGCACGTCACCGCGCGAGGCGTAGTCGTGCACCGTGACGACGTCCGTGACGGGCTGCTCCCAGCCGTCGTTGCCGATGACCAGCCGCTCGGCGTCGACGGCCTTCGTCAGGTGGTACAGCGCCCGCACCAGGTCCCGCTGCGCGGCGGAGCGCTCCAGGGACGGGACGCCCCAGCTCTCGTTCACCGGGACCCACGCGATGACGCACGGATGGCTGGCGTCCCGCTCGAGCACCTCCAGCCACTCGCGTGTGACCCGGCCGATCGTCGTCGTCGAGAACTCGTACGCCGCAGGCATCTCCGCCCACACGAGGAGGCCCAGCCGGTCGCACCAGGCGAGGAAGCGCGGGTCCTCCACCTTCTGGTGCAGGCGCACGCCGTTGAACCCGAGGTCCTTGATGAGCTGCACCTCGCGCCGGAAGGCATCCGGGTCGGGCGCCGCGAGGTGGGACTCCGGCCAGAAGTTCTGCGCCAGGACCATGCGCAGGTAGTACGGCCGCCCGTTGAGCAGCACGCGGTCGCGGGACGCCGAGATGCTCCGGACCGCGGTGTAGCTGGCGACCTCGTCGACCACCTCGTCGCCGTCGAGGAGGGTGACCGTGGCGTCGATGAGGTTGGGCTCCTCCGGCGACCAGTGAAGGCGGGAGTGCCGCAGGCTCATGTCGTCGCCCGGCAGTGAGATCGACCGGGTCGTCTCGCCACGTGCCACCGCGTACCGGTCGTCGGCCAGCAGCTCGTCACCCCGCCGGAGCACCACGCGCAGGCTGAGCCGCTGTCGCGGGCCCCTGCGGACGCGCACCTTCAGGCCCACGGCGCCGTTGTCGATGTCCGGGGTCCACCGGAGGCCGAGGATGCGGCTCTCCGGGACCTCCTCCAGCCACACCGTCTGCCAGATGCCGGACGTGCGCGCGTACCAGATGGCGTGCGGCTCGAGCTCCCAGTCCTGCTTCCCTCTGGGCTGGCGCAGGTCGCGCGGGTCGTCCTCCGCGCGGACGACGACGACCTGCTCGCCGGACGGGTCGAGCGCCGCCGTGACGTCGGCGGAGAAGGGCGTGTGGCCGCCCTCGTGGTACGCCACGGCGTTGCCGTTGACCCAGACATGGGCGCGGTAGTCGACGGCGCCGAAGTGCAGGAGCAGCCGGTTCCCGGGCCGCACGGTCGCCCGGATGGTCCGGCGGTACCAGACCACCGGGTGGTACCCGGTGTCCCCGATCCCGCTCGCCGACGACTCGAACGGGAACGGCACGACGATGGTCCGGTCGAACGGCTCCGTCCTCCCCTGCCACTGCTCGGCGATGCCCACCCCGCCGTCGTCGAAGGCGAACCCCCACGGGCCGCTGAGGTCCGTCCAGTCGGGGCGGACCAGCTGTGGGTGGGGATGGGACACGGTCGGGTCGGACGCTGCCGGGGCCGGGTGAACCGTCATGCGGCCAGCATCACCCGGCCGCGGCGCGCACCGCACGCCGGGCCGGTGCAACGCCTCCGCTGACGACGACGGCCCGCCCCGGCAGAGGGAGGCGGGCCGTCGTCGTCGGGTCGTGGTGAGGTCAGACCTGCAGCGGGGTCAGGGCCTCGTAGTCCTCGATGGTGCCGTCGCGCAGGCAGACCTCGATGATCTGCCGGCCGAGCGGGTCGAGCTCGTCGGTGAGGTACTGCTGCAGCTCGGCCTTGAAGAAGTCGGTGATGATGCGGGCACCGGCGTCGTACGCCTCCTCGCCCACCTGCGACTGCTTGTCCGGGCGCAGGAAGGTCGGGCGGATCAGCTGACCGTCGATCTTGACCTCCTTCAGCGTGTAGCCGAAGAGGGGGCAGCGGGACGGCACGAGGTGCTCCGGCCGGATGCGACCGGTGCCGCGGCGCGCCAGGTACTCCCGCGTGAGCCACTGGGCGGCGAACCCGACGCGGTAGGCGCCGACGTGCTGGTTGGGCGTCAGCACGTACCGGGTGCGCGGGCTGTCGACGATCTGCTTGAGCAGCAGGTTCGCGCCGCCCACCCTGGTGCCCGTGGAGAACGGGAAGAACGAGCCCACGCCCTCGGAGACCATCCCGCCGTGCGCGAGGACGGCGCCCTCGGCCGCGGTGCCGCCGATCGAGGGGTTCTTGTCGCCGCGGGGGGCGATCAGCCGCCAGAGCCACGCGAGGGCGGGGGGCACGATGTGCATCATCCCCATGATCCCGTAGGTGGGCTGGTCACGGGTGCAGGCGGGCATCCGCACCCCGAAGGTGCGGACGTCGACGTGCTCCGGCTCGTCGACGACGTCGTCCACCAGCCGCCTCGGCACGACGACCCGCGGGTTGGGGCACGGCTTGCCGTTCGAGTCGAACGTGTGCTCCCAGGGCAGGCACGTCGCGTCGGGCACGCCGTCGATGTTGAAGAAGATCAGCGGCTCCTCGGGGTGGATGATCGCCCGCTCGAGGTTCACGTCGTCCCCGTACTCGGTGAGGTTGTCCACGCGGACGAACCAGCCGTCCTCGGCGTCGGCGATCACGAGCTTGCCCGAGCCGTCCTGCAGCTTGCGGTGGCAGAGCGTCATGTCGTCGGTCACCGGCTCGAGCCGGCTCGTCTCGCCGAGCGTGATGACGTAGGGCTCGTCCGTCACGACGTTGGTGCCGAGCAGGATCCGGCCGTCCTCGCGGCGGCGCATCTCCTGGCACATCTCCGACTTGCCGCCGCCCGAGGCGCCCTCGTGCATGACGATCGTCTCGTTCTCGTACGGGGTGGTCACCCGCACCGAGGAGGCGTGCGCCGTCAGCCAGCCCTCCTGCTGCCCGATGTCCAGCAGCACGGAGAACACGCCCTTCTTGGCGCTGGGCCCCGGGTAGAGGTTGTAGGCGAACATCTCGTGCAGCGTCGTGCTGCGCTGGTGGACGACGACCTGCTTGCCGTCGAAGTGCGTGTGCCGGAACGGCGGGGCGACGTAGAGGATCGCGCGGGGGGTGAAGTCGCCCAGCTCCTCGAACGTGCACGATCCCTGCAGGTACCACAGGGCCAGCGTGAAGAACGAGCAGTTCACCGGCACGATCGCCAACGACGGGTCGCCGTACGTGGGACCGCCGGCCTTGAAGGGCACGGCGACGAGCTCCTGCTCCGCGAGCCACGCGAGCGTGTCCGCGCGGGTGGAGGCGAACTCCTTGCCGTACCGGTCGCGGAAGCGCGGCTTGTCCGTGGGCAGGTCGTCGGCGATGCGCATGCAGTCGGGGTCCCGACGCCGCATGTAGTCCTCGGGGTAGTTGACCGCGATGCCGTTCTTGCAGCGCACCACGGTCGCCTCGGTGACCGGCGTGCCCGCCACGTCGTAGTCGACGGAGAAGACCGGGCCGCCCTCGGGGCCGAGCGCGAGCCGGTACAGCTCGGCGCGCGTCGTGGGCACGGTGATCTTGGCGTCCTTGAGCGCCTCGCGTACGTCGTCGGGAAGGGTAACGCCGGCGAGAGGGCTCACGTCGGTGCTCCTAGTTTCGGACCGCTGGACGGTCACCGGGGTGGCGGCGACGCCGTCGTGCCCACCATCGGACCCGGGCGCGGCACGCGCTTTTGCCGAATCATGACCTGGGAACCGGGGGGTGTGTCTAGGACTTTGGGGTGGCTGTCGTCTCAGTGGCCGACAGGTACGTCCGCATCATGAGATCCCCGTGCGTGCCGGCCTCGCGCGAGGTGACGGCATGGATGGCACGGTCTCACCCGGTCCGTCCCCCGATGCCCGGCGGAAGGTCAAGTCCCGGCACCGTTCTGCCGAGAGCACCGGGGTGAGTGTTGCACCGGGGTGGTACGACGACGGCTACACCGCAGGCGTGGTGCGCTGGTGGGACGGGCAGGGCTGGACGGAGCGGACCTCGCCGGCCCCGGGTGCCGCGTCCGCCGCTGCTGCCCAGCCGACGTCCGCCACCGCGACGGCCACCGCCGGCTACGCGGGCACGACGGCGTCGTCCGGCTACGCGGGTGCGACGGCGTCGTCCGGCTACCCGGGTGCGACGGCGTCCTCCGGCCACCCGGGTGCCACTGCGACCGCCGGCTTCCCGGCCGCGACGTCGTACCCCGGCTTCGGTGCGAATGCCGGCACGGGGGTCGGGTACGGCTCCTTCCAGGGCGTGTCCACCTTCGGCGCCGGTCCGGCCTCCGGTCCGATGACCTTCGCCCCTGTGGCCGACCCGCGGGCCGGGCTCGGCCTCGTCGTCGCCGGCGTCGCCGTGCTGGTGGGCGCCACCGCGATCCTGCGGCTCGCCGCCACCAACGGCGGAATCTACTCGCTCGGGGCGTTCGTCTTCGCGACGCTCCTGGTGGTGCGGGGCCTCGCCGCACGGCGGGCCGCGCGGGCTCAGGGCGGTGGTCCGGTGCTGCCGGTCCTGGCCGGCGTCGTCGTCGTCGCGCTCGTCTGCGGCTTCGTCGCGTTCGACTCCCTGCGGCTCATCACCGGCATCGGCCGGGAGGCGCTCGGGCCCGGCGCCTGCTTCGCCGAGCGGGGCGAGTGGCTCGAGCACGTGGCGTGCTCCGACGCGCACGACTACGTCGGGACCGTCCCTGCCTCGACGCCCGCGGACTGCTCCGTGACCGGCTCCGGCCTGTACGCCGAGCTGGGCGACGGTGAGTACCTCTGCCTCCGGGCCGACAGCTAGGCGGGAGCTCACGGTGCCGACCGAGGACCCGTCGCAGGCCTGGACGCCCCAGCCGCTGCCGGCCGACGACGACCTGGCGCGCGAGCCGGCCCCGGAGGACGTCGCTGCAGAGGTCTCCCCGGCGGCCGCGTCGACGGTGGCTGACGGACCGGTCGAACCTTCCGAGCCCGTCGCCCCGCTGACCGCGATGCCCGCTGCCTCGCTGACCGCGACGCCCGTCACCCCGCTGCCCGACGACGCGGAGCTGCCCCCCTCGGTCCAGCTGCTGCACACCGCCGACGAGCCGGCCCCGGAGGACCAACGCGGCTGGGTCGGCCTGCTGGTGGGCGTCGTCATCGGGATGTTCTTCGTGTTCGTGCCGATCCAGGTGATGGTCGGCGACGTGCTCCTGTGGTCCCTCGTCTTCCTGGTCGGCGGCGCGCTCACGATCGTCGGCGGCGTGTCGACGGGGGGTGCGGTGCTTCGCCGCGGCACCGCCCGGCCGGTTCCACTGGCAGGCTTCGTCCTCGGCGCCCTGATCCTCCTCGGCTGCGCCGTGGCCACGATCGTCGGCGCCCAGGCCGCCTCGTAGTCAGCCCTGCGGCGGCACCTGGCAGCCGGGGCAGACGTACACGGCGCCGCCGAGGTAGGCCTCCTTGGTCCGCCGGCCACCGCAGCGTGGGCACGGCAGCTCCAGGGTGGTCCGGCTCATCACCGTGGCGTACCCGCCCGGCCGGCCGAACAGGTCACGCTCCGTGTTCCGGCCGCCGGCGTCGGTCATGGCCCGGAGCGTGCCGACGACGGCGTCGAAGAGCGCGCCGCGCTCCGCGTCGGACAGCGACCCGACCTTGCGGCGCGGGTGCAGGCGGGCGGTCCACAGGATGTCCTGCAGCGCACCGTTGCCGAGGCCCGGGATCCGCTGCTCCGTGGCGAGGAAGGCCTTGGCGGGGAGCCTGGCAGCCCCTGGGGCGTCCAGCAGGCCGGCGAACCACGCCGAGTCGAAGGCCGGGGTGAGCGGCGACGGCTTGTCGAGCGCCGCGCGGTAGTACGGGTTCTCGCATCCGCCGTCGTGGAACACCTGGATGCCGCCGTACATCGCCACGGTCACGAGCACCGTGCTGCCGTCGTCGAAGGCGAGCCGCAGCTGGTGCCTCTCCGGCACGGGGTCGCCCGGTGCGTACCAGCGCGGGTTGGCGCCGTCGTTGAGCACGAGCCGCAGGTCCTCGGCCTCCACCTGCACGTGACCGGCCACGCCGCGCGCGCCCGTCACCGGGCGCCGCACGAGGAGGTCCCGGTACGCCGCCGGGTCCCCGAGGTACCCCGTGAGCTTGTGCGGCGTGTGGTTCGCCTCCGCGTCCACGATCGTCCGACCGCTGAGGACCTCCGACGCCTGGGCGGCCAGCGTCGCGGCCTCCGGCAGCTCGATCATCTGCGCCTCCCGTCCCGGGCTCTGGCCGGCCGCCCGCCGGCCGGCCGCGTCCCAGCCTGGCACCGACGCCGCCGCGACTCGCCGCAGTCGTGCACTCCCCGCCGTGCCACAGAGGCGGCACAGGCGGCGGTCAGGCCTCGAAGCGGCTCGGGTCGCCGGCGCCGGCGCGGACGACCTCCGGGTAGCCCGCGGACCAGTCGACGACGGTGGTGGGCTCCGTCCCGCAGTCCCCACCGTCCACGACCACGTCCAGCACGTGGTCCAGCTCCTCCTTGATCTGCCAGCCGTCGGTCATGGGCTCGTCGTGACCGGGCAGCAGCAGCGTGCTGGTCAGGAGCGGCTCACCGAGCGCGCGCACGAGGGCCTGGGCGACCGGGTGGTCGGGGATCCGGACCCCCACCGTCCGCTTGCGGGGATGGGCGAGGCGCCGGGGGACCTCCTTGGTGGCGGGCAGGATGAACGTGTACGGGCCGGGGGTCGCCGCCTTGATGGCGCGGAACGCCACGTTGTCCAGGAGCACGTACTGGCCGACCTGCGCGAAGTCGGCGCACACCAGCGTGAAGTGGTGACGCTCGCCGAGGTGCCGGATGCGGCGGATCCGGTCAGCCGCGTCCGCGCTGCCCATCGCGGCTCCCAGGGCGTAGCAGGAGTCGGTCGGGTAGGCGATCAGGGCACCGTCACGCAGCAGCTGCACCACCTGCTCCACGAGGCGCGGCTGCGGGTCGCGCGGGTGGACGTCGAGGTACCTGGCCACCCCCCGAGCGTAGGGCGCGCGCCCGGGTGGTGGACGGCGGCGACGTCAGCGGATGCCGAAGCGGTTGCTCGTCGGGTACAGGAGCGCCCAGGTGGCGTCGTCGTACTCGGGCACGACGGCCGGCGCCGGGGCGACCGCCACGGGCGCGCCCGCCGTCTGGCGCGGCACGAAGTAGGCCGCCGTGTCGGAGCCGCCGGGGCTCGACGGGTAGAAGACGGTGCCCGTCGACATGGCCGCGCCGCCCGAGCTCACGAGCGGGGTGACCGGCACGTCGACGGCCCGCGTGAGCCACCGCGTGATGTCGGCCACGTCCAGCGGCGTCAGGCGCTGCGGCAGGTTCACCAGCATGCTCGCCAGGTGCAGCCGGCCGACGACCGTGATGCCGGCGATGCGGGCCGGCGGCATGTCGCGGGGGGTGACGTGGATGACGCCGCTGACGACGTCGCGGTGCTCGGCCGGGAGGAGTGCGACGACGGCGGACATGGCGGCGTGCACCGCCTCGATGTCGCGCTCGCAGCGGAAGCCGTCGTGGCGCAGCACCCCGCCCTCGACCACCACGTGCCCGGTCCACGTGCGCTCGGCCACGACGACGACGCCGCCGGGTCCCGTCGCGACGTGGACGTCCTGGACGTCCGGCAGGCCCGGCCACGTCTTCTCGTGGAGCGATGCCCAGCCGTAGCGCCCGAGGATCTCGAGGCTCGCGGTCGTGATCTGCTCGCCCTCGGGACCGTCGAGGCCCTGCGCCCAGGCGAGCCGGTGCTCCACCTGTGCGACGGACCCTGCGACGCCCGAGACGACCGGGTCGACGGACGCGGACGGCGCGTCGGCCGGCTCGGCCTTGTGGCCGCGGCGCACGCGGCCGGTCGTACCCATGCTCATGGTGACCCCCCAGTCACTTACCACCTGACTATCGGCAGCCGGGTGCCTGACACCTATCGGCCGAACGGGGGAATGTGCGTCATGGATCCGTAACACGCGGCCGCGCGGGCCTCACGGAAGCTCGTCCAAAGCCGGACGGAGTGCGGGGAACCGGTCACCCGCGTGCTGGTGTCAGGCGGCGCTGAGCACCGCCACCAGGAAGTCCGACTCCGGCGTCAGCGGCCGCAGGTCCCAGGTGCCCACCGCGAGGTCGACGCGCAGGCCGGCCGCTGCGACGTCGTCGGCGAGGAACCGCTCGAACGGGTAGCCGCGCCCCGCGCCGAAGCCGACGACGGCGCGACCGTCGGGGGCGAGGTGCGTCCGGAAGCGCCGCAGCACCTCCACCTCCGTGCCCTCGGCCAGGAACGTCATGACGTTGCCCGCGCACAGGACGACGTCGAACGGCGCCATGCCCGCCCCCACGAGGTCGAGCTCTGCGAGGTCGCCGACGAGCCACTCCGGTCCCGGGTGGTCCACGTGGGCCGCCTCGATGAGCACGGGGTCGACGTCCACCCCCACCACGGTGTGCCCCAGGGCGTGCAGCTCGCCGCCCACGCGACCGGGGCCGCAGCCGGCATCCAGGATCCGCGCCCCCCGCGGCACCATCGCGTCGACGAGGCGCGCCTCACCGGCGAGGTCGGCGCCTTCCGCGCGCATGCGCCGGAAGCGCTCCACGTACCAGTGGGAGTGCTGGGGGTCGCTGGTTGTCCGGTCTTCCCACCTGGTCTGACGTCGCATGTGCCCAGTGTGCCTGGGCGAGGCACGACTACCGCAGCGCGTCGAGCGCGACGACCAGCGCGGCGGCCACGCGAGCGTCCAGGCGGGCGTCCAGGACCGTGACGACGCAGCGGTCCGTGCCCCGCTGCCGCTCCGAGCACATCACCGCGCGACCCTGGGCGTCGACGACGTCCAGGCTCGCCACCCGGGCGCCGGCGCGCAGGCGCGAGAGGAGACCCGCGACGCGCTGCTCCGCCCGCGCGCGCACCCCGTCCGCCTCGACGTGCCAGGTCGAGGCGCCGGCAGCGGGGCCGACCTCCCGGCGGAGCTGCCCGATCGGGCGGCCGCCGGCGTCGAGGACGTCGTAGGCCGAGGAGGCGCCCGCCTGCGGGCGGTGCCGGAACGAGAAGACGGGATGCCGGTGGGTGTCGTCGGCGAAGAACGTGACCTTGTCGCCGACCGGGTGGCGCTGCTGCTGGCCGGCAGCGAGGACGGGGCCCTCCCCGCCGTCGGCGGTGACCGCGCGGATCTCGTAGCGCTGGGCGGTGGGGGTCGGGTGGTGCGTGAGGACGAACCTGTCCAGGCCGATGAGGCCGAGGCTCTGGCTGCTCACGGGTCGCTCCGGGGGATGGAGGCACATTCGGGCCTCCAGGCTGACACACCGGGGCTGCGGAGTCCCGGGTGAAGCGGGGCATGAGTGCAGGATTCACCCGTCCAGCCCCGGATCCCTCCGGTCGGGGAATGGGTACCCTCGATGTACCAGTGGTGGCCGCGGCCACCATCGCAGCGGCCGACTCCCCCCGCCAGTGTGCGCGCGGCCCGGGTGTCGATCCGCGACGTGTGTGGCACAACTCTGTCGGCGTTGTTCCCTGCTGGACCGGTGAGGTCGCACCGGTTCCAGGCTCTTGGGGCGGGACGCGCCCGGGTGACGCAACGGGGCCGGCGCCTCACGGCGACCGGCCCCGTTGCTCATCGGACCATCCCGGGCGGGTGCCGGGGAGTGCCCGGCACCGCGCCGCGGTGGCTCAGTGCTCCTTGCTGTGCTCCTTGGCCTCCTTGGCGGCAGCCGCGATCTTGTCGACCAGGTGCGACGGGACGATGTCGTAGTGGTCGAACTCCGCGGTGAACGTCCCGCGGCCACCGGTCAGGGACCGCAGGTCGAGCACGTACCGCTGCACCTCGGCCTCCGGCACCATCGCCTGGACCTCGCTGACGCCGTCGGACAGCGCCTGCGTGCCCGCGATGCGCCCGCGCCGTGAGGACAGGTCGCCCATGACGTCGCCCTGCAGGGCGGACGGCACGCGCACCGTGACCAGCGACACCGGCTCGAGCAGGACGGCGCCGGCCTTGGCCATGGCCTCCTTGAGGCCCATGGACGCGGCGGTGCGGAACGCCATCTCGGAGGAGTCGACGGGGTGGAACTTCCCGTCGTAGCACTCGACCTTCACGTCGACGACGGGGAAGCCGTAGACGCCGCCCTGGGACATCTGCTCCATCACGCCCTTCTCCACCGCAGGGATGAAGTTGCGCGGGATGGCGCCGCCGACGATCGAGTCGATGAAGGACGACCCCTCGCCGCGGTCCGCCGGGCTGACGCGCAGCTGGCAGACGGCGAACTGGCCGTGGCCGCCGGACTGCTTCTTCAGCTTGCCCTCGGCCTCGGCGGTGCGCGTGATCGTCTCGCGGTACCTGATCTGCACGTCCTCGGTGACCACGTTGACGCCGAACTTGCGCGCCAGCCTCTCGAGGGCGACGGCGATGTGGGTGTCGCCGGTGCCGCGCAGGATGGTCTGCCCGGAGTCCGAGGACCGGTCGATGACGAGGCTCGGGTCCTCGCCGACCAGCCGCTGCAGTGCGGACGACAGCTTGTCGTCGTCGGCCTGGGTGAGCGGCTTGAGGGCGAGCGCGTACGGCGTCGGCCGGGGGGCGACCCCGGGCACGTGCACCGTGACGCCGCGCTTGGCGAGCGTGGAGCCCGTGGGCGTGGCGGCCAGCTTGGCCACCGCGCCGATGTCGCCCGCGCGCAGCGCGTCGACGCCGATGTGCTCCTTGCCGCGCAGCTTGAACAGGCCGTGCATGCGCTCCTCGGTGCCCGTCACCGCGTTGACCAGGCGGTCCTCGTTCTTCACGACGCCGGAGAGCACCTTGAACAGGGACACCTGGCCGACGAACGGGTCGGCGACGGTGCGGAAGACGTACAGCAACGGGTCGCCGGCCGGGTCCGCGACCACCTCGGTCTCGGGGCCGTCGGCGCTGCCGACGTGCACCGTGACGGGCCGGTCCGCGGGGGACGGGGCGAGCTCGCACAGGTAGTCCGCGAGGCGGTCGATGCCCACGGCCGTCACGGCGGAGCCCACGAGGACCGGGAACTCGGCGCACTCGCGCACCTCGTGCACCAGCGCCGTCTCGAGCTCGGCGGCGGACGGGACCTCGCCGGACAGGTAGCGCTCGAGCTGCTCGTCGTCGCCGGAGACGATCTCCTCCGCGACCTCGTCGTGCAGCCGGTGCTCCTCCTCCGCGACGTCGTCGGGGACGGTGCCGGGGTGGTGCTTGCCGTCGCGGTCGTACTCGTACCCGGTCTCGGAGAGGATGTCGGCGATCCCGTGGAACGCCTCCTCCTCGCCGATGGGGAGCTCGAGCGGCACCACGCCGCTGCCGAACGTCGCCTTCATCTGGTCGAGCACCCGGTGGAAGTCGGCGCGCGGCTTGTCCTCCTTGGTGACGAACACCATGCGCGGGATGCCGAGCTCGGCGCACTGGTTCCAGACGATCTCCGTGCCGACCTCGACGCCGTCGACCGCGCTGACCACGACGAGCGCGAGGTCCGCGACGGCCAGTGCGGCGTCGACGCCGGCGGCGAAGTCGGCGTAGCCCGGGGTGTCGATCAGGTTGATCGTGTACTCGCGGCCGTCAGGTGCCTTCCAGGGGAAGGGGGCGATCGCGGGCGACAGCGAGATGCCGCGCTTGACCTCCTCGGGCTCGGTGTCGCACACCGTCGTGCCCTCTTCGACCTTGCCCAGTCGGGGGACGACGCCGGCCCGGTGCAGCAGTGCCTCGGCCAGCGTCGTCTTTCCTGCGCCGCTGTGGCCCACCAGGGCCACATTTCGGATGGTTGGCGTACCCGCCGTTTCCACCATGTCGGATCTCCTTCGTTGGAGTGGCCCTCGCGTGCAGGGTAGTCACGTCCGGCGCACAGGGGTACAGGACCAACGTCGGCGGCGCGGCTCCCGCCGCGCCCACCCCCGGGCCATCCCCTCCCCCGCCCCGCCCCATCACTCCCCGCCCCCCGACCCCCCGTCCGTCGCCAGGTCGCGGCGTTCGGAGCAGACCGCGGCGATCGGCCGGGCGCGATGCGTCACGCGCGCCGCGACCCGCCCGGCGTCGTACCCTGAGTGCGCCGGGTGAAACGTGCCACCTGGACGGGTACAGGACCGGGAGGTCCTTCCCCACGGCGGTACGCGTCCGGCTAGTATGTGCGCGACCGTGGGAGCGCTCCCGTCGCGGTCGGCGGACTCGCCGACGCGCGCGCGCCCCCAGCCCCCGACCAGAACCACGAGAGGGTCCCAGCCCATGCGCTTCGGGCACTTCGACGACGCGGCTCGCGAATACGTCATCACCACGCCCCTGACCCCCTACCCGTGGATCAACTACCTGGGATCCGAGGAGTTCTTCTCCCTCATCTCCCACCAGGCGGGCGGCTACTCCTTCTACCGCGACGCGCGCATGCGCCGGCTCACGCGGTACCGCTACAACAACGTCCCGACCGACGTCGGCGGCCGCTACCTGTACGTCAACGACGGCGGCGACGTCTGGACGCCGTCGTACCTGCCGGTCAAGGCCGAGCTCGACCACTTCGAGACCCGTCACGGCCTCGGCTACACCCGCATCACCGGTGAGCGGCGCGGCGTCCGCGTGGAGAGCCTCTTCTTCGTGCCGCGGGGCGAGAACGCGGAGATCCAGCGCGTCACCGTCACCAACACGTCCGACGCCGCCAAGCAGGTCACGCTGTTCTCGTTCGTCGAGTTCGCGCTCTGGAACGCGCTCGACGACCAGACGAACTACCAGCGCAACCTGTCGATCGGCGAGGTCGAGGTCGAGCTGGACTCCCCGCACGGGAGCGCGATCTACCACAAGACCGAGTACCGGGAGCGGCGCAACCACTTCGCCGTGCACGCGGTCAACACCCGCGCCGCCGGCTTCGACACCGACCGGCAGACCTTCACGGGCGAGTACAACGGCCTGCACGAGCCGCAGGTGCCGCTCGCGGGCGCGTCGACCAACACCGTCGCGTCGGGCTGGTACCCGATCGGCTCCCTGAGCGTGCCCGTCGAGCTCGCGCCGGGCGAGTCCCGCACGCTGACCTTCGTGCTCGGGTACCTCGAGAACCCCGACGACGCCAAGTGGGCCGACGACGCGCACCAGGTGGTCAACAAGGCACCCGCCCACGAGCTGCTGGGCCGGTTCGCCACGACCGAGCAGGTCGACGCCGCGTTCGACGCCCTGCGCGACTCGTGGAGCGAGCTGCTCTCCGCGTACACCGTCCAGTCGACGGACCCGAAGCTGGACCGGATGGTCAACATCTGGAACCAGTACCAGTGCATGGTGACGTTCAACATGTCGCGGTCGGCGTCGTACTTCGAGACCGGCATCGGGCGCGGCATGGGCTTCCGCGACTCCGCGCAGGACCTGCTGGGCTTCGTGCACCTGGTCCCGGAGCGGGCGCGCGAGCGCATCCTCGACATCGCCGCCACGCAGTTCCCGGACGGCTCCGCGTACCACCAGTACCAGCCGCTGACGAAGCGCGGGAACCTCGACGTCGGCTCCGGCTTCAACGACGACCCGATGTGGCTGGTCGCCGCGGTCGCCGCGTACCTGAAGGAGACCGGCGACTTCTCGATCCTCGACGAGAAGGTGGCGTTCGACAACGACGACGCCCTCGCCGACTCGCTGTTCGAGCACCTCACGCGCTCGTTCCAGTACACGGTGACGCACAAGGGGCCGCACGGCCTGCCGCTCATCGGCCGCGCCGACTGGAACGACTGCCTCAACCTCAACTGCTTCTCGACGACGCCGGGCGAGTCGTTCCAGACGACGGAGAACCAGGCGGGCGGCGTCGCGGAGTCGGTGTTCATCGGCGCGCAGTTCGTGCTCTACGGCGCCGAGTACGCGGCGATCGCCGAGCGGCGCGGCCTGGCCGACGTCGCCGCGGCCGCCCGCGAGGAGGTCGCCGCGATGAAGGCGACCGTCGAGGACGCCGGGTGGGACGGTCGCTGGTTCCGCCGCGCGTACGACTACTACGGGACGCCGATCGGCACGGACGAGGACACCGAGGGCAAGATCTTCATCGAGCCGCAGGGCGTCGCCGTCATGGCCGGCATCGGCGTGACCAGCACCGACCCGACGGCGCCGGAGTTCGCCGCGAGCAAGGCGGCGCAGGCGCTCGACGCCACCGGCAAGCTGCTGGGCTGCGAGCACGGCCTGGTCATCGTGTACCCCGCGTACACCACGTACCGGTTGAACATGGGTGAGATCACCACCTACCCGCCGGGGTACAAGGAGAACGGCGGCATCTTCTGCCACAACAACCCGTGGGTGATCATCGGCGAGACGGTGCTCGGGCGTGGCGACCGCGCGTTCGACTACTACAAGCGCATCACGCCCGCGTACCGCGAGGACATCAGCGAGGTGCACCGGCTCGAGCCGTACGTGTACGCGCAGATGATCGCGGGCAAGGAGGCGCCGCGGATGGGCGAGGCCAAGAACTCGTTCCTGACCGGGACGGCGGCGTGGACGTTCGTGGCGGCCAGCCAGTACCTGCTCGGGGTGCGGCCGGACTACGAGGGGCTGGTCGTGGACCCGCAGCTCGGGCCGGACGTGCCCGAGTTCACGGTGACCCGCAAGGCGCGCGGCGCCACGTACGTCATCACGGTCAAGAACTCCGGGACGCCGGGCGCTCGTGCCCGGCTCACCGTGGACGGCGAGGCCGTCGAGGGCCGGTTGGTGCCGTACGCTCCCGCGGGCACGACGGTCCAGGTGACGGCCGAGATCTGACGCAGGCCCGACGGCGCGCCGCACCCTCCTCGGGCGGCGCGCCGTCGTCGTCCGCGCCAGCGCGGTCCGCCGACGCCAGCCGCCTGCCCGCCGCCCTGCCGGCCGCCGCGCCGCCCCCACGCCGCCCCTCCCTTCGAACCTGTGGGCGCTGTGCGCACATCGGTAGTGCGCAGGGCGGCCGGATGTTCGAGGCAGCCGGAGGAGGGGCGGAAGGCGCCCGGGGGGCCGGACTTTCAGTACCGCTCAAGATGGCTGCTAGCGGTTGTGGGAGCGATACCACTAGGATGGCCGCGCCGACGCGGCGGCCGACCCGCGTGACCCACCGCCGGGAGGACCACGCCGATGCAGTTCGGGTACTTCGACGACGCAGCCCGCGAGTACGTGATCACACGGCCGGACACCCCGCGGTCGTGGATCAACTACCTCGGCTCGCGGCTGTACGGCGGCATCATCACCCAGAACGCCGGCGGGTACTCGTTCTACAAGTCCGGCGGCACCGGGCGCCTGATGCGCATGCGCTTCAACGGCGTCCCCGTCGACGAGCCCGGGCGCTTCGTGTACCTGCGGGACGACGCCGGCAGTTCCGTCAGCGCACAGGGTGACTACTGGTCGGCATCGTGGCAGCCGGTCGGCAAGCCCCTGGACCAGTACTCGGCGCGCGTGCGGCACGGGCTCGGCTACTCGGTGTTCGAGGCGGAGTACGCCGGCATCCGGTCCGAGCTCACGTGCTTCATCCCCGCGGGCCAGGCCTTCGAGTACTGGTCGGTCGTCGTGACCAACCCGGGCGACGAGCACCGCACCGTCTCCCTGTTCTCCTACGCCGAGCTGGCCAACGAGTGGAGGTACCGCCAGGACCTCGAGAACCTCCAGTACAGCCAGTACGTCGTCCGGGCCACGTACGCCGACGGCATGATCCACCGCACCAACTCCACCCGGGAGGCCATGAGCGAGCTCTGGTTCGGGGTGGCCGGCGCGGATGTCGTGAGCTTCGACACGGACCGGGACGCGTTCCTCGGCGCCTACCGCACGCAGGCCAACCCGGTCGCCGTCGAGCGCGGCGAGTGCGGCGGCACCCAGACGGTGGGCGACAACTCCTGCGCGTCGCTGCACGTCCGGCTCGAGCTGGCGCCGGGCGAGAGCCGGCAGGTCGTCTACTGCCTCGGGGTCGGGAACCCGGACACGCCGTGGGAGGACCTGCGCGACGGCGTCGGGCACCGCCCGGGCGAGGCACCCCTGCGGCCGGGCCGGGAGATCATGGCCGAGTTCGCGACGCCGGACCGCGTCGCCGCCGAGCTCGCGTCGCTGCGCGAGGAGTGGGCGGCGCACCTCGCGCCGCTGCAGGTGCGCACGCCCGACGCCGAGCTGAACTCGATGGTCAACGTGTGGCACGCGTACCAGACCCACATGACGTTCAACTGGTCCCGCGGCGTCTCGCTCGTCGAGGCCGGCGACCGCGACGGCCTCGGCTACCGCGACACGGTGCAGGACATGCTGGCCGTCACGCACGCGATCCCCGGGCCGGTGCGTGAGCGCCTGGACCTCATCCTGACCGGCCAGACGGCCGAGGGTGGCGCGATGCCGCTGGTCAAGCCCCTGGAGCACCGCCCCGGCCACCACAAGGCGCCCGCCCTCGAGGAGTACCGGTCCGACGACGCCCTGTGGCTGCCGATCACGGTCGCCGGCCTGGTCCACGAGACGGGTGACCTCGGGTACCTCGACGAGGTGCTCCCGTACGCCGACGCCGGCGAGGACACGGTCTTCGACCACCTGGTCCGCGCGCTCACGTTCAGCCTCACGCACCGCGGCGCAAACGGTCTGGTGCAGGGCCTGGCCGCCGACTGGAACGACTGCATCCAGTTCGGCGCGTCGGGCGAGTCGATGTTCTCGACCTTCCTGCTGGCCAACGGCCTGCGGGTGACGCGTGACCTCGCGGAGGAGTCGGGCCGCGCCGACGCCGCCGCATGGTGCGCCGAGCAGCTCGCCGCCCTCGCACTCGCCATCGACGCGGCGTGGGACGGCGGCTGGTTCATCCGCGGCATCTCGGAGACGGGCGCGCACCTGGGGTCGCACGCCGCCGACGAGGGCCAGATCTACCTCGAGCCGAACGTGTGGGCAGCGATCTCGGGCGCGACGTCGCGTGAGCGGGCGGTCGCGGCGATGGACGCCGTCCACGAGCGGCTGGCCAGCGAGCACGGCGTGGCCCTGTGCGACCCGCCGCACACGCACCCGATGCCGGGCATCGGGCTGTCGCTGCTCGTCTTCCCGGTGGGGCACAAGGAGAACGGCGGCATCTTCTGCCACGCGAACTCGTGGACGATCGTCGCGGAGGCGATGCTCGGTCGCGGCGACCGGGCGTACGAGTACTACCGCGCGTACCTGCCGGCCCGGTACAACGACGCCGCGGAGGTGCACCAGGCGGAGCCGTACGTGTACGCGCAGTTCACGCACGGTCCGACGTCGCCGCGGTTCGGCCAGGCGCGCAACCCGTGGCTCACGGGCACGGCCAGCTGGACGTACGTCGGCGTGACGCAGTACATCCTCGGCGTCCGGCCCACGCTCGACGGCCTGTGCGTGGACCCGTGCATCCCGGCGGCGTGGGACGGCTTCGAGGTGCAGCGGCAGTTCCGCGGTGCGGCGGTGACGGTCCGGGTGACGAACCCCGACCACGTGAGCCGTGGCGTCGCTGCGCTCGACGTCGACGGCGTCGCGGTGCCCGGCTGCGTCGCGCCGGCCGGGCTGCTGCGGGACGGCGCCGTCGTCACCGTGCGGATGGGCTGAGCGCCGGCACGAGCGGCGTCAGCGGGCGCGCGCCCCGTCCAGGAAGAGCCGGACGACGGCGCGCGCCTGGTCGAGCGCGGCGGGGCGGGTGCCGCGCTGCTCCGGGGGCATCGCGACGTCGTCGGGCATGGGCGCGACGCCCTGGGTGAGGTGCAGGAAGGACCACGCGAGGAACTCCGGCTCGCCCGCCAGCTCGCCGGCCTCGACGGCCTCGCGGACGAGCGCGACGACCGGGTCGATGAGCGACTCGCAGTAGGTCGTCGAGACGACCGTGCGGGTCTCGTCCGAGGCGTGCCGGGTCGCGTCGAAGATCTGCTGGCCCAGCTCCGGCCCGGCCGCGGTCGGCTCCGCCTGGAGCAGGGCGATCGCGACGAGCCGCTCCTCGAGGCCGTCCGCACCGGCGAGCGCTGCGGCGACCCGGCGCCGCTCGTGCTCGATGTAGGCGAACGCGGCCTCCCGGTAGAGGCCTTCCTTCCCGTCCGGGAAGTGGTGGTACAGGCTCGCCTTGCGGACGCCGACGTCGACCGCGACCGCGTCGAGGGAGACGCCGAGGTAGCCCTGGGTGGCGAGGCGGGCGGAGAACGCCTCGACGGCGCGCGCGCGGGTGTCGCGGGACCGGTCGGTGGGCATGGTGCTCATCGTGCCGCCTCCGCGTGACGGAAGGCGGCCGCACACGCGGCCGTGCCGACGGCGGCCACCCCGACGAGCGTGAGCGCGCCGACGCCGAGCGCGCCGTTCGGGGCGACGCTCCCGGCCGCGTCGCGCAGGGCCTCCAGCACGTACGTCAGGGGGTTCGCCGTCGCGACCGCCTTCAACCAGCCGGACAGCTCGTCCCGCGGCGCGAAGGCGCTGGTCAGGAAGCTCAGACCGAAGAGCGCGGAGAACACCGCGTTCACAGCGGCGTCGGTCCGGGCACGCACCGCGGTGGCGACCGCGAGCAGGGCGAACACGACGCCGGTCGCGGCGGTGCCGACGACGAGCGCGCCGAGCCGTGGTGCCGGGACGCCCCGCAGGCCCAGCGCGACGCCGACGCCGACCATGGCCGCGGCCTGGACGGTCAGCGCGACGCCGGTCACGGCGAGCGGGGCGCCCGCGACGCGGCCGCGCCCGGCACCGGTGAGCAGGAGGCGCTCGTGATACCCCGACGTCATGTCGCGGACCAGCAGCTGGCCGGCGACCATGCCGCCGCTCAGCGCCGTCGTGAGCAGGACGAGGGGCAGGACGAACGCGAGGTAGGAGCCGCCGGGCAGCATCGCGCCGCCGGCCTTGCCGAGCTGGCCGGAGTAGATGACGAGGAAGAAGGCGCTCATCAGGAGCGGGGACGCGACGAGGGCGGGGACGCGCGTGAGCGTGCGGGCGGTGCGGAGCAGGAGGCCGCGGAACATGGGGGTCCTTCCGGTGGGGGCGGCGGGGTACGGAGTGCGGGGCTGGTCGCCGCGTGGCGAGGGCTCAGGCCGTGAGCGCGATCACGGCGTCGTCCAGGCTCGGGGCCTCGACGCGCAGGTCGCGCACGGTGATGCCGGCCGCGGCGAGTGCGGCGAGGTAGTCGGCCGGGAGGGCGTCGGCGAGCACGGGGGTGTGGACGTCGTCGTCGCCGGGGCCGGCGGTCGCGGGCGTGCCGTGGTCGGCGGCGACCCGCAGCGCGGCCCGCCGGTCGGCGGCGTCGGCGAGGGTGACGACGAGGGTGCGGTGGCCGGCGGCCGCGCGGAGCCGGGCGGCGGTGGCGTCGGCGACGACGCGACCCGCCCGCAGCACGACGAGGCGGTGGGCGAGCTCCTCGGCCTCGTGGAGGTCCTGGGTGCTGACGAGGACGGCGAGGCCGTCCGCGGCGAGCTCGCGCACGTGCTCCCAGAGGGCGCGGCGGCTGACGGGGTCGAGACCGGTGGTCGGCTCGTCGAGGATCAGGACGCGGGGCCGGCCGACGACGGCGACGGCGAGGTCGACGCGACGCCGCTGGCCGCCGCTGAGGGTGCCGATCCGCTGGTCGGCGGCGTGCGCGAGCCCGGCCCGCTCGAGAGCCGCGTCCGCCTGCGCGCGGGCGTCCGCGACGGAGGCGCCGCGCAGCCGCGCCTGGAGGGTGAGGGCCTCGCGCGGGGTGTCGACGGCGTCGAGCGCCGGTGCCTGGAGCACGGTGCCGATGCGGGTGCGGACCGCGCGGGGAGCCGTCACCGGGTCGGCGCCCGCGACCGCGAGGGTGCCCTCGGTAGGTCGGCGTAGGGCGCTGAGCATCTCGAGCGTGGTCGTCTTGCCGGCGCCGTTCGGGCCGAGGAGGCCGACGATCTCGCCGGCGTCGACGTCGAGGTCCAGCCCGTCGACGGCCCAGGCGTCGCCGTACTTCTTGCGCAGGCCGCGGGCGTGGATGAGCGGACCAACGGCAGCGGTAGCGGCGGGCGAGGCGGGCAGGGCGGGGGTCGTTGTGGTCACGCGGACAAACCTACCGACCGATAGGTAGGCTTCAAGATCGCCTCATGCAGAAGGACCCCGGGCGCGTGCCCGGGGTCCTTCTGTCTGCTGCTGCGGTGGAGCGCGCCGCCTCCCGGCGATCGCCCTAACGCGTCGTCGTCACTGCGCGTCGAGGATGTCCACGACGAAGATCAGCGTCGCGTTCGGCGGGATGCTCTCGCCCTGGCCGGCCTCGCCGTACCCGAGCTCGGACGGGATCACGAGCAGCACCTGGCTGCCGACCGTCTGGCCCACGAGCCCCTGGTCCCAGCCGGGGATGACCGCGCCGGTGCCGATCTGGAACGGCGAGGGCGCGCCGCGCACCCAGGAGGAGTCGAACTGGGTGCCGTCCCAGAGCCAGCCGCTGTAGTGCGCGGTGAGCTGCTGACCCGCCTCGACGGCCGGCCCGCTGCCCTTGATGAGGGGCTGGGCGACCAGCTCGGTGGGCTCGGTGGCGTCCGCCGGGATCTCGATTGACGGCTCGCCCGACTCGGCGAGCGTGACGATCGGCAGGCCGGCGGGCGGCTCGACGGCCTCGCCCTCCGCGCGGTCCGGCACCACGCGGGCACCGACGACCTCGAGCACGAGGATGGTCGAGGCCTGGGCGGGGGTGCTCTCCGTCGCCGCCACGCCCGGGAGCGCGGCGAGGATGCGGACGCCGACCCGCTGGTCGGCGAGCGCTGCGGTCAGCTCGGGGATCAGGTTCGGGTCGCCCATGATCATCGACTCGGTGGCCCCGGCCTCCCACGTCGACGCGAGGGTGGTGCCCTCCTCGCCGTCGACCATGAGGTAGTCGATCTCGAGCGTCTGCCCGTCGGCGAGGACGTCGCCGGTTCCCTCGGTGTCGACCTTCGCTGCGGCCGCGTCGACGCTGAACGGCAGCTCGAAGTCGAGCGTCGGCTCCTCGCCGAGCGCGCCCGTGACGGTCACGGCGTCGAGCCCGGAGGCGGCGCTGGTGGCGGGCCCGTCGGACTCGTCGGACTTGTCGGGCTCGTCGCCGCAGGCGGCGAGCAGCAGGCTTGCCGCGATGACGGCGCTGATCAGGACCGGTCGACGCACGGGAGCGTTCCTTCGTTCGGGGGTGCCGTCACCGACGGCTGCGACAGGCCCACCGAGAGCGGACCGGGGTCGATGCTACGACCTCTGCCTGTGCGCCCGCTGGGTGCGCTGTGACGATCCTGCGCAGATCCGCCCCCGGATGCCGGTCGCGGCCCCCGGTGTGAGCCTGGGTGTCATGCGCTTCGGATACACCCTCATGACCGAGCAGTCCGGGCCGCGGGACCTCGTGCGGCACGCCGTCGACGCCGAGCGCGTCGGCTTCGACTTCGAGGTCTCGAGCGACCACTACTTCCCGTGGCTCGACGCCCAAGGCCACTCACCGAACGCGTGGGTCACCCTGGGCGCCGTCGCGCAGGCGACGGAGCGGGTCGAGCTGATGACCTACGTGACCTGCCCGATCCTGCGGTACCACCCCGCCGTCGTCGCACAGCAGGCGGCGACGCTCGGGGCATTGTCGGGCGGGCGGTTCCTGCTCAACCTGGGTGCCGGCGAGGCGCTCAACGAGCACGTCGCCGGGCAGCGCTGGCCCGCCGTCGGCGAGCGGCACGACATGCTCGAGGAGGCGATCGAGATCATCCGCAGCCTCCTCGACGGCGAGCGGCTGACGTTCGACGGCCAGCACTTCCGGGTCGACTCCGCGATCCTCTGGGACCGGCCCGACGAGCCGGTGGAGCTGGGCGTCGCGGTCTCGGGCACCCAGTCCGTCAGCAGGTTCGCGCCGCTCGTGGACCACCTGGTGACGACGGAGCCGTCCGCCGACGTCGTGCGGCAGTGGGGCGAGGTGCGCGACCGGGAGGGGATCGAGGCGTCGTCGCGCGTCATCGGCCAGATCCCGATCAGCTGGGACGCCGACGCCGACGCCGCCCTGGCACGCGCGCACCAGCAGTTCCGCTGGTTCAGTTTGGGCTGGAAGGTCAACGCCGACCTGCCGACGACCGAGGCGTTCGACTCGGCGTCGGCGAGTGTGCGGCCCGAGGACGTGGCGGCCGGCATCACGTGCGGCCCGGACCTCGACGCGATCGTCGAGGCGGCCTCGGCCTACTGGGAGGCGGGCTTCACCGACCTCGCCATCGTGCAGATCGGCGAGGAGAAGCAGGACGCGTTCCTCGCCGAGGCCGCGCGGCCGTTGCTGGAGAAGCTCCGGGTGGCCGCACCGCGCGACTGATCGGCGCTGGTGACAATGGATGTCCGCGAACCCCCCAAGTGTCACCAACGTGACAAGGGTCATAATCCACTCGTTTGGGTGACTGACTCGCGGTGATGCTGCCCCTAACTTGATCTCCGCCTCGCCTCCTCCTGCCTTCGTGGGCTGCGGCTTGGTGCCGGCCCGCTCCCCGGGCGTCGGCAGGGGTCGGGTGATGGGGTGGTCATGCTCGCGAGCTTCGTTGGGCACGTTGGTTCCAAGCGTCCCGTTCGCCGTTGGCTCGGGCTGGTCGTCGGTGCGGCCGTGGGTTCGTTGCTGCTGGGCACGGCAGTGTCCGGGCCGGCGGCCGCTGTGGCGCCGGACGCTGGCGGTGACGTCATCGAGCAGCCCGAGGACGGGTCTCCGGAGGGTGCCGAGAACGCCGCGTCGCCGTCAGCGACTCCTGAGATCCCGCCGCGCCGTCGACAGCCGACCCGACGGAGCCGGCAGAACCGGCAGAGCCGGCGGAAACGCCTGCCGGGTCTGCTCCCGAGACTGAGGCCGGGGAGCCGGTCGAGGTGGACTGTTCGGTCGAGGTCGCGGACGAGGCGACGGCCGGCGTCGTGGCGCGGGAGTGCGGCCACGAGGTCGAGGTCATCGAAGGGCGCACGGAGTGGAACACGGTCTGGGCGCAGCCGGATGGCAACATGCGCTTGGACGTCTCCACGACGGCGGTGCGGACCCAGGTGGGCGGCGACTGGGCGGAGATCGACACGACCGTGGTGGCGGGCGAGGGCGGCCTGGAGGTTACCTCGCCGGTCGCTGAGATCGTGTTCAGTGACGGGTCGGACGGCGAGCCCCTGGCGCGGATGGTGTCCGAGGGTCATGAGATCACGATGGACGCTCCGTTCGAGCTGACCGACCCCCAGGTGCTGGGGGATTCGGTGATGTACCCGGAGGTGCTGCCCGGGGTGGACCTGGTGGTGAGCGTCAACGCGGACGGCACCGGGTTCTCGGAGGTGCTGCGGATCGAGTCCGCGGAGGCGGCGGCGAACCCGGCGTTGGCCGAGCTGGTCTTCCCGATCGAGACCTCTGACGGCCTGGACGTGGCGGCGGCCTCCGGCGGGTTCACCGCGCGCGACGGCGCGGGAGAGGCCGTGTTTGTGAGCCCGGTCCCGGCGATGTGGGACTCCTCGGCCACTCGGGCGTTGACCGAGCCGCTGCCCGCCGGGGCAGGCATCCTTGAGCGTCTCGTCGCCGCCGTGACGCAGGCCGCCGCTGGCGTCCAGGACGCGGCGGTCCGACTCGAGGCGCCGGTTCCGGGGGATGAGGTCGCGCAGGTCCCGGTGGCTGTGGCCTCCGATGCGGTCTCGTTGGCCCCGGACCAGGCGATGTTCGGCGACGATGACACGGCGTGGCCGGTCTTCGTGGACCCGTCGCTAGGGATGACGTCGCCCACGGAGCGTCTGGCGGTGCGGTCGGGGTACTCGAACTACTACAACCTTCCCGACTCCCAGGGCGTCGGTCTCTGTAACCGGGCGGATCCGTATGGGTCCTCGTGCCCGGCGACGTTCACCAGCCGGTTGTTGTACGAGTTCGGTGGGCTGGACCTGATCGCCGGGATGACCTCGACCGACGTGATCCGTGCGACGTTCACCGTGTATGGGGAGCACTCGTACTCCTGCACGCCGACGAATGTGCAGCTGTACCGCGTGACGCCGTTCTCCAGCGGCACGGGGTGGCCCGGGGGAACGTGGCTGAGCCTTCTGCAGACCCACACCATCTCTCACAAGGCCTCGTGCGGGACGCAACGGTGGGTGGAGTTCGACGCCACCGCGGCCGCGGACGCGATCGCAAACGAGAACGCCACCACCCTGGCGTTCGGCCTCAAGGCCGCGGACGAGTCGACGATGTCTGGTTGGAAGCGGTACCGGTGGGATGCTCAGCTGTCGGTCGTGTACAACCGGCCGCCGAACAAGCCCAGCAACGTCCGGGTCGTCAACGGCACCGCGGTGCAGCAGTGCACCGACGGCGGAACGGCGTTCGTCGGGCCGAACGGCGCGAACCTGGCAGCGACGTTGAGCGACCCGGACCAGGGGTCGATGCTGCGCGGCAACTTCAACCTCTACACCGAGGCCGCCTACGCGAGTGCCGGCGCCGGGGCCGCGCGCATCTTCGACCCGGAATGGACGGCCTCGCAGGCCTCTGGCCTGTCGCACAGCGTGACCCTGCCGTCCCAGATCGACGCTGAGGGCGACATCGTCCCGGGTCTGCTCACGCACGGCGGTCGGTACGTCCTCACCATCGACGCAACGGACCAGGACCCGAACTTCACCCGGTGGGGGCCCAAGACGTTGTGCACGCTGGTGGCGGACTTCGAGCCGCCGGTCGCCCAGCCCACCATCGAGGCGTTGCCCGTTCCGCCAGGGGCCATCGACATGGCCCAGTACGTGTCAGGCGGGGACGCGAACGGTGGCGTCGGGGTGCCGGGGAACTTCGCGTTCTCCTATCCGCAGGCCGACGACATTGCCGGGTACCGCTATGCCTTCAACGACGACTCGGCCTCGGCCTGGGTGGCCGGCGCCGCCCCCACCCTGCCGATCACTCCGCGCGGGTTTGGCCCGCAGTTCCTGCGGGTGCAGGCCGTGGACAAGGCCGGCAACGTCGGCCCCGCCAAGGTGTACGACTTCGTGGTCTCCCGGTCCGGCCCGGCGAGTGAGTGGCGGTTCGACTCCGGCACCGTCGGCGCGACTGCCCCGGACAACACCGCGGTGCCGGACGTCTCCGAAGCCCTCGGGGACTACTCGCTCACCACCTGGGGTTCTCCCACGTGGGCGCAAGGGTCGGCGAACGGGTCATACCCGTACGGGTCGGACCGGGCGATGAGGTTCGGCGGATCCAGGCGCGCTGTGGCCCCGGCTGCCGTGGTGCGGACCGACGAGAGCTTCACCGTGATGGCAATGGTGCGCCTGACCTCCATCCCGAGCGGGGCGTCCGCGACGGCGGTCAGCCAGGACGGCACGAACGTCGCCGGGTTCAGCCTGGGCTACCGCACCGCGCCGTACTGCGCCAACGGCGCGTCACCGGGGTGTTGGTCGTTCTTCATGTACGGCAGCGACGGCGTTTCGGCGCCGATCACGTCGGTGGAGTCCACTGACGTGCCTGTTGAGGCGGGCCAGTGGGTGCAGCTGGCCGGCATGTACGACGCGATCGCGGACGAGACACGCCTGATGGTCTGCACGGTGCCGACGGCCACTGATTCCCAGGTCTTGGTCAGCGACGACACCAAGGCCTTCACCACCGCGTGGAACGCTTCTGGCAAGCTCCGGGTCGGGATGGCCATGCAGGGTGCCTCGATGGTCCGGGCCTTCCCTGGCGACATCAGCGGGGTGCGTGTCTATGCGGGTGTGGCCGACGACGCCGACTTCTCCCGTGCGTGCTCCAAGGGCTACTGGGACATGCCGCTGGACCCCTCCGGCGACGACGTCGACACCGCGCTCCCGGCACAGTCGCAGGCTGCCGACTCCGTCGACGCCCCTGTCGCCGAGATGCCCGACGCCCCCACGATGGGTGCGATCTGGACGGCCGGTGGCATCCACACCGTCGTCGCGGGGCGCGATGCGAACGGCACGGCGACGCTGCCGATCTCGTTGGTCACCGACGACGCAAGCGTGGTGGGCGAGCAGGCCACCGTGGAGCTGCTCGATCACGCCGACGCCGTCCAGGCGGGGGTGAACGGGCTGCTGTTCGAGATCACGCCCGCTCCGGCGAGCACAGACATGACCCAAGCCCTGACGACCGGTGACCTGAAGATCGCCGTGGACACCGCGGGCTTCGCCGGCGCCTACGGCGGCGGGTACGCCGAACGGCTCCGGGTGGTCCAGATGCCCGCGTGCGCGGCAACGGAGCAGGCCGGCCAGCCCGAGTGCCAGGTCCAGACCCCGGTGGTCACGGAGAACAACGGTTCGGGCCAGCTGATGGCGACCCTGCCAGCGGGGTCCACGTCCGGCGGTACCTACGCGGTCACGGCCGGCACCGCCGGGTCCACCGGTGACTGGTCGGCGACCTCACTGTCGCCGTCGGCGTCGTGGGAGGTGTCCGCCCAGAGCGGTAACTTCGCATGGTCCTACCCGATGCGCGTCCCCCCGGGCCTGGGCGGCCCGGAGCCGGAGCTGTCCCTGGACTACTCCTCCGGCTCGGTGGATGGCCGGGTGTCCTCCACGAACAACCAGGCCTCCTGGATCGGTGACGGTTGGGACCTGTCCACGGGGTACATCGAGCGGCAGTTCGTCTCCTGCTCCGAAGACATGGCCGCACCCGCGAACAACGCCGGGCACGAGACCTCCGACTTTGTGCTGGAAGACCGACAACGCCGTCATGGTGCTGGGCGGGCAGTCGCAGGAGCTCGTCAAGATCCAGGTGGGCGGGACCGGCGGTGCGGAGAGCACCTGGCGGATGAAGACCGACGACGGCACCCGGGTACTCCGGTTCACCGGCGCCGCGAACGGTGACAACGACGGGGAGTTCTGGGTCGTCACTACTCCCGACGGCACGCGCCACACGTTCGGCCGCGAGCACCGCGGGCCCGACGTCGGGAGCACGGAAGTGACCAAGAACCTCGGCTCGGCGTGGACCGTGCCGGTGTACTCCAACCACCTCGGCGAAGGTGGGGTCTACCTGAACCAGAACTGCCACCAGGCGTCCTTCGCCGCGTCGCGCTGCCCCCAGGCCTGGCGGTGGAACCTGGACTACGTCGTGGACACCTCCGGCAACTCCATGACCTACTGGTACACCGAGGAAGGCAACTCCTACACCTCCAACTACACCCCGACCAGCAACGGCGGGGTCGTGCAATACGTACGTGGCGGTCACCTCGAGCGCATCGACTACGGCCAGCGCGCCGGCACCGAGACCGGCACCACAACGCTGTCCACCGCACCCGCCTGGGTCGAGTTCACCGACACCGAACGCTGCAACGGCAGCTGCGGCGACAACGACGTGATCACCGAGACGCTCGCACCCAAGTGGCCCGACGTGCCGGCGGACCTCATCTGCACCTCCGCGACCAGCTGCCCGACCGTGGGGACACCGGCGTTCTTCACCCGCCGCAAGCTCAGTGCGATCACCACGTATGTACGCGATGGCGGGGCCCGCAAGGTCGACCAGTGGACCCTGACCCAGACCTTCCCCGACGCCGGCGACGGCACCGACCCGTCCTTGTGGCTGGCCTCCGTCCAGCACACCGGCAGCCCTGGCGCCGCGAGCCAGGTGCAGCTGCCACCGGTGAAGTTCTCCGGAACTCAGATGCCCAACCGTGTCGACATGACACTCGACGCTGGCCCGCCGATGAACCATTACCGGCTGACGAGCATCATCTCCGAGACCGGCGGGGCCACTTCGATCGCCTACTCCCCGACCGAGTGCACCCACGCCAACACCATCGACGCCGGACTCGCGCCCGAGGCCAACCGGATGCGGTGCTTCCCCGTGCGCTGGACACCCGAGGGCGCCGAGAACCCCATGGTCGAGTACTTCCACAAGTACCTGGTCACCTCGATCGTGGAGAACGGCCTGGACGTCGCCAGCAAGCCCGTGGAGACCCACTACATCTACGGCGCGGGCGCAGACTCCGACGATGGAGAGGACGCCCTGCCGGCGTGGCGATACGACAACAACCCGCTCGTGCCGGAAGGTGAACGTACCTACAACGAGTTCGCCGGCTTCAGCTCCGTCCGCGTCGTCACCGGCAGCTCCGACAACCCCGCGGACCCCAACGCCCGGTCGATGACCGAGTACCACTACTACCGAGGCCTGCACGGCTCCCACAAGACGCCGGCCTCCCGGCCAGTCCAGGTCAACGGCATCAACGACGCCGAACCCCTTGCGGGCTTCGCGTGGAAGACGATCACCTATAACGGCGCCACCGTCGCTGGTGGCCAGTACGTCCCAGGGCCCGTCGTGAGCACCGCGTACGGCACCCCGTGGACGGCGAACCTGGCCACCGGCCTCGACGGAACCCCGACGACCTCGGTACAGCCCAAGACGACCGAGACCCACACGGTCGCTTCCCAGCTGGCCGGCGGAGTGCGCATCACGCGAACGGACAGCACCTACGATCCGGCGACGGCCCTGCCGATCTGGATCGACGACCAGGGCGACATCAGCGACGACGATGACGACATCTGCACGCACATCACCTATGTGGCGAACGTCCGGGACAACATCCTGGGTGCGGTGACCGAGACCCGGTCCGCCGGCGGACGCTGCCCCGTCCTCACGCCCACCCCTGGTGAGGAAAGCGCCGCATTCGAGGGCAGGCTCCTGACCGCGTTCGAGAAGCTCCCTGCCGTCTCGGGGTCCCGCATGCTCTACGAC
>Ga0196976_1000238_pt1 | contig 37127 bp, 54 predicted proteins | sample S3v_513CmetaG_FD_148644 | JGI IMG/M metagenome (GOLD analysis project Ga0196976, IMG submission 148644) | Soil microbial communities from Anza Borrego desert, Southern California, United States - S3+v_5-13C | ecosystem: Environmental > Terrestrial > Soil > Desert | place: USA: California... | reverse complement strand
TGATGCCTGGCGACAACGTGCAGCTTGAGATCGAGCTGATCACGCCGGTGGCGGCGGAGAAGGGCCTGCGCTTCGCAATCCGCGAGGGCGGCCGCACGGTGGGCGCTGGCACCATCGCTGAAATCATCAAGTAGTGGGATATCGGCGCGGGGCGGATGACGCCCCGCGCGCTCAGAAACCGGCACTCACCCGCAGGGGAGCTTGCCGACAGCTCTTTAAGAGAACACAACTGTGATTGGCAAAGAGAGAATTCGAATCCGGCTGAAGGCGTACGACTACCGCGTTCTGGACCAGTCGACGGGCGAGATCGTAGAGACCGCTCGACGTACCGGTGCGCAGATCGCGGGTCCGATTCCGCTTCCGACCGTGAAGAACAAATACTGCGTGTTGCGTTCCCCGCACGTGGACAAGAAATCGCGCGAAGCGTTCGAAATCCGCACGCACAAGCGCCTGGTCGATATCCTCGAGCCGACGCCGCAAACGGTTGATGCGCTGATGAAGCTGGATCTACCCGCTGGCGTGGACGTCGAGATTAAGGCTTTCGGTAAGGAACACAAGTAGGGTGGCCGCTTCGCGGCGGCATTGATCCCTCGGCTCGCAAAAGAATGCGGCCTCGGGATGACAGAAGACGAATAACAAAGCTTCCGTGGTGCAAGCCCCCGGCGGAAACGAGCGAGACAGCCGGATTCGGAAGCGGAGTTGAGGTGAATGATGGCAACGGTAACTGGAATTCTGGGCAAGAAAGTCGGGATGACGCAGTTGTTCGACAACAACGGCGAAGTACGCCCGGCGACAGTGATCAAGGCTGGCCCCTGCGTCGTTACGATGGTCAAGACGGCCACCAAGGACGGCTATGACGCCGCCCAGGTTGGACTCGTCGAGTTCGTGAAGGAATCGCGGCTGAATAGGCCGATGAAGGGTCACTTCGCGAAGCACAATCTTCCGCCGGTGAAGTTCATGCGGGAGTTCGGTATCCAGTTCGACAGCGCGGAAGAGGCACAGGACGGCAACGGACGCGTGAAGGTGGGTGACCGTCTGCTGGTGGACATGCTCGAGGGCGAAAAGTTCGTTGACGTGATCGGCACGACGAAGGGCCGCGGGTTTGCCGGCGTTGTGAAGCGCCACAAGTTCGCAGGCGGTCCGAAGTCGCATGGCTCAATGTTCACCATCAACGGCTCGATCGGCTCGTCGGCGTTCCCGTCGCGCGTGTTCCCCGGTATGCGAATGGGCGGACACATGGGTAACGCTCAGAAGACCGTGCGTAACCTGCGCGTTCTCGGGATCGACAAGGAAGAAGGCCTGCTGGTGGTCGAAGGCGCAGTGCCGGGTCCGGAAGGCGGCTACCTGGTGATCCGCAAGCCTGCCGCACCGCCGCGCGAGCGCCGCGGATTCACGACTGGCGAAACGATCGTCAACCCGCTGAAGGCCTCCAAGCGCGCAGCGAAGAAGAAATAGCGGGATGTCCGTTCCGCGCTGCGGCGCGGAGCGGGTGACCCAAGTCCAGAGCGGCGGAACAGCGCTGCGACCGGATGACAACGATTGGGACAGGCGTCGGCAACAGTATCGGCGCCACATGGATGAGCTATGGCAACGATTGATGTGTTGAACCTGAGCGGCGAGAAGGTCGGATCAATGGACCTGGCCGACGAGGTGTTCGGCGCGGTTAACGAGGACTTGTTGTGGGAAGCGGTGAAGCACTACCGCGCTGGTCTTCGCGCCGGAACCCACGCCACGAAGAACCGCAAGCTGGTAAGCGGCTCGGGCAAGAAGCTGTGGCGGCAGAAGGGTACGGGCCGTGCCCGTGTCGGTTCGATCCGCACTCCGCTGTGGCGTCACGGCGGCACTGTGCACGGACCGCAGCCCCGAAGCTATGCATACGCATTCCCGCGCAAAAAGCTGATGGGAGCACTTCGCTCGGCGCTGGCCGCGAAGTTCGGTGACGGCAAGCTGGTCGTGGTTGAAACGCTGGACCTGCCGGAAGTCAAGACGAAGAGCATGCGTCAGGCACTCGACAAGCTGAACGTCGCGGGTACCGCGCTGCTTGTGGATGGCACCGAGTACAGCCGCAACCTGGCACTCAGCTCGCGGAACCTGAAGGGCGTCGAAATGGTGACGAACTCCGAGGTACATCCGTATCACCTGCTGCGGTACGAGAGCGCAATCTTCTCGCGTCCTGCACTGGAGAAGCTGCAAGCGTCGCTGAAGGCCGCGGCCTCGAAGCGCAGAACGGCGGAGGTGGCGTAATGAAGTCGGCATACGAGATCATCCGCAAGCCAGTCATTACCGAAAAGGGCCTGGGCGCAAAGGAAACCGAGCAGACACTGGTGTTCCAAGTGGCGGCGCAGGCGACGAAGACTGAGATCAAGCAAGCCGTACAGGCGATCTTCAAAGTAAAGGTCGACTCGGTTCGCACGGCGAACTTCCAGGGCAAAGAGCGGCGCCGCGGCAAATTCGCAGGCTACCGTCCGGACTGGAAAAAGGCCTATGTGCGATTGAAGTCCGGCGAAAAGATGCCGGACTACGTTGAGAACCTGTAAACCCGGTCGCGCCCAAGGCGCGCTGCGGGCGGCCCGCAAGTTCTGAGCAGTGCGGGCCACGAGCCGATAAGAAGAGTGAATTATGGCGATTAAGACTTACAGACCGGTAACGCCGAGCTTGCGGTATAAGACGACGCTGGTGAACGACGATCTCACCGCCGATCGTCCGTACAAGCCGCTCACGGTCACCAAGAAGAAAACGGGCGGACGCCGAAACGCTGGCGACATCACGATCTGGCACCGTGGCGGCGGCCACAAGCGGAAGCTGCGCACCATCGACTTCAAGCGCGAAAAGACCGGGATCCCGGCAAAGGTTGTCTCGATCGAGTACGACCCGAACCGCTCGGCCCGAATCGCCCTGCTGGCCTACGCCGACGGCGAAAAGCGCTACATCCTGCACCCGAATGGGCTGCAGGTTGGCCAGACAATCGTGAGCGGCCCGGAAGCCGACATCCTCGTTGGCAATGCGCTGCCGCTGAAGAACATCCCAGCCGGTACGACCGTGCACAACATCGAGTTGCGTCCTGGAAAGGGCGCGCAGATGGCGCGGTCGGCTGGAGCCCAGGCGCAGTTGGTGGCGAAAGAAGGTGAGTACGCGCTGCTGAAGCTGCCTTCGGGCGAGACGCGCCGCGTGCTGCTGGACTGCATGGCCACCGTCGGTCAGGTCGGCAACCTGGACCACGAGAACGTCTCGATCGGCAAGGCGGGACGCACGCGCTGGATAGGACGTCGCCCTGTGAACCGCGGCGTGACGATGAACCCTGTTGATCACCCGCACGGCGGCGGCGAGGGCAAGACCTCTGGCGGCCGTCACCCGGTGACCCCATGGGGCCAGCCGACACGTGGATACAAGACCCGCAACAACAAGCGGACTGACGCAATGATCGTCAGCCGTCGCAAATAAGGACTAGGCAGATGGCACGTTCTACGAAAAAAGGACCGTTCGTTGATGAGCACCTCGTGGTGAAGATCAACGACATGAACGCGCGGAACGACAAGAAGGTTCTCCGTACGTGGTCGCGGCGGTCGACGATCATCCCCGAGATGGTGGGTCACACGATCGCAGTGCACAACGGGAAGAAGTTCATCCCGGTGTATGTCTCCGAGAACATGGTGGGACACAAGCTGGGCGAGTTCAGCTTCACCCGTACGTTCAAGGGCCACTCGGTGAAGAGCGCCACGGAGACGGCGGCGAAGGCGGCGAAATAAGGAAGCAGAGCCATGGCAGATGCAATGACTGAATTCAAGGCGACTACGCGGTTCGTGCGAGTCTCGCCGCAGAAAGCGCGCCTGGTGCTGGACCTGATCAAGGGACAGCGCGTGGAAGACGCCATGAACACCCTGGCGTTCACGAAGAAGCGGATCGCAGAGCGCGTACAGAAGCTGCTGAAATCGGCGGTGGACAACGCGAACTACCTGGCGGGCGAGAAGGGTCTCGACGTCGACGTGGACAACCTGTACGTTGTGCGCGCGATTGCGAACGAAGGTCCGCGCATGAAGCGCATCCGCCCGGCACCGCAGGGCCGTGCGTACCGCTACCAGCGGCGCATGTCGCACCTGGAGATCTCGCTGGCCGAGAAGCAGCGCGCAAACGGCGCAGCAACCGAGAAGGCCGAAGCGAAGCCGGCTGCGAAGAAGCGCACTGCGGCCAAGAAAGCCGCTCCGAAAAAGAAGACTGCCGCGAAGAAGACCGCGGCCAGGAAGTAGGAGACAAGATGGGACAGAAAGTCCATCCTTACGGATTTCGAATCGGCTACACGAAGCCGTGGCGGTCGCGGTGGTTCATGGACCGCGACTACGACAAGATGTTGCTGGAAGACCAGAAGCTCAAGGGAGAGCTGAAGGACAAGCTGAAGTCGGCGGGCGTCAGCTCGATCGACATCGAGCGTCCAGGCAACAAGCTTCGCATTATCATCCGCACTGCGCGCCCGGGTATCATCATCGGCCGCAAAGGCGCGGAGATCGATAAACTGAAGCAGGAAATCTCGAAGCGCACGGGTCGCGATGTGTACATCGACATCCAGGAAGTGCACAAGCCGGAGCTTGATGCACAGCTGGTGGCCGAGTCGATCGCGCTGCAGCTCGAAAAGCGCGTCGGCTTCCGTCGTGCGATGCGCAAGTCGGTCGATAGCGCGCTGCGCTTCGGTTGCAAAGGCATCAAGGTGCGCGTGAGCGGACGCCTGAACGGTGCGGAAATCGCCCGCTCGGAGTGGTATCTGCAGGGCCGCCTGCCGCTGCATACGCTCCGCGCGGATATCGATTACGGGTTTGCCGAGGCGCGAACCACCTACGGTGTGATCGGCGTGAAGTGCTGGATCTACCGCGGCGAAATTCTGTCGCAGCGGCGTCGCCAGGTTGCCGAGCAGGCGCCGGTGGGAGCTGGGTTTTAACAAGTTGCCGGTGGTCAGCGGGAATCGCCAGTTGCACCGCTGACCGAAGGGCAACGCTGTGCCGTGGTGAGCGGCTACTGAGAAGACGACAACTGGTACCGAGAACTGCATATGTTGATGCCGAAGAAAGTCAAGTACCGTAAGCAGCAGCGCGGACGCATGGCCGGCAAGGCATGGCGCGGCAGCGAGCTGTCTTTCGGCGACTACGGCCTAAAGGTGATGGAGTGCGGTCACATTACCGACCGGCAGATCGAAGCCAGCCGTGTGGCGATGACCCGCTTTATCAAGCGCGGCGGAAAGATCTGGTTGCGCCTGTTCCCCGACAAGCCGGTCACGAAGAAGCCTGCTGAAACCCGTATGGGTAAAGGTAAGGGCGCGCCGGATCACTGGGTCGCCGTCGTGCGCCCGGGCAAGATCCTGTTCGAAATGGAAGGCGTAAACATCGCCGACGCACAGGAAGCGATGCGCCTGGCCAGCCACAAACTGCCGCTCAAGACGAAGTTCGTCTCGCGCCCGGGCGTGGGTCACTAAGCGAAGGAGAGGGAGCATGAACATAGAAAAGATCCGCAACCTGACCGACGCTGAACTGAAAAACCAGGAGCGCGAGATAAACGATCAGCTCTTCCGCCTGAAGTTCCAGATGAACATGGGACAGACGGAGAGCCTGAAGAAGATCCACGAATTGAAGAAGGATCTGGCTCGCGTGAAGACGATTGCGCGCGAGCGTGAGATCGCCCAAGCAGGGGAGAAGAAGTAATGGCTGAGACGACAGCAACCACGAAAACGGGCCGGAAGACTCTGATCGGCTACGTTGTTTCGAACAAGATGAACAAGACCGCGGTCGTCGAGGTCACGCGTTCGAAGTCACACCCCTTGTACGGCCGCGTGATCAAGCGCTCGAAGAAGTACTACGCGCACGACGAACAGAACACCTGTCGCGTCGGCGACGTCGTCAAAATCGAAGAGAGCCGCCCGCTTTCGAAGTTGAAGCGCTGGAACCTCGTCGAGGTGCTGCGGCGCGCGGCAATCGTACCGGGAGAGACGGCGAAGTCGGCTGATCTCGCAAGCCCCGAGAGTCAGGCTTAATCTCTGCACCGTATCCGGCAGTTGCCGGGCCCGCGAAAGGAAGTACTCGACCATGATTGTGGCGGGGCGCGCGCGGGGAAGGAGAGTGTGACATGGCAGTAATGATGCGAACCATGCTTGACGTCGCTGACAACAGCGGCGCGCGCAAGCTGCAGATGATCCTGCCTCTTGGGGGCAGCACGCGATTCAGCGCAGGCCTGGGCGATATCGTCACGGCGGCGGTGAAGGAAGCCTCGCCGGACGGAACGGCCAAGAAAGGCACTGTCGTGAAGGCGGTCATCGTTCGCACGCGAAAGGAACACCGCCGCAAGGACGGCACGTACATCCGCTTCGATCAGAATGCGGCCGTGCTGGTGAACAACGACGGTGAACCGATCGGAACCCGTGTATTCGGTCCGGTAGCACGCGAACTGCGCGAAAAGAAGTTCATGAAGATCATTTCGCTCGCTCCTGAAGTTCTGTAGGACGAGCTAACTGCGCCGGCATTCACGGCAACGTGGAAGAACCGGCGGTGACGGTTGAGAGTCTGGATATGGCAACTGTTGACATACGCCGCAATGACACCGTGAAGGTGATCACCGGTCGCGACAAGGGCAAGGAAGGGCGCGTGCTGCGCGTGCTTCCGGATGAGGCCAAGGTGCTGGTCGAGCACGTGATGATGGTGAAGAAGCACCTGCGCCGCAATCCTGCGAAGAATATCAAGGGCGGCATCGCGGAACAGGAACGCCCCATCGCCATCAGCAACGTGATGGTGGTCTGCTCCGAGTGCAAGCGCCCGGTGCGCATTGGTCACGAAATGCGCGGCGACAAGAAGGTTCGCGTCTGCAAGAACTGCGGCGCGGCACTGGATAAGTAGATTTCGAACCTGGGCGCATGCCCAGTTCAATTGAGCACCTCACGAAACCGTAAGTGAAGGGTTCGCCCGGCGCGAAACCGGATACCGTGAGAGAAGGTAGCGAATAATGGCCGACAACAAGGAACAGAAGAAGGCGAAGGGCGGCAAGGGCGGCGAGAAGGAATCAAAGGGAGCCGCACTTGTAACTGAACAGGGTCGCCCGCGCGCGAATATCAAAGGCGGCACCCGTCTCCGCAACAAGTTCTTCGCAGAAGTTGCGCCGGCGTTGATGAAGGAACTCGAGTTGAAGAACCCCATGGCGGTTCCGCGGCTTGAGAAGGTCGTCATCAACATGGGCGTGGGCGAGGCGACGCAGAACGTGAAGGTCCTCGACCCGGCCGTCGGCGAGTTGGCGCAAATCACGGGTCAGAAGCCCGTGATCACGAAAGCCAAGAAATCCATCGCGGCGTTCAAGGTTCGCGAGGGAATGCCGATCGGTTGCATGGTGACGCTGCGTGGCGACCGCATGTACGAATTCCTCGATCGCCTGATGAACGTCGCACTGCCTCGCGTACGCGACTTCCGTGGCGTATCGACGAAGTCCTTCGACGGACGCGGTAACTACACGCTGGGCCTTCGGGACCAGTTGATCTTCCCGGAAATCGACTACGCAAAGGTCGAGAAGACGAAGGGAATGAACGTCACGATTGTGACGACGGCGAAGAGCGACGACCATGCCCGCGCGCTGCTGAAGCATCTCGGCATGCCGTTCCGGCAGTAAGCAGGTTTAGTGATTTAACGGTCGGAGACGACTGGACAGGAAAAAGATGGCGAGAACATCACATATTGCCAAGGCGCAAAAGAAGCCCAAATTTTCGACGCGGCAGCATAACCGCTGCAAGCTGTGCGGGCGTCCCCGCGCGTACCTGCGCAAGTTCGGCATCTGCCGCTTGTGCTTCCGCGGACTGGCGCTGCGCGGCGAGATCCCGGGCGTACTGAAGTCGTCCTGGTAAACGCGACCGTCGGCATCTCGGTGCCGTTGAATGGGTTCCCGTCACGACCCGAAAGGCGTGGCGACTAACGTTGCTGCTGGTTCTTCCTGGAGACCTCCGCCGCTACCGGAGCGCGCAGGGCAGGGGAAGCGAACGGGCAACAAGGAGAAGCGAAAGATGAGTTTGACCGATCCGGTGGCAGATTTCCTGACCCGCATCCGTAACGCGATAAACGTCCGTCACCAGAAGGTGGACGTGCCGGCTTCGAAGCTGAAGCTGGAGATCGCGCGAATTTTGAAGGAAGAAGGCTACATCTCCAACTACAAGGTGACGGAAGAGGAAGGCAAGCGCGTGCTGCGCGTGTACCTCAAGTACGGCACGAACAACGCGGCTGCGATCAGCGAGTTGAAGCGCGTTTCGCGTCCCGGCTGCCGTGTGTACGTGAATCACCTGGAGATTCCGCGCGTTATGGGCGGTCTGGGAATCAATATCCTGACCACGCCTAAGGGCGTGATGACGGGCAAGCAGGCGCGTCGCGAGAAGGTCGGCGGCGAAGTGCTCTGCGAAGTCAGCTAAAAGATAGCGGGCCGGAAGCCGGCGTGAGCCGGAGCAGACGGCCGGAGTAGAACATGTCGAGAATCGGAAAAAAACCAATCGCGATCCCGCAGGGTGTGAAGATCAACATCAGCGGGAACCTCGTAGAAGTGCAGGGCCCGAAGGGCAAACTGCAGACCCAGGTACCGCATGGGATCACGGTCGAGCAGCAGGACGGATTGCTCGTCGCGAAGCGCGCTGATGACAGCAAGGCGGCGCTTCACGGCCTGACTCGCGCACTCCTCAACAACGCAGTGCAGGGCGTTACGACGGGTTGGACAAAGGAACTGGAGATCGTCGGCATCGGCTACCGCGCCGAGCTGAAGGGCAAGGGTCTGGTTGTGTTCACGCTGGGCTACTCGCACCCGATCGAGTATCCGCTGCCTGCGGGCGTCGATGTCACGATCGACCCGAAGCAGACGAAGCTGTCCATCACGGGTATCGACCGCCAGAAGATTGGCCAGGTCGCAGCCGAGATGCGTGGCCTGCGGCCGCCTGATCCGTACAAGAACAAGGGCGTGCGGTACGCTGGCGAGAAGCTGAAGAAGAAGGTCGGCAAGACCGGCGCGAAGTAACGGCGGGTAGCCGGTTCTGAACCGGCTATCACCACCCCAAGCGCTGCGTGGGACCTGAAACAACTACTGAACGGGCGCGACGGCTGAGCGGCGGCGCTCCCCGGCATAGAACCCCGGGATGAAGGGAACGAAATGCTTACGAAGATCTCAAAGAATGAAGTGCGGCAGCGGGTACACACCCGCATTCGCAACAAGATCAAGGGCACTGCGGAACGTCCGCGCTTGAATGTCTATCGTTCGCTGAACAACCTCTACGTGCAGGTCATCGACGACGAAACCGGCAAGACCCTGGTTTCCGCCAGCACGCTGGAAGGGCGAGTCAAGGGCGAGAAGCAAACCGGTGGCAACATCGCGGCTGCAAAGGAAACCGGCAAGAAGGTCGCCGAGCGCGCGAAAGAGAAGGGCATCACGAAGGTGGTGTTCGACCGTGGCGGCTATCTCTACCACGGACGCATCAAGGCGCTGGCCGAAGCGGCACGCGAAGCAGGCTTGCAGTTCTAACCGTCGGCGATCCGACGCTGAAGATTTGAGATTTTCGAGAGAATCGAGAGTGCAATGGCAATAGCGACGAAGAAAAGACTCGACCCCGGTCAATATCAGTTGAAAGACCAGGTGGTTGCCATCAACCGTGTCACCAAGGTGGTGAAGGGCGGTAAGAATCTCTCGTTCGCCGCACTGGTTGTGGTGGGCGATCCGACCGCGGCGGTAGTGGGCTACGGCAGCGGGAAGGCGAAAGAAGTTCCGCAGGCGATCCGAAAGGGCATCGAAGCGGCGAAGAAGAACCTGGTGCAGGTGAACCTGACGCAGACGTCGATTCCGCACACCGTCCTCGGGCGATTTGGATCGGGCATGGTACTGCTGAAGCCGGCGCCGGAAGGAACTGGAGTCATCGCGGGCGGCGCGGTCCGAGCTGTGATGACCTCCGCCGGAATTCAGAACGTGCTGACGAAGTCGATTGGCACGACGAACCCGCATAACGTCATCAAGGCGACCTTCGATGCGCTGATTAAGCTCCGCGACAAGAACGAAGTCGCTGCTACGCGCGGCAAGGCGCCGGAGGAGTTGTAAGCGATGGCCGAGAACACGGGCAAGATTCGAATCAAGTGGGTGCGCTCGGCGATTGCCGCGCCGGAGAAGCACAAGCTGGTCGTTAAAGGTCTGGGCTTTACCAGACTCAACCAGGTGATCGAGCGTGAAGACACGCCTTCGATTCGCGGCATGGTGAAGAAGGTGCCGCACCTGGTGAAGATTCTCGAGTAGAATCTGAACATCTGACCGGCAGCAAAATTTGGAGCGGCGCGAGCCGCAGAGACATGGGCCGCAGCGACAGCTGAGGCTGAGAGCTTAGTTCTATGGCATTGAATCTTTCGACATTGCGGGCGCCACGGAAGGCGTCGGAAAACCGGAAGCGCGTGGGTCGCGGTATGGGCTCTGGCATGGGCAAGACCTCGACGCGCGGACACAAGGGGCAGGGTTCGCGGTCCGGCTCGAGCATGATGCGCGGTTTCGAAGGCGGCCAGATGCCGCTGCACCGGCGTATGCCGAAGCGCGGCTTTACCAACATCTTCAAGACCGAGTACGTGCCGGTAAACCTGAACTCCCTGGCAGAGTTGGGCGAAACGAACATCACGCTCGAACTGCTGCGCAAGTCCGGTCTGGTTCGCGGCAGAAAGGCGCTGGTTAAGGTGCTCGGCACGGGCGAAATCAGCCAGGCCATCACCGTTCAGGCGCACAAGTTTTCGAAGACGGCCGAAGAGAAGATCACGAAGGCCGGCGGCAAGATCGAAGTCGTGAAGTAGTCCTTGTCAGTCGCAACTTGCGACTGACAACCCGCCGCCGGGCTGGTGCAGTTCGGCGGAGCAGTCATACAAGCCAGGGCAGTTGCCGAGAGATGGCGGCCGCTCCTGGCAGTTGAGAAACTGGTTTATATGCTCGAGAAGCTGGCCAATATTTTCCGGATTCCGGACCTGCGCAACCGCGTGTTGTTTACGCTCGGGTTGCTGGCCGTGTACCGTCTGGGCGCGCACATCCCCACTCCCGGCATCAATGCCGAAGCACTCCAGCAGCTGTTCGAACAGCAGGGTGCAGGCTTCCTTCAGTTCATTGACCTGTTTAGCGGCGGCAATCTTCGCCGGTTGACGATCTTCGCTCTGGGCATCATGCCCTACATCACCTCGTCCATCATTCTGCAATTGTTGACGGTGGTGTATGAGCCGCTTGCGCGTCTCCAGAAGGAAGGCGAACTTGGTCGCCGGAAGATCACCCAGTGGACGCGCTACCTGACTGTCGTTCTGGCTGCGATCCAGTCCTTTGGTATTGCCGTAACACTGCAGCGGAGTGGCGCCGAACTGGTAGCGAACCCCGGAGTCGGCTTCATCCTTATGACGGTCATCACGCTCACGACCGGCACCGCATTCATCATGTGGCTGGGCGAGCAGATCACGGAGCGCGGCATCGGAAACGGCATGTCGCTTCTGATCTTTGCGGGTATCGTCGTTGGATTGCCGGCGGCAGTGAGCGACCTCTACCATAAAGCCAGCAACGCGGCATGGGGCGGGTTCACAGTTCCCGCGCTCGTTATGCTGCTGGTCCTAATGGTGGCGGTGGTTGCGTTCATCGTCTTCGTGGAGCGCAGCGAGCGCCGGATCCCGGTGCAGTATGCGAAGCGAGTTGTGGGACGCAAGGTCATGGGTGGCCAATCCACTCACCTGCCTCTGCGAGTCAACTCGGGCGGCGTGATGCCGGTCATCTTCGCATCGTCAGTGCTGACGCTGCCGCAGACGATTCTTTGGGGCCTCAAGGACAACAGCTTCTTCGGGCCGGTGCTGCGGGCTCTCCAGTGGGGCGAACCGCTCTACACGCTGCTCTATGCAGTAGGCATCATCTTCTTCGCCTACTTCTATGTGTCCATCGTGTTCAATCCGAACGACGTTGCGGACAACATGCGGAAGTACGGCGGGTTCATTCCGGGCATCCGGCCGGGCCAGCGCACGTCGAACTACATCAATGATGTGCTCACGCGAATCACGCTGGTTGGAGCGATGTACCTGATCGTCATCAGCTTCATTCCGGAGTGGATGATCGCCGGGTTCCGTATCCACCACCTGCCACTGATCGGGCACTGGTTCGACAGTCCGGCCTGGGCGTGGCTGACGAACGGCCTGAACGTGAACTTCTACTTCGGCGGAACCTCGCTGCTGATTGTTGTCGGCGTGGCGATGGACACGGTTTCACAGATTGAGGCGCAGTTGATCATGCGTCACTACGAAGGTTTCACGCCTCGCAGCGGACGCATCCGCGGTCGCCGGGCGTGGTAAGGGCCGAGAACGAGGAAAGCGGCATGGAAGCGAACAACTCAGGGTCCAAAGCTTCACCGATGGCGATAGACCCGAAGACACAGGTGGTAGGGCCGGTCATTCTTCTGGGTGCGCCTGGTGCAGGCAAGGGTACGCAGGCCAAGCGGATCATGGAGTTGTACGGGATCCCACAGATTTCGACCGGAGACATTCTGAGGGCTAACGTTGCTGCCGGCACACCGCTCGGAGTGAAAGCCAAGGCGGTCATGGACCGCGGCGATCTGGTTCCAGACGAACTCGTGTGTGACATGGTCGCCGACAGGTTGAACCAGGCGGATTGTGCTCGCGGGTTCATCCTGGACGGGTTCCCGAGAACGGTGGCGCAGGCACAGTGGCTGGACGGTTATCTGACCACCAGGGTCTTTGAAAACGAAGCAGGCAAGGGATTGAAGCCCGTTGTGATCGAAATCGCAGTCGGGTATAATCAACTCTTCAAGCGGCTCACCGGACGGCGTTCCTGTTCTTCCTGCGGGCGGATTTACAACGTCTACTTTCAGCCACCAAAAGTCGCCGATACTTGCGATGTGGATGGAACGGCGCTCATCACGCGCAAGGACGACAGCGAGGCTGTGATTGCCGAGCGGCTGAAGGCTTATGAGCGTCAGACGCTGCCCCTGACCGAGTACTACAAAGCTCAGGGGACTTTGCGCGTTGTGGACGGAGACCGGGACATGAGTGAGGTCACGGCCGAGACGCTGAAAGCATTAGAGAATGGCAATTGTCTGTAAGTCCCCCGCGGAACTCGACAAGATGCGCCGCGCGGGGCATGTCGTGCGACAGGTTCTCGATGAACTCCGGGGCATAGTCAAGCCCGGCATCACGACGATGGACCTGGAGCGAACGGCAGAGAAACTGATTCGCGACCTGGGAGCAAAGCCAGCGTTCAAGGGCTACTACGACTATCCTTGCGTGCTGTGCACCTCGTGCAACGACGAGATCGTTCACGGAATCCCGTCGGACAAGCGGGTACTGAACGAAGGCGACCTGGTTTCCATCGACTGCGGGGTTGTGCTGGACGGCTACTACGGCGACAGCGCTATCACGGTGCCAGTAGGCGTCATCTCCCCGGAGTTGCAGAAGCTGCTCGAGGTAACGGAAGCTTCGCTGTACTGCGGCATCGAGGCGGCACGGGTCGGGAATACGGTCGGCGATGTCGGTGCCTCCGTTCAGGAGATCGTGGAGGCGAACGGATTCAGCGTTGTGCGCGAGTTCGTCGGTCACGGAATTGGGACGAGATTGCATGAAGACCCGCAGGTTCCGAACTATGGAGCGCGGGGACACGGCACGAAGCTTCGCGAAGGCATGGTCCTGGCTATCGAGCCGATGGTGAATGCGGGTAAAGCCGGCGCAAGGCTGCTGGAAGATAAGTGGACGGCAGTGACGGAAGATGGCAGCTATAGCGCACATTTTGAGCATTGTGTCGCCGTGACCGCAGACGGTCCGGTCATTTTGACAAAGTAGCAACCGAGTTTCGTAAGGAGTGCATGAGCAAGGAAGACGCGATTGAAGTAATGGCCGTGGTCATCGAGCCGCTGCCGAACGCCATGTTCCGGGTGGAACTGGAGAACAAGCATCAGGTCCTGGCTCACGTGTCGGGGAAGATGCGGAAGAACTTCATTCGTATTCTTCCCGGCGACAGGGTCGCGGTGGAGCTTTCTCCCTACGATCTGACACGCGGCCGCATCGTCTACCGCTATAAGTAGCCGCGGCGCCGGCACGGCCCCGATGAGGGGAAACGATAAGTAAAGGAAGTTTGCAGCGTGAGCTGCTGGACTGAGTGAGTCATGAAAGTACGGGCATCGGTAAAGAAGATCTGCGACAAGTGCAAGTTGATCCACCGCCGCGGTGTGGTGCGCGTCATCTGCGAGAACTCGAAGCATAAGCAGCGCCAGGGCTAAAGTGATCCGTAAGCGCGGAAAGTGAACGCGCAAAGTCGGACGGCGCTCGGAATTGGGTTAGGACCCACAGGAGTCGGATAACACATGGCACGTATTGCAGGCGTAGATCTGCCGCGCAACAAGCAGGCGAGAATCTCGCTGACCTACATTTACGGGATTGGGCAGCCGCGAGCCCTGAAGATTCTGGGCAGCGCGGACGTTGACCCGTTCAAGAAGGTTCAGGACCTCAGCGAAGACGAGGTGAACCGCATCCGCCAGGTGATCGAGGCCGAAGGCCTGGTCGAAGGCGACCTGCGCAAAGAAACCTCGATGCACATCAAGCGGCTGATCGAAATCGGTTCGTACCGCGGGTATCGCCATCGCCGCTCGCTGCCGGTTCGCGGTCAGCGCACGCACACCAACGCGCGCACCCGGAAGGGACCGCGCAAGGGCACCGTCGCCCAGAAGAAGAAAACGGCAAAGGGATAATCGCGTATGGCTAAAGCAGGTCAGGGCGGCGGAGCCGCAAAAGGAAAGAAGAAGGCGTTCAAGCGCAAAGAGCGCAAGAACGTGCCGTTCGGAATCGCGCACATTCAGGCCTCGTTCAACAACACGCTGGTCACAATCTCCGACCAGCAGGGGAACGTGGTGTCGTGGAAGAGCTCGGGTTCGCTCGGGTTCCGCGGATCGCGCAAGGGTACGCCATTTGCCGCACAGCAGGCTTCGATGAACGCCGCCAACCAGGCGCGCGATCACGGCATGCGAGTGGTCGATGTGCGCGTAAGCGGTCCGGGTTCGGGACGCGAGTCGGCGATACGCGCTCTGGCAGCGGCTGGGTTGGAAGTGAAGTCGATCAAGGACTACACTCCGGTTCCGCACAATGGCTGCCGTCCGCCGAAGAAGCGCCGCGTCTAAGGCAAGCGTTCGAACGGATCAGAGGTAGGGAGGTTCCACGGAACGTTTGAGTTCCGGAAGGAATCCTCAGAAATCACAAGCTTCATCGGGACGACAGGAGCCGCCAAGCTCCCGTAAACCGATGCTGAAGCCGAGGCCCTAACGGGGCGCTCGGAATTCGCAAGGAGTAACTCTTGGCACGTTACAAAGATGCAGTATGCCGCCTCTGCCGCCGGGAAGGCATGAAGCTGTTCCTCAAGGGCGCAAAGTGCTTCACCGATAAGTGCCCTGTTGAGAAGCGCAACTTCGCGCCCGGTCAGCACGGCAAGGATAAGCGCACGAAGGTGGTCGGCTACGGCCTTCAACTGCGCGAGAAGCAGAAGACCAAGCGTATCTACTTCACGCTTGAGAACCAGTTCCGCAACTACTTCGAGCGCGCGGCGCAGTCGAAGGGTGTGACGGGCGAAGTCCTGTTGCAACAGCTCGAGCGCCGTCTGGACAACGTCATCTACCGGATGGGCTTCGGCGCGAGCCGCAGGCAGGCGCGCCAGATCGTGCGGCACGGCCATGTTTCCGTCAACGGCCGCAAGGTCAATATCCCATCGTTCCAGGTGAGCGCGGGCGACGAGATCTCCGTGCGTGAGCATGCGAAGAAGTTTGGCGTTATCGCCGGCGCGATTGACTTCACCAGCCATCAGCCGACTCCGACCTGGCTTGAAGTCGACCGTGAGAATCTCCGCGGACGCGTACTTGCGCTGCCGAAGCGCGACGACATCAACCTGCCGGTCAACGAGCAGCTGATCGTCGAACTTTACTCGAAGTAACGAAATGCGGGACGGACTTCGGTCCGTCCCGACCTGTACAGCAGGTTCTCCGCAATACGGCCCGGTTCCGAGCCAGATCGCGTGGGCGTTGCAGGTCCCCATCAGGGCCGATAGGGGATTCGCTCCACGCAGAATGGTACAGAACACGGCGTAGCGAACGAGCAACGCTTCGCCGCTTTGGAGAATGCGACACATGCTTTGGAAGGGTTTTCAAAAACCGAAGCGCCTCGCGGTGGATACCGAGACGCTGAACGACAAGTACGGACGCTTCTGGGCACAGCCCTTTGAGCGTGGTTTCGGCACGACCATCGGAAACGCTCTGCGCCGCGTGCTGCTGAGCTCGATCGAAGGCGCGGCAGTTACGGCCGTGAAGATTGAGGGCGTGCTGCACGAGTTCCAGTCGATCCCCGGCGTGGTCGAGGACGCTACCGACATCATCCTGAACCTGAAGCAGGTCCCGTTCAAACTGAACGGCGAGGGCCCGAAGGCCATCTATCTGCGCGCGGATCAGCCTGGTGTCGTCACGTCCGGCATGATCGAGACCGACGCTGATGTCGAAGTCCTCGACAAGGACGTGTACATCGCGACGGTCAGCGAGGGCGGGAAGCTGGACATGGAAATGCGCCTGAAGCGCGGCCGTGGTTACGTCAGCGCCGATAAGAACTTCGACGACGATCTCGGTTTGGGCTTCATCCCGATCGACTCCGTTCACTCGCCTGTGCGCAAGGTGAACTACACGGTCGAAGCAGCGCGTCTGGGCCAGATCACCGACTATGACAAGCTGACGCTCGAAGTCTGGACGAATGCTTCGGTTACGCCGGCGGATGCGATCGGCCTTGGTGCGAAGTTGCTGAAGGATCACATGAACATCTTCATCAACTTCGAGGAGGAACTCGAGGCGACCGGTTCTTCGGAAGAGCGCAAGCCTGAAATCCGAAACGAAAACCTGAACCGTTCGGTCGAGGAGCTCGAGCTGAGCGTACGCAGCTACAACTGCCTGAAGAACGCGAACATTCAGACGATCGGCGAACTGGTCCAGAAGTCCGAAGCCGAGATGCTGAAGACGAAGAACTTCGGGCGGAAGTCGCTGAACGAGATCAAGGAAATCTTGTCGAGCATGGGGCTTTCCCTCGGCATGAGGATTGACGAGCAGGGCAACGCGGTACCGGCCAGTGGCTCGCAGATGTCACCGTCTTCGGCGCATGCCGGAGTGTACGGCGACGGAAATATCTAGGCGCCGCGACGAACGGGCGAAAGCCCGGCGCTACTGAATTCGGAATCAAGGAATACGAACATGCGTCATCGTGTAGCAGGATGGAAACTCGGACGTAACACAGAGCACCGGCGCTCGTTGCTGCGGAACATGGTCACTTCGCTCATCATGGAAGAGCGCATCGAGACCACACTGCCGAAGGCGAAAGCCATACGTCCGCAGGTGGAAAAGATGATCACCCTCGGCAAGCGCGGTGACGTGCATGCACGGCGCCAGGCTGCCGGTTATCTGATGACCAGTGAGGCCGTGGACAGGCTGTTTGACACGGTCGCACCTCGCTTCGGCGACCGCAACGGCGGCTACCTGCGGATTATCCGCGGCGGCTTCCGCAAGGGTGACGGCGGCGAGAAGGCCTGGATCGAGCTGCTCGGCAGCGAGAAGGTGCAGGAAGAGAAGCGCCAGAAGCGCGCCGAACTCCGCGCCAAGCGCGCCGAAGAAGCTCGCAAAGCGATGGAAGAGGCACAGGCGCAGGAAGGCGCTGCCGAGGGCGGCGAGGAAAAGAAGTAAGCCGTCCAACACGGATCAGACAATGGGCGTCCGCTACGGCGGACGCCTTTTATTTGTTGCTCCTGACGTTTGGTTAAGCCGGCTGTGGCAACTTTCGAGTGGGCTCGGCGATGTTCTCAAGGCGGGCGATTATGGCGTCGAGCAGAAGCCCATCGCTGGTCAACTCACGTTTGTACGAACTCTCCTTTGTTCTCGCAATCTCCGTCCGCAGGTCCATGCGGTATGCGGAGAGAATTTCCAGCACAAGCTCGCGTTCGCGAGGCGTGATCTCTACCAGCATGGCTCACCCCCGGCGGAGATTCTAACTCCGTTCCGGGATGACTGGTGTGTCGCGGAGAGCCAATCTGTGCTGAACTAAATACGTATGCTCCGCATCCGGCAGCGCTCAGATCGCAACGTTGTTGCTTTTGGAACCACATCGTTCCTCAATGACACTGCCAGCGAAATGGCGTACTGGATCCTGCCCGCGTTCCTTGCGACTCTCGGCGCCGGCCCTGCGCAGATTGGGCTGATTGAGGGAATTGCGGAGAGCGTCGCTTCTGTCGCAAAGCTGTTCAGCGGCTACTGGACGGACCGCGTGCAGCGCCGCAAGCCGATCGTTGTCGCCGGATATGCGGTGGCGAATGCAGTCAAGCCGGTGCTCGCGTTTGCGACCGCGTGGTGGCACGTCCTGCTGGTGCGATTCGCGGACCGACTCTCAAAAGGGGTTCGGGGCGCGCCTCGGGACGTGATGGTGGCCGAATCTGCCGGACCGGCGCGCATGGGATCCGCCTTCGGGCTGCTGCAAGCCATGGATTCGGCGGGCGCCATAGCCGGTCCACTGCTGGCCATCGCCATCCTGACGCGCTTCGATCATCGAGCCGTATTCCTCGCGGCGGCGGTTCCGGGCCTGCTTGCCGTCGTGATCGTTTCGCTCTTCGTGCGCGAACAGCGGAAGGAACGGCATCAGGGGAAGGCACTGTCCTTGAGCATGGCGGGGCTGCCGTCAAGGTTCTTTCTGGCGATGGGAGCCGTTACGCTGTTCTCAGTCGGGAACTCGAGCGACATGTTCCTGATCTTGCGCGCGCAGGATGTTGGGATTCCGGCGCGTCATGCGCCACTGCTCGGACTGGTCTTCAACCTCACCTACACGGCGTTCTCATGGCCTGCGGGTAGATTGAGCGATAGGTTGCCCCGGCATATGGTCGCCATCGCAGGGCTCCTCGTCTTTGCGGTGGTGTACGCGGCGTTCGCGCACGCGCCCTCACGCCTGGCGATCTGGACGGCTATGGCTTTCTATGGCGTGTACTATGCGCTGACCAGTCCTGTGCTGCGCGCCATGGTGGCGGATTCGGTGCCGGAGAATGTGCGCGGACGAGCGTTCGGGATCTACTACTTTGTGACGAGCATCGCAACGTTGCTCGCCAGCGTCATCACCGGACAGCTATGGCAACGGGTCGGCGCGGCAGGGGCGCTCTACTTCTCGGCTGCCGTGGCACTTTCGGCCGCAGCCATGTTCGCAGTCTTCGTTCGCCCTGCACGCCGGTAGAACCAGATACAGAGGGCGAGCGCACACATAGCTCCCGACGTATCGAGTAGCACGTCGCCGATCTTCCCGGTGCGCGTTGCGATGCTGCCCTGATGCCACTCGTCCAGAGCTGCGGTGCAAGCGGTCGCGAAGAGCGCAACGAGGGCCGCAGAAGCGGGGGTAAGCTTCGGGAATACGGCGCGGAACCAGAAGAACGCAAGAGCGGCGAAGCCTAGAAAGTGCCCAAGAAGACGCAGGACGTAGTTGATGGTGGCGACGGTGTCGGGTGTGATTGCCGGAGCGATCCAGGACAGGACCCGTGCCAACATCCCGCCGGTATTCGAGGAAGAAAACAGGGCGCTGGATTCAAGCGCGATCAGCGTTGTCCAGAGGACGACCGGAATCCAGCGGGTTGCAGGCGCACGAAACAATGTACTCACGCAACTACGCCGCCGCGAACACTGCGGCGGCGTGCTTCAAAGTGTAACGTGGATTATTCCACGTGGTAGTTCGGAGCTTCGCGAGTGATCATCACGTCGTGAACGTGGCTCTCACGCAATCCCGCGTTGCTAATGCGAACGAATCGAGCTTTCTGCTGTAACTCGGCGATGGTTGCGCAGCCGAGATAACCCATGCCGCTTCGCAGACCCCCGACCATCTGGTGGATGATCATCGAGACTGGCCCGCGGTATGGTACACGGCCCTCGATGCCTTCCGGTACAAGTTTCGCCAGCCGGTTGCCGTCCTCTTCCGATACGAGAGAACCGCTGCTGCACTTCGCGCCATTGCCGCCTTCGATCGACTGGAAGTAGCGTTCGCTGGAGCCGGCGGCCATAGCGGCGAGTGAGCCCATGCCGCGATACGTCTTAAACGTGCGCCCCTGGTAGAGGATGGTCTCGCCCGGGCTCTCGTCCGTGCCAGCGAACAGAGAGCCAATCATCACGACGCTTGCGCCCGCTGCCATGGCTTTCGTGATGTCGCCCGAGTACTTGATGCCACCATCGGAGATGACGGGCACGCCGGCATCCCGCGTTGCGCGCGCGGCTTCGGCGACGGCGGTAATCTGGGGGACGCCAACTCCGGTGACAACGCGCGTAGTGCAGATGGAACCTGGTCCGATGCCGACCTTTACAGCGTCCGCCCCGCAGCGAACAAGTTCACAGGCTCCCTCGAAAGTTCCAACGTTTCCAACGATGAGGTCCACTTCGGGTAGCTTCGACTTCACGATGCTGGCAGCTTCGAGTACTCGTGTGGAATGGCCGTGAGCGCTGTCTATGCAGAGGACATCGACCTTCGCGCGGACGAGTTCCTGGGCGCGTTCAAGAAAGTCGCCAGTGGCGCCTAGTGCCGCACCGACCCGCAGACGGCCATGCGAATCTTTTGCCGCGTTGGGGTACTTGAGGCGCTTCTGGATGTCCTTAACAGTGATGAGACCCTTCAACTCGTAGTTTTCATCCACGACCAGCAGTTTTTCGACGCGATGCTGGTGAAGGATTTGTTCCGCTTCCACCAGCGTGGTGCCGACGGGAACCGTTATGAGGTTCTCTTTCGTCATCACTTCACTGATGGGGATGTCTGTCCGAGTCTCAAACCGCAGGTCGCGGTTTGTGAGAATGCCCACGAGCTTCTTGTTCTTCGTGATAGGGACGCCGCTGATGCGGTATCGCTTCATAACGTCCAGCGCGTCAGCTATCTTCTGCTCGGGTGCCATCGTGATCGGGTCCACGATCATCCCGCTCTCGGAGCGCTTAACCTTGTCCACCTCTCCGGCCTGCTGCTCGATGGTGAGGTTGCGATGGATGACGCCAAGACCGCCCTGCTGAGCGAGCGCGATCGCCATTCGGGATTCAGTAACGGTGTCCATCGCCGAGCTGATGATTGGCGTATTCAGGGTGATGTTGCGCGTCAGGCGCGTCTGCACGCTTACGCTTCCGGGGGTTACATCCGATCGAGCCGGCAGCAGCAACACGTCGTCGAAGGTGAGTGCTTCAGGGACGGGAAAATGAATCATAAGTTCTACTCGTGGGTAGCACTATTGTAGAGGTGCAACGAGAGTTGGGCAAACATGGCATTCCGGACGGTTAAGCAGCCGAAGTAATCCGGCCGAAGAACCCTTGCAACGCTGCGAACACGCATTGCATCCGGCGCGATTGGCAATCATCTAATTAAGAGTATAGCCCTCAGGGGTGGTGTGTTGACCCGGGTTTGGTTGTGTTTTGCCGAGGTGCGGGGTAGAATAAACCACTGAGTTTTGTGTCATATCGGCGAACGAAACCGGTGGGCGCGAGCCCACTTTTTGTTTGCTCGGGATTTGCCGGAAGAAGCGGCGAACAGGCGGGACGAAGACAGACGATGGCTGCAGCGGAACTTGAGAAGGTACGAGAAATCACGGAGCGAGTAGCTGCCGACTACGGACTCGAAGTAGTTGAAGTCGAGTTACGCGGGGGCGGCAAGGCTCGTATGCTGCGGATTTTCATCGACAAGCCCGAGGGCGTGACCCATGAGGATTGCGCGAACCTGAGCCGTGAAGTCGGTGCCATCCTTGATGTGGAAGATGTTGTGCCGGGTGGGGCGTACACGCTTGAGGTTTCGTCTCCCGGTCTCGATCGCAAGTTGCTCAAGCCCGCCGATTACGAACGGTTCAAGGGCAGCCTGGTCAAAGTGGTGACCCGCGAGCCAGTGAACGGCAGCAAGAACCTCGAAGGCCGGCTGGAAGATTATCTGGACGGAAGAATCACACTGGAAATCCCGGCGAAGAAGAAGCAGCCGGCATCCAGGGTCGAGCTTCAGTTGAGCAACGTGGAACGGGCAAACCTCGTTCCCGAGTTTTAGGCGACGTTCCATGAACATCGGGATCCGATAGAGTTACGGGTGCCGTTGCGAGCAGACACAAGCAGCACGTTGCGGGAAGACCAAAGCGCGCAGGAGATTCAGGAAAGATATGGCAAGCGATCTGTATAACGTAATCGACGCGTTGAGCCGCGAGAAGGGCATCGACCCACAAGTGGTTATCAGTGCGGTAGAGGATGCGATCGTTATTGCTACTCGCAAGTCACTCAAGAGTCAGGAGAACTTGCGCGCCCAGTTGGATAAAGACAGCGGTGCGATCAATGTCTTCGCCGTGAAGCAGGTAGTGGCAAGCGAAGACGATATCGAAGACCCGAACGAGCAGATTGCACTCGAAGAGGCACAGGGATTCAATGCGGACGCTGAGGTCGGCGGGGAAGTGATGATTCCTCGCGCTTCGCACCAGATGTCGAACCCAAGCGGATTGGGACGCATTTCGGCGCAACTCGCGAAGCAGGTCCTGTTCCAGAAGGTTCGCGAGGCCGAGCGCGACACGGTTTACAACGAGTACATCGACCGCGTTGGGGAAATCGTAAACGCGACGGTGAAGCGCATCGAAGGCCAGGATGTCATTTACGACATCGGTAAGGCGGAAGCGCGCTGCCCGAAGAAGGACCAGTCGCGACTGGAGCAGTTCGCGGTCGGAGAGCGTGTGCGAGTGGTGATCTCGCGGGTGGAAAAGGGCGCGAAAGGTCCCCAGGTCGTCGTCTCCCGCGCAGCGCCGGAACTGGTGCAGCATCTTTTTCAGACCGAAGTTCCCGAAATCTATGACGGAACGGTGCAGATCAAGGCAATCGCACGCGAGGCTGGCGAGCGAACGAAGATCGCGGTGCACTCGAAAGATAAGGACGTGGATGCTGTAGGTGCCTGCGTTGGCATGAAGGGCATGCGCGTACAGTCCATCATTCGGGAACTCCGGGGCGAGAAGATCGACATCATTGAGTGGCACGAAGATGCCGTGACATTCGCGGAAAAGGCCTTGCAGCCTGCGAAGGTAAGCCGCGTGACCGTGGTCGATGCGATGGAGAGACACCTGGAAGTCATCGTGGACGACACGCAGCTTTCACTTGCGATCGGCAAGAAGGGACAGAACGTCCGACTTGCCGCCAAATTGCTTGGTTGGCGCATCGATATAAAGAGCGAAGAGGAAAAGCGACAGGAAGTCGAGCAGCAGATGCAGGCGCTGGTGAACCAGTCGGTAACTCCGCTGGACCAGGTGCCTGACCTGGATGAGGCAATCGTGGCAACGCTGCGCGACGCTGGCGTGACTTCAGTAGAGGCTCTTGCCGACATGACGCCCGAGGAACTTGAAGCGATTCCGGGGATAGATCTCCCAACGGTGGAAAAAATCAGCATTGCGGTGAATAATTACTTTTCCAACCTCGATGCGGGTACAGGAGGAGGGCTGCCGCCGGATGACGCGCTGCCCGAGGACCAGCCTGATCCCGAGGCGGAAAAGGATCCGTACGCCAGCTCGCTGGACATCTCCAACGATGTTGAGGTCGAGCAGCCTTCGGATGAAACCCGTGAGCTGTTCGATACGCAGCAGACCGTAGAAGGGATCATCCAAAAGAACGTGGAAGACGCGCCAGCGGCCGATGAGGCCGAGGTGGACGTGCATGGCACGCACCCGGGCGAGGATGACATTCCTGAAGATAAGAAGTAAGCGTCCAGTGCGGCCGACGTGCGTTGGCCGCGCCCGGCGCGTAATCAACACCGAAGACCGTGAGGTTGCTATGGAAGCGTAGCGGCATTTCGGAGGACATAAAGGGGCGGATGCAGAAGATTCGAATTAACGATCTCGCCAGGGAATTGGAAGTTAAGTCCAGGGCAATTTTGGAGGTACTACCAACCCTGGGCGTAACAGAGAAGAAGACCCACTCCAGTTCAATAGAATGGGACGAAGCGGAGAAGGTTCGCGCGCATTTTCAGGCGCAAGCGCCGCAGTCACAGGGCAGTTCACGTCGCGCGTCGCAGGAACCGAACGAGCTGAGGCCGAAGTTCGACCTCTCCCACATCGCCAAACCGGGAGATGTGGCAAAGGCGATTCTGGAGCGCGCGAAACAGCCAGCCGCTCCGCCGGAACCGCCGCGTCCCGCAGCCCAAACTCCCGCTCGCCCCGCTGCGCCGCCCACTGCAGCCGCAACCCGTCCGGTAACACAGCCTCCGACTGCAAAGCCTGAAGCTCCGGCTCCAACGGCGCACACGACTGCCACCGCTACGCAGGAACCAGCCCGGCCTCCAAGGGTCATCATGCCCCAGCCGCGGCAGGCACCGCCGATCGTTTCGCAGCCGAAGACTGAGACACCGCCTCCGGCGCCCGTTGTGACGGCCCCCGAGCCGGAACGGCCACAGGCTCCTGCACAGGCGCGAGTTGAGCAGCCTGCGGAAGTGGTCGCGGCTCCCGAAGCTCCGGTCGTCAAGGAAGCTCCGGTCGAGACTGCTGCGCCAGCCGCGACAGAGACACAGCCCGCAGTTGCGAAGCCTGAGCCGAAGGAAGTAGAGGCACCAGTCGAAGCTGAAGCAGCGACTACAGCGCCTCCCGCACCCGCGGCACCTGCGCCGGAACGCCCGGCAGCACAGCCGCCCGCGGCCGCGAAGCCCGCTGCTCCGCCGGAGACCAAGGCACCTACCGCGCCAGCTCCGCCACAGCGACAGCAGCCGACGCAGGGTGGCACGCCGACACAGGCCCAGCCTGGAAAGCCAGTCCCGGGACAGCCGATTGCGCCTCGACGCGTGATCATGCCGCAAACGGGGCCGCGTCCGGTTTACAAGGCACCGCCGCCGGCACCTCCGGCACCGCAAGCACCACCGCGTCCGGCGCCGGGTCGTCCGGTTCCGGGACAGCCGATTTTCCAGCGTCCAAGACCGCAAGGCGGGGCGCCGGGTGCGCGACCAATGCGCCCGGGCGAGCGTCCGCCGATGCGTCCTGGCGAGCGCCGTCCGATGCATCCGACCCGCACGAATCCCATGGGAGCGGGTGCACCACGTCCAGGCGGGCCGCGTCCGTTTGGTGTTGGACCGGCATTGCCGCCGCCAGGAGCTCCGACTCCTGGACGTCCGGGACAGCGACCGGGAGCGCCTGCACGCAGGCCTGGTCAGCGATATATCCCGCGGCCGAAAGAAGAGCCTATCAAGGGCTATGTTCCACCGCGGTTTGGATCGCCGATCAACGAGCCGCTGCCGATCACGCGCTCCATTGAGATCACGGAAGGTATCAGCGTAAAGGACCTGGCAGAAAAGCTGGGCGTGCGCGCGAAGGACCTTATCGCTCGACTGCTTCAGCGAGGAGTGTTCGCAACGATCAACCAGACGCTCGACGCGGAACTGGCTGGCGAGATGGCGCGACACTTCGGCGCGGACACCAGCGTGATCACCTTCGAAGAACAGGCAGCAAAAGACGCGGCCGGCGAAGGCGCTGGGGCAGAGGCCGACGCGAACGCCATTGCACGTCCCCCTGTGGTCACGATCATGGGTCACGTGGACCACGGAAAAACGACCTTGCTGGACTCCATTCGTCACGCGAATGTGGCGGAAGGCGAGGCTGGCGGCATCACGCAGCACATCGGCGCGTACAAGGTATCCATTCAGGACCCGAACTCGCCGGCGTTCGGTCGCGAGATCGTGTTCCTGGATACCCCGGGTCACGAAGCGTTTACCCGTATGCGTGCCCGTGGTGCCAAGTCAACGGACATTGTCGTGCTGGTCGTTGCAGCTGATGACGGCGTAATGCCGCAGACGCTCGAAGCTATCGACCACGCGAAGGCTGCCGGCGTGCCGCTGATCGTTGCCGTCAACAAAATCGACAAGGCCGACGCCATGCCCGATCGCGTGAAGAAGCAACTCGCTGATCGCGGTCTGTTGCCGGAAGAGTGGGGCGGTTCGACGGTATTCGTGGACGTTTCCGCCAAGCAGAAGACGAACCTGAACCTGCTGATGGAAATGATTTGCCTGGTCGCCGATCTCCAGGAACTCAAGGCGAATCCGGAGCGTCCGGCTCAGGGCGTCGTCATCGAAGCGAAGCTCGACCGCGGACGCGGTCCGGTTGCCACGATCCTGGTGCAGAACGGCACGTTGCGCACGGGCGACAACTTTGTCGTGGGCAATGTGTACGGAAAAGTTCGCGCGATGCTCGACGACCGTGGAGCCCCGCTGCGCGAAGCACCGCCTTCGACTCCGGTCGAGGTTCTCGGCTTGGAAGGATTGCCGCAGGCAGGTGACCAGTTCGTCGTGGTCGCCGATCGCGACAAGGCGCGGGGCATCGCGGAGTACCGCGACCAAAAGGCCCGCGAGGCCATGCTGGCGAAGTCGTCACGTGTGTCGCTCGAAGGCCTGGCCGAGCAGTTGAAGACCGCCGGAGTGAAGGAACTCCCGATCATTCTCAAGGGCGACGTACAGGGTTCGGTGGAAGTGCTCTCCGATCTGCTGACGAAGCTCTCGAATGAGAAGGTCAAGATCAAGATCATCCGTACCGGCGTGGGCGCCATCACGGAAAGTGACGTGCTGCTGGCTTCCGCCTCGAACGCGATCATCATCGGCTTCAACGTGCGTCCGGAACGCAAGGCGCAGGAAGTCGCAGAGCAGGAGAACGTGGACATCCGCCTGCACTCGATCATTTACGAGTTGCAGGACGAGATCAAGAAGGCCATGACCGGCCTGCTCGAACCGGTGATCAAGGAGACGTACCTGGGCCGCGCCGAAGTTCGCGATACGTTCCGTATCCCGAAGATCGGCACAATCGCCGGTTGCGTGGTTGCGGATGGCACGATCAAGCGCGACTCCGAAGTTCGCCTGCTGCGTGACAACGTGGTGGTCTTCAAGGGCAAGGTCGGTTCGCTTCGCCGCTTCAAGGACGACGTTGCTGAAGTCCGAAGCGGTATGGAGTGCGGCATCGGCATCGCCGGTTACGGCGACATCAAGGTGGGCGACGTGATCGAAAGCTTCGTCACCGAGAGGGTTGCAGCCGAATTGATGGCCTAAAGAACCGTTGCAAGTTGTAAACTGCCAGTGGTCATATAGCCACTGGCAGTTTCTTTTGAGGCACAGTCGGAGCCGTGCCCCAGGACCTGAAAAGCCGGGCGTCCGCATCTCGCTCGTGACCAAGGTCGTCGAGTGGGTGCAGAGGTGATGGGCGCGACTCCGGCACTTCATCAAGGCGGTGGACACGGCGGGTACTTCGCACTTATAGCCGTTCGTGATCGGGCGGCAGTTCGTGTCGTAAGGGGCGAACTGGCACGAGATCGTGCAGGAAAGTGATGATCGCCTATCTCACACTCGACCTTCGTATCGAGGGTGCGCAGTCGCTGAAGGACAAGCGACAGGTGCTCCGGTCACTGAAAGACAAGCTCAGGGCACACTTCAATGTGGCCGTCGCCGAATTGGACCACACCGACCTGTGGCAGCGCGCGACCGTGGGCGTGGTGAGCATCTCCGCCTCGCGCGACTATCTGGACGGGCTGATGCAGAACGTTGAACGCGAGGCGGCGCGCATCGTCCACGACAACGGTGCAGAGGTCGTCGATTCCTTCATCGACTTCGTAGAGCTATGAGCCTTTAGCGTCGCCGGGGGGCGTACCTGGCGCTTGTTGCCTCGAAGCGGGTGCCGCTCCCGCCATGGGGGCGCACCTCTGACACCGCATCCTGAATCAAAGTCTAGTTCCAAATTCCCGGATCAATTCTGATCCGCGTTGCGGTATGCTTGTGAGTTTACGCGATTGAGTAGTGGGCTTATATGGAGCATGGCGGAGCAAAACATCACCGACAACGGGTCAGCGAGGCGCTGCGCGACGAAATCAGCACGCTGATCGAAGGCGAGCTTGCGGACCCAAGAATAGGGTTGGCGACCGTGAGCGAAGTACAGATTTCTCCTGACGGGCGCACTGCACGGGTGTTCGTCGCCGTCCTGGGCGATGACAAAGAAGCAGAGCGCACCATGGAGGGCTTGAACGCGGCGCGCCAGTACATGCGCCGGGAAGTGGCAGAGCGCCTCGGGTTAAGGCAAGCGCCGGAACTGCTCTTCCAAATCGATCGAAGCGAGCAGATAGGCGCGAGGGTGGAGGAACTGCTGGGTCGCCTCAACAAGCGACAGAAAAAATAACCGGCTCAACTGGGCGGATGACGACACTAAACGAGGTTCTCAGAGAGATCGACCGACGCAAGCACTTCGTCCTGACCTCGCACTCGAGGCCGGACGGCGATGCTGTGGGCTCGGTCCTTGCGTGCTCGGAGATCCTGCGGGCCATGGGTAAGACGAGTGAAGTCGTGCTCCGCGACGGTGTTCCGCATATTTATCGGTCGCTCCCCTTTGCCAGCACAGTGGTTCAGGCTTCGTGGGTGGAAGACCACTACGATGCAGCAATCCTGCTGGAATGTGACGGTATCGAGCGCACGGCGTTGAAGGGCCTGGAGGACCGCTTCCTCATCAACATCGATCACCACGTAAGCGGCAGGCCTTTCGCTCACATCAACTGGATCGACCCTAGCGCCTGCGCAACTGCTGAACTCATCTTTCGTCTGGCCCGGCATGCGGGGGCGCCGATTTCCGCAGATGTCGCTACCTGTCTGTACACAGCCGTCGTAACTGATACGGGTTCATTCGGGTATGCGGGAACCACGGCAAAGACGTTTGCACTGGCGCAAGAACTGGTGCTGGCCGGGGCCGACCCGGTGAAAATCGCCCAGCAGGTGTATTTTTCCAATCCGACCTCGAAGATGCGACTGTTGGGAGCGGCGTTATCGAAGCTTCACCGCGAGGGAAATCTTAGCTGGATGTACGTGACCCGCGAAGACATGGAACGTTGCGGCGCGATCGAAGAAGATTGCGAAGGACTCGCGAACTGGGCACTCGGTATCGAAAACGTCGACGTCGCGCTTTTCTTCCGTGAGCTGCCGAACCGCAGGTTCCGCGTGAGCTTGCGGAGCAAGGGCAGCACCAACGTCGCCGAAGTCGCCGAGCACTTCGGGGGCGGAGGACATCATTGTGCGAGCGGTTGCTCGCTGGATGGCCCGCTTTCCGTAGCGGTCGAACGCATGCTTGCCCAGGTGCGAATCGCGATGTCCAATAGCTCGTCCGTGCAGTAGCCTGAAGCGTAAACTTAAGAACAATCCTATGGAACTAACCCTTACTCATCAGCTCTTCCAGCTGTGTGGAGCCATGCTAATTCTGTTGGCGTATGCGGGCCATCAACTCCGATGGATGAATGCCGGGCGTCCAATGTACAACATCCTCAATGGCCTGGGGTCCGCCATACTTTTCGTTTACGCCGTGTGGCCGCGCTTTCAGGCCGGCTTCGTCGTGCTGGAAAGCGTATGGGTCGTGATAAGCCTTTACGCGCTGTGGCGCGCAACACGTAAGGACAAAACGGTCGCCGAACATGCGTAATGTGAGTGTCCGACCGGCAATGGCCGGCACGCGTACTTCGGCAGGCACGAATACCGCGCGCGAGCTAGTAATTGTTTTGGCGGTGTGCGCCTTCCTGTTCTTTTACGGACTCGGTTCGTTTGGGATGCTGGGAGCGGACGAACCCCGATACACGCAGATTGCTCGCGAGATGCTCGAGCGCGGCGACTGGGTTACGCCGACACTGGGCGGTAAGCCGTGGCTGGAGAAGCCAGTGCTGTACTACTGGGGAGCGATGCTGTCGTACAGCATCTTCGGAGTCAGCGATTGGGCTGCCCGCGTCCCGAGTTCGGTGCTCAGCACCTTAATGGTGCTTGCTATCTACGCCTTCACCAGACGCTTCCGGCCGGGTGCCCAGATATCTGCGGCATTGATTACGGCCGCAACCGCGGCCTTCATCGGATTCGGCCGGGCGGCCTCTACGGACCTCCCGTTGGCGACGACCTTCACGATGGCGCTGCTGGCGTGGAAAGCGTGGCATCTGACGGCGCGGAAGCTGTTCCTTATCGGTTTCTATGTGGCGCTCGCTTTGGCCACGCTGGCGAAAGGACCGGTTGCCGTAGTGCTCGCGGGTGCAGTAATCGGCGCGTTCGTGCTGCTGAGGCGGGAATGGCCCTTACTGTGGCGGACACTCTGGGTGCCCGGAGCGCTTCTCTACCTCGCACTTGCGCTGCCGTGGTACGTAGCTGTCGAACTCAGCACGCGGCAATTTTTCCAGGTGTTCATCGTCGAGCACAATCTGGCCCGCTATGGGACAGACGTTTTCCGGCATACGCAGCCGTTCTGGTACTACGCCCTTGTGCTTCCCGTGGCTCTGCTGCCATGGACGGCCATAGCGATTGCGGCCGTCGTGCGAAAGCTTCGCGAGTTCCGAACCTCCGTGGACTCGGGTGAGGGGATTGGGCTGTTCCTCCTGTCATGGCTGCTCATTCCCGTGATGTTCTTCTCGTTCTCGGGTTCGAAGCTGCCTGGGTACATACTACCGGCGATTCCAGCCGGAACGATGCTGGCGGCTCTGCATCTCCATGGTCTTGAGCAACGGGGTGAGCGCATCCGTCTGCCACTCTTGCTTGCGCAAGCAATCCTGGCGGGCATCACGCTGGGAGTCGCACTGCTGGCGAACTTCCCGCTGCTGAAGGTGTCTCCAACGCCGCTGGCGTGGACGATTGGGATCGCTGCGGGACTAATTGCAGCAGTCGCAGTTGTGGTAGCGGGGCGGCGCGGTGTGCGGCCTGTGGTCACGGCGACCACAGTTGCGGTCATACTGGGCGTCGCGTTCATCATGCGCGCGGTTTCGCCTTCCATCGACCTGAAGGAGTCCGCACGACCGGTGGCGAATGCGACTGCACCGAGCGCGCCGGCGAACACACCTGTGGCGGGCTTCAACATCAAGCGGGAGCTGGAGTACGGATTGCACTTCTACCGCAACGCGCCTGTGCAGCGGTACGAGCGTGCCGAAATCCCACCGGGTGAGCACCTGCTGATTATGCGCCCCGGCACCGAGGAGGCCGCCCGCGCATTGCTCGATGGCCGCTCGATGACGAAGATCGGTGGGTTTCCGGCACAGAGGCTCGAATTCTGGCGGGTAGGCGGACGCTGATTGGTAAAGGCGTCCGCAGTTGCCGATGCTTGCGACAAGCGGCTAGACTCAAACGGCGCGCACTCGGCGGTGACTGGTGGAAATCCTCGATCTACGGCACTTCACTTCCTCAGACCTGCGGCCTCTTCTCGATCAGGAAGCCGAAGTGTGGGCCAGCGTGCTCGACTGGGACTACCGCGGGTCGGCCGAGATGATTCTCCGCTACGTCGATGCCAAAATCCTCCCCGGGTATGGAGCGGTTGAGCGCGGTCTACTGTTCGGCTATGCGTTCTTCGTGTACGAGGGGTCGAAAGGCGTTATCGGAGATCTGTTTGTCGAGAAGGCGAACGGGCTTCGGTCACAGACGGCCAACTATGCGGTGGAACAGCGTTTGCTCCAGCATGTGATCGACACGCTGCAAGGTTCTCCCGGCGTAACGCGAATCGAAGCACAGTTGCTGGTACACGAGGCGGGGGCGGTCGCCAAGCCTTTCACAGAGCATGGGTTCCGGCGGTATCCACGCCTTTTTATGTGTTTGCCCCTTCGGGCAAAAGGCCGCATGGGACAGCAGGTGGAGCTCTCGACGGACATCGAACTGCGTCGCTGGCACGAGTCGATGTACCAGGAAGTGGCGTCGGTGATCACGCTGTCGTACCGGGCGCACGTCGATTCGGAGATCAATGACCAGTACCGCACGCTGGCTGGCTGCTTGCGTTTCCTGAACAACATCGTCCGCTTCCCGGGGTGCGGGACATTTGATCCCACAACGTCGTTTGTGGCCGTGCACCGGCCAACAAAGTCGATCGTCGGGATCATCCTGTGTTCGCGGGTCAAGGACGACGTGGGCCATGTCACGCAGGTATGTGTTGTGCCCGAGTTTCGCGGGAAGAGAATCGGCGAGGCATTGCTAAGGGCGAGTGCGACGGAGTTGAGGAAGAGTGCGTTCGATGCACTCACACTGACGGTCACGGAAGCAAATCGCGGAGCAGTAGAACTCTACAAGCGTCTCGGTTTCGAGGTTAGGCGCGTATTCGACGCGTTCGTTTGGGAAGGCTGAGACCGATCAGCGCTTCAGCAGGTACATGACCCATCCGGCCAGAATCACTCCTCCGATAAACAGCGAGAAGCAATAAAGACCGTAGCGGACCATGGCGCGGACGTCGTTGCGCTGCGTGATGCCGAACACGATGGATGCGAACACGGCGAAGATGAGTGCGGCGCTGAAGTGTGAAAGCTCGATGTGCGGCATCAGTTCTTTTTCCCGATTGCGATATGGTAGGCGTCAACGGCGGAAATGACGTTCAGCAGGCCGGCAACGATGATGTACTTGGTGCCGTAATCCGCAGTCGCGCGGTGAATCGCGCCGTGGCCCCAGTCCATTGAGCGAGCGAGGAAGTACAGCCCGCCTGCACCTATGTCTCCGACAAAGCCAAGCATTTCGAGAATGTCGCCGGTATTCGGTCCGTACACCCTGCCCTGCATCATGAGACCGAGAAAGAACATGGCGCAGACTGACACCATGAGCAGAAGACCACGCACCCAGCGGCGCTGCACGAGGTGTCCGGCTCCGGGGACGAGCCACCCAAGCACGGGGGCGATGTAGGCCATGGCCCCTGCTTCAGCCTTTGGTGCTGCGGCGGCACGTGTATTCACGTTTGCGTCTGCCATCAGATGATTACGATCTCCCGTTGAATTCTACCAGTGACCTCGGCCGTGCCTTCCCGGACCAGCATATTCACTTCGCTCCTCACGCCGAATTCAGGCAGATAGATACCAGGCTCGATGGAGAAGCAGGAGTTGGGCTGGACTTCACGCTCGTCGCGAGTCTCGAGGTTGTCCATGTTGGCGCCGTTGCCGTGGACGCTCGTGCCGATGGAGTGGCCGGTGCGATGGACGAAGTATTTGCTGTAGCCAGCGCGCTCGATGTGCCCGCGGGCTGCATCGTCAACCTGGTAGCCGGCCAGTTTGCGGCCGCCGGAGATGGATTCCTGCACGGCTTTCACGGCGGCATCGCGCGCGTCGCGCACAATCTCGAATATCTCCTGGTGGCGGTCGGATGGAGTTCCGAGGCAGCCGGTCCATGTGATGTCGTAGTACACGGCGCCGGGAACGCGCTTCTTGCCCCAGATATCCAGCAGGACGAAGTCGCCTTCTCGGATGGGAGCCGAGCGGTCGGAGCGCGGCTCATAATGCGGGTTGCCGCTGTTCGCGTTCACGGCAACGATCGGAGGATCTTCCGTCTCCAGTTGCTCGCGCTCGAACGCCTGCATGATGAACTGCTGGATCTCAAATTCGTGGGTCCCGCCGTTGCGCACGCGGCGCCCGATCTCGGTGAACGCGGCAGTGACGATTTGGTCGACGGCGTCGCGCGCCGCGAAGTGAGACGCAATCTGCTCGTCTGACCAGCGGGCCTCGAACTGTGCAACCAGATTGCCCGAGCTGACGATCTCCACGCCGAAGCCACGCACCATTTCAACGGTGCCGGCATCAACGAGGCCGATGTAGGGCACCATGTTGTTTGGCGAGTACTGCATTGCCACGCGCCGGTAGGGCGAAACAATCGCCTTCAGGTTCTCGGCAAGCTCCTGCCACGACGAATAAACCCGTTTCGAGCCGGGCAGGGTATCGAGGTGTCCGGCTTCGATACGGTGCACCAGCTTCGCGGGCTCGCCTTCGGCAGGTACCAGGTAGAACCACCGCCGGGTGACGAACAGCTCCGGCAATCCAAGCACGCTGTACGCGATCGGGTCGCGATGGTGATGGTCATAGAAAAGCCAGGCGTCGATGCCACGTTCACGAAGAGCGGCTTGAATTCCGTGCAGGTCCATAGAGCAGAAGTATTGTAACTGTGGCGTTCCAGGACTTCTACTTCCATGCTTCGCGCAACTGCGCGAGCGCATGCTCAAGGCGGGTTATCTCGCCATCGATATTGGCGAGGGTCGTCGAGCCAAGGACTTTATCGCGATGCCGAGCGAACTCCTCGACGAATGGAGGGCGGTGTTCAAACATCATCGATTTGAGAGACTCGATTTCAAGCTTCACGTCGCGAATAGCCTTGTGTTGTTGCAGAAGCGTCTCGTAGAGCGCCACGATGTTGATGTCAGTAGCCATGAATTCTCCGTTATTAAGTGCGGCTCGCGGCCTTGCTCTTTCGGGACGTCTTGGCCGGGCCCTTCTGTAGTATCTCTGCTTTTAACTCAGGCGGGAGAGTCTCGCACGCAGTGCGAAGCACCAGGCGCGGCGCGCGCTCGCGAATCCGCATGAGATAAGGCACGGCGTCGTCGCGGTTGTATTTCGCCATCTCGCGCAGCATCCAGCCGAGGCCCTTCTGGACCATGTCGTCCTTGTCTTCGAGCAGCGAGTCTGAGAGTGTTGCGGCGTCGTCGAGGAACATGCCCGAGCGCAGTCCCCTGATGAGGGAAACGCACGCGGCGCGCCGATGCCAGCGGTCCTTCGACTTCGCCCAAGTCTTTGCCTTGCGAAGGCGCTTCGGTTCGGCGGCAATCATCGGACCGAGGAGAAATGAGGCCAAGGCGTCGTGGTCCGCCCAGGAACTGACACGGGGAAGCCACCCCTCCAAGATGCGGAACTCGCGCTCGCCCATCCCGGCCACGCTGTCCTGCAACATGAAGACGGCGAAAACTTTCTCTTCGAGCACATCTCCATGGAACAGGTCATCGGCGACCTGGACCATGTAGTCGAGACCGCACTCGCTCAGCAGGGAACGCCGGAAGCGCTTCGCGAGCTTGCGCAACTCGTTCGTGTACCAGCCCCGCGACTTGATTTCCTCCTTGAAGAACCACTGGACCTCGGCCGCGTGCGGAGCGGAACCGCCGTCCTTGAGGACGCGGCGGATATGGTCGGCGATGTAACGAACGGGTTTCATCTATACCATTGCCCTGGTCCCCAAGGCTCGAAGTCATCTCATAACCGAGCGACGCACCTGCCGCGGCAACTTAGAACCTTCGACTCGCGAAACAGGAAGTCTGGCGCGTTCAGGATTCACCCCTTAATGAGCCACTAGGAAACGGCGACTTCCTTTTTCGCTTCCGGTTTCGTTGGCTGCAGTACCCGGTCATAGACCCACAGCAGGACGGCAGTAAGTACGCCAACCGCCGTGACGGCCCACCAGATACGCGCCGGCTGATTCTGGATCTCGCCAAAGTGACGAAGCAGTTTGCCTCCCAGCCAGCCGCCAATCAGGGAACCAATGCCAATGGGGAGGAACGCAAATCCCATGTACGTCCCCTGCTGTCCCGGAGGCGCAAGCCGTGAGATGTACTCGTAGTAGCGGGGCGACTGAATGATCTCGCCAAGCGCAACCACGACAAGCGTGACGACAACCATCGGCACGGTGGGGCGAAAGACGAGGATCAGGAATGCCAAGGCAGAGATTAACGTGCCAAGCGTGATAGCGCGGAGCGCCGGAATCTTCTGCGTAAGCAAGCTGACCAGGACTGTGAGCGTGATAACCGTCAGGGGTCCAGCGGTCAGGAGCAGTTCCGTGTCGGCATTGGGGTCGATATACCTTACGACGTATAAAGGCAGGGTAATGAACTCCTGCCAGAATACGACCCAATAGCCCGAAAAGATCAGCAGGAAGAGCATGAACTTCGGATTCGAGAGCACGACCTTCATGTTGCGAAGGGTCTCGCCGAGGTTCGCTGCGTGCACCTCGTCGGCCTTTCGCGGCTCCCTGAACAGCAACAGCACGGCGAAGAACATCAGGAAGACGCTGAGCGCCGCCACCCGGAAAACGTCATCAACGGCCAGGTATTTATGTACCCTTGAAGCCACGAACGGCCCGGCAGCGCTGCCGACGTTCACCAGCGTGTAGTAGATCGAGTAGCCGATAGAGCGAACGTTTTCTTTCGACGCCCTCGCCGTGGTTCCCACGATGGCGGGTTTTACGAGAGCGATGCCCAGTGCCGGTAACATGAGCACAAAGGTGACCAGTACCACCAGCGGCACCGACTCGCGTATCGGACCCATCCAGGAAGCGCGAAGCGACCCTAAAAGGAAATAAGAAGCCGCGAGGATCGCATAAGCGAGCGATAGGGCCCGGCGAAATCCCATGCGGTCAGCGAGTGCGCCACCGAATGCGGCCAGGAACCAGACAAGGCCACCGAACAGTCCTGCCAGGCTGCTGGCCTGTTCGGTCGGGAAATCCAGGGATTCGTGCAGGTATCTTGCCAGTGAGGCGAACGCAGCGTAATAGGAGAGCCGCTCGAAAAGTTCGGTGATGTTGGCTACCCAGAACGGACGCTCAAAGCCCGTACGGATGTCGTGCCAGCGTTGCGCGATGCTCAAGACGCTCTCCTTCGTAATTCGATGGTTACAGACCGACGGTGTCGCGCAGCCTCTTCTGCACTTCTGCTGCGCTCACGCCAGCCACGCGGATTACCTTCTGGCGGCTGCTTTCACCGGCAGCTATCGTAACCGAGGAACGGGGAACCTTCAAAAACTCCGCGATAAACCGTATGCACGCCTCGTTGGCTTTCCCTTCGACCGGCGGGGCCGTGAGCGCCAGCTTGAGGGCCTCGCCGATCTCGCCGGTAATAGCGTCCTTCTTCGCGCGGGGATGTACCTTGACGCTGAAGGTTGCGCCATGGGGCGTGTCGCGGATGGGAATCACCGCGATCTCCGCATCGAGAACAGTAGCTCTCCGAAGGTGGCAATGAGAAGAATTGGGACCTGCGGGTTCGATCGGAGGGGACGCCACATAAAGGCGGCGACGACTGCGGCAATGGCGGCCAGGAGTACGTTCGCGAGGATTGAACTGAACCGCACGATTGCCGCTTTACCGACACGCACGCGGATAACGTTGATCAGTCCGCCGAGGATAAGCGCCACGCCGCTGCCGAAGAACCAGACAGTCGAAAGTCGCCAGCCGAAATAGCTCACGAACGTGACCACACAGTGCAGCGCGCCAAGGACGACCAGCGTCCAGGCAAACACCTCATCCAGCAATCTCATTGCTTTTGCCTTTCACCAAAAATAGCGGTACCGATGCGAACACACGTGGAGCCCTCTTCAACTGCGACTTCGAAGTCGT
>Ga0196976_1000236_pt1 | contig 37297 bp, 34 predicted proteins | sample S3v_513CmetaG_FD_148644 | JGI IMG/M metagenome (GOLD analysis project Ga0196976, IMG submission 148644) | Soil microbial communities from Anza Borrego desert, Southern California, United States - S3+v_5-13C | ecosystem: Environmental > Terrestrial > Soil > Desert | place: USA: California... | reverse complement strand
AGCAGACGTACCTCGCGCTGGCGGGGCACGCGTTCCTCCTCTTCGTGGCCGCCTCGCCGTCACTCTCGCTGCCGCCGTGGCCGTTCCTGGCGGTGCTGTTCGTGCTCGATCTGGCCATCGGCGTGGCCGCGCTGTACCTGAAACGCGGCGCCCTGCTCGTGGGGGCAGCGGTGATGTCGCAGGCCGTGGTGATCGCCTGGAGCGCGGTGGCCGACGACGCGCCGTGGCCAAACGTGGCGCTGGCAGCGGCGCTGGCCGTGGCCGCGTATGCGGCCATCTTCTATGTCATGTGGCGCAGGCTTCAGCCTGCGGAGACGGGCGGGCTGAAGCCCGCCCCACATTTTGCCGGCGGCGCGGCGGTGGCGTTCCTCCTCGGGCACGTCGCGGCCATCACCGCGGGCGTGGCGGCCGACGAGCCGCTCTTCGTCACGCTGCTGGCCACGCACGCGATCCTCGCCGCGGCCACGCTGCTCCTCGCCGCGGCCACCAACCTGCACGTGCTGGCGGTGCTCAGCGTCCCGCTCGCGGCCATCGCCACCGGCTTCGCGAACACGCAGACGCCGGGACAGCAGTTCACTTTCGCCCTCGTGCTGTACGCGCTCTACGTCGCCTACCCGCTGTTCCTCGGCGCGCGCGTAAAGCGGGCGCTCGAGCCGTACCTGGCCGCGATCCTGGCCAGCGTGCCGTTCTTCTTCTTCGCCCGCGACGCGATGAACGACGCGGGCCTCGGCTACATGATCGGCGTGCTCCCCGTGGCGCAGGCGCTGGTGATGCTCGTGCTGCTCGTGCGCCTCCTGCGCGTCGAGCCGCCGTCCGAGCGCGTGCTGGCGCGGCTCGCGCTCGTGGCCGCGACGGCGCTGGCCTTCGTCACCGTGGCCATCCCGCTGCAGCTCGACAAGCAATGGATCACCATCGGCTGGGCGCTCGAAGGAGCGGCGCTAGTGTGGCTCTTCCGGCGCATCCCGCACCGCGGCCTGCTGGTGTGGGCGGCGGCGCTGCTCGGCGCGGCGTTCGTGCGCCTGACCGTGAACCCGGCCATCCTCACGTACCACGCGCCGAGCGGACGCGCGATCCTGAACTGGTATCTCTACACGTACCTGGTCTGCGCGGTGGCCTTCTTCGCGGCGGCGCAGCTCGCACCGAAAGCGTACGCCCGCGCCATCGCCGCGTGCCGCGCGGCCGGCACGCTGCTGCTCTTCTTCCTGCTGAACATCGAGATCGCCGACTACTTCTCCACCGGCCCGACGCTCACGTTCAACTTCCTGTCGTCGTCGCTGGCGCAGGACCTCACGTACACCATCGGCTGGGCGGCATTCGCGATCGCCATGCTCGTCACGGGCATCGCCTTCCACACGCGTGCCGCGCGGCTGGCGGCGATCGCGCTGCTGGTGGTGACGATCTTCAAGTGCTTCCTCCACGATCTGGCGCGCCTGGGCGGGCTCTATCGCATCGCCTCGTTCCTCGGCCTGGCGCTGGCGCTGATCATGGTCAGCGTGCTGCTGCAGAAGTTCGTGCTGTCGCGGCGCACCGCAGCCGAAGAGGTGCCCTCCTGAGCTTCCTCCTGGCCATCGTGGCCACGGTGGCGTTCTCGCACGAGCGCACCGTCACCCCCGGCGCGCGTGGCGCGAACCGTCTCGACGTCGACGTGACGCTGCTCGCCGGCGCGCAGAACGACCTTCGCGACCTCCGCCTCCTCGACGCGCAGCAGCGCGAGGTCGGCTATCTCCTCGTCAAATCCGACGAGCAGCCGCGCTGGACCGGCGGCCGCATGCTTCCTATCGCCGCCACGCGCAGGACCAGCGGCTTCGAAGCCGATTTCGGGCGCGCGACGACGATCGACCGCGTGCGCCTCGACGGCATCGCCGCGCCGTTCCTCAAGCGCGTCACGGTCGAGGGAAGCGGCGACCGCGCGCGCTGGACGCTCCTCGCCGACGCCACCGTCTTCGACCTGCCCGACCAGGAGCTGCGCCTCACCGAGGTCGCCTTCGCGCCCGGCGCGTACCGCTACCTCCGCTTCGTCTGGGACGACCGCTCCAGCGCGCCGGTACGTGCAGGCGGCGTGAGCGCGCGCGAGCACGACTCCGCGGCGCGCCCGGAGCCTCTCCGTTTCGCGACCGTGTTCGCGAAGCGCGCGAGCGAGCCGGGCAAGAGCCGCTACCGCATCACGCTCCCCGGACCGCACCTGCCGATCACGCACCTCGAGGTCGACGTCGCCGGCGGCAACGTCTTCCGCACCGCGAAGATCACCGAGCCGCGCCTCGGGCGGGGCATCGTCGAGCCGCAGGACCTCGGCAGCGCGAAGCTCAAACGCGCGGAGCGCGACGGTGTCGTAGCCGCGGAGATGAGCGTCCCCATTGCCGCCCCGGGCGGCCGCCAACTCGACCTCGAGATCGACGACGCGAACAACCCGCCGCTGAACATCACCGCCATCCGCGCGCGCCTCGCGCCGCAGCCATGGATCTACTTCGAGTCGCCCGACGGCGCGCCGCTGACCGCGCGCTACGGGAACGCCTCGGTGCTGCCACCGCTGTACGACCTCGAAGCGTACCGGTCGTATGTTTCGACGAAGGCAGTTGCAAGCGCAAAGTGGGGCCAACGTAGGACGGGCTTCAGCCCGTCCGGGCGGGCTGAAGCCCGCCCTACGTTTGGCTCCGTCATCGAGCGGGACCAGTTCCGCGTGAGCCGCAGGGTGCCCGATGCCAAGGGACTGAGCGTGCTCCTCCTCGACGCGCACGTCCTCGCGCACAGCAACGAGCTGCGCGACCTCCGGCTCGCCGATGGCCAAGGGCGCCAGGTGCCCTACCTCGTCGAGCATCGCGCGGAGCCGCTGACGCTGAAGCTCGCGGTTCCCCCGCGGGCCGCGAGCGGCTCGAAGTCGACCTACCGGCTCGAACTTCCGTACGCGAATCTCCCCTCGGGCACGCTCGTCCTGACCACCAGCGAGCGCGTTTTCGATCGCGACGTGACGGTGCGCCAGCGCAGAGGAGGCATCATCGCCAGCTCCGCGTGGCGCAGCGGGGAGCCGGAGGAGCCGCCGCCCGCGGTGCGGATCGAGCTGCCGCATCATCCGCCGCGCACGCTCGAGCTGATCATCGACGAAGGGGACAACGCGCCGCTGCCGATCGAGTCGGCGCATCTGCTCCTGCCGTCCGAGGCGCTGCGCTTCAGCCATCCCGGAACGCCGCTGTTCCTCTTCTACGGAAACCGGCGCGTGAACGCGCCGCGCTACGACCTGGCGCTGCTCGCGCCGCGGCTGTTCGCCGAGCCGGCGCGCGAGCTCTCGCTGGGCGCGGCGCCGGGCGTGCGCGTCGCGGACGACGATCGCGACGGGCGAAAGCTGTTCTGGATCGGAGTCGTGATCGCGGCGGTGGTGCTCGTCCTGCTGCTGCTGCGGCTCGTGCTCGTCAGCCCTGAAACTTCTCGCGCTCCGAGCGACACCACGTAGCGGCGATCCGCTTCGCCGTCCACTTCGGCATCGCGCGGGCGAGCCAGAGATGGCCGAAGATCACGAGGTTCGCGCCGCGCAGGAAGGCCAGCGACGTACCGCGGTCCGCGAACGGCATCCGCGAGTCCGGCCAATGCACGAACAGCCAGTCGACGGCCAGGAGCAGCGCGAGCTGCACGCCGTCGCGCACCCACACCCGGCGGCGCGCCCGGCGGATGGCCGCGTGGGCATCACACACCACGCGCGGCGGGCAGGACGTAGTCGAAACCCCCGGAAGCAGCTCGTGTTTTGGCATTCCGGGGGTTTCAAGGATGAGAAGCAAATAAGTATTCGCGGACTCAGCGGTTGCGGACACGTACCGTCTGCGCGATCAGGTTCCCCCGCGAGTCGCGGTAGGCCTGGATGATCACCTGGTCCTTTTCCCGCAGCGTCGACACCGCCGCGTAGGTGGTGTTGTTCTTCATCCGCATCACCAGGTCCGGCGAGGCCCAGATGCGCACCACGCGGTTCGTGTCCGTCTCGCGCAGGCCGAGGGTCGAGGCGTCTTCGAGCGTCTCCGTGATCGTCCCGCCGGTCGTGATCAGCGCCGGGCGGTCGAACGTCGTGCCCGTGTCGCCGGGGAGCTCGCGGTCGCCCTCGGTGAAGCGCACCGTCGACGCGTTGAACGCGTCGCCGACGCGGTTGAAGCTGCCGGTGATCTCGACGAGATCGTCGACGCGCACGTCGCGGGCGCGCACCACGTTCCCGTTCGCATCCTCGGCCTGGATCATGTCGACGCGCACTTCCTCGCGGCCCGTGTCGATGAATACGCGGTCCAGTCCCGACTCCACGCGCGTGACGCGGCCCGTGATCGTCGTGACGCGGCCGGCGTTGTCGGCCGTGGTGCCGCCCTCCTGCACCGACTGCAGGACCGTGATGCGGCGGGCCGTGATCTCGTCCGCCTGCGCCGCACGGGCCTCCGCCTCGACGCGCACGCGGTCACCCACCTCCAGGTTCGTCACGCGGTACGTCTCGCCGCGATAGAGCACCGGCGTATTGCGATACGTGCGCACGGTCAACATCCGGCGCTGGGTCGTGACCAGCACGAGGCGACCCTCGTCCTGGTTGATCGAGCGGATCGTCCCCTCGACGTTGCCGCCGCTGTCGCGCGTCGTCGCCGTGCCGGTGGTACGGTCGTCGACGGGCGTGGAGACGCTGGTCGGGTTGCGCGTCGTGCCGACGCCGGTCGTCGAGGCCTCGACGTCCCGGCCGACGAGTGTGACGCGGTCGGCCTTCCAGACGTTGTTGCCGCGCTCGCTGCCGCGGATCTCCACACGGTCGCCGAGACGTACGTTCGATAGTCCGGAGGAGCCGGTGAAGATCTCCGGCTTACCGGCGATGGCGGTGCCGAAGCCGTAGTACACGGTAGAGACCGAGTCGGTCTCGATGGTCATGCGCGTGCCGTCGTCGTACTCGATCTGCATGCGGCCGCGGCCTTCATCGACGTCGATGATCGTCCCGGTCATGGGACGGGTTTGCGCAAAAGTGGACACAGCCGTGAGCGCGATCAGCACGCAAAGGGCTGAGATTCGGAGAGTTTGGTTCATTCGGGGCCTCCAGTTCACAGCGGAGGCGCAAACGCTACGCCACTCGCTCATGGGCGGGCTGAAGCCCGCCCTACGCGTTCTGAGACGCATCTGCCCGCGATGAAGCTTCGCTCCACCGCGCGATCGTCTCCCATGAAGATCAGGCCGGCCAGCAGGTCCTCGGCCGATGAGGCGTGCGCCGTGCGCAGGGTGAGGAGCGACGTGGCGTGCAGGTCGATGACCAGAAAGTCCGCCGACTTGCCCGGCTCGAGGCTGCCGGTCTCGCGGTCGAGCGTGAGCGCGCGGGCGCCGCCGAGCGTGGCCAGATACCAGAGATGGAACGGGCTCAGCGATACCCCCTGGACCTGCTGCACTTTGTACGCGTCGGCCATGGCGTTGAACAGCGACGGCGTGGTGCCGGCGCCGATGTCACTGCCGAGGCCGACGATCACGCCCGCCGCGAGGACGCGGTGCAGCGGAAACAGGCCGCTGCCGAGGAAGAGATTCGAGTTTGGGCAGTGCGAGATGCGCGTGCCCCGGCGCGCGAGGAGGTCGAGCTCCTCCGGCGTCAGCCAGACGCCGTGCGCGAGCACGGTGCGGTCGCCGAGGAGGCCGTGGCGGTCGTACACGTCGGCGTACTCGGCCTCGGGGAAGAGCTCCTGCACCCAGCGCACTTCATTGCGGTTCTCGGAAATGTGCGTGTGCACCCACGCGTCGGGAAACTCGCGCTTCAACTGTCCGGCGAGGGCGAGCTGCTCCGGCGTCGAGGTCGGCGCGAAGCGCGGCGTGATCGCGTAGCCCAGCAGCCCGCGTCCGTGCCACTTCGTCAGCAGCGCGCGCGACTCGTCGTACGACTGCTGCGCCGTCGCGTCGAGGAGATACTCCGGCGCGTTGCGGTCCATCATCGCCTTGCCGATGATCCCGCGGAAGCCGCGCGCCTCCGCCTCCTCGAAGAAGACCTCCGTCGCGCTGGCGTGCACCGTGGAGAAGATCAGCGCCGCCAGCGTGCCGTGGCGCAGCAGCTCATCGAAGAACGCCCTGGCCACGTGCCGCGCGTGCACCGGGTCCTCGAACTTGCGCTCGGTCGGGAACGTATAGCGGTTCAGCCACTCCAGCAGATGCCCGCCGTAGGAGCCGATCATCTCGAGCTGCGGCGCGTGCAGATGGGTGTCGATGAAGCCCGGCGTGATCAGCCGCCCGCTCAGATCGACGACATCGCCCGACGGCGCATCGCCCCATTCCCCGACGCTCGCGATCCGGCCGTCGTCGTCCACCGCGACATGCCCGTCGTCGAACCAGCGGTACGAGGACTCCAGCCCGTCCGCGAACGGATCCCGCAGGGGCGTGAATACTCGGGAGCGGTAGACCTTCACGCGGCGATTGTAGTGGTATCCGCGCGCGGGCCGCGTTACAGCAACTCTTCGTCGCTTCCCTCGTGCACGAGCTTCTCCAGCACGAGCGCGGGATGGCGGCCCGTGACCGGCTGCGGCTCCTCGTCCTCGAGCGTGCTGGTGAGGGCCAGCGACGTCTTCGTCACCGACTCGATGAAGCTCGGCTCCGGCGGGGGGATGATCGACATCTGCGCCCGCGCCTCGGCGCGCATGCGGCGGTCGCGCTCCTCGGCGTTGCGGAAGTCGTTGTTGAACATCAGCAGCGTCGCGGCCAGCTTGTCGTACAGCTCCGCGGTGGCGCGCACGTCGTCCAGGCAGTAGTCGGCGATCTCGCGATGCCGCCCCGCGCGATACCACGTCTCGACCGACTTGCCGTCCAGCCCTTCCCCCTTCGACGTCTCGACGCCGAAGGCTTTGCAGGCCAGATCGAGGTTGAACTTGAACTGCCGCGCGTTGACGGTGCCGAAGAAATTCAGCGCCTCGCGCAGGTCGCAGTTGGGATGGAAGCCGTAGCGGTAGCCGACCAGGTCGCGCTTCGGGATGATCCCGTTGATCGCCGAGCGGATCATCAGGAACGGCCCATCGAACTGGCGGCCGTTGAAGGAGATGAAGCGGGAGTCGCTGTCGAAGAACTCCCAGAACTTCTCCAGGATCTGCTTCTCCGTGCCGGAGATGTACGTGCGCGCGGCCGTCTTCTCGACCTTGACCTCCGTCTGCCCCGGCACCTCGTACAACACGCACGAGCGCCCGTCGCCGATATTGATCACGCCGATGGCCACGATCTTCCCGCGGAACGGCGACAGCCCCCCCGACCGCTTCGCCTCTTCAGCGTCGCCCTCGGAAAGGCCTTTGATCATGTACTCGCGGACGTAAGTGTCGAGGTCTTCCCAGGGAAGGCCGACGGTTTCGATGTCGATGACGAGCTTTTTCATGGGTGACATGAGGGCAACAGGGAAGGAGGGACAATCAATCCATGCTCAGCGCGTTCATCAATCTCCCTTACGACCGGCGATACGAAAAGGTGTATCTCGCATACATCGCCGGAATCGTGGGCTACGGAATGCTCCCAATTGTCGGTGTCCACGACGGTAGCAGCAGACCCCAGCTCGACCAGGTTTACGAACGACTCGCTCGAACGCAGTTCTCCTTTCACGACCTCTCGTGGATGTCGCTCACGGCGAAATCTCCCCGCACACCGCGCTTGAACATGGCATTCGAGCTGGGCTTGGCGGTAGCGCTCGGCCGCACGCGTGGTGCAGACCATCGCTGGTTCGTCTTCGACAGGATCGCGCACCGGCTGGAGAAGGCGCTGAGCGATCTCGACGGAGTCGAAGTCTGCCTGTACGACGGCACGCCGGACGGCATCCTCCGCGCGTTCCGGAAAATCCTCGTGCGCAAGCGCCAACCGACGCTTGCACACCTCCGCGCCATTTACCGTGACATCGAAGCCATCGCGCGGACAATCAAACAGGAACCTGCGAAGACCCTCTTCGCGAGGGGGCCCTTCGTGGACTTGGTGTACGTGGCGAGCGCCGCCGCGGACAAGTACGTTCGCCCCTAAGCCGCCGTCTTCAGCTTCTCCACCAGCTCCTTCACCGCGTCGGCCGATTTCCGCAGGGCCGCGGCCTCGTCTTCCTCGAGCTTGATCTCGATGATCTGCTCCATGCCGTTGCGGCCGAGCTTCACGGGGACGCCGACGAAGAGGTCGTCGTAGCCGTACTCGCCCTGCAGGAACGCGGCGCAGGGGAGAATCTTGCGCTTGTCCTTGAGGATCGCTTCGACCATCTCCACCGTCGAGGCGCCGGGGGCGTACCAGGCGGAGGTCTTCAGGAGGTTGACGATCTCCGCGCCGCCGTTGCGGGTGCGGTCGACGATGGCGTCGATGCGCTCCTTCGAGATCAGCTCGGTGATGGGGATGCCGGCCACGGTGGAGTAGCGCGGCAGCGGGACCATCGTGTCGCCGTGGCCGCCGAGGACGAAGGCGTGCGTGTTCTCGACCGAGACGTTCAGCTCCATGGCGATGAAGGCGCGCATGCGGGCCGAGTCGAGGACGCCGGCCATGCCGAGGACACGCTCGCGGGGGAACTTCGACACGCGGCGGGCCACTTCGCACATGGCGTCGAGCGGGTTCGAGACGACCACGATGATCGAGTTCGGCGAGCGCTTCGCCACCTCGGCGGTGACGCCGGCCACGATCTCCTCGTTCTTCCAGAGCAGGTCGTCGCGGCTCATGCCCGGCTTGCGCGGCAGCCCCGCGGTGATGACCACCACGTCCGACTCCTCGGTGCCGTCGTAGGTGTTCGTGCCGCGCAGGATCGAGTCATACTTTTCGACCGGCGCGGTCTCCATCATGTCCAGTGACTTGCCCTGCGGCACGCCCTCGACGATGTCCACCAGGACGACGTCGGCAAGCTCCTTGAGTGCGATTCCCTGCGCTACGGTGGCGCCGACATTGCCCGCGCCCACGACGGTGACTTTCGTTTTCATGGCCGCGGATCATATCTGGAATGCTTTCTGACTTTGTAGTGACGGCAAACACGATTGCCGGGACCACCAAAAAGAGCGAAAAGGAGCGGATTCTCGCCGCCTACCTCCTCACGCTCGACGACGCCTCGCTCGAGCGGGCGGTCGTGTTCTTCTCCGGCTCGCCGTTCCCGCGCCGCGACGAGCGCGTGGCCGGAGTCGGCGGCGCCGCCATCGGGGACGCGGTCGTGGAGGCCACCGGACGGACCCACGAAGAAGTGTGGGAGCCGTGGCCCAAATACGCCGATCCCGGCGACACGATCGCGGAGTCGTTTCCGGACGACCCTTCCCGCGACATCACGCTCGTCGAATTAGGCGAGTACTTCGACCGCATCGCCTCCACGCACGGCTCGGGGGCGAAGAAGGATGTGCTGGCGGAGCTCTTCCGCAAAGTCGACGCGCAGGGCGCGCGCTACGTGGTGAAGATCCTCACGCGCGAGCTGCGCATCGGACTCGTGGAAGGACTGGTGGAGTCGTCGATCGCCAAGGCCTTTGGGCGGAAGCTCGACGCCGTACGCCAGGCGAACATGTTCACCGGCGACATCGGCGCCACCGCGCTCCTCGCAAAGTCGGACGCGCTGGAGACGGCGAAGATGGCGCTCTTCCAGCCGTTCGCGTTCATGCTCGCGCAGCCGGAAGAAGACCCCGCGGCGATCGTCGAGGCGCTCGGCGCCGGCGCGTTCGCCGACGACAAGTACGACGGCATCCGCGCGCAGATCCACACCGACGGCAACGAGGTGCGCATCTACTCGCGCACGCTCGACAACGTCACGCACCGCTTCCCCGAGCTCGAAGCAGCCGCGCGGGCCATCGGCCGCGGCGCAATCCTGGACGGCGAGATCGTCGCCTTCTCCGACCGCATCCTCCCGTTCGCGATCATCCAGAAGCGCCTCGGGCGGAGGCAGGTCGGCGCGAAGCTGCTCGCCGACGCGCCGGTGGTCTTCTTCGCCTTCGACCTGCTCTATCTCGACGGGGAGCCGCTGTTCGAAGTGCCGCTGAGTGAACGTCTGGCAAAGCTTGCTGTCATCCTGAGCGCAGCGAAGGATCCCCTACGCACGAGCGAGGGGGGTCCTTCGCCGTCTGCGCGGCTCAGGATGACAGAGGCGACGCCCATCACCGACGCCGCCCACGTCGACCGCCTCTTCGACCAGGCACGCGCCCGCGCCAACGAAGGTCTCGTGGTCAAAGACCCCAACTCGATCTACACGCCGGGGCGGCGCGGCAAGTCGTGGCTGAAGTACAAGAAAGCGCTGGCCACGCTCGACTGCGTCGTCACGTATGCCCAGTGGGGGAACGGCAAGCGCCGCCACGTCCTCTCCGACCTCACCTTCGCCGTCTCGAAGGAAGGGGAGCTGGTGAACATCGGCAAGGCCTACTCCGGCCTGACCGATGTCGAGATCGCCGCGATGACCGAGCACTTCAAGAAAACCACGCTGGAGCTGCACGGCCCCGTGCACAAGGTCCAGCCGACGGTCGTGCTCGAGATCGCCTTCGACCGCATCCAGGAATCGAAGCGCCACAAATCGGGCTACGCGTTGCGGTTTCCGCGCATCGTGCGCATCCGCGACGACAAGACGCCGGAGCAGATCTCAACCATTGACGAAGTTCGCCGTATCTATGAAGGGCAACTGAAACGTGAAGCCCAGGAGTGACCACAGAAATGCCCCTTTATCGTTCTCGCAGATACGCAGTCCTCGGTGGTGTATGTGGCGGTCTGGCCGAATGGCTGGGATGGAGCCCGACTTGGGTGCGCCTGCTCTACATCCTCGTGTCGATCCTCTCGGCGGCCTTCCCGGGGATCATCGTCTACATCATTCTCTGGCTGGTCATCCCGAAGGCGCCGATGTGACGCGCGAGCAGCGGCTGCGCACGTACGCGGCCACGTCGATCGGATCGACCGGCTTGGTGAAGATGGCCTTCACCACGTGGCGGTCGGCGGGATCGGAGAAGAGGACGCGGTCGGGGAAGCCGGTCACGGCCACGACCGGGAGCCGCGGCACGGTGCGGGCGATGTGCGACAGGACCGACGAGCCGTGGATGCTCGGCAGGAGCAGGTCCAGCAGCACGAGGCAGTAGGCGCCGGGCGCGCCGTTGATGGCCTGTACCGCCTGACGCCCGTCCGCCGCCTCCTCCACCTGCAGCTCGGCGCGCTCCAGGGCGATCCGCATCGCGTACCGCAACGCCTCGTCATCTTCCACCAGGAGCACTCGCTGAGGGTTGGCCATCGGGTCGCGACTATACCCGATTTGTTATGCTCCCCTGCCGATGTCGTTCCTCACGGGCCCGCCACGAACGCTCGAGCTGCCGGAGGGCTTCCGCTTCACGCACGGACAGACCATCGCGCCGTTCACCATCGTCTACGAAACGTTCGGCACGCTGAACGCCGACCGCTCGAACGCGATCCTGGTCTGCCACGCCCTCTCCGCCAGCGCGCACGCCGCCGGCCGCTACACCGGCGACCCGAGCGAGAAGCCGGGGTGGTGGGACGGGATGATCGGCTACGGCAAGGCCTTCGATCTCGAGAAGTACTTCGTCATCTGCGTGAACCTCCCCGGGTCGCCGTTCGGCACCACCGCGCCGAAGTCGATCGACCCCGCCACCGGCAGGCCCTACGGCTCGCGCTATCCGTGGCCGACGATCGAGGACATGGTCGAGTCGCAGAGGCTGGTCATCCGGCACCTCGGCATCGACCACCTCCACGCCATCGCCGGCGGCTCGCTGGGCGGCATGCAGGTGCTGATGTGGGCGGCCATGGATCCCGACGCGGCGGACGCGATCATCTGCATGGCCAGCGGCCCGGCCGTCCCCGTGACCGGCATCGCCTGGCATATCCTCGGGCGCAAGATCATCGAGAGCGACCAGCGTTTCAACGGCGGCGACTACTACGACAGCGACGAGCCGCTGCGGGGCCTGCAGGTCGCGCGCATGCTCGGCCACATGACCTACCTCTCCACGCACTCCCTGCAGCGCAAATTCGGCCGCCGGCGCCGCGGCAACACGCGCCAGTTCGAGATCGACTCCTACTTCGAGCATCAGGGAAAGAAGTTCGCCGCGCTCTACGACGCCAACTCCTACGTGCGCGTGCAGGCGGCCATGGACGAGATGGACCTCGAGGAGCAGTACGGCAACCTGCAGTCGGCCTTCGCGCGCTGGCGGGGGCACACGCTGCTGATCTCGTTCGACACCGACTGGCTCTTTCCCCCCGCGGAGTCGGAACGTGTCGCCGCGGCCATGCGCGCTCTCGGCACGCCCGTGCACCACGAGGAGATCGCCTCGGCCAACGGGCACGACACGTTCCTCATCGACTTCGACCTGATCGAGGGGCTGGTGAAGGACTTCCTCAGCGAAAGCGCTCGTCCGGCTCGCTGAGAAACTCCACGTCGTCCAGCGGCGCGATCCCCGCGCCGCCGTCGAGCAGGCGGTAGCCGACCGCCACCGACCCGTCCTCGATCCGCTCCGCCTGGATCACGATCACCGGCGTCTCCTCGCCGATGCCGTCCTCGCACACGATGGCGGGGGAGGGGACGCCGAGGTCCACCGGCTCGCCGCCGACGGCGAAGACGGCGCGGCCGGCGCTCACGTCGTCGTCCGTGGCCGGACGCCCGGACACCGAGGGCGTATTGCGCCACCGTTTCAGGTCGATGGCCTCGTCGTTCATCGCAGCTCCGCGTTCTCGAACTCGCGCAGGCGGCGCTCGAGGCGCATCTGCACGCGCGCCTTCGCGCTGCCCTCGAGGAACGTCCTGCATGCGGCGCTCGACTCGTCGCGGCAGGCCTCCGTCGACCAGAGACTCATCCCCTCGAGGAACGAGTACTCGATGCTGTTGCGCGCGAAGCGCTTCAGGTCCGCGTACGTCATCCCGTGCTCTTCCACCGCCCGCTGCCACTCGGTGGTCATGTCGTTGCGCGCCACGCCGGGATCGTCCGTGGCCAGCACGACCGGCACGCCGCTGCGCACGTAGAGGCGCAGCGGATGCTGCTTGCCGCGCACGCCGAGGATCACGTCGTTGCTGGTCAGGCAGACCTCGACCGCCACCTTGCGCGAGGCCATCGTGCGCAGCAGCTCCAGCGCGTCCCGCTCGCGGGCGATGTCGACGCCGTGGCCGATGCGCTCCGCGCCGGCGATCAGCACCGAGTCGCGGATGTGATTCTGCAGTCCCTCCGGCGGCACCATCCCGGCCGCAAGCTCGCCCGCGTGCAGGGTGACGGGCACCCCGGGATACAGCGGGCGCAGATAGGCGAGCATGCGCATCAGCTCGTCGAAGCCGGTCATCGAGCCATACGAGTCCTCCGGCTGCACGCTGTTCAGGCCGACCACACGCGAGTCGGCCCTGGCCAGCTCGAACCCGATCAGCAGCTCGGCGAAGAGCTGCTCGCGCGGGAAGGCGCGATGGGTCTCGAAAAGATAGCGCACCGTCGACTCGCAGCCGGGCTGCGGACTGGCGCTGCTGCAGCCGAGGGAGGAGCGGATGTGCGCCTCGGCATCGTCGATCGTCTTGCGCGCCACGGTTACGACGTCCGCCGCGCCATTCTGCAGGAGGAACATGCGCATGTCGGCGAACGAGGTGCCGGGCTGCACCTTCCGGCCCAGGTTGCGCGCGGCGCCGCGGTCCTGGCCGAAAAGCGACTCGATGTAGTCGACGTTCTCGCGCGCGAACCGCGACACGACCTCGGCCAGCATCTCGCCGGTGTGCTCCCGCGACAGCGCGGCGAAGCGGCCGAACGCGGCGAAGAAGCGGTCGTGCCCCGACTCGTCGCCGCGGTACTGCCGCATCGACAGCCCGTCGAGCATCTTCCCGTAGAGCACCGAGTCCGTGAGCGCCTGTGCTGCCGGCACCTGCGTCTCCGACTGCGCGCTGCACTGCGTGTACGCGGGCACGGCCGTATCGATGCACAGCCCGTCCTTCGCCGCCCAGACCACGTACGACTCCGCGTACACCGTGCCGGAGAGGTGCTGGTGCAGGTCGCCCCCCTTCGGCATCTGCTCGAGGAAGCGGCGCAGCAGCAGCGGGTCCTCGCGGAGACTCTCCAGGCGCGCGGCCGTGGACGCCTCGTCGGCGAGCGCGGCGGTGGCCATGAGAAGGATCACGAAGAGTTTTCGGAGCATGCCTCAGTTTACTGTCTAGACTTCGGCGCCATGGACATCCTCTCGTTCCTCCTCCTCATCACCTGGAGCCAATGGGGCGGCGGGCCGCGGCACACGGGCTCGCTGCCGGTCCTCGGCGACCGTTTCGCCGGCAAGCTGCACCAGAGCGTCGTCGACCCGCATGTACCGATCAAGCGCGGCGAGGCCGGCGGCGCCCTGCTCGTGCACTACCAGACGCCGCTTTCCGACGGCAACGAAGTGTTCATGGAGGCCATCGGCGGGACGTACACGACTTTCCAGACCTGGAACACGCAGACGTGGGGCATCCGCAAGTTCGTCTGGAACGGGCTGGAACTGCAGGAGCAGTGGACCTCGGTCAGCGACTGGGTACCGCCGCCCTTCGCGGCCGGCGGCCCGCGCTTCGAGCCGGTCTTCCACGCCGCGCTGACCGAGAACTTCGTCTACATGCCCGCCGGCGGCGGCGAGGTGCTTGAGGTCAATCGCGACACCGGCGCGGTCGCGCGCCGCCTCGGCGCCTTCGCCGGCAACGTCTACGACCGGACGTTCGTCGTCAGCCCGATCACCATCGACGACGCGGGCAACCTCTACTACAACACCCTCCAGCTGAATTTGAACGATCCGTGGCGGACGGCGCATCAGGGCGCGTTTCTCGTGAAGATCACGCCCGCGGGCGTGGCCTCGCGCGTGGAGTACTCGACGCTGGTGACCGACCTGCCGCAGTTCTGCGCGAACGAGTTCTCCGGCGTGCCGCAGCCATGGCCGCCGAGCCCCGACGCGCAGGCGCCGACGATCGCCTGCGGCGCGCCGCGGTCCGGGATCAACGTCGCCCCGGCGGTGGGCCCGGACGGCACGATCTATACAGTGTCGCGCGCGCACTTCAATCTGCGCTGGGGCCATCTCGTGGCCGTGAATCCCGATCTCACGCTGAAGTGGCGTACCTCGCTGCGCAACCGCTTCAACGACGGCTGCAACGTGCTGCTCCCGGCGAACGGCACGCCCGGCGGCTGCCGCGCGGGCGCCACGACCGGCGTCGATCCTACCGACAACCAGCCCGGCTCCGGCGGAGTGAATGACAACTCGACGTCATCGCCGGTGGTCGCGCCGGACGGCACGATCTACTACGGCTCCTACACGCGCTACAACTACTCGCAGGGACACATGATGCGGTTCTCGGCGACGGGGCAGTTCCTGCAGTCGTACCCGTTCGGCTGGGACGTCACGCCCGCGATCTGGGAGCACGACGGCACGTTCTCGCTCATCACGAAGGAGAACCGCTACGAGGGGTCGCAGCCGCGCATCCCCGGCAACGAGGCGGGCTACTTCATCACCCAGCTCTCTCCCGAGCTGACCGTGCAGTGGCGGTTCCAGAGCACGAACTTCACCGGGGAGCGGCCGGTCGGCTACGAGTGGTGCGTGAACGCCCCCGCGGTCGACCGCCGCGGCGTGGTGTTCGTCAACAGCGAGGACGGCCATCTCTACGCCATCGACCAGGGCGGCACGCTGCGCGAGCGGATCTTCCTCGAGAAGGTCCTCGGCGCCGCGTACACACCGCTCTCGATCGGCGCGGACGGCAGGATCTACACGCAGAACGCCGGCATCCTGTTCGCCGTAGGACAGACCACGGAGCCGAGGAAGCAACGAGCCGTGCGGCACTGATATGGAGTGCGGTAGCGCCAGCTACCGCTTTGGATCGCGGCGACGCCAGTCGCCGCGCCGCAGCTTGCGCTGCGGCGTCGAAAGCGGCAACTGGCGTTGCCGCACTCCATATCTAGCGCGGCTTCAGCTCCCACAGCACGTTCACGATCTTCCACTCCTCGCCGAACTTGGCGAGGTGCATGTAGTCGATCCAGCCGCTCATCTCCAGGCGGACGGACGCGGTGTTGCCGAAGACGTCGAGGATCTTCACGTTCTTGAGCTGCCGCTCGGGCGGCGTCTTCTTGCCGTGCCCCGCGCCCACGCCGGCGATGAGCTTCTCGGCGTTCATCTGGTCGAGCGTGCCGTTGCGCGCGATGCGCTTGGCCAGGTCGGGATGCAGCGCGCGGCGCATCTGGTCGGCGTCGCCGGCGTACCAGCTCTCGGCGTAGTCGAGGGCGGCGCGGCGGATCTTGGCCTCGTCCGGCGTTTCGGCGAAGGCGGCGGTGGCGAGGAGGAGCAGGATCGCGAGCGTGAACGTGCGTCTCATGCCCGCGAAGGTAGCAGTCGATGCGCGGAGGCATCGACTGCCGAGGGATGAACGGGCCTGTTGGCGGGCTGAAGCCCGCCCTACATGGGCTTACTCGTTCGCGGCGGCCGGCGCGGCCACCGGTGCGCGGTAGTCGCACTCCGGGTTGTTGCACAACTCGATGTGCCCCTCGCGCTTCGTCTCCTTCTCCATTAGATACGGAGCGTGGCACTTGGGGCAGGGGCGTGCGACCGGGCGGTTGTTCATCGCGAACTCGCACTTCGGGTAGCGGTTGCAGGCGAAGAAGACACCGCGGCGCGAGATGCGCTCGACCAGGTCGCCTTCCTTGCAGTTCGGGCACTTCACGCCGGTCGGCTTGGGCGGCGTGGAAGCCTTGCCGCCGCGGCTGATCTTGCGGATGGTCTTGCAGTCGGGGTAGCCGGCGCAGGAGTAGAAGGGGCCGTAGCGGCCCGACTTCAGGATCATCTCCTTGCCGCAGTTCTCGCACGGCGGCTGCGGCTCGGTGGGCAGGTTCGCGGCCTGCTTCATCAGCTTCGGGTCCTTCGTGTTCTTGCAGTCGGGATAGCCCGTGCAGGCGAAGAACTGGCCGAAGCGGGAGCGCTTGAGCGCCATCGGCTTGCCGCACTTGTCGCAGATGATCTGCTCGTCGTCGGACGTCGCCTCGGCGGCGTCGCCCTTCGGCATCTCTTTGGTGGTCTTGCACTCCGGATAGTTCGAGCAGGCCAGGAACTCGCCGAAGCGGCCGAACTTGATGACCATCGGCGAGCCGCAGGTCTCGCACTTTTCGTCGGTCTCGAGGCCGGTGCCCTTGACCTGGGTCATCTCCGTGGCGGCGCGCTCGAGGTCCGAGTTGAACTTCCCGGAGAACTCGCGCATCAGGTCCGTCCAGTCGCGGTTCCCCTCCTCGATGTCGTCGAGCTTCACCTCGAGATCGGCGGTGTAGCCCTCGTCGATGATGTCGCCGAACGAGACCTTGAGCAGCTTCACCACCAGCGACCCGAGGTGCGTCGGGTGGAACTTGCCGTCGTGCTTGTACGTGTAGTCACGGGCCTGGATGGTGGTCAGGATCGCGCCGTACGTGGAGGGGCGGCCGATGCCGTTCTCCTCGAGAGCCTTCACCAGCGTCGCTTCCGTGTAGCGGGGCGGCGGCTGGGTGAAGTTCTGCTTCGTGTCCAGGTTGAGGAGCTCCAGGACGTCGCCCTCGTTGAGCGGGGGGAGGGCCTTGTCGTTCTTCTTCTCGCTCTCCTCGTCGTCCTCTTCCTCGGCCGGGGCATCCTGGAAGACAGCCAGGAAACCGGCGAACTTCTGCACTTCGCCGGAGGCGCGCAGCGTGAGGTTGCCGACGGTGATGTCGGCGTCGGTGACATCGAAGAGCGCGGGCTTCATCTGCGACCCGACGAAGCGCTCCCAGATCATCTTGTAGAGCGCGTACTCCTCCTTGGTGAGGAACGCGGCGATCTTGTCGGGGTCGAGCTCCATGGAGGTGGGGCGGATGGCCTCGTGCGCCTCCTGGGCCTGTGCAGCTTTTTTAACCTTATAAAAGTTCGGTTTATCAGGCAGGATATCGTCACCATATCTCGCGGCAATATAAGACCTCACTTCCGTGAGTGCCTCGTCGCTGATGCGCACCGAGTCGGTACGCATGTAGGTGATCAGGCCGGCGAAGCCGTACTCGCCGAGCTCCTTGCCCTCGTACAGCTTCTGCGCGACCTGCATGGTGCGCTTGACCGGCCACTTGAAGCGGTTGTAGGCCGTGCGCTGCAGGGTGGAGGTGATGAACGGCGGCGCGGCGGACTGCTTCCGCTCCTTCCGCGCGACCTCGGTCACGACATAGCTGCCGGACTTCAGCGCCGCCTCGATCTTCCGCGCGGTCTCCTCGTTCGAGACCTCGGCCTTCTTCCCGTCGATCCTGGTCAGCTTGGCGGTGAAGGGGGGCGGGACGCTCGCGGAGAGTCTCGCGGCGAACGACCAGTACTCCACCGGCACGAACGCTTTGATCTCGTCCTCGCGGTCGACGATCATCTTCATCGCCACCGACTGCACGCGTCCCGCGGAAAGGCCGCGGCGGACCTTGTCCCACAGGAGGGGAGAGATCTTGTAGCCGACCAGGCGATCGAGCACGCGGCGCGCCTGCTGGGCGTTCACCTTGTTCATGTCGATCTCGCCCGGGTGGTCGATGGCCTTCTGCACGGCCTTCTTCGTGATCTCGTGGAAGAGAACGCGGCGGACCTTCGTCGCGTCATTGCCGAGGAGCTTCATCACGTGCCAGCCGATCGCTTCTCCCTCGCGGTCAGGGTCGGAGGCGAGATAGATGGTGGTGGCCTTCTTCGCCGCCGCTTTCAGCTCGCTGACGACTTTCTCTTTGCCTTCGAGGACTTCGTACTTCGGGAGGAAGGTCTCCTCATCGACGCCGAGCTCGCTCTTCGGGAGATCGCGTACGTGACCCACGGACGCTTTGACGACGTAGTCCTTCCCGATGAATTTGTTGATGGTCTTCGCTTTCGCGGGAGACTCGACGATGACGAGATTCTTGGCCATTGCGGAACGCCCCAACCGGAACGCGGGACTTCGGAATTCCGGCGCTCTCGGGAGCGGGACCATAACAGAGGCTGAGAGAAGCGGCCAAATGCGCTACGCTCGGTAGAGGCTGATGAGCACGCGCGAACGCCGAATTCTGATGGCCGTGATCGCGGCCGGCGTGCTGCTGCGCGTCCTGCACCTGGCCACCTCCGTCGGCAGTCCCGACACGGTGACCTGGACCCGCAACGTCATCAACACGGAGCGTTTCGGCATCCTCGGCGCCTACCTGCACGATCCCGGTCTCAACCATCCGCCGCTCGCTCTCGCCATCGCCCGGCTCCTGAGCGAGGCGGGCGCGCTCCTCGGCGTGCAGTTCCAGGACATGTTCCGCCTGCTGCAGACGCTGGCCGACGTCGTCACCACCCTGGCGCTGGTGCGTCTGGCCACGCTGCACGCGGCAACGCTGTTCATGCTCTCGCCGGCCGCCATCTTCATCACCGGCTTCCACTGCCAGAGCGATCCGCTGATGACCATGTTCCTCGTGCTGGCCATCGCCTCGCGGCGGCCGCTCGTGGCGGGAGCGATGATCGGGCTGGCGGCGGGGATCAAGATCATCGCCCTGGTCGCGCTGCCGCTGATCCTGCTGCGCTATCGCGGGCGCGAGCTCGCGCACTACCTGGCCGCGGCGGCGGGAGTGCTCGCACTCGTGTTCGTCCCCGCGGTCGCGGCGACGGGGAGCGTCGTGCTGCGGAACGTCTTCGGCTACACCGGGCTCACGGTGTCGTGGGGACTGAACTACGTGCTGCGCCTGTCGCCGTTCGCGCGGCAGATGATGACCTACGCGCTGCTCGCGTTGCTGGCGCTGTTGTGGCTCCGGGAGCTGCGCAGGCGGAGCGACGACCGGTTGCGCACCGCCCGCGCGGTGGGGATCGCGCTGCTGCTCGTGCTCGTGCTCGCGCCGGGGTTCGGCGTGCAGTATCTCTTCTGGCCGCTGCCGTTCCTGGCGCTGCTGTTGCGGCGTTACGAGGCGCTGCTCCTGCACGGAGTCCTCTCCGCGTTCCTGTTCGCGATGTATACGGCGTGGTCGGGCGGGTGGCCGTGGTGGTTCGGCGTGCACAGCGCCGGGATCGCGGGGGTGCAGTGGGCGGTGGTGGTGTGGATCGCGCTGGTGATTGCGCTGGGGATCAGCGTGAAAAGGGCGGGCTGAAGCCCGCCCCACATTACTTACTCTTCGTCTTCGTCTTCGCCGCCGGCGCTCTTGTACTTTTTGGTCTTGTTGTAGAGCGTCTTGTACGAGATGCCGAGGATCTCGGCGGTGCGGCGGCGGTCGCCGTCGGTCATGGTGAGCGTCTCTTCGATGATGATGCGCTCGACCTCTTCCATCGGCTGGCCGAGGGGGATCGTCACCGCGTCCTTCGACCGCTTGCGGCGATTGCCGGCCAGCTTGTCGGGGAGGCACTCCACCGTGAGGGTGTCGGTGCGGGCCATGATGAAGGCGCGGTTGATCACGTTGCGCAGCTCGCGCACGTTGCCGGGCCACTCGTAGGCCTGCAGCGCCTCGATGAAGTCGGCGTCGATCTTCTCGACCTTCTTGTCCTCGGTCTCGTTCAGCTTCTGCAGGAAAAAGTGGGAGAAGAGGGGGATGTCCTCGAGGCGGTTGCGCAGCGGCGGCACCTCGATGGGGAAGACGTTGAGGCGGTAGTAGAGATCCTCGCGCATCTTCCCCTCGTTGATGGCCTTGGCGGGATCGCGGTTCGACGCGGCGATGATGCGCGCGTCGATATTGATCTCCTCGTTGCCGCCCACGCGGCGGAACTTCCCCTCTTCGAGCACGCGCAGGAGCTTGACCTGCAGCTCGATCGGCATCTCCGTGATCTCGTCGAGGAACACGGTGCCGCCCTTGGCCATCTCGAAATAGCCCTCGCGGCGCTTGATGGCGTTGGTGAAAGCGCCCTTCTCGTGGCCGAAGATCTCGGACTCGATGAGGGTGGGGGAGATCGCGCCGCAGTTGAAGGCGATGAACGGCTTGTTGCGGCGGCGGGAGAGGTAGTGGATCGTGTTGGCGACGACTTCCTTGCCCGAGCCCGACTCGCCGACGATGAAGACGTTGGCGTCGGTGTTGGCCACCATCTCGATCTCTTCGAACAGGCGCTGCATGCGCGGCGACTTGCCGACCAGATGGCCGAGGGCGCCCATCTTCTGGAGCTGACGACGAAGCTCGAGGATCTCCTGCTTCATCATCTGCTTGTCTTCGACCGACTTCAGGATGACCTGCAGGCGGGGAAGGTCGACGGGCTTGGTGACGTAATCCTCGGCGCCGACCTTGAGGGCCTTGACCGCCGAGTCGACGGTCGCGTGGCCGGTGAGAATGATCACCGAGACGTCCGGATAGCTCTCCTTCACCTTGTGCAGGAGATCGAGGCCGGAGCCGTCGGGAAGTTTGAGGTCGACGATGGCCACGTCGGGCACGAGCTTGTTGATCGCGTTCCAGCCGGCCTTCACCGTGTCCGCGAGCTCCGGCTCGTAGCCCCACTCTTCCACGACGTCGGCCATGCCGGCGCTGGTGGCGCGATCATCATCGACAATGAGGACTCTTTTCATCGTGCTCCCAAAGGTAGCGACAGCCGTAAGACGACCTTATCACGTTCCCGCACGGCGTTGATCTCACCACCATACGTCTCGGCGATGAGGCGAGCAACCGCGAGCGAGAGGTCCGGGACGCCCTCGGCGTCGCTGTAATAGAACTTGAAGACTTTCGTCACCTCGAAATCGGGGTCTTCGGTCCGGCCGAGAATGGTGACGGTGAAGCAGGAAGCATCCAGCGCCGCTTCCGCCTGACGGTCGGCGAAAAGCTTCGACGCTCCCTCGAAGAACAGCTTGAAAAGCTGCCGGATTCTCGCCTCGTGAGCCGGCACGGAAGCGTTACCGCTCGTCTCCAGGGTGAACCCCGCGGCCCCCGCGGCGCCGGCGGCGATCTGCGCCACTTCGACCGCGACCGGCCCCCCTTCGTTCTTCGGCGGCGTGGAGAGGAGGAAGAAGGCGTCGAAGATCCGTCCCAGGCGCCGCAGCTCCGTCTCGATGGCGGCCGTGTAGGCAGAAACCTTCTCATCCTCGGCCGCATCGAGCTTGCGCAGGCGCATGCGCAGCAGCTCGAGGTTGAGCACCGCCACGTTGAGCGGCGTCTTGAGGTCGTGCGCGGTATCGGCGCTGCGCTGAAAGTTCGCGCGCGCGAAAGTCTCGAGCCATGGATCCATAGAGGTTGTGAACCGGGCGGAGCCTAATGCAAGCTCGGGGCCGGTACGCCGTCCTTCATCACGAAGCCGACGCTCTTCAGCCGCTCGACGTCCTGCAGCGGATCGCCTTTCACGGCGATGAGATCGGCCAGGAAGCCGGGGGCGCGCCGCTGTTGTCGCCCATGTCGCGCACGGTGGTCACGCCGGCGTGCAGGAGCTTCGCGGTCTGGAGTGCGGCAACGCCAGTTGCCGCTCTCAATGCGGAGGCGCCAGCCTCCGCTGCGGCAGCTGGCGCTGCCGCAAAGAAGAGCGCGAGCTGGCGCTCGCGCAGTCCAGATCAATGCTCGCGGTGCACGGTCAGCATCGCGATCGACTCCTCGAGGCGCGCTTCGACGCGGGCGAACTCGGGGTCGTGCGACGAGAGGTCGGCGATCTCCTTCTCCGCGGCGATGCGCTCGCGCTCTGCCTCGGCGCGGTCGATCTCCGTCGGCAGGAAGCCGCGCTCGGCCAGCACGATCACCCGGTCGGGCAGCACCTCGGCGAAGCCCCAGGAGATGACCAGGCGCTCGATGCGCTGGCCGCTCCGGTAACGGAGCGGCCCGATGCGCAGCGTGGCCAGGAGCGGCGTGTGGCCGGGGAGCACGCCGAGCTCACCGTCGCTGGCGGGGAGGATCACCTCGTCGACCTGGGCGTCGACGATCTTCCGCTCGCGCGTGACGACGGTGAGATTGATCTTCGTCGGAAGGTCGGCCATGGACGTTTCCTTACGCCGCCTCGCGCTTCATCTGCTCGGCCTTCTCGAGCACCTGCTCGATCGTGCCCTGCAGCAGGAAGGCCTGCTCGGGGATGTCGTCGTGCTTGCCGTCGACGATCTCGCGGAAGCCGCGGATGGTGTCGGCGATCTTCACGTACTGCCCCTTGATGCCGGTGAACTGCTCGGCCACGTGGAACGGCTGCGAGAGGAAGCGCTGGATCTTGCGCGCGCGGGCCACGATGACCTTGTCTTCTTCCGACAGCTCGTCGATGCCGAGAATGGCGATGATGTCCTGGAGGTCCTTGTACTTCTGCAGCACGGCCTGCACGGCGCGGGCGGTGTTGTAGTGCTCGTCGCCGAGGATGCGCGGGTCGAGAATCTTCGAGGTCGAGGCCAGCGGATCGACGGCGGGGTAGATGCCCAGCTCCGCGATCTGGCGCGAGAGAACGGTGGTCGCGTCGAGGTGGGCAAAGGCGGTGGCCGGCGCGGGGTCGGTGAGGTCGTCCGCGGGGACGTAGATGGCCTGCACCGAGGTGATGGAGCCCTTCTTGGTCGAGGTGATGCGCTCCTGCAGCTCGCCCATCTCCGTGGCCAGGTTCGGCTGGTAGCCGACGGCGCTGGGCATGCGGCCGAGGAGTGCCGACACTTCGGAGCCGGCCTGCGTGAAGCGGAAGATGTTGTCGATGAAGAGGAGCACGTCCTGCCCTTCGACGTCGCGGAAGTACTCGGCGACGGTCAGGCCGGTCAGGCCGACGCGGAGGCGCGCTCCGGGCGGCTCGGTCATCTGGCCGTAGATCAGCGCGGCCTTCGACTTCGACGGATCGCCCGGCGTGATGACACCCGTCTCCTCGAACTCGAGGTAGAGGTCATTCCCTTCGCGGGTGCGCTCGCCGACGCCGGCGAACACGGAGAAGCCGCCGTGCTGCTTGGCGACGTTGGTGATGAGCTCGAGGATCAGAACCGTCTTGCCGACGCCGGCGCCGCCGAAGAGGCCCGTCTTGCCGCCCTTGGTGTACGGCTCGAGGAGGTCGATGACCTTGATGCCGGTCTCGAACATCTCGATGCCGGTGGCCTGGTCTTCGAACTTCGGCGCCTCGCGGTGGATGGACCAGCGCAGCTCGGAGTTGACCGGACCGCGCTCGTCGACCGGCTCGCCGAGGACGTTCATGATGCGGCCGAGCGTCTCGCGGCCGACCGGCACCTGGATGGGCGCGCCGGTGTCGATGGCCTTCATCCCGCGCACCATGCCGTCGGTCGGCTTCATGGCCACGCAGCGGACCTGGTTCTCGCCGATGTGGTTGGCCACTTCGACGACGACGTCGATGGGGACTTTCCCGAGCTCACCGTCATCGACGATGCGGATCGCGCTCTGCAGGGCGGGGAGGTGTCCCTCGCTGAACTCGATGTCGACGGCGGGGCCGATGATCTGGACGACGCGGCCGATCTGTCCGGCCTGGGTTTCGGTTGCGGTTGCCATGTGTGTTCTCCGAACTATGTTGCTGGTTACTGGTTGCTGGTTCGTTGTGCTGCATGGTGTTCAGGCCATGCAACGCAATGAACATGTTGCTGGTTGCTGGTTCGTTGTGCTGCATGGTGTTCAGGCCATGCAACGCAATGAACCAGCAACCAGCAACCCAGCAACATCATTTAATGTCCCGCCGCCGCCGCGCCGCTGACGATCTCGATAATCTCCTTCGTGATCGACGCCTGGCGGATGCGGTTGTAGGTCAGGGTGAGGTGACTGATCATCTCGGACGCGTTCTTGGTGGCCGACTCCATGGCCGTCATGCGCGCGCCCTGCTCCGCGGCGGCCGACTCGAGGAGCACGCGGTAGAGCTGAAACTCGATGTGTTTCGGCAGCAGGTCGCTGAGGATCGCCGCCGGGTCGGGCTCGTATAGGTAGTCGATGGCCGCGTCCTGCGGCTGGTCGGTGGCCCACTCCCGCGGCAGCGGCAGCAGCCGGTCGAGCGTGACGCGCTGGGCGATGATCGACTTGAACTCGTTGTAGATGACGTAGACCGCATCGAACTCACCGCTGACGAAGTCGTTGGTGACGCCCGTGGCGATGTCGCGCGCCGTGTCCAGCGAGAGCGCCTGGTAGACGCCCGTGGCCTGGCGGAGGATCGGCCAGCGGCGGCGCTTGAAGAAGTCGAGCGCCTTGCGGCCGATCGGCAGCAGGTGCACTTCCGGCCACGCCTTCTCGAGAATGGCGTTCTGCGCGGCGCGGAGGATGTTCGTGTTGAACGCGCCGGCCAGGCCGCGGTCCGCGGTGACCACCACCAGCAGGACCTTGTTCTCCTGCTCGCGCTCCTGCAGCAGCGGGTGCTGGTTCATGTCGACGCGGGTGGACATCGACGCGAGCACCTGGCGCAGCGCGGCCGAGTAGGGACGCGCGGCCATCATCCGCTCCTGCGCGCGGCGCAGCTTCGCCGCGGCCACCATCTTCATGGCCTTGGTGATCTGCTGCGTGTTCTTGACGCTGCGGATCCGTCGTCGGAGATCGATGGTGCTCGGCATGGCTTAGGCGGCCGCCAACACGTTGGCGTTGTCCTTCACGTACTGCTCTTTGAAATCGGTGATGGCCTTGCGGATGGCCCCTTCGAGCTCGGCGTCGAACTTCTGCGCCGTCTCGAGCTTGTCGACCAGCTGCGCGTGCTCGTCGGTGAGGTGCTGGTGCAGCGCGGCCTCGAACGGACGGACGGCGTCGACGGCCAGGTTGTCGAGGAAGCCTTTCGTGCCGGCGTAGATCGACGCGGTCTGGAGACCGACGCGCAGCGGCTGGAACTGCCCCTGCTTGAGGATCTCCACCAGGCGCTTGCCGCGGTTGAGCTGCTGCTGCGTGTTCTTGTCGAGGTCCGAGCCGAACTGCGCGAACGCCGCCAGCTCGCGGTACTGCGCGAGGTCGAGACGGAGCGTGCCCGACACGGAGCGCATCGAGCGCACCTGCGCCGAGCCGCCGACGCGCGAGACCGAGATGCCGACGTTGATGGCCGGACGGACGCCGGAGTGGAAGAGGTCCGTCTCCAGGAAGATCTGGCCGTCGGTGATGGAGATGACGTTGGTGGGGATGTACGCGGAGACGTCGCCGGCCTGCGTCTCGATGATCGGCAGCGCGGTCAGCGAGCCGCCGCCCATCTTGTCGCTCAGCTTCGAGGCGCGCTCCAGGAGGCGCGAGTGGAGATAGAAGACGTCGCCCGGGTACGCCTCGCGGCCCGGCGGGCGGCGCAGCAGCAGCGAGATCTCGCGATACGCGGCCGCGTGCTTGGAGAGATCGTCATAGATGACCAGAGCGTGCTGGCCGTTGTAGAGGAAGTACTCGCCGATGGCGGCGCCGGCGTATGGCGCGAGGTATTGCAGCGGCGCGGCTTCCGAGGCCGAGGCGTTGACGACCACGGTGTAGTCCATGGCGCCGTACTGCTCGAGCGTCTTCACGACCTGGGCAACGGTCGATTTCTTCTGACCGATGGCGACGTAGATGCACTTCACGTCCTTGCCCTTCTGGTTGATGATCGTGTCGATGGCCACGGCGGTCTTGCCGGTCTGGCGGTCGCCGATGATCAGCTCGCGCTGGCCGCGGCCGATCGGAATCATGGCGTCGATGGCCTTGAGGCCGGTCTGCAGCGGCTCCTTGACCGGCTTGCGGTCGATGACGCCCGGGGCCAGGCGCTCGATCGGATAGAACTCGGTCGAGGCGATGGGCCCCTTGCCGTCGATGGGGACGCCGAGGGCGTTGACGACGCGTCCGACCACGGCCGGCCCCACGGGGACGGACATGATGCGGCCGGTGCGCTTGCACTCGTCGCCTTCCTTCAGCTCCTGGTAGTCGCCGAGGAGCACGACGCCGACGTTGTCTTCCTCGAGGTTCAGCGCCAGGCCGGTGACGTCGTGCGGGAACTGCACGAGCTCGCCGGCCATCACGCGCTCCAGGCCGTAGACGCGGGCGATGCCGTCGCCGACGGAGGTGACGGTGCCCACTTCCGAGACGTCGACGCCGCGGCCGATGCCCGTTAATTGTTGACGAATAATCTCTGTGATTTCATCTGCCTTCAAATCGACGGCCATTTGTGTTCTCCGATATGGCGACGTGAACCGTTTACGCTAGTGACTCGCGAAATTTGTTGATCTTGCCGATGACCGACGCGTCCCAGATCTCGCTGCCGATCCGCACCACGAAGCCGCCCAGCAGGTTCGGGTCGGTCTTGATGTCCAGCTCGACCTTCTTGCCGACTTTCTTCGAGAGCGTGTCGGCCAGATCCTCGATCTCGTCCGGGGTGAGCGCCTTGGCGCTGCGCACTTCCGCGACCGCCACGCCGAGGGCCTTGTTCACGTAGGCCGCCAGCGCTTCCACGATCGCGTCGATGGAGTTGATGCGGTGATGCTTCACGAGCACTTCCAGCGTGCGCACGGCCAGGTCGGAAGCCTTCATCTTCTTGGCGATCTGGCGGGTGATGGTCAGCTTCGTCTCCTCGTCCACCGGGTTGGCGTAGAGGTCGCGGAGCTCGGCCGAGCCGCGCAGGGCGTTGGCGAAGATGAGCAGCTCGCCGCGCAGCTCGTTGGCCTTGGCCGGCGAGCCGGCGGCGTCCATGATGGCGCGGGCGTAGGGTCTGGCGAAACGACGGATCATGCCCGCACCTCAGCAGAAATTGAAAATTGAAAATTGAAAATTGAACGCTGCACCGCGCTGCCTTTTTCAATTTTCAATTTTTCATTTTCAATTCGTCTCATGCGCGCACCTCACCTACTTCACGGAGGCTCTCCTGGAAGAGCTTCTTCTGGTCCTGCTCGGTGATCTGCTCGCGCAGGATCTGCTCGGCGCGCTCGCTGGCGAGCTGGCCGGCATACTCGGTCAGCTCGGTACGGGCGTGCTTGAGACGGTTGTCGACTTCGGTGCGCGCGGCGGCGAGGATCTTCTGCGACTCGGCCTCGGCGGCGGTGATGAGCTCGCGCTTCTGGCGCTCGCCCTCGGCCAGGGCACGCTCATGGATGGCCCGCACTTCCGCCTCGATCGCGGAGAGGCGCGCCTGGATCTCCCCCGCCATGCGGTCGGCCTTCTCGCGGCGCTCGCGCGCCTCGTCCGCGGCGCGCTTGATGGCCTCGCTGCGCGCGGCGAATCCTTTCTTCACCGGGCCGCCGACGAAGTACGCCAGCACGCCGATGAAGAGGATCATGTTGGCGATCTTGAGGATCCACCCCGGGATGCCGAAGTAGGTCTGCTCGTGGTGCTCGGCGCCTTCCGCGGCGCCCTCGGTCGGATGCGCCTGTTCGTGCGCTTCCTTCTCGGCGCCGTGGGCGGCGGTGCCGCCGCTCTTGTCGACCTGCGCGAAGAGCGCCGGCGCGGCGAGCAACATCAGGATGACGATCAGGCGGCGCATCAGACGGCCCTCCCCAGGATGCGCTCCGCGGCCAGGCGGGCCAGCGAGTCGGATTCCGCGATGATCCGCGCCCGCGCGGCGGTGACGTCGGCGCTCAGTTGCTGGTCCGCCTCGGCGATGACCGTCCGCGCCTCGGCGTTGGTCTTCTCGACGAGCTGCTGGCGGTAGCCGGCGGCCTCGCCGCGGAAACGCTCGCGCACCTGTGCGGCCTCGCGCTTGGCGGCGAGAAGCTGCGCCTCGGTCTGCGCGGTGGCGTCGTTGAAGCGCCCCAGCGCGTCTTCGTACAACTGCTCGGCCGACCTGGTCTCCGTCTCGCGCGCTTCCAGCACCTCGTTGATCGGCTTGAGGAAGAACGTGCGCACGACCCAGTAATTGATGATGAAGATCACCATGATCGCGAGCAGAGAGGGATCGGGCGTCAGATTGATTTGCATAGCGTTTTTTCGTGGAAATCACTGCTCGGGGCGAGCCGCGCAGGAGGGCTCCAGAGGCGCGGGAGCCGCCCAAAGCCGCGGTTGTATACCACATCGGAAAGAACGTTGTCACGCAAGCGGTTGCGGGAGGAGCGTGTCGGACGAAAACTACCGAAATATCCTCGACCGGGCTGATCGGCATTTCGCCGCGGTGATGCAGTCCCAGCCGCAGAACCTGCAGTGCGGCGCGGGGTGTTCCCTCTGCTGCTACGGGCTGTTCGAGATCGGCTCCGGCGACGTCCCCGTGATCGCCGAGGGGCTGGAGAAACTGCACCCGTCGCGGCGGCGGAAGATCATCCGCAAGGCGCTCGAGATCGTGGAGTCGAGCAACCACCCGAACCTCCGGGAGTGCTCCCCCGAGGAGAAGGAGGCCTTCTTCGACCGCACGCAGTCGACCCCCTGCCCGAACCTCGACGAGGCGGGCCTCTGCATGATGTACGAGGCGCGCCCGCTGGTCTGCCGCACGTTCGGGCTGCCGCTGCGCGAGGGACGCAGGTACGTGGGCGACGTCTGCGAGCTGAATTTCACCTCCGCGCCGCGGAAGGAGCAGATGTCCGCGGCGTGGGACCTGGAGTGGGAGGACGTGCTCGGCCCCGAGGACGAGTTCACGATCCCCGAGGTCATCGCGATGGTCGCGCGGATGCGAGGCTGGTGCTGAACGTAGGGCGGGCTTCAGCCCGCCGGGACGGGCTGAAGCCCGTCCTACGTCAGGCCTGTTTGACGAGGTTCGTGACGCTGCCGCCCTTGCGCTCCCCCATCACGCAGTTCCCCTGGAAGATCGCCCCTTCCTCGATGACCAGCGCCGGCGTGTCGATGTCGCTGTAGACCTTGCCATTGCGGTGGATCTCCACGCGCTGGTCGGCGGTGATCTTGCCGAGGACCGTACCGCTGATGGCGATGCGGCCGACGTGGATCTCCCCTTCGATGTGCGCGCTCTCCCCGACGATCAGCTCGTTCTTCGAGCGGATCCGCCCGTTGAACTTGCCGTCGATGCGCATGGTGTCCTCGAACTCGAGCTCTCCCTTGAAGGAGGAGCCGCGGTCCAGGAATCCGTTCAGGTCGCCGCTTTTGCCTTTCATGCGTTGTCTCCCTGTTGCTGGTTGCTGGTTGCTGGTTCGTTGCGATGCATCGCCTTGAACCAGCAACCAGGAACCAGCAACACTATCTCTTTCTCCCCATCAACTCTTCCACCAGCCGGATCAACTCGTCCTCGCTGCCGAAGCGAATGTGAATCACGCCGCCGCGGCGCTTCCGGTCGATCTCGACTCGACTGCGTAAGGTCTTCGCCAGGCGCTCTTCGGCGTCGCGGGTGAAGACGTCCTTTTCTTTTTCGGGCTGCTCGGCCTTCGGCGACTTCTCGGCCGCCAGCATCTCGGTCTGGCGCACGTTGAGGTTGCGCTTGACCACGCGCTCGGCGAGCTGCTCCTGCTTCTTCGGCGTGTCGACGGCCAGGATGGCGCGGGCGTGGCCCATCGAGAGCTGGCCGGAGGCGAGCAGCTTCTTCACCGCGTCGGGGAGCTTCATCAGCCGCAGGAAGTTCGCGACCGTGGAGCGCTCCTTCCCCACCCGCTTGGAGATCTCTTCCTGGGTGAGCTGGAACTCCTCGTGGAGCTGGTGGTACGCGTACGCCTCTTCGATCGGGTTCAGGTCCTCGCGCTGGATGTTCTCGATGAGCGCGACCTGGAGGACGTCGCCGTCGGCCATCGTCTCCTTGATGACGACGGGGACGCTCTTGAGCTCCGCCTTCTGGGCGGCGCGGAAACGGCGCTCGCCGGCGATGAGGCGGTATTTATTGTCGCCAATTTTCGTGACGACTAACGGTTGGATAATACCGTGCTCCCGCACGCTGCGCGAGAGCTCCTCGATGGAGGCATCGTTGAACGTCTTGCGCGGCTGGTACGGGTTCGGCTGGATCTGCTCGATCGGCACGTTGGCCAGTCCCGACCCGGGAGACGCCGCCGCCGGCGCGGGTGCGGGCGCCTCGACGGGACGGCTCGGGATCAGGGCGCCGAGGCCGCGGCCGAGAGCTTTCTTCTGCGTGCTCATGTCAGGACGTTCTCCGCGCGCTGGATGAATTCTTTGGCGAGGTTGATGTAGGCCTCGCTCCCTCGCGAGCGAATGTCATAGAGGATGATCGGTTTGCCGAAGGAGGGGGCTTCCCCAAGGCGCACGTTGCGGGGGATGACGGTCTTGTAGACCTTGTCGCCGAAGTGGCTCCTCACCTCTTCGGAGACCTGGCGGGCCAGGTTCATCCGCTCGTCGTACATGGTGAGGGCGATCCCCTCGATCTCGAGGCCGGGGTTGAGCATGTCGCGGACGCGCTCGACGGTATTGACGAGCTGCGCCACGCCCTCGATGGCGAAGTACTCGCACTGCATCGGGACGAGGACGGAGTTGGCGGCGGTGAGGCCGTTGACGGTCAGGAGGCCGAGCGACGGCGGGGAGTCGATGAGGACGTAGTCGTAGTCCCTGGAGACTTCCTGGAGGGCGCGGCGGAGGTAGAACTCGCGGCCGATGGCGTCGGAGAGCTCGAGCTCGGCCGCGACGAGGTCGACCGCGGAGGGGGCGACGTGCAGGTTCGGCAGCTCGGTGGTGACGACGACCTCGCGGATGTTCATCCCGTCGGTGAGGACGGGATAGATCGACTTCTCGAGGTTCTTGGAGATGCCGAGGCCGGAGGTGGCGTTGGCCTGGGGGTCGAGGTCCACGAGCAGGACGTTGCGCTCGCAGGCAGCCAGGGAGGCGCCGAGGTTGATGGCGGTGGTCGTCTTGCCGACGCCGCCCTTCTGATTCACGAGCGTAACGATCTTCATGATTGTTCCACGTGGAACGTCAGCACCACGAGGTAGTTGGATTCTCCTCGGGGCAACGGAACTGCTTCACCGGCGGTGAACCCTTCGAGCTGCGGGGCATCCGGCGATCCCTGGAAAAGCGCGACGCGTGCGCCGTCTTCCAGATGATCCTTCAGCGTCGGCACCCACTCCTCCGGATTCCCCACCGCCCGCGAGACGACCAGTGAAAACCGGAGCTCCGCGGGCAGCCGCTGCAGAAGGCGCGACAATCTATCACCGTAAACCTGCGACCTCAAGCCGCATTCGCGCACGACGTGCTTGAGGAAGGCCCATTTCTTCTGGTCTGCCTCGACCAGGTGGAAGCGGGCGGCCGGCGACATGATGGCCATGGGGATGGCCGGCAGCCCGCCGCCGGAGCCGAAATCCATCACTTCCCTCTCCGGCTTCAGGATCTCGGCCGCGGCCACGGCCTCGGCGATGTGCTCGTCGAGGTTGGCCGTGGCCTCGGGGCCGATGAGGTTCACCCGCTGGTTCCAGCGGAGAAGCTCGCTCCGGTAGACACCGAGCGATGGGTGATGAGCGATGAGCGATGAGCGACCCGGCTGCTCGTTCATCGTTCATCGCTCATGGTTCATCGCTCGCGGCGCGCGCCTCAGGTGCATGCGCACGATGGCAATCGCCGCCGGCGTTACACCCGGAATCCGGCTGGCCTGCCCCAAAGACAGCGGCCGGACCTTCGTCAGCTTCTCGGTCATCTCTCTGGAGAGACCGGGCAACGCATAAGTCATGCTCGCCGGGATGCGCAGCTCTTCGTCGTCCTGCAGTTTCGCCGCTTCGCGCTGCTGGCGCTCGATGTAGCCCGAGTAGCGCAGGCGGCTGATGACGCCTTCCGCTTCCTCCTCCGACAGCGCGCGAAAGGCCCGCGCGAGCTCCGGGAGGGCGCACTCAGCGGCGTTTGCGAGGCGCTCCAGCTCGAAATTCGGGCGCTGCGTCAGCTTGGCCACGGTGGTCGGGGCGGTCAGCTCGACGTCCGTCGCGGCCAGCCAGGCATTCGTTTCCTTGTCGGGGCGCAGCTCCAGCTCCCCCAGCTCCGTGGCGCGGCGCATGCGGGCGGTGCGCGCCTCGATCCGGCGCTGCCGCTCGTCGTCGAGGATGCCGAGCCGCTCCGCCACCGGCGAGAGGCGCTCGTAGACGGAGTCGCAGCCGAGGAGGAGGCGGTGCTCGGCGCGGGAGGTGAACATCCGGTACGGCTCCTCGGTGCCGACGGTGACGAGGTCGTCGATCATTACCGCGGTGTAGGCCTGGTCGCGGCGGAGGACCACCGGCTCCCCTCCCCGCACACTCTGCAGCGCGTTGATGCCGGCCAGGAGGCCCTGCGCGGCCGCTTCCTCGTAGCCGGAGGTGCCGTTGATCTGGCCGGCGAGGAAGAGTCCCTCCACGCCGCGCACCTGCAGCGTGGCGTCGAGCTGCTCGGGATTCACGAAGTCGTACTCCACGGCGTAGCCGTAGCGGGCGATCCTGGCCTGCCCGAATCCGGGGAGCGAGCGGACCACGGCGTCCTGCACGTCGGCCGGCAGGGACGTGGAGATCCCGTTCATGTAAAGCCACGGGTGCCGCAGCCCCTCCGGCTCGACGAAGACCTGATGGCGCTCCTTCTCGGCGAAGCGCACCACCTTGTCCTCGATGGAGGGGCAGTAGCGCGGGCCGGCGGCCTGGATCTGGCCGGAGTACATCGGCGCGCGGTGGAGGTTTGCGCGGATCAGGTCGTGGGCGAAGCCTCCGGTGTGGGTGAGCCAGCAGAGGATCTGCGGCTGCTCCAGGCGGTCCGTGAGGATGGAGAAGGGGCGCGGACGCTCGTCGCCCGGCGCCTCTTCCAGCTTCGAGAAGTCGACGGTAGTGCGGTCGACGCGCGGAGGCGTGCCGGTCTTCAGGCGGCCGAGCTGCAGGCCGAGGGCGCGCAGCGAGTCGGAGAGCGTCTCCGCGGAGGGCTCGCCGAAGCGGCCGCCCACGGTCTGCTGCTCGCCGGAGTGCATGAGGGCGCGGAGGAAGGTGCCGGTGGTGACGATGACCGCCTGCGCCGCGAGCCGCATGCCGTCGGTGAGGACCGCCCCGCGGACCGTGCGCCCGTCGATGAGCAGCGACTGGATTGCCCCCTCGACGATGTCGAGGTGCGGCTCGGCGGCGAGGAGATCCTGCACGGCGGCAGCGTACAGGTCGCGGTCGCACTGCGCGCGCGGTCCCTGGACGGCCGGACCCTTGGAGCGGTTGAGGATCTTGAACTGGATGCCGGCGCGATCGGTGGCCTCACCCATCAACCCGCCGAGAGCATCGATCTCCTTGACGAGGTTTCCCTTGGCCAGACCACCGATGGCGGGGTTGCATGACATGCGGCCGATGGCATCGCGGAGCATGGTGACCATGGCCACACGAGCACCGCCGCGGGCGCAGACGCGCGCCGCTTCAGCTCCGGCGTGACCGCCGCCAATGACCAGGATGTCCCACCTGCGCATATGTTCCACGTGGAACACGACATGTGACCGGCGTCATCCCATCGCGTGTCGCCGCGCTGACCACACATGAATCGTCCTGGGGAACATCATCAGAGCAGACCGATCCATTGATCAATTGCTGTCAATGATGAGATCGCTCAGTGCTGATCGATACATCGCGAATCATTGATGTGCTCAATGAAGCCAGATGATCATGAGGTCGATCTCATCTATTGAAAGGATCGTCTGTACTTGTCAAATTTATCAGGTGGTCTTGATGATTGGCTCAGGCTGTTGCGACGAACACATCGTTACTTCCTGTCGCATTCATCACTTGCCGATGCAGAATTGATCGAAGATCTCCGATAAGATTTCATTACGGGTAATCGCGCCGGTAAGCGTCCCAAGCGCGTTGGCAGCGCGGTAGAGGTCGACGAGAATCATCTGTTCGTCGAGATCAGACGAGGCGAGCGCGGCTCTCAGCGCCTCCTCGCATTCGGCGACGGCCAGCCTCTGCCGTTCATTGACCAGCGCTCCTTCCGGCGCGACGTACTGCTCGCGGACCAGTTCGTCCAGGCGGGCGAGCAGGGCGTCCATGCCCTCGTCGGAGACGGCGCTGATGGCGAGAGGCGGTTGGCGGTTGACGGTTGGCGGTTGACGGGTCGGTGTCAAGTCCGCTTTGGTGAAGACGAGCTGGACGTTTTCCAGGGCGGCGAGCTCGGCTTCGTCTTCTGGAGTCAGGCCGATGGTGCTGTCGACGAGATAGAGAATGATGTCGGCGGTGCGGGCGGCTTCCCTGGCCCGGGCGACCCCGATGTCTTCGACCACGTCCGCGGTCTCACGCAGTCCGGCCGTGTCGGCCAGGATGACCGGGAGCCCGCCGATCTCGATCGTCTCGCGGACGATGTCCCGCGTCGTCCCCGGGATGGGGGTGACGATGGCGCGGTCGCTGCCGACCAGGCGGTTGAGCAGCGTCGACTTGCCGGCGTTCGGGCGGCCGAGGATCACGGCCGAGAGGCCGGTGCGGGTGGCGCGGCCGCGGCGATAGGTCTCGGCCATCGACGCCACTTCGCGGAGCGCGGCCGACAGGCGGGTGGTCACCTCGTCCCGCGTGATGAACTCGTACCCCTCCTCCGAGAAGTCGAGCGCCGCCTCGAGCCGGGAGATGACCTCCAGAAGCACTTGACGGATCGCGGCCGCTTTCCGGCTCAAAGTACCTTCCAGATTCGAAAGCGACAGCTTCGCCTGCAGCGCCGTGCGCGCGTTGATCAGGTCCGCGATCGACTCCGCCTGCACGAGGTCCATCTTCCCGTTCAGCACCGCGCGCTCGGTGAACTCCCCCGGCTCCGCCATCCGCGCCCCGAGCTCCACGCAGGCCTCGATCACCCGCGACACCAGCAGCGGATTGCCGTGCAGCGTCAGCTCGACGAGGTCATTGCCGGTGAAGGAGTGGGGCGCCTCGTAGCGGATGGCAATCGCCTCGTCGATCGACTCGGCGGTTGTCGGTTGTCGGTTCTCGGTTGTCTGCGATTCCTCGCCTGAAGGCACAGACAACTGACAACTGACAACTGACAACAACTTCACGAGCGCGGCGTGCCGCACCGCCGGAGGTGCCGACCGCGTCAGAGAGGCAAGGATCGACGAAGCCGCGGGGCCATCGATCCGTACGATGGCCAGGGCGCTGCGCCCCGGCGGGGTGGCCGGGGCGACGATGGTGTCAATCGGAATCACGGGCGGCCGACGGCTGATCCTCCGGCTCGTCGGCTGGAGCCTCGGCGGGCTCGCTCGCGGGGCGCGGGACGATGGCCACGCGTTTGTAGAACCCTTCGCCGCGCGAGTCGGTGGTCACGTCGGCGTCATCGCGCAGGGCGATGTGCACGATGCGGCGCTCGATCGGCGACATCGAGGGGAGCAGCTCCTCGCGGCCGCCGCGGCGGACGCGGTCCGCCACTTCCCGTGCGCGGCGCCCGAGGTCCTCCTCGCGCGACGACTTGAACGACTCGCAATCGAGCTCGATCTCTTTCTCCACCTTCCGTCCGACCAGGGCCTTGTTCGCCAGCACCTGGATCGCGTCGAGCAGCTCGCCGTGATGGTCGGTCAGCAGGGAGGCATCGGCGCCGTACAGCTTCACGTGGACCTGGGTGTCGTTCTCCTCGGTGCGCGCGATGACGTCGAGCTTGGCCAGGAAGGTCACCGTCTCGACCCACTCGCGCACCACCTTCGCCGCCTCCGACTCCGGCCCCTGCTCGGGGACGTCGCCGAGGAACGTCTCGAAGTCGCCGGTGCGGAACTCGCGGCCTCCGCCGCCGCGGCGCGGACCGCGTCCACGGCCCCCTTCGCGATCGCGGCCTCCGCCGCCTCCACCTTCACGGCGTCCCCGCCCGCCGCCGCCATCGCGGCGCCCACCGCGCCCGCCTCCCCCGCCTCCGCCGCCTCCACGGTCGGCGCGCGGCGGACGCGCGTCCGGCAGGGGCGCCAGCGGAGCCGGCGCGGGCGGCGGCTCGGCGGCGGCAGTGTTGACCTCCGCCTCGATGACCACCCGTTTCATCCCGCCGAGAAAGCCGCGCTTCTCCAGCAGCACGTGATACGTGAGCTGCCAGCGGTCGACGCCCAGTGCCTGCGTCGCCTGCTGCAGCGCGTCCTCGAGATTCCGTCCTTCGAAACGCTGACTCATTCGTCGTTCCTATGCGGTTGCCGCGGGAGGATCGGGATGATCCTTCCACCACTTATTCATGATCAACATCTGAATGATCGTCAAGATGTTCTGCACGAGCCAGTAAAGAACGAGCCCGCTCGGGAAGTCCTTGAACATGAAGCCGAACACCAGCGGCATGATCAGGAACATCTTCCGCTGCATCGGGTCGCCGGTGGCCGGCGTGAGATACGTCTGCAGGAACATGGTGGCCGTCATCAGGATCGGCAGCACGTACGTCGGATCCTTCTCCGACAGGTCGCGGATCCAGAGCACCCACGGCGCGCCGCGCAGCTCGATGGCCCGCGAGAGCAGGTTGTAGAAGCCCCACAGGATGGGGAGCTGCAGCACCAGCGGCAGGCAGCCGGCCATTGGATTGATGCCCTCTTTCTGGTAGAGCTGCATCATCTCCATGTTCATCTTGTTGCGCTGCTCGGCGTCGCTGCGCGCTTTCTTGTACTTCGCCTTGATGGCCTCGACCTTCGGGCTGACGCGCTGCATCTTCTTCATCGAGACGTTGCTCTTGTGCTGCAGCGGGTAGAGCACGAGCTTGATGATGAACGTCAGCACGACGATGGCCCAGCCGAAGTTCGTCGTGTACTGGTTGATCCAGGTCAGCGCCACCAGGAAGAAGCGCGCGATCATGCCGAACCAGCCGAGCTGCAGCGCCGCGTCGAAGCCGTAGGCGTCGAGCACCTTCGCTTCCTTCGGGCCGAAGAAGGCGTTGCCGGCCACCGAGCCGTCGCCGCTCGCGTTCACG
>Ga0196976_1000235_pt1 | contig 37394 bp, 28 predicted proteins | sample S3v_513CmetaG_FD_148644 | JGI IMG/M metagenome (GOLD analysis project Ga0196976, IMG submission 148644) | Soil microbial communities from Anza Borrego desert, Southern California, United States - S3+v_5-13C | ecosystem: Environmental > Terrestrial > Soil > Desert | place: USA: California... | reverse complement strand
CGATGGTCGTCGACTGCTGCGGGCGAGCGCAGCTCGCGAGGAAGAGCACGAGCAGCAGGAGTGGAGCGCCGGCGTCCCGCCGGCTGGCTCGGCGCCGTCTCGGCGGCGAGGACGCCGCCGGGCCAGCCGGCGGGACGCCGGCGCTCCACTCATTCAAGCCACCCCCCGGTAAACCCGGCCCGGCGCAGCCCGCGCCGGATGTGCTCATTGCGCCGCATGACCTCCCAGACGAGCCCCGAGCGATGGTTCTCGATCATGGCCACGATCGGGCCCTGGTCGATGCCGAGGTAGTCGTTGTCGAACCAGCCGACCCCCTTCACGATGCGGCCCATCTGCACCGGGCGAGGCTCGGTCAGCGTCGGATTGAACGCATCGAGGAAACCGTACTTCTGGTAGACCTGCGGGTACTTCGCGGCCATGGCCTCGATCGCCGGCACGGCCAGCTCGGGAGCGAAGGCGATCGACGACGCGGCGGCGGTAGGGGCGATCGTGCCGTCGTCGCGCACCTCGCCGGGGGCGGCGCCGCGCGCGGAGTAGGTCCAGAACTGCTTGCCGTTCCACATTCCATCGAACGGGCCGTCGCAGGCGGTCAGGCCCCAGATGTTCTCGGGGTAGCCCTGGCGCTTCGCGTAGTCGCGTTGCCAGACGGTGGCGCGGCGGGAGTTCTCGAAGTAGTCGATCCCCTTCGCGCGCATGTAATGGTCCTTGATCCCGCGGAAATCGATCCAGACGTGCGAGTACTGATGCCCGAAGAGCGGCGGGAAGACCACGTGGTCCTCCTCCCACTTGTACGAGCTCGTGTACGCGTTCCACGCCTTCGGCGAGATCGGATACGTCGGCGAGCCGATGGCCAGGACGTACAGGATCATGGCCTCGTTGTAGCCGGTGTAGTCGTAGTCGTGCAGCCCCTGCTCCGGCGTCCACCCCATCGACACCAGCGGGTGGCGCTCGTGGAAGAACGTCCACTCCGCGCGCGAGTACAACCGCTCCGTCGTCTCGCGGATCTCCCGCTCCACGGCATTGTCGCGATCGAAATACGACTGGCAGAAGAGCGCTCCGGCGAGGAAGAGCGTCGTATCGATCGTCGACAGCTCCACCTCCTTGAAGCGCTTCCCCGTCTTCATGTCGACGAAGTGGTAGAAGAAGCCCTTGTGCCCCTCGACGCCGTTCTCGAAGAAACGGAGCGTGGTGAGCACGCGCTGCGCGGCAGCCTCTCTCGTGATCCAGCCGCGCTCCGCGCCGATCCCGTACGCGGTCAGGCCGAAGCCGACCGCGGCGATGCTGGAGAACGACTCCGTCGGCCAGCGGTCGGGCACGAGGCCGTTCTGCGGGTTGGTGGTCTCCCAGAACCAGAGGAACGTGCGGTGCTGCAGGTCGTCCAGCGTAGGGCGGGCTTCAGCCCGCCCTCCCCCGGGGGGACGGGCTGAAGCCCGTCCTCCGTTGGACGACGTACACGCGAGTGCGAGGACGACGAGTACAGCGAGAGCGTTTCGCACTACTGGAACGTGATCCTCGTCCCGAACTGGAACCGGCGCGTGTTGAACTCGGCGTTGGGCGTGAGGAAGTTCGGGTTCGGCGAGTTCAGCCCGCCGCCCCATGTATCGAAGCCGCTGTAGTTGTCGTAGTCGAAGATGTTGAAGGCCTCGGCGATGAGGCTGACCCGCACGTTCGAGAACGTGGGGGCGTTCCACTGCAGGCGCATGTCCACCGTCCGGTAGGCGAACTCCTCGATGCCGAGGAAGCTCTGCGTCTCCGGGCGCGTGCCGTTAGGGTAGAAGTGGAACGGTCCGGTGAGCGCCTCCGAGTAGCTGACGGGCGTGCCCGAGCCGAGGGCGATGATGGAGGACGCCTCGAAATTGAACGGCAGCGCCACGCTGCCGCTCATGACCACGCGGTGGCGCTCGTCGTTGTTCGACGGGAAGCGCGGGAAATCGGGCGGCAGGAAGTCGAACGCGAACGCCACGCCGTCATCCGTCGACGCGTTCTGGAACCCTTCCGACCAGGTGTACGCGAAGTTCGCGCCCCAGCGCGAGCCCGCCGTGCGCGGGCGGTCCAGCGTGAGGTACACGCCGTTGTACTGGCGGGTGCGGTCGTCGTAGCTGCGCAGGATCAGGCCGTAGCCCGGGATCGGGATCCAGTTGCCCCAGCGGTCGTCGAAGCGCGTGCCGGTCGGCTCCGTGCCGAAGCTCCACACCAGGCCGTTCTTGCTGCGCGAGTTGGCGTACGTGAGCGCGCCGAGCCAGTTCCGGCCGAGCTGCTGGCGCACGCCCACCGTCCACTGCGTCGACTGCGGCGCCTTGGTGTCGTTCTCGAGCAGGTAGACCTCGGGGCCGCCGGTCTGGCCGCTCTGCACCAGCGTGCGGAGCTGGTTCGGGTCGAGGTACTTCGGGTCCCACGCCACCGCGCGCGGCCCGCAGTCGGGGTTCGGCGCGCCGGTCGGCGTGAAGCAGATCGAGTACTGCTTCCACTGCTGGCGGTAAGCCTCGTCGTAGATGTCGTTCAGCGTGACGCGGTCGTAGTAGAGGCCCCAGCCGCCGAAGACCACGGTCTGGCCGTTGTCGCGCAGGTCGTAGCTCAGGCCGACGCGGGGCTGGAAGAGGTTCTTCGGCGACTCGCGGTTGTCGCCCGTCGAGATGTAGTCTTCGACGTCGAACAGCTCGCGGATGCACCACTCGGTCTTCCCGCCCACCGGCTGCGCGTACGTGCGGCAGGCCGTGCGCAGGCCGTTGGCGATGTCCGGCGGCGTGACGTAGTCGTTGTTCAGCATGTTGGTCTCGTAGTCCCAACGCATGCCGACGTTCACGCTCAGCCGGTTGATCTTCCAGTCGTCCTGCGCGTAGAAGCCGAACTGGGTGTTGTCGAAGTCGAGCGACGGGTCGCCGAAGCCGACGATGGCCTTGAACGGGTACTGCCACTGCTCGTTGGGGCGGTACTCGAACAGCGGATTGAGGAAGGCCGACTTGGTGAGGTCGTAGGAGACGTTGCTGACCACGCCGCCCACCTTGACCGTGTGCGCGCCGCGCCAGTTCATGTACAGGCTCACGTCGTCGCGCAGGCTGATGCGCTCCTGCTCGAGCTCCTGGATGAAGTCCTTGCTGCCGACGTCGAGCAGGTTGATGAAGTTCTGGTGGACCTTGCTCAGGTCCGTGGCCGTGTCGGCCCAGGTCAGGTTCTGGTACGAGGCCACGGCCTCGTTGATGGCGTTGCTGCCGAACACGAACTGATGGCGCAGCGTGCCGACGGTCGAGCCGATGACGATGTTCGAGCCCCCCTCCTGGACGCGCTGGTTGCCGAAGCCGCGGATCTCGTCCTCGTCGCGCGTGTGCGCGGAGAGCTCGGCGGACTGGTTGGCGGTCGGCTGGAAGGAGAGCTTGCCGAAGAAGAGCGTCGACTCGAACGGCGCCACGACGGTGCCGGTCTCGTAGTCGTCGAGGAAGGCCCGCACGTTGGCCGGCGCGTGGTTCCACTCCGAGCCGACGAAGACCGAGCTCACCACGTCGCGCTCGTTGCGCTCGCCGGTGACGAAGAAGTGCATCCGGTCGCGGATGATCGGGCCGCCGAGGGAGAGACCGTACTGGTTCCGCTCATTGCTTCCCTCGCGGTCGCCGCGCAGCTTCGCGAAGTCGTCCTGCGTGATCATCCCCTCGTCCTGGAAGAGGTAGAAGGCGTCGCCGGTCAGGTTGTTGCCGCCCGACTTCGTGACCGCGGTGATGACCGCCGCCGTGGCCTTCTCGTACTCGGCCTTGTAGTTCTGGGTGAGCACCTGGTACTCCTGCACGGCGGCCTGCGGGAAGGGGTTGCCGCGGCTGGAGTCCTGCATGAACGCGCCGCCCTTGATGATGTCGTTCTTGAACGACACGCCGTCGATGAAGACGTTCACCTGCTTGGCGTCCTGGCCGCCGCTGCTGAACGTCTGCCCCGCCCCCTCGGTGTCGCGGGTGAAGGAGACGCCCGGGGCCAGGCCGGCGAAGGCCAGGAAGTTCCGGTTGTTCATCGGCAGCGACTCGATCTGTTGCTGGGTGATGTTCGTGGAGACTTCCGTCGTCCGCGTGTCCATCAGCACCTGCGTTCCCTCGCCAAGGACGGTGATGTTCTCCATCAGCACGAGATCGGGCGTGAGGCGGAAGTCGAGCTCCAGGCTCTGGCCGACCAGGACCTGCACCTGCCGCGAGCTCCCCTTGTAGGAGGGGGCGGTGACGTCGATCCGGTAGGTGGCCGGCGAGAGTCCGGCCAGCGTGAAGCCGCCGTCCGCGCCGGCCGTGGCGTTGTGCGTGAAGCCGCTGGCGATATTGGTAGCGGTGATGGTGGCGCCGGGGAAGAGGTTGCCGCTCTCGTCGTGCACCGTGCCGCTGATCGTGGCGGTCGTCTGCGCGGCCGCGCTCACGGCGAGAAGCAGCAGGGCTGCAAAGACTGCGAAGGTACGAAACATCGCCGGATCTCCTATGTCCTCTTGCTTCGTTGGTTCTTGTTGCGCTCCGCGCCGCACGAGCGGCGCACGACGAGCGACGTCTCCAGACGCTGAGGTGCTTTTTCGCCGATGAGGAGTTGCAGCCCGCCGCGGCCGAGCTCCGCGATCGGCACCTTGACCGTGGTCAGCGGCGGATCGAGGAAGCGCGCGATGGGGATGTCGTCGAAGCCGACCAGGGCCATGTCGTCGGGCACGCGCAGGCCGGCGTCGCGGAAGCCGCTCAGCGCGCCGATGGCCATGGAGTCGTTCGCGCAGAAGACGGCGGTGGGCCGCGGCTTCAGCCCGAGGATGGTTCTCGCCGCCTCGTAGCCCGACTCCTCGGTGAAGTTGCCGGCGATCTCCACGGCCTCGACGCCCTGCGCCTTCGCCCCCGCGCGGAAGCCGCGGCGGCGCTGCTCCGCGTCGTTGTTGCGCGCGGGGCCGGTGATGAAGGCGATGCGGGTGTGGCCGAGGCGCGCCAGGTGGCGCACGACGTCCTTCGCGCCTCCGGCGTTGTCGATGGTGATGGAGGGGCGCCCGTCGGCCTTCGCGTTCAGCAGCACGGCCGGGAGGCCGGGCGGGAGCTCGGTGCAGAGCGCGGAGGGATCGAGATCGGGCGACATGACGATCAACCCGTCGACGAGACCGCGCACGGCCTGGATGACGGCGCGCATCTCGTCGCGGTCGGCGTGCGAGCCGCTGAGGAGGAGGTGATAGCCGCTCTCCCGCGCCGCCAGGTCGATGCCGCGAATGACCTCGGAGAAGAACTCGCCGTGCAGGTCGGGCAGCACCACGCCGATGGTGCGCGTGGAGCGGGTGGAGAGACTGCGCGCGCCGGCGTGCGGGATGTACTGCATGGCGCCGGCGACGTCCATCACCTTGCGCACCGTCTCCTCGCGGATGGGACCCTTCTGGTTGAAGACGCGCGAGACGGTGGCCACCGAGACTCCGGCCCGCGCGGCAACGTCACGGATGGTGACGTTCACCGGGAGGGCGGCGGAGCGGATGGATGTGCGCGCCATGTAACCGGTTACACAACCTATCACATTTTTGGAGTGCGGCGGCACGGCCGCCGCTTTCAACGGCCGCGGCAAAAAAAAGGCGCAGGCTTTCGCCTGCGCCTTGGAAAGCGGCGGCTAAGGCCGCCGCACTCCAGACTAAACCGTCGGTTGCGTGCCCCGCACGGGGATCTTCGGCGTCTCCACCGGACGCTGCTTCACGGCGCTCATGGCCATCTGCAGCATCGACGTCACGTCCGACAGGTCCGCCGGGACGATCATCGAGTTGCCGGCCTTGGCCAGGTTGCCGAACTGGGCGATGTACTGCTCGGCCAGCTTGAGCTGCATGGCCTCGTAGCCGCCGGCGATGGTCGTCGCCTCGGCCACCTTGCGGATGCCTTCCGCGGTCGCCGTGGCCACCGCGAGCAGCGCCTGGGCCTGACCCTCGGCCTCGTTGATCTGGCGCTGGCGCGCCGCTTCGGAGTTCTTGATGACCTGCTGCTTGTGGCCTTCGGCGGTGTTGATGGCCGCGTCGCGCTCACCCTCGGAGGAGAGGATGACGGCGCGCTTCTCGCGCTCCGCGCGCATCTGCTTCTCCATCGCCGCCAGGACGTCCTTCGGCGGGGTGATGTTCTTGATCTCGTAGCGCAGCACCTTCACGCCCCACGACTCCGAGGCCTTGTCCACTTCCTGCACGACCTGCGAGTTGATGTTCGTGCGCTCCTCGAACGTGCGGTCGAGGTCGATCTTGCCGATCTCGCTGCGGAGGTTCGTCTGCGCCAGCTGCTGGATGGCCCACGAGTAGTCGCTGATGCCGTAGGAGGCGCGCTCCGGGTTCAGGATCTTGAAGTAGAGGACGCCGTCGACCGCCACCTGGACGTTGTCCTTGGTGATGCAGACCTGCTCCGGCACGTCGAGGGCGATCTCCTTGAGGGAGTGCTTGTAGCGGACCGTGTCGAAGAACGGCCAGAGGATGTGCAGGCCGGCGCCGAGGGTCTCGTTGTACTTGCCGAGCCGCTCCACGACCCACGCCTGCTGCTGCGGGACGACGCGGATGATCTTCGAGATGACGATCAGCGCGAAGAGCGTGATTACTCCGGTAACGATGATGGAACCTGTCATGGCTTCTCCCTTTTGGCGGACTGAAGCCCGCCCTACATGGTCAAGCCGTCCGGATGTGGATGGTCAGACCTTCCACGCCCGTGACGACACAGCGTTGCCCTCGATTCAGCACCGTCTCCCCGACGTTGCGCGCGCTCCAGGTCGTACCGCGCAGCTCGGCACGGCCGATGGCCTGGGGCGCAATCTCTTCCATTGCGGTTGCCTGCTCCCCAACAAGGGAGTCGACCACTTTCTTCTGGTCGAGCTTGAGTTTTCTTACGGCAATCGGCCTCAGGAAGAAAAAAGCGAAGAGGGAGGTGGCGGTAAAGATGAGCAGCTGCGACCAGAGCGGAAGGTCGAGCCCGGCTCCCACGAGGATGCCGACGACGAACGCGCCGATCGAGAAGAAGGCGATGTGCAGGCTCCCGGAGACGAACTCCGAGGCCAGCAACACGAATCCAATGACGATCCAGACCCACCACGCCATGGTGGCGAGCGTAACTTCTGGAGTGCGGCAGCGCAAGCTGCCGCTCTCAATGCGGCGGCGCCAGCCGCCGCGGCCGCAGCTTCGCTGCGGCCATGGAAAGCGGCAGCTAGCGCTGCCGCACTCCAGACACCTCCGCCCGTCCGGCGCGGAAGTCCACCCGCGCCGGCTTCCCGCTCGCATCCAGCGCGAACGTCACCTGCGTATCCGCCCAGTCGTACACCCGCTCGTGCCAGCGCAGGCGGAAGGTGTCGTAGTGCCAGTGCTCGAGTTCCCCCGTCAGCCCTCCGCCGAACTGGAACGTCAGCTTGCCGTTCGCATGCGTGACCACCATGTCGCCGTAGAGCTCATCGACATACGTGCCGGCGTACTGCTCCGGCGCCACCGACGGCTTCGTGTCCGGCGTGCGCGCCGGCAGCTCGGCCGCGCGCGGGACGAGCTTCCCGGCCCAGTCGGGCTTCGACTCCCGCCCCAGGAGCTCGTTGAGGATGCGTCCGGCGATGGTGCCGTGGAGGATCGGCGCGTGCCACGTGTTCACCATCACCGCCACGCCGATCTTCTCCTCCGGCAGGATGGCCGCGTACGTCGGCATGCCGTCCGCGCCGCCGCTGTGCCAGAACATGCGGTGGCCGTGGTAGTCCATCACCTGCCACCCCAGGCCGTAGCCGGCGAAGAACCTCACGCCGCGCGCGGCACGCATCTCGGGCGTCGTGGTGATGACCGCCTGCGGCTCGTGCATCTCGTTCATGGCCGCGGCGGAGATGAGCCGCTTCCCTTCCCACGTGCCGTCGCCGAGCTGGAAGAGAAGCCATTTGGCCAGGTCGTGCGGCGTGGTGTTGACCGCGTTCGCGCCGAGGATGTTCAGCGCCTTCCGCGCGCGGATCGGCTTCAGCGCGCCGTCGCTGACGGAATGGCCGTCGGCGAAGTTCTTCACCCCCACGTCGTGATGCACCGCGACGCTGCTCTCGGTCATCCCGAGCGGCTCGAGCAGGCGCTTGCGCAAGAGGTCCGCGAACGGCATCCCCGCCGCCCTGGCAATGGCCTCGGCCGCCGCGGCGTAGGCGATGTTGTGGTACGAGACGCCGGTGCGGAACGGCTGCGCCTCGTCCAGGTAGCGCATGCGCCGGATGAGCTCCGCGGTGGTGTAGTCGCCGAAGACGAAGAGCGCATCGGCGCGCTCCAGCCCGTGCCGGTGCGCGAGGAGGTCGCGCATGGTGATGTGCTGCGTGCGGTACGGATCGGCCAGCGCAAACTCCGGCAGATGCTTCCGCACGGGGTCGTCCCACGCCATCTTCTTCTCGTCCACGAGCGTGGCCATGGCGGCCGCGGTGAACGACTTGGAGATGGAGGCGATGTCGAACATGGTGTGCCCGTCGACGCGCTCCGGGCTGCCGTGCCGGCGGAAGCCGTAGCCTTTGGCGACGACGACTTTGCCGTCGCGGACGACGGTCACCCCGATGCCCGGCACTTCCCACGCCACCCGCGCCGCCTCGATCTCGGCGTCGAGCTGCGGCGTCCATTGGGCGTGAATGTTGACGGCGACGAACAGCACGAGGAGCGCGCGCTTCATCGCAGCGCCTCTTCCGCCGCGATGCGGACCATGATGTGCCGGTCGGTGCGCAGTGCTTCCAGGGTGGCCCGATGCGTTCCTCGGCCGCCCAGGTAGGACGCGACCGGCGTGCGCACCTGCCACGCCTCGTCGTCGACGGCACTCAGCATCGCCGGCTCCGCGGCCGGGTCGCCGAGGTTCGCCAGCGCGTGCGCGGCCATGGCGCGGATGCGCCAGCGGCGGTCGCGCAGCATCGCGACGAGCGGCGCGGTGGCGCGCGTGTCGCCGGAGTAGCCGAGGGCCCAGGCGGCGTAGGCGCGGACGCGCCAGTCGCGGTCCTGCAGCTCTTCGAGGAGCGGCTCGACGAGCAGACCGTCGCGCACTTTCGTCAGCGCCCAGCGGGCGCGCTCGGGGACGTAGTCGATGCTGTCGCGCGGCGGACGCGCGGCCGCGTCGAGGAGGAAGGTGATGAACACGGCGTCGGGCCCCGTGGCCTCGACGTCCGCCACGGCCACGGAGGGGAGCCGCTCGCTCTGCGGCGGCGAGTCGTTGCGCAGGTCGGGCTCGCCGAAGCGCGGGCGGGGGATGTCCGCCTCCAGCGCCGCCAGCGCGGGGGCCAATACGAGCACGGCGATGGCCGCCGCGCGCGAGCCCTTGCGCGCGATTCCGGGATTGAGGATCGCGGCGATGCGCGTCTCCAGCTGCGACGGCGCCGCCATCGGCATGGCCATCGTTCGCGTCGCGCGGGCGACGTCGACGATCGCGCTCGCGTAGTCGCACGGCGCCACGCCGGCAGCCAGCACCGCGTCATCGCAGGCGCGCTCCCGCTCCAGCCGCGCGCGCCGCTCCACCAGCCACGCCAGCGGATGGAACCAGTACACCGCGCACGCCAGCTCCCCGGCCAGGCCGAGGAGCGAGTCCCTTCGTTCCGCATGCGCGCGCTCGTGGAGCAGCACCGCCTTCAGCCTCTCCTCGCTCCAGTACCTCGCGCCGCTCGGCAGAAGGATGTGCGCCCCGAGCGTCATCGGCTGCTCGATCTCATCCGAGAACCCATCCTTCGCCCGCCCCACCACCCGAATCGCCCGCACCAGACTGGCGAGTTTCGTGGCGCTCACGATGAGGAACCCCGCAAACCACAAGTGTGTAAACGTAGGGCGGGCTTCAGCCCGCCTCTCCGTGCCCACCACGAGGGGACGGGCTGAAGCCCGTCCTACGTTCAGCACCTCCTCCGAGGCCGGCACGGTCACGAACGACGGCAGCAGCGGCAGCGCCAGCGCCGCGATCTGCGCGGCCGCGAGCAGCGCGTGCCGCGTGGCCGCCGCCGCGCGGCGCATGCAGAGCGCGGCCAGCAGCACGAGAGCGAACAGCAGCGTCACCTTCACGATCACGGCTTCCTCCTCGCCTTCGCGATCAGCTCCTCGAGCCGGGCGATCTCCTCGTCGCTCACCTCGCGCTGCGACCCGAGCAGCGCGGCCATGGCTCGCGACGGCGAGTCGTCGAAGAACGTCCGCACCACGTGCCGCAGCGCCGACTTCGCCGCCCGCTGCCGGGCCACGGTCGGGAAATAGACGTAGCGCCCCGCCTCGTCCTCGTGCCGCACGTGCCCCTTCTGCTCGAGCACGCGCAGCAGCCCGCGCACGGTGGTGTACGTCGGCGCGTCGGGCAGCCGCTCCAATACCTCCGCGGCCGTGGCGCGGCCGAGGGCATAGATCACGTCGAGAATCTGCCGCTCGCGTCGGCTCAGCGCTTCCTGCATGTCAAAAATTTGACATACCCGGGATGCGCTGTCAAGCGAAGGCGGCATTCCGCTTGCTCAGTCTGGCTCCGGAGGAAAAATATGGCAGCGAAGAAACGGGAGCTCATCGAGCCGCACAAGGGCGACAAGCGATACATCCGCCGCGACGATCAGGGACGCATCAAGGAATCGGACGACGTCAGCCGCTCGCTTTCGCAGGATCGGAAGCGGAAGGCGAAGACGGTCGTAAAGTCCGGACAGGGCGACAAGGGCGATCGCGCACCAGCGAAGAAATCCTCCTCGACGAAGACCTCCTCGAAGAAAACCTCTTCCCAGAAAACGACGGCGAAGAAATCGAGCGCGAAGTCCTCCTCGAAGAAGAGCGCGGCGAAGAAGAAGTAGGGCGCCGCATGTCCAGCGGAAGCCGGCCGCATTGCTACAATCGCGGCCAGCTTCCGCAGACAACATGACGGCTCTGGGCGACACGAAACTGGGGGCGTGGCTCCGCCCGAGTTCGGGCGCCACGTGCACCACAAACGCGCGGCGCGGGTGATCGGCGAGCACCCGGCCACGTTCGCGCACTTTTCGCTGAAGTTGCCCGCCACCCCCACCCCGGCGGGCTGAAGCCCGCCCTACGTCTCCTTCTTCTTGCGCTTGCCCAGTTTGTTCATCTGCTGGAGGCGTTCGACGTAGGAGAGGAGGTGGTTGTGCTCGGGTTGGCGGATGAGGTGGCGGGCGATGCCGTAGATCTGGAGGGCTTTGAGGCCGATGCGGTGGCGGCGGACCAGGTTCCCTGCGGACACGCCTTTGAGCAGCGCGTACAGACGCCTCTCCACCGTCTGCCACGCCCGTTCGTTCACGATCTCGGCGATGAGCTCCTGGTGCGTGGTGCCGATGGCCTGCTGGAGCATCTCCGAGGAGCTGAGCATGTGCACGGCCTGCTCGACCCACTCCGGGTCGAGGCTGGCCGCCTTGCGGATGGTGATGATCTCCTCGTTCGTCAGGGGGCGGTAACCGTCGATCCGCGCCTGGACCTTCTCCAGCACCTCGATGAACTCGGCTGCCTCGATCGGGTCGCTCATGACGGGAAAGTATAGACCGGCCCGATCCATATGTCAGCAGCGGCTGATCTTGTTTACATCGCTATCCGATCACGATGACGAGGCTCGTATGACCCCACGATCAGGAATGTGCGACCACGTCATCAGATAGCCCAATTCAGCAGATCAGCATGACTCGATTAAGTGATCTGACAATGACTATGAAATGATCGATACAGCGCGATCTTTATGACAGCTGCCTATGACCCAATCATCAGAGGCCGCTGATGATTGCGCGCTTGAGTAACGCGTACTCGTCGTCGTGCGGCACGAGCTCGTACCGCGTGAGATCGGCGAGGACGACCCAGCGCACCTCCGCCACTTCCTGCGGATCGAGGGTCAGGGAGGCGGGGTCGACGTCGCGGCGCAGGAGATAGACGTCGTGGAACTCGTTCTCCACGTAATCGGGGCGCGGGACGACCTGGTAGCGCAGCGTATCGAGGAAGTAGAGCTCCGACGCGGCGATGGTGAGGCCGAGCTCCTCGTGCGCCTCGCGGATCGCGGCGTCGACCGAGCTCTCGCCGGCGTGGACGTGGCCGGCCACAGAGATGTCCCAGAGTCCCGGCCACGACTCCTTCACCAGCGCGCGGCGTTGCAGGAGCACGCGGTTCCCGTCCGCGACGATCCAGACGTGGGCGCAGCGGTGCCAGTCACCGTCGCGGTGGACGTCGCGCTTGTCTTTCACCGCGACCGGGCGGCCGTCGGCGTCGAGGACGTCGACCCGTTCCGTCACGGCACGTAGCGCCGGGTGGGCACTCCCTCCACGCGGCTGATCGACAGCTCGGCCAGGAGCTGGGTCAGGCGGCGCCCCTCGTGCGTGGTGCGCTCCCACGTCTCGCAGAGGAGGTCGACGTGCTCGTCCTCCACCTCGGCGGAGATGGTGAAGCCGTTCGGCGGCTGGTTCGGGCGGATGGTCTCGCTCTTCCGCCAGTTGCCGTCCACCAGCTCGCATCGGCGGAACAGCTCACCCTTGCCGGGCTGGTACATGTAGGCCGCCAGCGGCGGGATGCCGCGGGCGTTGGCCTTCATCTCGTCCAGCGCGCGGACGATGCGCTCGGCGATGAGTGCGCGCAGGCGCTGGAAGCCGTCGCCCTCGAAGCGGACGATGCGCAGGCCGGTGTGGTAGATGCTCTTCGTGCCGAGGGACTTGCCGAGCCTGTAGAGCGTCGACCGGGCCACCGAGCATTCCAGGGCGATCTGCCCGCCGTCCCACTCCATGACGAAGTGCCGCACCGTGCCCGACTCGAGGCGTCCCTCGTGCGCGGCCAGGAAGCCCACCACCGACAGCTCGATCACGCGCACGTCGGCATCGCCGAAGCGCGCCCGCATCGGCGTGTCGAGACTGATGCGGCCATAGCGCCGCCGCTCGGGCTTGATCTGCAGCACGTTGCGTATGAAGCCCGCGTGCGGGGAGGATGTCAAGTCACGGAGAGGTTGCGGGAACCGGTTGTCGGTTGTCGGTTGTCGGTTGTCAGTGGTCTGGGCCTCAGCGCCGGCAACTGCGGCGTCACCGGCTGCGGCAGACCGACCGCCCTACGTATAATCGCGGCCGTCCCATGTCCTTCACCAAAAAGTACCTCGCGTGGCTCCTGGTGCCGCCTCTCGTGGTGAGCGTCGGTCCGTCGCTGCTGTTCCTGGCGCAGACGATCCAGCTCTCGCCGGCGAAGCTGGTGGTGCTCTTCGTCCTGCTCGCGGTCATGTACGGCGGCGGCTGCCTCGCCTTCGCGATCGGGCTCCGGCCGTATCTGCGGCGGGTCGAAGCAGCGCTGCAGGGGCGGGACGAGCTCTCCGGGGCCATGTCCGACTGCCTCGACCGGACCAGGGTGCTCTCCCTGATCCTGTGGGGCGGCGGCGGGGTGCTCTTCGCGCTCATCGCCTGGGCGGCGCTCATGCGCAACGTGCTCGGCTTCGCCTCGTTTCTCGTGGCGGCGCTGATGGCCGGCTTCATCTCCGTCGTCTGGGGCTACGCGACGGGGAAACACCTCCTCGTGGCCGCGGCGGCCGGGAAGCCGATCCGCTACACCGGCGGCGGCATCCCCCTCGGCCGCAAGATCGCCATCGTCTTCATCGGCTCGCTGACGCTCTCCTCCGCCGCGCTGATCCTGCTCGTCTCCTCGCGCGTCTCCTCCACGCTCGAGGGGCTGGCCATCGACTCCGCGGAAGACCGCTTCGCCCGCCTGCTCGAGACCGCGAACCTGCAGGCCCGGGTCGACGGCGACGCGCTCGACACCATGAAGTACTCCATCCCGGCCGGCTACGCCCTGCACCTCATCGACAGGAACGGGAACGTGGTCGCCAATACCGACAAAAACAAGCCGCTCGAGCCCGACGCCGCGAGAGCCATCAGCCAGTACGGCACCGGCGACAGCCGCTCCTTCGTCCACGACCGGGTGGCCAAGTTCGCCCGGCTCAAAGACAACTCCATCCTCGTTCTGACCATCCCCTTCGACGCCTACCGCGGCATCCCCAACCAGGTCATGACGTACACACTGATCGTCATGCTCCTGACCACGGCCGCGTTCATCGTGGCCACCATCGTCCTCTCGCGCGACGTCACCCATCCGCTGCACGAGCTGCGCGGCGTGGCGCAGGAGATGGCCGGCGGCAACTTCGAGGTCGCGCCGCGCGTCTTCGCCGACGACGAGGTAGGGCAGCTGGCCGGCAGCTTCGGCGAGACGCGCTTCAACCTGCGCCGCCTCCTCGGCCGCGTGGGGGGGAGCGGCACGACCATCACCGACGGCGTGCGCGTCATCACCGGCGGCACGGAGATGCTGCTGGCGCGGTCGCGGGAGCAGAGCGAGCTGACGCAGCGCTCCACCTCGTCGCTGGAGAACGTGCGCGGCGGCATCCGCGAAGTGCTGCAGGCCGCCGACACGGTGAACGACCTCACGCACGACGCCTCGGCGCGCTCGCTCGAGCTGCAGGCCTCGGCCGAGGAAGTGGCGCGGAGCATGGACTACCTCTTCCAGTCCGTCGAGAAGACCTCGTCGTCGGCGACGCAGATGAACGCCACCATGGGCGAGACCTCGCAGCGCACCGAGGTCCTGGCCTCGATCGGCGAGGAAGTGCTCTCCTTCGTCGCGGAGATGGACTCCACCGTCAGCGAGCTGCTCACCAGCTCGCAGTCGACCGCCGAGCTGGCCGAGCAGGTGCGCGAGGACGCGCGCGGCGGCGGCGACGCCGTGCAGCGCACGGTGGAAGGGATCAACGCCACGCACGAGCTGACCGTCAGCACGGCCCGGACGATGGACGAGCTGCAGCGCAGCGTCGGCGAGATCAGCCGCATCCTCAGCGTCATCGAGGAAGTGGCCAACCAGACCAACCTCCTCTCCCTCAACGCCGCCATCATCGCCGCGCAGGCGGGCGAGCACGGCGCCGGCTTCACCGTCGTCTCCGATGAGATCCGCCAGCTGGCCGAGCGCACGCGGGGCTCGACCAAGGAGATCGCCGCGATCATCAAGGCCGTGCAGAGCGGCTCGCGCGCGGCGGTGGCCAAGATGCACGAGGGAGTGGCGCGCGTGACGCAGAACGTGAAGCTGGCGGAAGAGGCGGCGTCGTCGCTGACGAAGATCGTCGCCAGCGCCACCCGCTCCTACGAGATGGCCACGCGCATCAGCCGCTCCCTCGGCGAACAGTCGAGCGCCAGCCGCCGCCTGCACGAGGTCACCTCGCGCATGTCCGACCACATCGCCGAGATCAACCGCGCCACCAGCGAACAGGCGCGCGGCACGCAGCTCATGGCCCAGGAGTCGGAGCGCGTGCGCGACATCGCCGCGCAGGTCAAGAACGCCACCGAGGAGCAGTCGCAGGCGGGACGCGGCATCACCGCCGCGCTGGAGCGCATGGCCGACGACGCGCGGGCCATGCGCGACCTGCTCGAGCGCCAGCTCGAGGAGACGGACCGCATCGCCGACGCCTCGCGGGTCATGCTCGACATCGCCCGCCAGAACGACGACGTGGCGCGCGAGTTCGACTCCACCATGCAGAACCTCGTGCGCAGCGGACGCGAGTTCGAGACCGAGGTGGGCAGGTTCCGCTTCACCGGCGGGGAGTAAGAGTAAGTGGACCGCCGGCGTCCTCGCCGGCTGTCCGTGCAGGCGTCTCGCCTGCACAGTGGCGGCGGGACGCCGCCACAGACAGCCGGCGGGACGCCGGCGGTCCACTTTCGTAGTAGGCTCCCGCCCGACAAAACGGATAGGGGGTCTTTCATGCATCGACTCGTCGTGGTCTTTGCCGTAGCCGCATTGGCGCTGGGCGCCTCCGCGCAGATCCAGGTCGTCTCGCCCGCCTCCCCCGCCCCGTGGCAGTTCACCACCAGCGGGACCGGCACGCCGGTGCCGGCATCGTGGCTCGCTCCCGGCTTCGACACGCCGCCGCTCGGCACGGGGAGCGTGCATCTCGCGGTCGGCTCCAACGGCGCCGCCAGCGCGCAGGCGCGCAACACCGCCTACGCCGGCACGCTCCTCAGCCAGCTCGAGGTGCTGAGCTACAGCACATTCATCGACGTCACCGGCGCCACGCCCTTCCAGGCGCCGTACCTCAACCTCCTCATCGACCGGACCGGGGACGGCGTCTCCGACGACCAGCTCTTCTTCGAGCCCGCGTACCAGACCGGTACGTATCCCGGCGATCCCGTGCCGAACCAGGGCACGGTCACGCCGGGCGTCTGGCAGACGTGGAACGCCATGACCGGCGGCTGGTGGGCGCTCAGCGCCGGCACGGGCGGCCCGCCGCTGGTCACGCTCGCCACCTACATCGCCGCGAACCCGACCGCGACCATCGTCAACAGCGCGGGAGGCCTCGGCGGCATCCGCATCGTGGCCGGCCTCGGCCCCGGCGCCTGGGACAACTTCCTCGGCGCGGCCGACAACGTCAGCATCGACACCACCACCACCTCGCTCGTGACCTACAACTTCGAGCCCGACCCCGGCACCGTCACCACCGTCACCGTGCCGACGCCGGACGGCTGGAGCCTGCAGACCGTCAACGACGCCGACGCCACGAACACCGCCACCATCGACATCACCCCCGCACCGGCGCCCGCGCCGCTGGGCGACGGCGCGCTGCGGCTCGCGGTCGGCGCCGACGGCGGCGACGCCGCGCAGGCGCGCAGCACGAACTGGGACGGCCAGTTCCTGATGTACCTCACCTCGCTCAGCTACTGGACCTACGTGCAGCAGGACGGCTCCGGCGGACAGGCGCCGTACCTGATGCTCGACGTCGACTACAACGGCGACAATGTCCGCGACGACATCCTCTTCTTCGAGCCGCTCTACCAGAGCGCCACGTACTTTCCCAGCGATCCGCAGCCGGCGCTCGTCACCGGCGCGTGGCAGCAGTGGGACGCGCGCGACGGCGGCTGGTGGTCGCTCAACGGCACCGCCGGCGCGGGCGCGGGCACGAACGTGAAGCCGCTCAGCGCCATCCTCGAGGTCGAGCCCGACGCGCGCCTCACCGGCACGAGCGGCGGCGCCGTGCGCATCGTGGCCGGCTTCGGCGAGCCGGCGTGGAACAACTTCATCGGCTTCGCCGACGCCCTCGGGATCTCGTTCAACCTCCCCATCGTGACTTACGACTTCGAGCCGGTGCCGACCATCACCATCGGCGACGTCACGCAGAACGAAGGGACGGGCGGCACGACCACGTTCTCGTTCACGCTCACGCTCTCCGAGGCCGTGAGCCAGAACGTAACCGTGCAGTACACGACCACGGACGGCACCGCCACCGCCGCGGACCTCGACTACACGGCCACGAGCAGCACGGCCACCTTCACGGCGGGCAGCACGACCGCGACCATCAACGTCAGCGTCACGCCCGACGCGAAGCTCGAGGACAACGAGACGTTCTTCGTCAACCTCTCCACGCCCACGTTCGCGACCATCGCCGATCCGCAGGCCATCGGCACGATCGTCAACGACGACCCGGTGCCCACCATCACCATCGCCGACCCCGCGCTCATCGAGCAAAACAGCGGCACGAATCCGCTCAGCTTCGTCGTGCAGCTCTCCAATCCGAGCGAGAACCCGGTCTCGGTCGACTACACCGTCACCCCCGGCACGGCCACGCCCGTCGCCGACTACGTGGCGCCCGCCCCCGGAACGCTGATCATCCCGGCCGGTGCGACGAGCGGCACCATTTCCGTGACCGTGGTCGGCGAGACGCTGTTCGAGCCGGACGAGACGCTCTTCCTCAACCTCTCCAATCCCACCGGCGCCATGCTCCCCGACAATCAGGCCACCGGGACGATCCTCAACGACGACGTGCAACCGAGCATCACCATCAACGACGTCACTCAGGGCGAGGGGAACGCCGGCGTCACGCCGTTCGTCTTCACCGTCACGCTGTCGAATCCCACCACCTTGCCGGTGTCGGTCAACTACACGACCACGCCCGACACGGCCACGACCGGCCTCGACTTCGTGCCGGCAGCGGGCGTGCTGCTCATCGCGCCGGGAACGACGTCCAACACGATCACGGTGGACGTGGTCGGCGACACGCTGTTCGAGCCGAACGAGCAGTTCTTCGTCAACCTCTCCGATCCGGTGAACGCCACGTTTGCGGAGCCACCCTCCGGCCTCGGCACGATCGTCGACGACGAGGCGCAGCCGACCATCATCATCAACGACGTCTCGCAGAACGAGGGGAACGCCGGCACGACACCGTTCACGTTCACGGTCACGCTGTCGGGTCCGAGCGCGAATGCGGTGTCGATCAACTGGACCACCGCGCCGGGCACCGCGATCTCCGGCACCGACTTCACCCCGAGCTCGGGCAACCTGATCATCCCGGCCGGCTCGCTCACCGGCACGATCGTCGTCGACGTCATCGGCGACACCGCCTTCGAGCCCAACGAGACGTTCTTCGTCAACCTCACCACCGCCACCGGCGGCACGATCGTCGACAACCAGGGACAGGGGACGATCGTGAACGACGACGGCCCGGTGGCCGACGTGTCGATCACCAAGTCCGGCCCGACCGCGGCGCGTCCGAACACGCCGATCACCTACGCGATCGTCGTGTCGAACGCCGGCCCGCAGGCGGCGTCGAACGTGGTGGTGACGGACACGATCCCCGCCGGCACGACCTTCACCTCGGCCACGCCGTCGCAGGGGAGCTGCAGCGGCACGTCGACCGTGACGTGCACCCTCGGCACGATCGCCGCCGGCGGCACGGCCACCATCACGCTCATCGTGCAGGCGCCGGGCACGCCGGCCACGCTGACCAACACCGCCACCGTCACCAACACCCCCGAGGTCGACCCGAACCCGGCCAACAACACCTCCGGCCCTGCCATCGTGGCGGTGGCCGAGGTGGCCGGCATCCCGACCGTCTCCGAGTGGGGCCTGCTCGCCCTGCTCATGGCTCTCGCCGCCGCCGCGGCATTGAAGTTACGGTAACTCCGGAGTGCGGCAGCGCCAGCTGCCGCTCTCCATCGCCGCAGCGCCAGCTGCGGCTGCCCCGTAGGCACACAGCCCCACAGGCTCATAGACTGCTATGAGCCTATGAGCCTGTGAGCCTATGCCCCTCCTCTGCCCCGTCCGCCACTGCCGCCACCCCCTCGCGCTCGACAGCCGCACCTACCGCTGCGCCAACCACCACTCCTTCGACGTGGCCCGCAGCGGCTACGTGAACCTCCTCCAGCCGCAGGACAAAAAGTCGAACAGCCCTGGCGACACGGCGGAAGCGGTGGCGGCGCGGCGCCGCTTCATCGACGCCGGACACGTGCAGCCGCTCGTCGACGCCATCGTGCGTGCCTTGCCGCTGGAAGGCGCACTCCTCGACGCCGGCTGCGGCGAGGGGCATCACACGGAGGCCTTCCGCCGCGCGTACGGCGTCGCGGCGTGGGGCGTCGACATCTCCGTGCCGGCCATCGAGGCGGCGGCGAAGCGCCATCGCCAATGCGGCTGGGTGGTGGCGAACGCGGACCGCTTCCTCCCCTTCGAGGACCACTCCTTCGCCGCCGTCACCTCCATCACCGCGCGCATGAACCCGGAGGAGTTCCGCCGCGTGCTCGCGCCCGGCGGCGCGCTGCTGGTCGTCCTCCCCGGCGCCGACGATCTGATCGAGCTCCGCGCCGCGGTCCTCGGCGAGGGCGTCGAGCGCGACCGCGTGGAGCGCACCATCGCCACGTTCGCGCCGCTCTTCACGCTCGAAAGACGGGAGACGCTCCGGCACGTCACCCGGCTCGATGGCGAGGCCATGCACGACGTCATGGCGTCGTCGTACCGCGGGCTGCGCACGCGCGAGCGGGAACGTCTCGAAACCCTACCCGCGATGGACGTCACACTGGCCCGCGACCTGCTCCTGTTCCGCGCGTGAAAACCTGGATCACGGTCATCGGCTCCCTCTCCGCCATCGGCACCACCGCGGCCTGGCTGCCGCAGGTCGTGCGCACCTGGCGCACGCGCGCGGCGGAGGACTTCTCCTGGTCGTACCTCGCCCTCTTCTCCTCCGGCGTGGCCGGCTGGATCGTCTACGGCTTCCTGCGCAAGGACTTCGTGGTCATCGCCGCGAACGTCGTCACGCTGCTGCTCGTCCTCACGGTACTGTTCGTGAAGATTCGCGAGGAAACTCCCGGAGGATGACGTTACGATCCGCGCATGAGACCGATCGCCGCTCTCGCGCTGTTCCTCTGCGCCTGCACCACCACGACGAACCCTGTGCGCAACGCGCGGCTCGTGGATCTCACCTGGGCGTTCGACGAGAAGACGCTCTACTGGCCGACCTCGCCGTCGTCGTTCGAGCTGAAACAGCTCGCGTACGGCCCGACGCCGGGCGGCTGGTTCTACGCCTCGAACGCGATCTGCACGCCCGAGCACGGCGGCACGCACCTCGACGCGCCGATCCACTTCGCCGCCGGCAAGCGCACCGCGGACGAGATCCCGCTCGAACAGCTCCTCGCGCCGGCTGTCGTGATCGACGTCGCCGACCGCGCCGCGGCGAATGCCGACTACCGCCTGACCGCCGAGGACGTGCGGGCGTGGGAGTCGCGCCACGGCACGATCGAGCCCGGCACCATCGTCCTCCTGCGCACCGGCTGGGGCGCACGCTGGCCCGACCGCAAAGCCTACTTCGGCGACGACACCCCCGGCGCCACCGACAACCTCCACTTCCCCTCGTACGGCGCCGACGCCGCGCGCCTGCTCGTCGAGCAGCGCCGCGTGGCCGCCCTGGGCGTCGACACCGCCAGCATCGACTACGGCCAGTCCAAAGACTTCATCGTCCACCAGATCGCCAACGGCGCCAACCTCCCCGGCTTCGAAAACGTGGCCAACCTCGAGCACCTCCCCGCACGAGGCGCCTTCGTCATCGCATTGCCGATGAAGATCGCCAAAGGGTCCGGCGGCCCCCTGCGCATCGTCGCCGCCCTCCCAAAAAGGTGACAAACGTAGGGCGGGCTTCAGCCCGCCTCCCCCGTGGGTGGGAGGCGCCGTTTTGGCCAAGCTGCCCCCCCACCCACGGGAGCGACGGGCTGAAGCCCGTCCTACGTTCAGCGCGTTCAGCGCCAGAGTCCAAACGTAGGGCGGGCTTCAGCCCGCCTCCCCCGTGGGTGGGAGGCGCCGTTTTGGCCAAGCTGCCCCCACCCACGGGAGCGACGGGCTGAAGCCCGTCCTACGTTCAGCGCGTTCAGCGCCAGAGTCCAAACGTAGGGCGGGCTTCAGCCCGCCTCCCCCGTGGGTGGGGGACGCCGTTTTGGCCAAGCTGCCCCCCCCACCCACGGGAGCGACGGGCTGAAGCCCGTCCTACGTTCAGCGCGTTCAGCGCCAGAGTCCAAACGTAGGGCGGGCTTCAGCCCGCCTCCCCCGTGGGTGGGCGGTGCCGTTTGGCCAAGCTGCCACCCACCCACGGAGCGACGGGCTGAAGCCCGTCCTACGTTCAGCGCGTTCAGCGCCAGAGTCCAAACGCAGGGCGGGCTTCAGCCCGCCTCCCCCGTGGGTGGGGGACGCCGTTTTGGCCAAGCTGCCCCCCCACCCACGGGAGCGACGGGCTGAAGCCCGTCCTACGTTCAGCGCGTTCAGCGCCAGAGTCAAACGTAGGGCGGGCTTCAGCCCGCCTCCCCCGTGGGTGGGGGGCGCCGTTTTGGCCAAGCTGCCCCCACCCACGGGAGCGACGGGCTGAAGCCCGTCCTACGTTCAGCGCGTTCAGCGCCAGAGTTCAAACGTAGGGCGGGCTTCAGCCCGCCTCCCCCGTGGACGTCTGGCGCGTTCGGCTCCAGTGCCACGGGTACTCCTCGGGCCGCGTGACCAGCCCTTTACGCACAGGGTTCTGGCGAACGTATTCACACTTTTGCTCCAGACTTTCATCGCGACGCAACTCGTGATCGAAAGACTCGGCCTGCCACAGCGGACCACGACGCCCGAGGAGAAGATTCGCCTCGCGCGACGACGCGCCTTTGATCTTGCGCAGAATCTCGCGAATCGGAATACCGAAGCCGTCACGGTCCCAGTCGGGAGTCGCGACGAGGTGCACGTGGTCGGGCATCACGACGGCCTCGTGCAGGTAGTAGAGCGGACACTCGACGACGTGGCGCAGGATGATGTCGCGCGCTGCGTCCGGCAGGACGAGGCGGGCTTTAGTAATGAAGGTGATGAAGTAGGAGCGGAAGTCGCTCTGGTAGTGCGGAAGGTGCCTGCGATAGGCGCTTCGTCCGGAGATCATCGAACGATGATCCCTCGGCACCCACGCAACGCAGCGATTCTCTACAAAACGTAGGGCGGGCTTCAGCCCGCCCACGGGGGAGCGTTCCCCCCGCCCACGGGAGAGGCGGGCTGAAGCCCGCCCTACGTTTCGGTTGTTTCCTCAGTCGAAGCTGACTTTGCGCTCGTAGTGGCAGGTGTAGCCGCCGGGGTTTTTCTGCAGGTAGTCCTGGTGGTAGGCCTCGGCGGTCCAGAACTTCTGGGCGGGGACGATCTCGGTGACGACGGGGCGTTTCCAGGCGCCGGACTTGTCCACCTTGGCCTTCATGCGCTCGGCGATCTGGCGCTGCTGGTCGTTGTGGACGAAGATCGCGGAGCGGTAGGAGGTGCCGATGTCGTTGCCCTGGCGGTTGAGGGTCGTCGGGTCGTGGATCTTGAAGAAGAACTCGAGGAGGTCTTCATACGAGATGCGCGACGGGTCGTACTTGATCTCGATCGCCTCGGCGTGCCCCTCGTGGTTCTGGTACGTGGCGTTGGCCACTTTGCCGCCGGTGTAGCCGACTTCCGTGTCGAGGACGCCGGGCAGCTTGCGGAGCAGCTCCTCCACGCCCCAGAAGCAGCCGCCGGCCAGCGTGGCCGTCTCGGCTTTCGCGGCGCTCTTGTCGAAGAGCTTCTTGTACTCGCCGTAACCCTCCGCTTCCAGGCGCTCGGCGGGGATGAAGCGCAGCGACGCGGAGTTCATGCAGTAGCGCAGGCCGGTCGGCTTCGGGCCGTCCTCGAACACGTGGCCGAGGTGCGAGTCGGCGTTCGCGGAGCGGACTTCCGTGCGGGACATGAAGAACTTGCGGTCCGTCTTCGTCTTGATGTTCTTCGGCTCGAGCGGGCGCGTGAACGACGGCCAGCCGGTCCCCGAGTCGAACTTGTCGAGCGACGAGAAGAGCGGCTCGCCGCTGACCACGTCGACGTAGATGCCGGGCTTGTGGTTATCCCAGTACTCGTTGCGGAAGGCCGGCTCGGTGCCGTCGTTCTGCGTGACTTCGTACTGGATGGGCGTGAGCTTCTTCTTCAACTCCGCCTCGGACGGTTTGGCGTACTGCGACATCGATCCTCCCTTGACCTTGGGCTTGTTCGCGGCAGCGGCGGCTACCGGCGTGGACTGCGATTGCATGCAGCCGAAGAGGAAAACGAGGATGAGTGGGAAAAGTCTATTGTTGGATTGAGCCACCGCGTGCCTCCTGGACGGCTGAAGCCCGCCCTACATCGGAAAACGGCCGGATGCCCGGCGAATATTCGATGCCGGCGGCACGCGGTGGTTTCGTGACGAAGCGGTTACCGCCGCCAGCGGTCGCGGTCGCGATCCCAGCGGTCGCGATCCCAGCGGTCGCGGTCCCACCCCTCGCGGTCGTCGCGCCAGCGGTCCCGGTCGTGCTCGCGTCCGTAGTCCCAGCCGCGGTCGGAGCCGTAGATGCGGTCGCGGTCGAAGTGCGGGCCGCGATCGAAGTTGCGGTCGTAGCCGCGGTCGTACCCACGGTCAAAGCCGCGATCGTACCCGCCACCGTAGCCGCCGCGGTCCCAGCCGCGGTCGGGTCCGAAGCCGTAGCCGCCTCCGCCGTAATAGCCACCTCCGCCGTAATTTCCTTCGCTCATCCCGCCGCGATAGCCGTCGCGGTCGAGGTCGCGCGCGTCGCGGCTCCAGCGATAGTCGTAGTCGCGCGGATCGCGCCCTTCGAAGCGATTCTCGAAGCGATCGGGATTCATGCGGTACGCGAAGCGCGAGTCGCGCGACGCGCGACGGTATGCATCGGACTGCCAGCGGTCACCAGCGCCACGGTCCGGATCGGGCATCTCGTGCTCCGGATCGTAGCCACCGATGAACCGCTCGCGATCTCGTGGTCTCCACATGTGCGTCTGCCTCCTTTCCGGGGGAAAGAGTGCAAGACGCGTACGGACTCGGAGGAGTTGCTGGTTGTTGGTTCGTTGCGATGCCTCGGTTTCAGGCCATGCAGCGCAATGAACCAGCAACACAGCAACCAGCAACAACCTCTACGGCCTGAACGACTGCCGATCCACCCCTCCCGCCAGGCTGAACGGCTTCACCGGATACTCCTTCCGCGTGCCGGTCTTCGTGTCCGTCACTTCCACCACGAACTCGACGTCGCTGAGGCCGCCGTGGAAGAAGTCGACGCGCTCGGCGAACGGGCGGACGTCGGAGAAGCGCACCATCCACTCCACCGACTCCGGGTTCTCGAAATAGAAGACGGCCGTGTCGGTCGTCTCGCCGACCGCGATCGAGCGGCCGAGGAGATAGCCCTCGCCGACCGGATTCGCGAACTGATTGCGGTAGCGGACGCGCACATCGTAGCGGCCGAGCATGCGCAGTGTGGAGGTGTCGGCGGCCGCGAGCATCCGCACGGCGCCGGAAGCGGGCGTGACCGCAGGCTCCGCGGGGAACGACTTGCGGTCGGTCTGCCCCACCAGCTCGTTCGCCTTCTTGTGGTACTCGACCGACTTGCCCGTCTGCTTGTCCGTGACAGTGATGAAGAACTCCACGTCGCTCAGGCCGCCGAAGTAGACGTGGAAGGCGTTGTCGAACGGACGCGCGTCGGAGACGCGCACCATCAGCTCGACGACCAGCGGGCTGTCGAACCAGAAGATGGCCGTGTCGCTGAGCGACGACGCCTGCAGCGAGCGTCCGGTGAGCAGCCCCTCGGACGGCGGATTCGCGAACTGGTTGCGATAGCGCACCTGCACGTTGAAGCGGCCGCCGAGCATGAAGAGGTTCGTCGTGGCCTGCTCCACCGTCACCGTGACCTGGCGCGACGCGATCGAGCCGCACGTGTTCGTGACCTCGGCCCAGAACTGCGTCGTCTCCGTCAGCGGACCGGCGCTCACCGCGGCGGTGTTGCCCACTTCCGCCGAGCGGTCGCCGACGAGGCCGCGATACCACTTCACGCTGATCCCGCTGCCGACGCCGATGCTCAGGCTGGCGCTGGTCCCCGAGGGGATCGTGACGTCGGACGGCTGCGTGTCGATCGTGGGAAGCGTGCAGGGAGCGACGGTGACGAGGGTCGAGAACGCGGTGCGTCCGCAGCCGTTCGTCACGCGCGCCCAGTAGCTCGTCACCGCGGTGACGGTGACGTTGATGGCCTGCGAGGAGCCGACCAGCGTGCCGCCGGCGCCGGGCGTACCGCCGCGGAACCACTGGAACTGCAGCGGCGCGGAGCTGCTGAAGGCGTTGACGTTCAGGCGGAAGTTGCCGATGCCGGGGTTCGGCGTCGCGGTGGGCGCCTGGATCTCGAGGTCCGCGCACGGCGTGACGTTGACCGTCACGGTGGGGCTGTCGACCGGCGTGCCGCACACACCGCTCACGCGCACCCAGTACTGCGTGGTGATCACCGGCGAGACGGAAAGGTTCGGCGAGCTCTGGCCGATCGGCTGACGCACGTCGCCGCTCGGCCCGAGGTACCACTGGTACGAGAGACCGCTGCCGGCCGCGACGACCTGCAGCGTGACCTGGTTCCCCTCGGTGATGTTGACGCTTCCCGGAGGGGTCGAGATCGACGGCGCGACGCAGGTCACGGTGATCGTGGCCGCGGAGCTGACCGCCTGCTGCGTGCTGCACGCGTTCGTGACGCGCACCCAGTAGGTCGTCGTCTCCGTCGGCGTGACGCTGATCGTGGCGGCATTGGTGCCGACCGGCTTCGACGTGTCCCCCACGGCGCCCTCGAACCAGGCGTACGTCAGCGGCGCGCTGCCGGCGGCGACGACGGAGAGCGTGGTGGAGGTGCCGAGGGCGATGGACTTGCTCTGCGGGCCGGTGGTGATGGCCGGCGGCACGCAGGCCGGACCGGCGCCGTAGACCGTAGCCGCGGCGTCGCCGTCCCACCCCAGCAGCGAGCCGTTGCGGGAGCAGAGCGCGGGATTCAGGACCGCGGTCATGATGGCCGAGCCGGTGCAGTCGGCGGTCGTGCCGCAGGCCTTGCCGCTCGGCGCCTCGTTGGAGTGACGGATGCCGAGGGTGTGCCCCATCTCGTGCGTCATCACCGAGGCCACACAGAAGTTCAGCCCCTTGGCGACGACGATGTCCGCCTCGATGATGCGGATGAACGTCTCCCCCTCCAGGTTGTACTGGATGTCGCCGAACGCGCCGCCGACCGCCAGCGCTCCCTGCGTCTCGTTGTTTGGATCGCCGAAGAGCACCGAGTGTTTGCCGTCGTCCTCGGTCAGGCCCTTGACCGCGGTGTTGTCGGCGCCGCCGACCTCGTACGAGATGTCGGAGGCGGTGGCGTTCCACTCCGCGACGCCGATGGCGACGGAATCCACGCCGCCGGCCGGCGCCGGGTTGAGCGGATCCGGCGCGCTGATGACGAAGTTCGCGCCCGGCGCGCCCTGCCACCGGAAGTTGCCGTCGAGGAGATACGACCCGCGCGAGAAACCGCCGGCATGCGTGGCGATCTTCGCGGCGTCGAGCTGCACCTCGGTGAAGTAATCGGCCTTCGCGGGACGCTGCGCGACGACGTCGCGGATGTAAGTTTCAAATTGCGGCGCGAGGCGCGGGCGCTCGTCGTGCGGCTCGAAGTTGCGGTCGAAGCCGGACACGTCGCCGCGGACGGCGATGGTCTGGCCGGCGACCTCGACGAGGGAAAACTGCCCGAGGGCCATGCCGAACGTGGAGGCCTCGAGCGTGGCGTTCGTCTCGGTGAAGACGAGGTACTGCTGCCCCGGCTGATACGCGGGCGCGCCGCCGACGAGCCGCGCCTTCCCCTCCAGCACGCCGCCCTGCTCGGTGACGGTGAGATGGTCGCCGCAGAGGCGCTCCCCCTTCAGCGTGCGCTCCACGCGGAGGACGGTGCGGGTGACGATGGCGCCGCGCTCGTCGAGCTCGACGCGGGAGCCGATGGCGGTGGCGACGACGATGTCGTCGGCGCGCTGGACCATCTCCGCGTCGGGCGGGACGAGATACGTGGCGGCGTGGAGGGGAACGGCGAGCGCAAGCGCGCAGACGAATAGACGAAGTACACGACGGATCATCGGATTTTCTCTCTGGGCAGGGGTGTGGACCGAACCTGCGGTCACCGAAGATACCCGGCGCCGCCACCGCTGTCACGAAATGTGCGCTGCATCACGGTGTGTTTCGAGCGGACACATGAAGAAACCGCGGATTCGCGCGCTCGCCCTTGCCTCTCAAACCCGAATGGTCCTTCTGGGTGGGATCTGGCTGTCGCTGTTCGCGTACGCCGGCCGCCCGCTGCTGGCGGGCGCCGCGGCGGCGGGAGTGGCCCCGGCCGTCGCCTGGACGCTGCTCCTGGCGCTCGCGGCCGTGCCCGCGCTGCCGCTGTTCTCGGGCCGCCGCTCCTCGGCGCACTGGAGCGGCTACGCCATCCTGGCGCTCTTCTCGACGCTGCTCGTGCTGGTGCTCCTCGGCGACCTGTTCCGCGGCGCGTACACGCTGGCCCGGCTGGCGATGCCGGCCTGGCCGCTGCTCGACCCGCGCACGCTCAGCCTGGCCATCCTCGGCGCCGCGGGGGCGCTGACGCTGGTGGGGGTCTGGCAGGCGCGCTGTCCGCGCGTCCGTAACGTGACCGTCCCGGTCGAGCACCTCCCGGCGGAGCTGGATGGCTACCGCATCGTCCAGTGGAGCGACGTCCACGTCGGCCCGACCATCCGCCGCGCCTTCGTGGAGTCGCTCGTCGAGCGGACCAACGCCCTGCGGCCGGACGCAGTGGTGATCACCGGCGACCTGGTGGACGGCTACGCGGACGACCTGCGCGACGAGGTGCAGCCGATGCGCGGCCTCCGCCCGCGCGACGGCGTCTTCTACGTTACCGGCAACCACGAGTATTACTGGCGCGCCAGCGAGTGGATCCCCCTCCTGCAGTCCCTCGGGCTCGATTTCCTGAAGAACGAGCACCGGGTGCTGCGCGACGGGAAACTGGTGATCGCCGGCGTGACCGACCCGGTCGGCCGCGACACGCACCGGCAGGACCCCGACCGCGCCCTCGCCGGCGCCCCGGCCGAGGCGGTGAAAGTGCTGCTCTCCCACCGCCCGCAGACCGCCGAGGCCGCGAGCCGCCTCGGCGCCCATCTCCAGCTCTCCGGCCACACCCACGGCGGACAGTTCTTCCCCTTCAACCTGGTCATCCACAAGTTCCAGCCGATCGCCAAGGGCCTGCACCGCGTCGGCCGGACGTGGCTGTACGTGAACCGGGGGACGGGGTACTGGGGCCCGCCGTCGCGGCTGGCGGTGGGTGGGGAGATCACGGTGGTGGAGCTGCGCTGCGCGTAGTTGCTGGTTGCTGTGTTGCTGGTTCGTGGCGCTGCAGCGCCTGGAACCCAGGCAGCGCCACGAACCAGCAACCAGCAACCCAGCAACCGCTTTTCGTGACTCCCGTCACGTCCCGTACACAGTCCCCATAATCTCTCTCTCATCCCGCCACACTTTTGCCGCAGTGACTCTCCATCTTGAGAGTCATGAAACGGTCCACGGTCCTCCTGATTGCAGTTCTGACCTCGGTCAACCTCTTCGCGCAGACGGTCGACGTCGCGCCGGCCACGGCGGGCGCCCGCGCCCTGCAGACGCTCGTTGCCTCCGACACGAGCGTCGACGTCCGCAACTTCTACGGCCCGGCCGGCTACCGCCTGGCCTGGACGCGCAACGGCCGCCCGACGGCGCAGGCCGCCGCCCTGATCGCCCTCTTCGAGTCCGCTGAGACGAAGGGCCTCCGCTCCACCGATTATGGTGCCGGCCAGTGGCAGGCGCGCGTCAGCGACCTCACCACCGAGGCCGCCCAGGCGCGCTTCGACTACGCCATGACGGCCACGCTGGTGCGCTACGCCAAAGACCTCCGCTCGGGCCGCATCAACCGCACCCGCGAGGACAACCTCTACTATCCCGAAGTCGTCCACCGCGCCGCCACCGGCGACGCCGTTGCCGTCGTCTCGTCCATCGAGCCGCAGACGGCCGACTACCGCCGCCTCGTGGCCGCGCTGGCCACCTACCGCCGCATCGCCGCGGCCGACACCGAGACCCTGCCGGCCGTGACCAGGCTCAAGGCGGGCGACGACTACGCCGCGCTGCCGCGGCTCGCGGCGAAGCTCCGCCTCTACGGCGACCTCGCCGCCGACGCGAAGGTCGAAGGGACGAAGTACGAGGGCGCCATCGTCGACGCCGTGAAGCACTTCCAGTCGCGCCACGGCCTCGAGCCCGACGGCATCATCGCCACCGGCACCTTCAAGCAGCTCAACACCCCGGCCTCGCAGCGCGTGACGCAGATCGAGATCGCCCTGGAGCGCCTGCGCTGGACGCCGGCCGTGAACGGCCCGGCCATCATCGTGAACATCCCGGAGTTCAAGCTGCGTGCGGTCGGTGAGACCGAGCTGGAGATGCGCGTCGTCGTCGGCAAGGCCGCCGGCCACAAGACCCCGGTCTTCGACGGCGACCTCAAACACGTCGTGTTCCGCCCCTACTGGAGCGTGCCGCCGAGCATCCAGCGCCACGAGATCGCGCCGAAGCTCTCGGCCTCGTACGCGGCGAAGCACAACTACCAGATCGTCGACAGCGCGGGGCGCGTGCAGAGCATCACGGACGAGAACGTGCGCCGCGTGCGCAACGGCTCGCTGCACGTCCGCCAGAAGCCCGGCACCTCGAACGCCCTCGGCCTGGTGAAGTTCCTCTTCCCGAACGAAAACAACGTCTACCTGCACTCGACCCCGCAGCAGGCGCTCTTCGCCCGCACCCGCCGCGACTTCAGCCACGGCTGCGTGCGCGTCGAAGACCCGGTGGCGCTGGCCGAGTGGGTGCTGCGCGAGAAGCCGGAGTGGAACGAGGAGAAGATCCGCGCCACGATGACCGGCAAGCGCGACGACGTCTACGTCAAGCTCAATGAGCCGATCACCGTCACGATCCAGTACCACACCGTGGTGGCGCAGCCGAACGGCGCCGTCCACTTCTACGACGACATCTACGGTCACGACGCGAAGCTGATCGCGTCCCTCGCCCCGGCCGCGCCGAAAGGCGGCGTGCTGGTGGCCGCAAAACGCTAACGGGCTCGCAGGCCCCCCCATGCAGCACCGGCCCCTTTCCCGTGTGGGCGGGAAAGGGGCCATTTTTCGTTTCAGCCCCTGGCCGTGGCGCGGATCTTCTCCATCTGGATCCCCTCGTTGGCCTCGTACGTCCCCGAGCCGTCCAGCCTCCGCGTCTGTTGATGCCCGGCGTGGTGCAGCGCGACCAGCTCCCAGTCGTTGTTGAACACGGGACTGCCCGAGCTGCCCGGCAGCGTCGGCGAGCGGTAGTGGACGAAGGTGTCGTTGCAGTCGAGCAGGATGTTGTCGTAGAGCGAGATCGAGAGCGCGCCGCCCTGGGGGTGGCCGATGACGAAGATCTTCTGCTCGGTGGAGCGGTCGAGGGGCCCCTTGGCGAACCCGAAGGTCTTCACGTCGGGCAACTGGTCGTCGACGACGCTGAGCAGGGCGGCGTCGAGCTCCGAGCGCCCGCTCCGCCACAGCACTTCGTCGATGGTCACGCGCGGCGTCCCGTCGAGCGCGTGGAAGCGCGCGTACGCCTTCTCCGGCGGGATGGCCTTCGGGTCGAATTCGCTGACCACGTGGTCGTTGGTGAGGATGCAGCGGCGGTCGCCGAGGTCGGGGCGGAAGTCGCCGCCGCGCACGACGAAGCCCGTGCCGGCGGGGCGGTCGTAGTCGTCCTCGATGCGGCAGACGGAGAAGCAGCACTCCAGTCCCCGGCGATACCAGCCGAAGGGGACGGCGCGCTCGTCGCCGAAGGTGGCCTGCAGGTGGTCGTCCTGCACGCGGACCAGCTCCTTCTTGACGTTGCCGGGTTTCAGCTCGACTTCGCCGCCGCTGCGGTCCAGCGTGGCCACGCGCAGCAGCGGCAGCAGCGAGGCGCCCGGCTCTTCGTCGTCGGTGAGGCCCCACACTTCCTGCAACTGGCGCAGCGCACTGCCGAGGGCGAAGGCGGAGATGTCGGGCCGCGCGGCGAAGGCGGAGTAGAGAGCCTTGGCCTGCGCGTAGTCGCCGGTGGCCACGGCGGCCTCGCCGGCGGTGGCCAGGTCCCAGGTGTCGGCGGAGCCGCGCAGCCGCTCGAGGAGCGTCCGCGCCAGGAGCGGGATGTCGGGGCAGTCGAGGTCGCGCCGGCGCGCGAGCTGGACCAGGGCCACGGTGTTGATGCCGTGCCACGCGCTGCCGGTGGCCTCGTAGTGCTCGTAGTAGGCGTTGAAGGCCTGGTCGAAGTAATGCTGGCGCAGCTTCGGATCGCCGCCGCCGTTGACGTAGAGCTGCTTGTAGACGCGGCCCAGGGAGCCGCGGGCCTCGGGGTAGGCGGGGTCGCCGGGAGCGATCGTCTCCAGGAGCGGCTTCGCCGCGGCGAGGTAGCCGGAGTCGATGAGCGACTGGGCGTAGAGCACGCGCAGGCGCGAGTCGTCGACCCCGCTCTCGAAGACGGCGTCGGCGACGAGCAGCGCCGCGTCGTGATAGCGGGCGTCACGAAGGCGCTTGACGGCGGAGCGCGACGTCTCCGGCGCGCAGGCGGCCCCCACGGCCCGGATGGCGCTTGCCAGGTCGCGCGCCGCCGCCATGGCCCCCGCCCGGTCGAACTTCTTCGCCGCGTCGATGATCCTGTCGAGTGGAGTCATGGGATCAATATACGGCTTGGGACCGCCGGCGTCCCGCCGGCTGTCCGTGGCGGCGTCCCGCCGCCACGGTGCGGGCGAGACGCCCGCACAGACAGCCGGCGAGGACGCCGGCGGTCCACTCACTACACCATCGCGGCGGAGCCGATCTCGGGGTGGGCGCGGGCGAACTCTACGAGCTTCGGCGCGTAGTCGCGCAGGCGCGGGGCGACGATGCCGGCAGCGGCGAGGTCGGTCGTGGCGTTGGTGGTGTCGTACGTGGCCGGGTGCACGAAGTAGTCGACGGCGGCGGGCGGGATGCGCATCAGGCGGTAGACGCCGGGCACGTATTGCAGCGCCCCTTTGGCCAGCCCCTTCGTCATCGGGACGCGCAGCACGGTGCGGTTCGTGGCGGCGGCGATGGTGTCGATGGTCTCGTCGACGGTGAGCGGGTGCGGGTCGGCCAGCGCGTAGGTCCGCCCCGCGTTCGTGGTCAGGCCGCTGAGGTACGTCATGGCCTGGATGACGAAGTCGCGCGGCACGACGTTGAACGTGTACTGCGACGGCCTCCCGACCACCGGCAGCACGGCCAGGCGCGGCTGGCGCAGCAGCCACTGCATCACAAAGTACGGGCCGTCGAACTTCTGCGTGGCGCCGGTGACGCTGTCGCCGACGGTGACCGAGGGGCGGTAGACGGTGATCGGGAGGTGGGGCATGCGCTTGCGCACGTCCACTTCCGCGAGCTGCTTCGTCTCCTCGTAGTAGTTGTTGAAGCTCTGCCCCTTTTCGAGATCCTCCTCGGTGAAGACGCCGGGATAGCGTCCGCTGACATAGCACGTGCTGACGTAGTGCAGCCGCTCCAGCCGCGGGGCGCGCTCGGCGAGGTCGAGCACGCGCCGCGTGCCGGTGACGTTGACGCGCATTGCCACGTCGCGCGCCACGGCCAGGTCGTAGATGGCGGCGAGGTGGTAGATCTCGCGCACGTCCTCCGCGGCCACATGGTCGAGTGGCTCCGTGAGGTCCCCCTCCACGAGGTGAATGCGGTTCGCCAGCGCGGGATGCGTCTTCACCAGTTGCGCTGCCCGCTCCTCGGCCAGGGCGCGGAACTTCGGCTGCACGAGGCAGAGCGCGTCGTGATCGGTGCGCAGCACCACGCGCGGCAGCAGTTCCGACCCCAGGAATCCGGGGAAGCCGGTGAAGAAGATGACGGACACGGGGCGATTGTAGCCTCAGCCTCCGACGGCGATCTGCGACCACGCGTCGCCGGACTGGTTGTCCACCGACGAGGCCCACCCCTGCCATTCGCCCGCGCCGCCGCCGATGTCCTCGATCAGCACCTGCACGTAGCCGGCGGACGTGCCGGGGGCGAGCTCCTGCCGGATCGAGCGCGGCGGGACGTCGATCTCGAACGTGTCGGTCACGAGGCCGGCGGCGGCGATGGTGAAGCGGAAGCGCTGCGTGGTGTTGGAGGGATTCATCACGCCGACGTTCAGGCGGTACTGCGAGCCGCGGCGGAGGCCGAACACGGCTTTGACGTCCGCGGTGTCGGTCTGGCCGGCGACGATGACGGGCAGCGTCTGCGACATCGTGCCGGGCGCGCCGTCGGGACGTGGCGTCCAGATGCGCGAGGTCACGTGCAGCTGCGCCGCGGGGTCGAAGACGCCCTGCTCGGTCACGCCGACGAACTCGATGCCGCCGAGTCCCGTGGTCTGGAGGAATTCGCCGACGAAGTCCCCCGAGTCGGACAACGTTCCCTGCTGCGGCGGGAGGGTGAGCGTGGTGATCGGCGTCGCGCTGCCCTGTGCGCCGAGGGGGAACCAGAAGATCTGAATGCGCTGCGTGGCGTTGCGCAGGTTGATGATGCTGATGTCGCTGCGGAAGAACGTGCCGTTCCCGCCGGCGGTATTGCCGGCCACGGGCAGGATCAGGCGCGGCGCGGCCGCGCGGGGGATCACGACTTCGTTGGTGGTCTGGGCGAACAGCGAGGCGGACAGGAGCAGTACGGCGAGGGGGAGGTATCTCATAGCAAGAGGAAGACCCGCAACGCAAACGTAGGGCGGGCTTCAGCCCGCCTCCCCGGCGGGGGAGGGGGTGTTTCCCGGGCGTTTCCCCCACCCACGGGGGAGGCGGGCTGAAGCCCGCCCTACGTTTGATTACGGCCTGGCGAAGCCCATTTGCGACCACGCGTCGCCCGACAGGTTGTCGACCGAGGACGCCCAGGTCTGCCAGTCGCCCGCACCGCCACCGAGGTCTTCCACGCGGACGAACGCCACGCCGGTGGAGACGCCGGGGATGAGGATCTGCTGGATGGCGCGCGACGGCACGTCGAGCTCCACCGTTTCCGTGTTCACGCCGCCGGGACCTTCGATGGTGACGACGATGCGGAAGCGCTGCGCCGTGGCCGCGGGGTTCAGCACGCCGACGTTGAGGCGGTACTGCGTCCCGCGGCGCATGCCGTAAATCTCCTTCACGTCGGCCGCCTGCGACGCGCCGACCACCACGGCCGGGAACGTCTGCGACATCGTCCCTTCGCTGGGGGTGTCGCCGACGTTGGGTTGCGGCGTCCAGATGCGCGAGGTCACGTGCAGCACGGCCTGCGGATCGACCGCGCCCGTATTCGTCACGCCGACGATCTCGATGCCGCCGAGGCCGGTCTGCTGCAGGAGGCGATCGACGAAATCGTCCGAGGAGAAGCCGCGGCCGGCCGGGACGTCGTAGGTCTGCAGCGGCGTTGTCGCGCCGCTCGCGCCCTGCGGCAGCCAGTAGACCCGCACGCGCTGCGTGACGCTGCGCAGGTTGGTCACGCTGATCTCGCTGCGGAAGAAGGTGCCGTTGGCGCCCTGCGCGTGGCCGGCGACGGGAATCCAGATTCGCGGGGCCCCGGTCTGCGGGACGATGACCTCGGCGAGGGCGGGAAGGGCGGCGAGGAGAAGGAGCAGGACGGCTTTGCGCATGAGGAGAAGTGTAAGGTCTGGACTGCGGGGTACACTCCCCCCATGCAACCTGTTCGCATCGGCATCCTCGGTTCCGGCGACGTCGGCCGCGCGCTCGCCATTGGCTTCGCCGGCCTCGGCCACGACGTGAAGATCGGCTCGCGCGATCCGGGGAAGCTGAGCGAGTGGGCCGAGGGGCGGGCGCATGTCTCCACCGGCACCTTCGCCGAGGTGGCGCGCTTCGGCGACGTGCTCGTCCTGGCCACCCTCGGCGTCGCCACCGAGGACGCCATCCGCCTGGCCGGCCTCGATGCTTTCGACGGCAAGGTGGTCATCGACACCACCAACCCCCTCGACTTCAGCACGGGAAAGCCGGTGCTCTCTTTAGGACACACAGATTCCCTTGGCGAGGTCATCCAGCGTCTCCTGCCGAAGGCGCGCGTGGTCAAGGCATTCAACACGGTCGGCAACGCCCTCATGGTCAACCCGCAGTTGCCGGGCGGCCCGCCGGACATGTTCCTCTGCGGCAACGACGAGGACGCGAAGAAGATCGTCGGCCAGATCTGCGCGCATTTCGGCTGGGGAGTGATCGACATCGGCGGAATCGAGGGAGCGCGCTACCTCGAGCCGATGTGTCTCATCTGGGTCCTGCACGGAATGCGGACAGGGTCCTGGGGACACGCCTACAAGATGTTGCATAGCTGACAACACCCCGTCCGAGGGACGGCGCGCCGCTTGCAGCCGAGCCGCGTTCGTGTTCATCTAAAGCCGAGGTGTCTATGCGAGTCGCTGTACGCTGGCTGTTGGTCTCGTTCGTCCTCACTCTCCTCTCCCCCATCGCCCAGGCTCAGTATTTCGGCCGGAACAAGGTCCAGTGGGAGGCCTTCGACTTCAAGGTCCTCCAGACCGAACACTTCGACATCTATTACTACGATGAGGAAGCAGACGTCGTTCACGACGTGGCGCGCATGTCGGAACGGTGGTACGCGCGCCTCTCGCGCGTGTTCAATCACTCGTTCAAGAAGAAGCCGATCGTCCTCTACGCGAACCCGGCGGACTTCCATCAGACGACCACCACGGGCGGGATCCTCGGCGAGGGCACGGGCGGCTTCACCGACGCCTTCATGAACCGCGTGGTCCTGCCGCTGACCGGCGATTACCAGCAGAACGACCACGTTCTCGGCCACGAGATGGTGCACGTGTTCCAGTACGACATCGCCGCGAACTCGAACCAGCAGCGGCGCCGCTTCGCGCTGGAAGCGCTGCCGCTGTGGATCATCGAAGGGATGGCGGAGTACTTCTCGAAAGGGCGCGTCGATCCGCTCACCGCGATGTGGATCCGCGACGCCACGCTCCACGACCGCATGCCCAACCTGCGCGAGCTCACCCGCGACTCGCGCTACTTCCCCTACCGCTACGGCCAGGCGCTGATGGCCTACATCGGCGCGCGCTTCGGCGACGAGGCGGTGGTGCGCTACTTCATGGCCGCGGGCGTCGTCGGTCCCGAGGATGCGGTCGAGCGCGCGCTGGGCATCTCGCACCGGCAGCTCTTCGCCGACTGGGCCGAGGCATCGCGCGAGCTCTACTCGCCGATCACCACGGCGCGCACGATGGAGCTCGGCACGCCGCTCATCGGCAAGAAGCCCGATCCGCCGCCCACCACCCCCGCGGCCAATGACGCCGAGCGCCGTCGCCGCCGCCGTCGCCGCGGCATGACCGAGCTGAACGTCGGCCCGGCCCTCAGCCCCGACGGCCGCTTCATCGCCTTCCTCTCCGCGCGCGAGCTCTTCTCCATCGACCTCTTCCTGGCCGATGCGAAGACGGGCAAAGTGATCCGCAAGCTCGTGTCGTCCGACCGCGACTCCCACTTCGAGTCGCTGCGCTTCATCGAGTCGGCCGGCGCGTGGTCGCCCGACAGCCGCCGCATCGCCTTCATCACCTTCTCGCGCGGCGACAACTACCTCTCCTTCGTCGACGTCGAGTCGCGCGCCACGGAGCACGTCAAGGTGGCGGGCCTCGAGTCGATCGGGAACGTGGCCTGGTCGCCGGACGGCCGCAGCATCGCCCTGTCGGGACAGACCACCGGGGTGAGCGACTTGTTCGTGTACGACGTGGAGTCGAAGGATGTCCGCCGCCTGACCGGCGACAAGTACGCCGACCTGCAGCCGCAGTGGTCGCCGGACGGCCGCACGATCGTCTTCGCCACGGACCGCGGCCGCAACACGGTGCTCGAGCAGTTGCAGATGATGAAGATGCGCCTGGCCACCATCGAGGTGAGCTCCGGCACGATCCGCGAGATCGAGGCCTTCCCCGGCGCGCTGCACATCAATCCGCACTTTGCACCCGACGGCCAGTCGATCTACTTCATCGCCAATCCGGAAGGGATCCCCGACGTCTACCGCATCACCGTGCCGGGCGGACAGCTCTCGCGCGTGACCGCGGTCGACAGCGGCGTGGCCGGCATCACCGACATGTCTCCCGCGCTCACGGTTGCCGCGCGCACCGGCGAGCTCGCGTTCTCGGTCTACGAGGACGACAACTACAACATCTACGCGCTCCCGGCCGGCACGACCGGCACGGCCATCACCGCCGGCCCCGCGCCGGCCGACAACGCCGCGCCGCGCGCCGCGCTGCTGCCGCCCCTCAGGGGCACCGGCTCGGAGATCACGGCGTACCTGATGCGCCCCGAGGAAGGACTGCCGGCGGCTTCGTCGCAGTTCACGGAGCGCGACTACAGCCCGAATCTGCGTCTGGCCTACCTCGGACCTCCCACGCTCGCCGTGG
>Ga0196976_1000234_pt1 | contig 37412 bp, 60 predicted proteins | sample S3v_513CmetaG_FD_148644 | JGI IMG/M metagenome (GOLD analysis project Ga0196976, IMG submission 148644) | Soil microbial communities from Anza Borrego desert, Southern California, United States - S3+v_5-13C | ecosystem: Environmental > Terrestrial > Soil > Desert | place: USA: California... | reverse complement strand
TGTTATCACTTTGCCTGAGTACAACGTCACGGACTGGTGGCCAGTTGGCAGTGTAATACGATTCCGTAAGAATAACCCACGTAACGACGGTATGGCATTTCTGGAAGTACCGGTTGACGGTATCTATGGCATTCTCCGCACCACCTTGCACCCAATTCTCAGTTGCGAGAACCCGAGCTAAGATACCTCGTGACCTACAGGGTGGTATGCAGACTGTTAGGGCATGTATGGAAATCATATGGCACGTCCAAACAATGAATGGTGGCACTCTCCACTTCTGGGCTCTTGAGAACCCAGTTGGTATGCTAAGGCGTTTTCTTGGCCGGCCAGAGTTTTCATTTAAGCAGTGGCAGTTTGGGGATGGCAGAAATAAGCCAACAGACGTATGGGGACGCTTCAAAAATCCAGTAGCAACTGTTGAATCGCCACCAAGTGATATTCCTGAATGGGGCAAAGAGCTTGTACAAGGTAAGTATGACCGTGCGGCAGTAAGGGCTATGACACCCCAAGGGTTCGCTCAAGCGTTTTATAAGGCAAACAAATAAGGAGGTATAGCCCTATGAATGATGAAGAAACAAGTGAACTAGTAGAAAGATTTAGAAAAGCTTTAATGACACAGCACGGTGACGACTGGACGATGGAGATTATCTCCGAGGCTGCCCATATATGCGCTAAGTCAGTTGCAACGTCAAATTACCCAAGTAAACCTCTTAGCGGCGACACGCCAGCTCTAGCCAAGAAACGCTATCGTTCAGGTGGCTTTGGTGCAGTAGGTAGCCCATCAGCGAAGGCAGCACTTGATAAGTACCTGAAACTCTTTGAGGAGGCCCTATGAATGATGAAGAGCTGCGGGAAGCACAGAGAATCGTTAAAGCGGTGTTCGATGATCCTGAGTTTGTTTGGGATAGCGTAGAGGTGATGACCGATGACAGCGGTTATCACGATATAAGCTACGAGGATTTCTGTAAAGTACTAGCAAAGCATGTCAAATCTCACACCCAACAAATAGCCTTGGCTGCACAGGAGACAGAATGGCAGAAGTTTGCCGACCTTATGAGTGGGCACATCGCCCAGGGCAACATCGACATGCGAAAAGTAAATCTTGAACAGCTGCTAGCCACCCTCAAATCACAGCAATCACAAGAGAAAGGACAATGATGGGTAATTTTGAGTTGTTCAAACCAGTCAACAAAACTAAAAACACTAAGAACACGTACTCTATACAGGCCGGGGTAAAAAACACAGGCTATTTCAGTGGCATGGTCTACTTCAATGGCGGGATGAGAGATGCACTTCAACTCGATAGATACAAGCATGTCGAGCTCTATACAGATAAAGACAGTAAGCTAATTGCTGTAAGATTTGTAGTTACACCAAGTGAAAACACCCGGGCACTAAGGAAGAACGGCAACCACTACTTTATAACTTGCTCATCGTGGTTGCATGTAGCAGTGAATGATCTTGGCTATCCAGAGAAAGGCAGTGGCAGTTATAGAGTTTTAGATGACGGGCTTGTTTTATTAGAGAAAGGACAGGAATAATGCAAGACAAAGAGCTTTTCGACCTCTGCAAGCGTGTGTATGGGCTTACTGGATGGGACGATACACCATTTACCTATAAACGTCTTATGACTTCACATACTCTTAAGTGGAAGGAATGGTTTATAGCTGATTACAATAACGGTAAGTGGAATGATGTTGGTGAGCAGAGCATTCCACTTTACAATTCTGATTATCTGCTAGAGCTCTTGCCAGATGCTCTTCATAGTCCCTCGCTTAACATAGCCTACCGACTCTGTATGAAAAAGATCGGTAAAGGTTATTTCTACGAATATTCTAACCATCCATGGTTTAGAGACATGAAGTCGGTTTTCTCACGCAAGGGTTACGATACGAACGATGATAGACTTGCCTACGCTATCAAGCCTGTGACTGCTGACACCCCCTTAAAAGCACTACTCAAGCTAACAATCGCTTTACACGAGGCAGGAGAACTAAAGTAATGCCCCACCCTACATTTGAAGAGAAGCTAGAAGAGATACTTGACGCCCATGCAATCCTATACTCCAGGACTACTAAACAGTACATCCTAGATGAAATAAGCATCGAGGAACGTGATAAGGAGTGGAATAAATCAGACCTGAAGGCAAAGGTTTCCATCCTCGCCGCTCATAAGGAGGAGGTAGAGAGGGTTATTGGTGAAGACGATTACCCTCAACCTGGCTATCGCATCCTTACACTGAGCAAAGGACATCGCAATGAACTACGCAAAGAACAACGCCAGCGTGCGGGATTGGGGAGTGATGAGCCCAAACGCTAAAGCCGCTATCATCACTATACTGATTGGAGGGGCGGTTTATGTAATTGCCATGGACGAAAGGCTGTTTCGGCTAGTGATAGTTTGGCTGCTGGGAATGATACTGTACGCGATTGTTATTAAGGGGGAGATGTGATAGAAGTTGGATTAATTGTTATGTCGGCTGCCTTAGCAGCTATATCCGCACTATTGCTGTGGCTTGAGCCCTAGTATAATAGGTCTATGGACAGTACATCTGATATACAAGCGGTCAGAGACGAAAATAGTAAGCTTAAGCAAGAGTTATTTGAGATAGAGACAAAGTACCGTGCGGAAAAGGCTGCGCGCGAAATGCTAGAACGTCAGTTAGAAGAAATCCGCGAGTCACTCAAGAAGCTCGCGGATTTTATAAAAAGTAACTAAACGTATGTACAAATAGCTTCTAGCGAGATATAATAGTAAGTGTAATATTAACATGTCCATTGAAGGAGACACTATGGCAAATAATCAGCTTCAACTATACATACGAAGCGGAAAGGTGCAGGATAGCATTGAGCAGACGCTCAAAGACCGTGCGGACGATTTTACCACATCGCTTATAACGGTCATCAACGGTAATCCTGTGCTTCAAGAGTGCGAACCTGGAGAGGTTATCAGAACCGCTCTAAAAGCAGCAAGTATGCACCTTCCTATTGACCCTAACTTAGGGCTAGCATACATCATACCTTATCTGAACAACAAAAAGACTAAGGACCCTGAGACTGGCAAAGAAACATGGGTTAAGAAGTATGAGCCTCAGCTACAAATCGGCTGGAAAGGCTTTATTCAGCTAGCTCTTCGTAGCCAGCAATATAAGACCATCAACGTTACGGACGTACGCGAAGGTGAATATAAAGGAGAAAACCGCCTAACGGGTGCTATCGACTTTGAATGGGTCAATGATAACAATGAGCGGTCTAAGTTAAAAGTAGTTGGCTATGTAGCTTACTTCAAGCTAATTAATGGTTTTGAAAAGTTGCTCTACATGTCATATGACGATTTGGAGAAGCACGCCAAGCAGTACAGTAAAACGTATAAGAACGGTAATGGTAAGTGGGCAGACGACAAACCTAATATGTCAAAGAAGACGGTCGTAAAGCTTCTAATAAGTAAATGGGGGCCACAATCTACTGAGATACAAAAAGCACTTCGTGCCGATCAGGCTGCTATGGGTGAGGATGACGCTTACAATTACGTCGATAATGACAAGCATCAGAATATCATCGAAGGAGAGGAGGCAGATGGCTAAGACAGCCAACCAGCAACGCGCGATCAAGTACTTTATGGAAAATAACCCGAACCTTGTGCCCCGTATTGCCCCGCCTCACCTGGTTGAATTTAGAGATAAGCTAACTAAAGATATCGTTACCCGGACCGTAATATCGCTTGAAAATGAGTACAACCAGTCTAAGAAAAGCATTAAGAAAAAATCATCATAGACAAATAGCTTCTAGCGATATAAAATAAATATGTGTTAAAAGGAGACAAACACATGCACGAACCATTAATAGATCACTGGAGCTATTCCAGCATGACAAAGCTGATGAGAAACCCATTAGCTTTTAAGAAAAACTACGTTATTGGAGTGTGGGATGATCTATCTTCACCGTCATCAGTAGTCGGCACGGCGGCTCACAAAGCCATCCAAAGCTACTACGAGGGAGTGAGTATTGACGCTGCTATCCAGGCCGGTCAGAAGTATATCGACGAGATGAGCGATACTGGCATCAATTACGGTAAAACTGGTAGCCGCGAGAATATTATTGTTAGCTACAACCAGGCAATAAGATTCTTCTTTGAAGAGCAACCAAAGTTCTATGAGATACTTGGTGTCGAGCAAACGATAAAAGAACACATTACTGATGTGAACAATGGCGAACGGCTGTCACTCCCCGCGAAGGCTAAGATCGATATGATAACTCGCAATGACTTAGGCGAGATTGAAGTCATCGACTGGAAGTTCACTAGCTACCAGCTTGATACCGACAAGGACGACTTCAACAAGATAATTCAAGCAATGTTTGATTATCACGTAATTAAAGCTAAGTACGGTGAAGCGCCAGCACGAGTTAGGTACATCATCTGTAAGACAAGCAAGAACCGCGATGGCTCTAGCCAGCTTAGCGAGTATAGTTATGAGTTTGACAGCCCAGGCGACTTTGCCATGTTCTATCGGTTATACAACGACTGCACAAAGCTAGTTAGCATCCCTGATATGGTATTTCTTCCCAACCCCGATGATATATTCGACGGCGGTAACACGTTTGAGATTTATCGCTCTGGTATCATGGAAGCCGACCGGCCTATGAGCGTTAAGAAGAAAACCGAGCAACGCGTATTTGTTGAGAAGAACTTTGTTGCTAGCGTACATGATGATGTAGACAACGACAACCTAAGCCCCGAGGAGAAGATCAGGGCTAAGCTTGGGGAGTTTGGCGCACCCGTATCAGTACAGGATACAGTCGTTGGCCCAAGTGTCACACGCTATACATTCAAGCCATCTCGTGGTGTTAGTATGGCTAGAATAGCTAAGCTAGAAAAAGACCTTGCCTTAGCTCTTGAGGCAAAATCATTGCGTATTCAAGCGCCAATCCCAGGCACTAGCCTGGTTGGCATTGAGGTGCCTAGCCAGGTACGAAAGACGATTGATCTTGGTGAGCAACACTTTATAAAGAATACACTTAATATTCCAGTCGGAGTTGATATTAGCGGTAAAGTAGTGCATCGCGACTTGTCTGACATGCCGCACCTTCTGATAGCCGGCACAACGGGCTCTGGTAAGTCAGTAATGATAAATACCATCCTAACCGCCCTAACATCTCAGATGAGCTCTCGTAAGCTTGAGCTGGTGCTTATTGACCCAAAACAAGTTGAGTTAGCCAAGTTTGCTGCTATGGAACATACAAGACTTGATATGGCCACTGAAGCGGATGAGGCAGTGGCGCTAGTAGAAAAGGTAGTTCATACAATGGAAGATCGCTACTCTCTTCTAGTCGGCAGTGGTGCACGCAACCTAGCCGAGTACAATAAACTAACTGGTAAGCGCCTTCGCAATATCGTATTTGTCATTGATGAGTTTGCCGACCTAATGCTTAACGGTGGTAATAAGCCAAGAAAAGTACGGGTAATTGATGGATACAAAGCGAACGGAACGCCGATTACTCACATGGAAACCTTGCCAAGCGTTGAGTCTATGATCGTGCGCATCGCGCAGAAGGCACGAGCAGTCGGTATTCACCTTGTGCTAGCTACTCAGCGGCCGTCTGCGGACGTTGTAACGGGGCTTATAAAGGCAAATATACCAACTAAAATCGCTTTTGCAGTGACTAATGAAATAAACAGTAAAATCATCCTGGACCAGAAGGGCGCAGAAGAATTGACCGGAAAGGGAGATATGCTCTTCTCGGAACCAGGAAGCAAAGAATTATTAAGACTACAAGGGCTATACGCCTAGGAGAAGTTATGGCAGGAACATCAGAGGGCGGTAAGCGCATCGCCCAAAAGCTAACTAAAGACAACCCAAACTATTATAGTGAACTTAGCAAGAAACGAAAAAACCCATTCGGCGGCAAACGCTATAGCTATGAAAAAGGCCACCCACACGCCGCCAAAGGCGGAAGAGTGCAAAAACGGACCTCCGGTAAGATAATCAGGGAAAAAGACTTAGTAGACCCTAATACTCTTGAGGGATATGAATTAAAATTAGAAGAACTATAAAACATAAACAAAGGGTGGAGAATGCTATTAAAAATAGTGGCAGCTTTACTATCAATAATCGTGCTTGGACTGCTGTGCTTTCTGGCGGTCATGGTAACACTACTACTAGCAGCTGATATCTGGCATCAATTCGGATTCTACGGCAGCGCAATATTTACGATAATAATATCTCTGATTCTATTGGTGGTACTAACAAGATGAACTGTGCAAACTGTTACCAGGCTGAGCGTTGGGTGAACTCACTCCCAACGCTCATGTGGGAAGACGTCTGCTACATATATCTTCTGGTATACAATGATAGTCACCCCTGTAAATCATATATTATAAAAGATAGTATTGACAATTAGCTTCTAGCGAGATACACTGATAATACAAATAAACAAAGGAAAGAGTTATGAGCAGCGGCGAAACAAAAAAGAATAACGAAAACAAAAAGCAATCTAACAAGCAATCATGGCTATGGCTTGGAATGCTCGTAGTAGTTGCAAGCATCGCATTCTCAAGTTGTATGATATTCTTTGGAACAGAAGATGTACTGCCAAAGTTATTTATCATCCCACAAGCGGTGTTTGCGGTTAGTATTGCTGTCTATAAATTCGTTAAGTAAAAGGAGAATTAACCCACCGACCGCACTTTCTGACGGGTGAGTTATGAAACGACTAATTATAGTTGCTGTAGGCATTATCATGGTGGGATACGCTGCCTATGGCACCAACTACATAGTATCTACGAACAATAAGTTGCAGCTTCAGGAGATTAAACTAAGATCGTACAGCTCGGAGCTAAAAGAACTCGAACTGAAATACGACAAAGTTAATACTAGCCTTGATGCTGAGCTTCACAAAAACAAGCAAAATGATAATAAGCTGAAAAAAATTCAAGCTGAAAAGCAGCACCTCGAAAAGCAGAAGAAAGAATTAGAGAAAAAACTTCAAGCTAAGATCAAATCAAGAGCTCTAGCCAAAGCCGAGGCAGAGAGAGCGGCGAGTGTCGCTATTAGCGCCATGACGGCTAGCGCGACCGCTTCTGCATCTTCTGGAGCTAGCCCTGAAGCCTGGATGGAGGCAGCGGGTATACCAAAAAGCGATTGGGTATATGTTGACTGCGTTATAGCCGGGTGCCAGGGAGTTAGTGCCGAAGGCGGATGGGACGGCGCCACTCGATGGAATACTGCCGGCTCTGGAGCATACGGGCTGTGCCAAGCGCTACCAGGAAACAAGATGTCATCAGCAGGAGGTGACTGGGAAACTAACCCTGTCACTCAGCTAAGGTGGTGTCACGAGTATGCTCAGGCATATGGTGGATGGGCCGCGGCATGGAACTTCAGAAAGTGCACTGGCAATTGTTACAGCGCACGAACCGGTACTACCGTGTACAAAGATCATACTTGGTGGTAAATAGAAAAAGCACCCTTATCGGCAACTGATACCAGGGTGCTTTTTCATTGGCGCACACATCACTTCTTGGGTGGGCGATGTGCTAGATTCTATGAGTTACCTCCAGGTGCATAGCCACGTGAGCAGCTAATACTCTTATGCTATCAAAGTGGCTTGGTTTCTTCAACTACCTTCTTACCGAGCTGGTTATAAGTAATTGATGCTACTACCGGGATAGACACAGCTAAGAACAGGTAGTCCATAAGCGTTAGCTCTCTGCCTGAAGCTACGGAACCAAGCGTAGCAATCGTAGCAGCCACAAAACTAATAATAATATTCGTCAATGCAGGGTACTTGTTAACGAATTTTACTGGTATAGCTTCCATCTTTAATACCTGCACGGCAACTACGACACTCGCGGCCGATATAGCGGTGACTGATGCTAGAAATTCCATTTATGTGTCTCCTTATCTTACTCTAATAACCCAACCTGGATGGATAAGGTTTGGGTTGGGGATGCGGTTAAGCTTTAATATCTTATCTACTGTGGTGTTGTATTTCCTTGCAATGACCGTTAAATTCTCTCCAGAAGCAACCCTGTGGTAAATCACTTTGGGTTGAATGATTTTAGGCAACGGGAACCGAATTGGTATTAATATTACTCTTGACATTTATTTCTTTCCTGTTATTAGTTTGCTTACATCAGCCGATACTCTTTCAACAATCCGCTCTGCAATTGCTTCTGGCACTACTGACTCTTTCAGCTTTGCCTCAGCCTCGTCGGCCCGCTTCTTGTTACTAAGTATTTGGTCGCGCCAGTTATCTCGTTCCGCCTTCCAACCGAGTGCAGCTCGTTGTTCGTTTAAGTCCGCCTCCTCGCTATCAGACAGTATCTCCATAGCTCTAAGCCATGTTTGCCCAACGGCCGAGCGCTTGAACTCATCACGTGAGAACGGTCGCGGGCTGCCCTTCTCATCGAAGCGCTGGCCACGTATCTGGCGTGCTAACTTCTGCCAGCGCCGGAATTGATTGTCCTTATCCTCAATCATATCTTCGTCTCCCTTAAGATTGCTTTGGATGACCTTGAAAGGGTCTACATAATATTGTATCAGAGGACTATTGCTATGATAAATTAGGTGCCACCCCATCTTACTAGCATCCCACATGTCTAAATGGATATGCACATACTGTGTACCGGTGTTTCCGACAGTTGCTATCCTCTCTCCAGCTTTTACGACATTGCCCGCTTTTACAAAAGTAGTATCAAAGTGCATCATTCGAGTGTAAAAAGAGGCCATACCAATACGCCTTCGCAGCCTTTCGGTTGCTTCGTGGCGCATAATAATAGTTTTACCAAACCCAATATCAGTTTTGTCAATAACTAATATGACTTCACCGTCGGCAACCGCAAAAGCAGCGTCGCCTTTATCAACGTTACCGTCCTGCCCGCCAGCATCACGGTTATAGTCAACGCCAGTATGCACGCCTGGCGCGTACCCGAGTGGCTCTTTGAACCTGTATCCAGACCAGGGGCCTTTAAAGTAGTCCCCCGTGAATCTCATAGGGTGTACGAAATAATCTGCCTTTATCATTGCTGTAGCCTAAGTTTGTGAAAAACATATTGCAGTAGTGGTGCGAGGTGTGAGCGATCTTCTTCGTTAATATCATCATCTGCCTCGGGCTTACGGCTATTAACTTGCGGCTGTGAGGTTGTGGCCGATGGGGCCGGGAAAGTCTGCTGAGGCTGTGAATTAGAAGGGGCATTGACCTGTCCGCCACTGTCGACTGTAGGGTCGTATGTTTTAGAAGGTTCTTCTGTAGTAGCGGCAGATACTTGGGGTGGTGTTGTTAGCTCTTTTTCTATTTCAGCAAGTTGCTTAGTTATCTTTTGCAAAGACCCGCGAATATCCGCCTTCTTTACTACTAGAAAGTCCTTCGGCTCTACGGTTACTACGATTGGTGGTCGAAAGAGAGATGGATAATACTTGTATACAAATCGCAACCGGTAAGTTGACTCAGGAACGTTAAGTGGCAATAACACTCCAATCTCCAATTTGCGGCACCCTTTAGGCCCATTTGCTTGACTGCCAGATAACTCGATGGGCCTCGTCTTGTCGTTCTTGGTATCTACTAAGAAACGGTCGACCTCTCCAAGTATGTCAGAGTCGACGTTTTTGCAGAATTCAATTACGTAAGTTATCTCTTCGCCCGCCCTTACTTGTTTGGTCAAGAGGTCTACTTTCGATACCTTTATGGGCTCAATTGGGACAAGGAGAAGTACAAGGAAGCCGATCAGTATTACTAGAAACAAGAAGAAGTTTAATCTTCCAAACGTGATAAATTTTGGTAATCTCATTACACAACCTTTATTAAGTTATTTGCTATTGCGTATCCTGCAGCTGCAAGTAAGGCCCCTATTAATACCTGCGTCCATCTGCTGTTTAGTGCATTAAAAAACTTAACTGCTGGCTGTGCTTCCTGTTGAAACTTGCGTAACTCGTTCAGCTCGGCCTCTATCTTTATACGATCGTCGGCATATTCGCTTTTAGACACAAAAGACATTTTCTCGATAGTAGACTCGATACGCTGAAGCGATGGCTGAACCACCTGTTTCATCGTGACCTTTAGCTCAGTGACATCATCCTTGAGCTGCTGCTGTGAGTCATTCTCGGTTTTCATAACTGTTACTATAACTATATCATGTTATTCTACTTCTGGCCTCAATGTGGTAATGCTAGACAGTTCTTCGGGCAAGTGGTTGCCGCAGTGAAGGCACTTACCGAATGCGTCTGGCGCGTATAGACCGCAGTACTGGCAGTTGCCGCACGCCATACAAATAACCATATATTGGGAAAAACTAGTATCACACCATAAACAACGACTTGTTGCACATACTTTTGGCTCGTAATTCATAACTTTGCGGGTAAAAAGGTACCCGTCAATATTCATTGTTTTTTGTTTTCTTTTTCTACCCGGTGAAGGAGGATAGTTTACTGTATTCCCCGGGTAGTATAGATCATGTCCGTCTTCCATAAGACCATAGTACCATTGTGGCGGCCAGTCATACCAACGTAATTCTCCGTATCCACTATTAGATTAAGCTCAAAGTTTGGCTGGCTAGCAGAACCTGCGACCATCGTATTGCCAGTGCTGAACGTAAGCTTATCGATAATATGCGTTAGATCAACTGACACATCAATGTAGCCAGAACCGTTAGCTAAAGCATTGAGGTACATCATGTTTGGCTGAACAGCATCAACTAGAAGGCCATCAGTAATTGGGTTATATGACACCTTGGGGTCGCCTCCTATCCAGTATAGCTTGCGCTTATTGGTGGGAACATCGTCATCTGACAGCATAACGATACGACAATACAAGTTCTTTAGTTCAATAAGGTCCGAGGGGACGTTTACTGTTAGTACTGGATTGTAACCGCAGTAAATACCATTCGCGACTGATATGGACTTATATTGGTGGGTGTAATCTTCATTTCTGTTTCTAATGCTCATGGCTGCCCCTCCCAGTCTAAGTGAATCGTTTTCATTGCCTCCCCGACCTGTGGTAACCCACCGGTCATTAATCCTGTTTGCTTAAGATCAAGCACAACCCAAATTATCCGCTCGTACTGTGGACTGGTAGGCTGAGGAAGCTGGTTTTTACTTATATCCGCCATATTTCCTTCAAAGGTAACGTCGAACGGCAGGGTAACATTGTTTGGCACAACTACCCTAGACACAGCCAGTGAAGTATTGAGGCTCGCCACTGGCGCCTTATACATCAAGTAAATATCGAAGCTTTGTTGTGCACCATTCGAGTTAGCACAAGTCCCATTCGAGCCCGCGTTGAGGTAAGGCAAGAAAGACGTATTGCGAAGAGTCAGTTGCTTGTTAAACACTGAAAACGGATTAACCTTAATTGGCCAGTAGATATAAGAGAAGTTGGCTGGTAAAACACACGAGCCCGCGCCTAGCCCTCCGCAACCCGGGTTGTATGAGTAATCTGAGCCACGTATCTGGCCGACCGGAAAGGTGGATACAAACCTTGATTGTGCCATTTATTTTATTCCTGTTACGCTTTGATGAATGTTCAGGTAATCAAATTTGTATGTTCCAGTCGAAATTGGTACGCGATTAAAGGCAACAACCAACACAAAGCCATCGTTTTTAAAGTCGCTACTTCCATATTTAGGCATCGCAGGCAGTAAGTTAAGCAAATCCGCCGCAATAACGCCCTCTGATACTGTTAGCGGGTTCGTCGTTCCTCTTATCTTCAGCCAAGATTCGTTTATGTATGTATCACTATAGGCAGTCTGTGCAGTAAAGTAATTATCTGTAAAGTAACCTATAGCTAGCTTCAGCGTTAGGTCACTGTCCGCTGCTGCGACTGTCATCATTAAGTCGGCAAAACACTCTGCTATATCCCCATAGTGTGGGTAGAGAATGCGAAGCGCATTATTTTTTGAGGGAAAAGGTAATATAATTGGGCTATTCTTTGGCGCACCAGTCAAAGGCCGACTATCTGGATTTGAGTTTAACTTTGAGCCGGTTTCACTCAGGTCTCTCTCTGTATCATCGGTGTAGTTAAGGCCGAATATAGAGCCTCTAACGGGTACAGCATAGTCCCTGGAGGATTTGTCAAAACTAGGCATTATTAATTTTCAGCTTTAAATACAATATTTTCTAAGGATGTAAAACTCTGCGTTCCTGCGGCGCCACCAACTGTAGCAACAGCACCCGTAGCCGTGATGTCGATTCGAACGGCACCGCCACCCGACATCCCTACGAACATGCTTGTTCCCACTGGCCTGTAGCCAACCGGAAGAGTGAACATTGTAGCGTTAATAGTACCGCTTTTTACCATCCCCCTAATTCGCACAAAGCCCATGCTATCCTTCATGTATCGAATCGGCGAGAAGCCTGAGCCGTAGTCGGCCCATCCGTTTACTAGGGTGGGTGTAATCCAGGCTGGCTGGGCGCTCAAGTCAACCTTATCGGCTGTTATCTGTGCGGCGCCAAAGTGACGCGTAACTAATATACCATCATTAAAGCCGTTTCCGTTGTTGAAGGAGGCATCGTTAGCAGCCATCATGTTCATTTTTGTTGATGTTAGTAGCTCGTCAGCTACGAAAGTTAGTGCAGTATAACCACTCGATGGCATTATTTTACCCTCTCTACGATAAACGTTTCATACCGTTCTTTTACACCGTCAGCCTCATAGTCGGCTTTATAGTCATTGTTTGAAGCAACCTCAGCGACACTTTTGCGCATCTTGTCTCTTTCGAATGGGCTTAAAGACGGAAGCGGACCATCAGACGACACGATATTTCCTGATTTATCGATGACAGTGGTATGCGTAGGCACTACACCTCTTTCGACTTCAGAAAGTCGCGTGTCGTTGCCACAGGCGCACTCGTACCCGATCATAGGCTTGCCGCTAGGCGTCTTGTCGAGACGTGTACGGGTTGTCATGAATAGGTTCTGATAACCAAATATCTGCATACCTCGTGCCGTGTTTCCTCCGGGCTGCGGCACCTCAACGGCTATCACGCGCTTACAGTTAAGGCATCGAACAAAATACACCATGCCATACTGCTTAGCGTAAAAATCAGCCATCTGCTCTAGTTCTGACTCGTCCTGCTTAGGATAGTCAACTAGATTTTCTCTGGCTATTCCTGAATCGTTTTTTTCATGTTCACCCATGGTGTCTCCTTTCTGTAATTATAACATTAAAGCGCTAGTCTATCAGTACCATCTAATTGGGAGTGGTCAAGCTGGAAGTATGTTTGTGAAGATCGCTGCTCGACGTACACTTGTTGGTCAAACTTAGATGGATATTCCATACCGATAGAGTAACCCATGATTATGCCACTCAGGCTTTCGTCAGTATCGCCGATAGATATATTGACTGCATCACCAATTTGAATTTGAGGAGCAGAAAAGTTACTGATATTGAGCCGTGCCATTGGAGTACTGAAGAATCGAACTAACATATACCCCAGTGTGTTTGCCGCGACTGCATCTTGCACTAAATCATTTTCGATGGTTATAGTGTTACCTCCATCGTCGGGGTTGAGGCCATACTCATCAATGCTGGCCGGATTCCTTTGCGGAAGGCTGCTTATGGCAGTGACTTTAGCAGGTTGGCCGTATAGTTGTATGTTCGTGATATAAATAGGCTGAGTGCCGCTATTGGCAAATGTCATTCGGTACTTATTGCCGAAGTTGTAAGTACTTGTCAGTGTGATAAACGAGTTACCTGGTGCCCCACTACCATCCATATTAAAGTTAGTAGAGTATACGCTTGTGCCGACGTTATTGGCAATGTATATCGGCGGTGTAACGCTTATGGCAACAAACTCTCCTTCGTCATCTCTGAACTCAGCGAATATATCTGTTGACCCGCCAGGAGGTACTACTGTTTCTTCACTGGCTTCGGCTAGCTCGAATATTTTGTTATAAGCAGCAGGCTTCAATGGTCGAGCCCTAACGGATACATCGTTGATCACGCTAGTGCTATCCCACTCGATATCCTTCATGTTTGTATAGTCAAAGTACCACTGGTCCGTTTGGTTGTACGTTGAGTGAAGCCTATTCCACCACTGGACGATGCCCTGTTCATCCACAAATGCAAGTGCGCCCTCAGCTTCACATAGGTCTTGAATTATATCTGTTACCACTTTGTCTTTAGGCGACAGGTACCCTATAGGCTGCTGCAAGCTCTCTTCAATATTAAACTGACTAGGCGCGAACCCTTGCTCAATAAGTAATGCTTCGATAATGTCGTGGGCTCTTACGTCTACGAAAGGGGGCAAGTTGCTCTTCTTATTACTAAGATAAGACATAGCGTCGAAGCACTGTAGCTTGGTCTTTCGGTTGACGATTGAGTTCATTGGCCTCTCGGTAAAACCGGTAAATAGGTTAATAAACTCGCCGTTAAAACCAACTGATATCTTGATGGGGCGGTCGCGAAGTATGTGGTCCCCGATAACGGGGTCATAGCCAGGAAGAAAGCGCTTTGAGGCATTATTCAAGGTAACTTCGGCCTGTGCCATGATAACTCCCCACGGTCTTGAGCTGACTTTTTTAGTAATGCGCCAACTTTCAACGTAGGCACTCTCATTCACGTAATCATAGCGATCAAAGAAGCTGACGCTGCTTTCTACTCCCTTCAGCTTATCGTTTCCATCTAAGTGTGAATAGTCGAGTTTAAAAAAGCTCGTGCTTGGGTCAACGTTCTTCAGCCAAGATATTAGAACACCAAACTTTGGCTCACGATAGCTTGCTAGGGTCGCATTATTGAAGTTGGTACTGACGGCCTGCATTTAAACCTCGACTATTGTTGCGCTAAGCCTCACGAGAGGGTCGCCACTATTCAAGTAGGCGTCTTGTTCATATGTGGCAAGACCGGTGAATGCAAGCTCTCCTGTGGGGTCTGAGCTAAGTGAATTGTAGTAGACGACCGTACCAGTTTCAAACATTTCTACCAGCGCAGCAGCCTGGGTTCGAGTAAGGAAGTTCCACGTTAAATCAACCTTGTTCTTTTTACCCATACGATCGCGCTGTCGGCTGCCTGAAATAGACACTTGATCAGTTTGTACTTGATCAGGGTTTTCACGAACAGTGTTTGGTTGCGGTATAGCTGTTAGGTTTAGTGTAATTGGTCCCATTATCGTAGTGCCCTCATTGTTGATAGTGTAACACTTGGTAGCCCTTGAGTGCGAAGCGCATCGCTAATTTTGCGGGCCATGTCAACTGCTTGCGCTTCGGTAAAGCTAGTTCCGTCGTTTTGAACGGTGACACTTACATTGTAATTATAAGTATTGTTCGATGACTGGGGGGATAAAGAAGTGGCAGGTATTAGCTCTCCCCTTGGGTCACTGATTGGAGAAATACCAGGCGACGAAGCGTTGACGGGAACATCTAATGAAGAACGAGTGAAGCTATCTGCCAGCTTGGGCGCTATGCCAGTCACAAGCGATTGTAAGCTCGGCCATTCTTTCTTTATGCCGTCTTCTAGCCCTTTAAGTATTGCGGTACCATGAGGCTTCAACAGTACACGGTCGTAGCTCAATGGGCCCTTGTTTTTGCTAATCCACTCGGCTATGCCACCTACAAACTTCTTGACCCCTTCAAAAGCATCAACTATACCTCTCCTGAAGCCATCAATAATCGAAGCTCCAGCGTTGTATAGTATTCTTCCGGTGTCTCCAAGGGCGCCGAGTATCTTGCCTTGTATCTGACCAAAGAAGCCTATCACCTGACCGATTGCTTTACTGAATGAATCAAGCATACTTCCCGCTGCTCTGATAACTGCTACTTGGAACTGAGAGAACCAACCAATAATGCGAGCTACTATTGATATAGCACTGCCTAAAGCTGCGATCAAAGTACCCGTTACCGCTATAAATATTAGGAGAGGCGCGACTACGGCGATGCCAATAATCCTACCAAGTATCTCCAACTGCGGCTTAAATGGCTCAAGTTCCTTTTTAAGTATATTGATTGACTGGCTCAGATCATCCCAGGCGGCCTTAAAGTTATTACCGATGAAATTCCCGACCTGGGTGAGTATTGGGAGAATATTTGCAGTAAAGAAGTCTACCAGCGGCTGTGCTACCTGCCTGACTGAGTTAAAAGCGTTACTTACAGCTTTTGTCTTAAGTTCGAGAAATACCAAGCCACCAACAAGAGCCGTTATTGCCGCTACTATCAAGCCTATTGGATTAGCACTAACAGCTATTGAAAAACCGATTGCCGCTACTTTTGCCGCTAAGAATGCCGCACCAAGAGCGGTAACGACAGGAATGGCGTTATCAAGTATCACCTTAGCTACGTCTCTGATTGCGTTCTTGTTATCGCTAAGCCACTTTGTAGCATCACGGACAGCGTTACTCATCATGCTAAATGTACCGTTAGGGTCAATATCGCCAGTCGCTTTGTTGACGCCCAGTACCTCAAGAGCGACGTTGCTAATAGTCTCGCTGAGGTTTGACATCTGGCCGTCGAAAGTTTTTGACTGCTTAATTGCTCCCTGAAAGGCGAACCCCCCCTCATCCGCCGACTTCCGTATAACATCGAAGAGCAGCTCAGAAGTCACTAGACCGTCTGACATGGCCTTAGTGAGTTCTCCCATGCCTCTTTTGGCAACCTCTTCGCGTAGCACCTGGCCCAGCTTACCAGCACCCGAGTCAAGAATCTGATAAAAGTCTTCAGTCTGTACTTTTCCCCTTGCTAGGGCCTGTGACAGAGGAAGCGTTAAACGGCCCAAATCAGCGCCTGTAGCGCCCGCTACGTCGCCGATATTGGCCAATACCTCTCCTAGGTCCTTCACGGCTAATCCAGCGCCTAGAAGAGTCCTAGCTGCACTATTAATAGCATCCGACGAGAATGCAGTGTTAAAGCTAAACTTGTTTAACTGCTCTAGCACCTCAGCCGCTTGCTGGGCTGAACCCGTCATCGACTCAAACGATGCCCGGATACTTTGAAGCTGGCTGGCTTCTTTCACGAATCCAGCAATGCCTATCGTGCCTCCAAGCAGCGCCGCCCCAGCCACAGCACCGAACCGTGCAATGCCACTTGATACCCGATCGAACTCACCACTTGCCGTATCCGCAAATGATCGGAAGGAGGTTGATAGAGACTCTGTGCGCCTTCCTACGGAGACGACATCGCTTTGTATATTATTAGTCGCGTTCTGAAAGTTCTTTTGGAAATTCTTAACAGATGCAGAGGCTGCGTCGCGTGCCGATATGACTAGCTTAAGGGTTGAGTCTGACTGCATCTATTATTAACCTTTACTTGCTCTTTGAGTTGAATACGTTGTCTTCGTACATCTTGGTGTATATTGAGTCGATAAACCATGAAGGTTGGTCTAGGTATTGATCGTAAGTCCACTTCATGTGCTCGCATATGATTGTTATGTATATCTCCTTATCAACTCGGCCACCACCTGCCTTAGCTAAACTCCGAGCGTAGTTAACTGCTAAGGCCGCTTTTTTTCCTCGTCAAATGACGTCCCCTTTGTTATCACATGGCACTTATCGGTAATAGCGTCAAAGTCTTTGCTAGGCAACTCGTAGCAGGCGTTTAGAATATCTTCTTTGTTCCCGCCAAAGTCATTGCCGTCAAGGCTAATAACAAAGTTTGTAATGGTCGTCTCTGTCAGCTCTGTAATGGCGGTGCCCGGCAGGTCGTTCAGAGATATCATGTCGATACCACTGCTATCCCCCTTCATGGCCTGAGTTAAGTCGACCTTCGAGTGCTTCATGAATACAGAAGAAGTGGCTACCTCCATTCGCTTAGTCACGAATCCTCGCAGCACAACCTCTTTGCCTGATATCGGCAAAGTAATTGTCACATTGTCTGTCGAAAATTTAGTCATTTTTATGTCTCCTTTGTTTCATTCTAGTAGTTAGTACCCGCAAAAGCGTTGGTCAATCGAGCCGTGATAGCTGAGCCAGTTGCGATGTTTAGCATACCAGTATAATTTACAGTTAAGGTAGTGATATCGTTATTATCAAATCCTCTTTCTGGCCATGCAAGCGATACGTTCGACAGGTCAAAGCGCAGCGCTGGGTTGTGGCTTGTGCCGATTGTCACGTCAGTATTAAGCATCTCAACGCGAATCGATTGGAAGGTAGCGTTAGCAGCTAACGTATGGTAGGTTCGGTCATCGTAGTAGACTTCAAAACTGCCAGAGATGCTAACTTGCCGGTTGACGACATTGTCTAGGTCTGTACTGCCAAAAACCTGGTTATCGACGGCATTCTTGTTAATTTCGAGAGTAAAAGCGCGTACTTTAGCAGCAGTAGCGGCGGTAAGTGTTGCATCATTGGCTCCAGCAGCGGCAAATTTTACCGACATGTGCTTAGGAATGAACTCTACTTCGTCCGTATACGCTGGAGTTTCAGTTGATGAGGCGCTCTTCTTGGTGATGAGCGACATGGTGCGACGAACGTAATCACCAAGCTCAGCCTCAAGCGTCCAGGTATTGACAACCCCAAGTGGGAAGCGCCCGCTGTAGTTGTCTTCAGCAACAGCAACGGTCAGTGATTGATGATTGTTGTTATTCGCCATAGTGTAAGTATGATCGTATACACCGCTCGATGCGCGCTGTACACTGGTTGGCGACTGGCCGAAAACTCCTGTAAGTTCAAGTCCAACCGAGCGATCAAATATCTTACCGCCGTAGCTTCCTTCGCCCCACGTTTTAGTAATTCGTTGATCTTGAGTATCAACTATATTGCCGTATCCTGATTCGTTGCTGGTCAATTCTGTCTGATCATCAAAGTCAAGTTCCCGGACCGGAACCCAGTAGGTAGGGGCGACAGCAGTACCTCTTACGGTCTCTTTGCCGATGCCAATCTTAGTTAGGCGCCCGATAATTCGTGGCATGTTTATTTATCCTCCTCATCCTTCTTTTGCTCGGCTTCAAGCTTTTCGACTGCTTTCTCATAGCTCTCAGCTTCAATTACCCTATTCTGAACAGGGAAATAAAAGCTTGATAGCTGAGCTTCACCATCACTTGATTTATTCTTTGCTTCTGCCATAATTTACTCCTTATATTGATATTACCATTAACAGAATTACAATTCTACTGTGGCACCGATAGGTGTAGCCGTGCGGTAAATCGAATAGTCGCTTCGACAGAAAAGATGCCCGGTCCGCGCCTTTCAATACCAAGGCCATAATTTATCTCAACTGGCGAGCCAAGCCCAATCCAGAAGTTGTTATCGATCTGTTGCACACTGCTTAAAACAGATAGGATGGTGTCAGGCTTTAGCTCGTATGTCTCGTAGTCTCTCGCTTCGCACAGCTCGTACAGTTCTGAATCGCCCGATACCATATTGTATATCTGATTAAGGTCATTGGTCATGTCAAGGATAATAGTGGCAACCAAATTTTGCAGGTGTTCATCCTCCATATTGTCGGCTGGCTGCTTAGATATAGTATCCTTCGTGATATAGCAGACTGGCAGCTCTGACTGCTTGGGGATAAGGATATTACCATTAATATACCGATTGCGTAACTTACTAGGTCCTTTTTCATTCAAAACGTCAATCACTTTTTGAATGATCGGGTCCTTATACAGCCTATTCCCTCTTTGTATCATTCCTATCTCCTCGTCAGGCTAACTAAGTATTCCTGGAAAGCCTTAACAATAAAATCTTTTCGTTCTTTATCAATCTTCATCATAACACGGCGCGGTAGACGACGCCTCGGTTTGTTACTTTGGTGGTATTTAAAGTGTGGGCTTACGTTTCTTATAACAAGCTCTTCGCTTCCAAGAGTGCTTCTAAATGACTTTCTCATGCCTCCTGTCTTCTGAAGTAGTGGCCACGTATCGACACGAACGCCCTGCCTGAATTGAGGCTTCCTCGGCGCCCAACCACCGAATAATGAGCCTCTCTGGCTGAAGTTCATCTGAAACGTTTTATGTAGCTCGCCGTTTATCTTGTAGAGTGGCTCGGTGTAGTTGGTAACACCATCAACAAGAATAAGCAGGCGCCTGCTTACCTGCTTTTCTCCCTCAATAGTTACTTGTAGGTTAACACCCGCCATGCCGTCTCATAAACCAGTCTTCTTCGTCATAGTACTCATCGCGCATGTAACGGCCAAACGCGTTAGGGTCGCTTGCAACAGCAAGTGTATTGTTGGTATTACCTTCGCTTGCTTGTTTTTCGTTTTTTATACCTTGAATATAATCATCCAGCAAAGAGCGCGCGAGAGTAATTTTAGCTGCTCCATCCTTAGATGTAAGTTCAGTATCAACGTTATCGCCAACATCACGTACTAGTATCAAGCCGGCGGCATAGAGTTCTGCTACCGTCTCAATAACTCCAGGCGTTTCTCTAAGTGGTAAATCAACTACTCCACGAAGCTTAGATTTAATCCAGCTATCGGCTTCTTCGCTTTTACCTGCTATGTAGTCGTCATCAAGCGGCCCAAAACAGTAATCGACTAGAACCTCAGCATTCACAGCTGGTGCGGTTTCTAAAGTGATAGTACCCGTTCGGGCGTCCACACTCTCAACATCAACAGCAACTCCATTGACGTATACAAGTACGTCGTAGCTATCTACCTCTCCGTCATGGTTTGAGTCGATGATAGGCCGCCGGTCAACGACAAAGGCGCGGTTGATGCCGTCTACCGCGCCTTGTGGGGTTTCGTTTTGGGCACGCTTCATCAAACCTGCGGCTTCGCGGATGGCTTGAACGCCTGCGTATGCCATATACTACTCCTTGTTCTGAATTGCGTCGATTACTTCTTGCTTGCTACCAAGCTTCTCAGGGCTTTCAACACCAAGCTCTTTCGCCCGAGTGTTTAGCTGGTCACGGTTGAGTGACATTAGATTCTCGTTAGCTTCACCCTCATACGCTCGCACAGGCTGCTTCTGGCTGCCCTCATGCTCACTTTGGGCCGAATGGGTATCTTCATGTGTGTTCACGGTTTTAACGTCAGAGTCGCCGTCTAGGAACTCTAAAACTGGATCTTTATCAATCAATTCTTTTTGGCTGTCGTCAAGCTCAACCGTTTGTGCTTGACCAGGCAGGAACTGATAACCAGCTCGTCGGTGTCCCTGTGGTAGCTGGAAGCCTTTAATCAATCGTACTTTGTATTCTTTGCTCATGTTATACCTCGCTAAAATAGGTAGCGGCTGTTAGGCCGCTACCCTTAGTGTTACTAGGTTCCAAGTGTACCGGTAGCGCCAGTTGATGCTACGGCTTTTTGGAAGAGGCCGTAACCTACAGCACCGCGCCAGTAGGTACCAGTGTACACCTTACGTCGCATAAACTCAGACTCAGCCTGGTTAATAACGCTTGCAGCGTTTGGCAAGTGGCCAAGAACAGAAAGTGGTTCGTACTTGCGATTAAGCTTAACAAATGGCTTAACGGTGCCTTCAGTGTTGATAAGGTACCATGCGTTAGGGTCGGTTAGCCATGGGTTAACTTGTACTTCTGCTGCTTGGTAGTTAGGGTTGTCAGAACCGTCAGCAAGCCGTTCTTTCTGAATCAGGTTGCGAGCTGTTGCGCGCAGTGCCACAGGAACGATCAGTTTGAGGCGAAGGCTAGTGTTCAGTGGTCGGCCTTGGTCGTCTTTGAAGTTGTAGAACATACTTACGGCTGCATCAAACGAGGTTGGACCAAGCTTATCGGTTAGCAAGTTAGATTGGTTACCGCTAGCGCCTACTGAGTGGTCGGTGTCAAAGAAGAATTGACCATCGTAAGCTAGACCGCTAAAGCCGCCAGGAAGAATTTGGCTGTAGAGCAATTCTTCAGGGAAGCTAGCGGAAGCCTGGCCGATCTGACCAGCCAAAATAGCATATTTACCAGTTTGATCATCATCAACGTCTTTAAGGTCGATGGCCATTGAAGCTTCGTACTCTTCGTTATCGATGGCGTACTTGTAGGCACCGAGCTGTACGGGCTTGCGTTCACCATCGAAGACGCGCATACGAGGAACAGAACCAAGCCAAGCAAAGTTTTCGGTTTGCGTGGTGCTCTGGACTTCCATCATGATGTCTGAAGTATCAGCAGTGTACTGGTCGTAAGCTTCTTGGTACTCCGCTAGCAGGCCTTTTACAAATAAATCGTCTAACATTTAGTTTATCTCCGTTCTTATATAGATTACGCGTCAGGCGTAAGAGCTACGAATACTTTAGTTGCGCTTACGAATTCAGTGACGACACCGACCAATACGTCATTCGTAGTAGTAGCAGCCAATGCTACAGTTTGGTTGTCAACAGCATACACTTTTTGACCAACCCAAGCTTGGGTTGCGCCGGTGCAAGCTAGATCAATAACACCGTTAGCCCATACGCGAACTTTTTTAGCGCCGTTACCAGCAGTATTTCGCGATGTTTTGTCAGCTACGCCAACAAACTTAAGGTTGGCGGTATCGGCTGCATTGGTGGCGAAGCCAGACGAGCCAACGGCGACAAGAGCGCCTTGTAATACGGTTGTGCTGCCAGCGAGTGCATATGGGCGAATGTGGCCCTGACCGCGTTGGATAGCACGAGGGGCTGTTAAGTTAGCCATACTATTCGTTCTCCTCTGATAGGGTTAATTTACCGGCTGCAAGTTGTTTCTTGATTGTGTTAAGGTTGAAGCCCATCCGCTTAAGCTTGGCTTCTTGCTCTTTGCTAAGTTCGACTTTTTCCTCGTCCTTGCTGTCCCCACCTTGTTCTCCAAGTTTTACAACCTGTGGTCCTGCTTCCAGAATAGCAGAAAGCATAGTGATTAAGCTAGTGTTTTGACCCTTAGACAACTTTAGTGCCTTAACGTCAGAAGACAGCTGCATTTCACCTAGTCGTGCGATGCTTAGGAACAAATCCTTCTGAGCTGGAACGATCTTACCCTTAGAGAGAAGCTCATTGTAAGCCTTCTCAGCCTTCAGCTCTGCAAGCTCTGCCTTAGCTTTTGACAACTCTTCGTTTGCTTTTTCCTGCTCTTTATTGTCTTTTGCAATTTCTTCTTCGCGAGCTTTAGCTTCTTCAGCTTCCCGAGCCTGACGCTCTTCTTCAGTTTCTTCTTTCCCTTCGACTGCTTTCTCTGCGCTGGCGATCTGATCTTTCACGGCCTGTTCTTGCTCGGTAGATACCTCAACCTCAGCACCAGCTTCAAGCACTTGCTTTTGCTCTTTACCATCAGCGTCGGTGTAAGTAACCTCTACTGGGTAGTCCTTATCGTTAGTGACTTTAGCGAACTTCATACGCTTTAACTCCTCTACTTTATCCTTACTCATCATTATAATGCTTGGCTGAGATTTGCCAAATCCAGTATTTAGGGCATACTCTTCAAACCTTCGAGACAGAGCAGCGTTGTCGGCCAGCTCGAAATCATCCATATCATTCAGGTATGGGTCAGTCACAAGGGCGACATGGATGAGGGTAGGGCCGTAATGCTTGCCGTCCTTTTGGCTCACATAATCCCAATCGAACCCCATGCTAACGTCAAATATAAGTCCATCGTTAATTTTCTTAACGGCGACCTCGTCGCGAATATCTAGGTAGGCCCAAAGACCACCAGGTCGCTTCTCTAACTTCATAACTTCGCCGACATTAGCGGTAACATCACCAGTATGATTAAGCGGCACGGATATTTTCTTTCCGTACGTCTTTTTGTTAAAGTTGTCAATCATAGCGTCGGCTAGGCCTTCGTCGAGTTCCATGGTGAGTTCTTCATCCCACCACCAGTTTGGATTAATCCATGTACCGTATGACATGATTTGCTTGCTGAAGATAGTACCAACCACATTATCCGTCTTGCCGAGCTGAACCGGACTAATGAGTGATCGCAAGTTTGTTTCACTAGGCTTTGTAATCATACCTGTATTATGACATAGGCTTTACTTTTTTTATAGCTAGTGCTTAAACGTGAAAGGGCTACGCGCTAACGTAGCCCTTATCCACTCTCATGCCAATTGAAGGTTAAGGCTATAATAACATACAAATACCACCGATTAAAGGTGGTATTTACTGATTGAAACCCGTCTTAGACCGAAGGATATATTCATGATAGCACAATGCCGTATGGAATTCATACGGCACTACACTAGGGGGTATAAGGTTGTGCACGCTAAAACCAAAACGTGTACATACATACGATAACATATTTATAAAAAAATATCACCCCACAGCGGCGTTGGGGTGATATTGGTTCGAGGGAACCGTTTTAATTATACATCTTTGCCATATAGATTACCACCGATGTGCCACAGCATGTACTCGCCAATTCCTTCCTCAACACACACTTCGATCTTATCCTCTAGGGCAGTTTGGTCAATGAGGGCATAGCTTTTATCTGCGTTCTGCCAAATGATCTCAGAACTTGAAGCATCCCGGGAGGTTAAGTTAAATCCGGGCTGCTTAACAAGCCAGTCATAGCCAGCGCCAGTTTGCGCATAACTACCAGTGGTCCCGCCGTATCCTGCAACAGGAAGTCCGGCAACGATGCGGGTATCGTCAGTGATAGTAGTCTTAGCCCACTTCAGGATATCTCGCAGCCACTCTAGTGGTTGGTTAGGAGTGCCGACGGTCATATCATAATGGTAGTCATAAGCCATGATAACTACTTTATCGACTGGTATAGTGTTAAAGCTCTCGTATTTGAAGTTAGGGTAGTAACCTTGTGAGTTGCGCTCCATCCATTCTTTGCCAGTCCCCATAGTCGTTGTGTTATTCCAGATAGGCGGAACTTCTACATACAAGACCTTTCCGATGTTATGCAAGGCATTGCCAAGCTCGGTGAGAAACACTTTATAACCAGTCCACATATTTGGGCCAAAACTTGCAAAACCTTCGAAGTCAATATCCACGCCATCAAGATTGTTAGTGGTTACAAAATCAATCAGTGTATTAATCGCGGCTGGTCGTTTGGTAGTGTTATAGCACATTGCGTGCATATAGGTCGGGTTAGCACATGAAACATTAACTAGCGCAAGGCTGCTATTATCTCTGACGATCTGGGCTCGTGTAGCGTTATAGTGGAATTGTCCGTGTGATGCTGCATTCCTTAATACTAGCGTGCCGGTGCTGCTAACATGGAACCACATTGCGCTGATAGCGTGCCAGTTAGTGTTTTGTATGTCAGTGATAGGGCTTACGGTGCTGTCAGGGAACAGCCAACCGCTTCTAAGAGGCTCTTGCATTAGTTTGTCTCCATTCGTTTAGTTTTGTACTTGTATAGTAACACGCTTATAGTTTAAAGGGTCAATATGTATTGACAATAAAGTTAATCTATGCTACTATAATATAGTAATCAACTGAGACGGTACGCCCGCTGTTAATTACTACAAAGCCCCAATAGTCGGCATCGACAGCGTAAGGCTCCTAATGGCACCTACTACTCCGTGACTACAGCGGAGTATTTTTATTGATGGTATAATAACAAAAAGGAGTTCAACATGTTAGCAGTAGCAATCACATTAATTCTTGTCTGGCTAATCGCAGTCGCGCTCATGGAAGTTACCTACTGGGCAATCCACTTACTTTTCTGGCTGGCCATCGTGATACTAGCCGTCTGGCTAGTCCAGCGGTTTATTGGTCGTGGCCGTGATGGCGGTGTATACTAAGAATGTCTAACCGTCCCTTAAGCAATTAGTACCAATCTTATAATAAAACGACCCTTGGCACTAGGGTCGTTTTGTTTTGTCTACTCTTAGCCCTTCGCAGGCATAAACCTATTCGATATCATCGCTACTCTTGATAAACATCCTATCTACTAATATCTTTTGTATATGTCAAAGCCATATAGTCGATGTGTATTAGGTCCTGTGCAACAACTCCTGAGTCGGTAGATATTACCCCTAGACCGGTGTCACGGCCTACAGCTGTGGGGATGTTGGTTGCTATACTCTGCGAGTAAATAGCAGTGTTAGATTCATTGTATACCGTGAAGAGAACGGAAGTTGCAGTGTTATTTACCTCTACCACCATTCGATACCACTGCCCGGTTGCGAGAGCAGCTGTTGTGCCGGCAGTGGTGCGCACACCGTTACTGGCAGTCTTCGCCACTACCATGCCGGTGCTGTCTATCTCAAAGTATGCACCGTCAGTCGCATCGACTGAGCTAGCCGTGTCTAAGAACCCCAGGCGAGTAGTAGTTGATGTAAAGGTGTTTGGGTAAACTACGGCTTCAAACATCTCACCGCCACCGATGCGTAGCTGAGTGGTGTTTGTGCCAACATATCCGCCACCGTTAGTTGTGGTGCTGCTCCTAATTCGTGCCATACCGGGATGATTAGGCATGCCGCCAATACTTGGGATAGTAACCGAACCGCCCGCTACAGCGATGCTAATAAACGGCCCCATACTGGCAGACACATAGGTAAAGTCGAAATTAATAATCGGACGGACCCGTAAGGCCGAAGCAGATGGCTGTTCTGCGCCAGTACCGGTGATGATGTTGATACCGCGATAGTTCACAAAGTTACCGCTCGTTGCGCTATCAGATCGAAGCAGGGGCTTGCTTACCTGACCGGCGGTCGAGGGTGGAACGTCGGTAATAGCCCCAGGCGTCGTAGCGCTCAAGAAATAAGTAGTTCCAGGCGTTAACCCACTGAGAGACGTAATATAGCCGTCAGTAAGTAGTGTAAAGCTGTTTGCGCCGAGTACGGCCGACACGATGCCGATCACTTCAGCGTTGGTTGAGCTATCCGCTTGTGCAAGCACGTATGACGTACCGTTATATCTTAAGACGTGGCCAACAGTAAAGCCGTGAGCGTTCTGAACTATATTCCTGGTGTTAGCAGCATTTTTGGCATCAACATATGCTGTGGAGGCTTTACCCGCCAGTTTCGTGTCCGTATCGTCCCTCACCTCCTGTATGGCTGCCTGGACATTAGTTGCGACGATATCCCCGTTAGGAGTGAACGGCACCTCAGACGCTACCTGGTCCGTGGTCGCACCTGCCTCTATACCATCTAGCTTTGTTTCATCGGCAGTAGTAAAGCTAGCGGTAGTAGCGTCGAGAATGGCCTTATTTGAGTGTGTATGGCGGGCGGCAGTATTTGCGGAAACATCAACATTAGCTGATACGGTTGACTGAAAATCAGAGATAGTGCTTGCAGTTTGCGTACCAGTATGAGTAGATCGAGCTCGGGCATCAACATTAGGGACAAGGCTTAAACCAACGTCAGTTTTAGTGACAACGACATCACCAGTGCGCGAGTTAACGCTAGTTACAGGGGCGGTAAACGATGGCAGTTGAGCAGAGGGTACTTTGCCGTCAGGGCCGAGCGTCGCTACGCCGTTCGGCTGCCCTTTTTCAGATACAGGGATACCGCCAACTTTGAACTGTTTAAACCTGATTATTAATGGCCGCTTGGTAGTGACTTTAGTTATCATGAGGTAGTCTTTACTCCGCTTTCTAATATTGTGAATTCTGTTGCAATCTCGTCTTGAACGTCAGGACCAATGACTTTTACCGCTCGGTGCCAATACCCCGCGGGATAACCTTTAGTTAGCTCTGGCTCAATAATGAACTCCACATGCCCGCCTGAATCGAAAACGAGGTCATCAAAATATATGGCATCCTCATCGCTGTCTTCAAGTGTTTTCTTAATGGTGAAGTAGGCTTTGTACTGGGTGTAGTCGGGGTTATCTGCTTGAGTATCCTCAATGCTAACAGGGAAGAACCAGGTAGTGCCCTTTACTACTTCGTCGCCGTCTTTGTATGCCATGTTAATCCTCTGTTAGATGCTGATAATGATGGTTGAGTTGCTCCGCCAGGTGATTCAGGAAGGCCAGTGATTGCTGGCTTATCTTCTTCGTCTTCCATGATAGCGACCCATATACAGCGACAGTTGAAGTGAATGGGTGGCATCCACTTTGTCGAGTAGTAAGTCGCTTCTTCGACGACACTGCCATCAAGGTCCTTGCAAATATTGCATATCCTTGTATCAAGTATACCCGAATACTGGAAAGCGTAAACGTCTTTGGCATTATCCATGAACACATCATCGCGTCCGATATTTATGGCGGCGCTAATGATAGCTCCAGCGGTAAGCGGCTCTTTCTCTTCGAAAAAGGCGAAAAAGGCAGCGGATATTGCTGCGATCACTTCTCCAACAGACAGCTCGGTCTTATCAAGCAGGTTTTTTCGCACCGCATCAGTCACTATGGTCTTTACGTTGAACAGCAGGTCGCCATACTGCTTCTCAACAATAGCTTTAGTGTGCTCGATCATTAAGTCCTTAGACTTTTGCTTGTTGGCTGGTGCTGCGACCTTGAGTTCGTCAGCTGCCATATTCTTGGCAGTGCTGTACATAGATATCATGTTGTCCGACATCACGCGGCGAAGTTCATCAGGATATTTTAGTTCAAAGCCGTCAAGTGCTCGGGCGCCTTGCTCCTCGATAAGTGGCTTAAGCCTATCTGTAGCATCTTTTCTGATTTTATCAAATACAGGTCGCATCTCGTTGAGCAATTTGTCTTCTGCGCTATCGGCTTTCTTCTGAATGGAGGAAAAGTTAACCTTAGCTTCCGGTGCTGTAAGCTCGCGCCACCACGTTGGCTTTGCGAGCTTAGTCACTTTTGATTGTCGTGATTGCTCCACTGTTGCGCCAGACGATGGGGTATTGCCGTCATCGTCTGGTTCTTCTTCCACTCCTTCGTCGGGCATGGGTATGTCTAGTTGCTCGGCAACCTTCTCTGATATGCCATCGGTAATCCACTGCGGCAAAGTACCTTTAGATACAAGGGCCTTAAAAGCTTCACGCAAGAGAAGCTTATTCGCGTTCGTAAGATCATTGAACTTGAAGCTCGAGTAAAGAGGATTATCAAAGTTGTAGTTGTGTAATTTAGCTATGAGGAAAGCGTTTATATGCTCCTCAATTGAGTTCATGATTGACTGTATGCCGAGAATAAATAGGTCGCTATGGTTCTCGCTCAGTGAGTAGCTGCCACCACTGTTTCCCTGCTGGTTTCCTAAGAGAAGCATTTGGGCTAAGAACGAGCGCGCCATCTGTGCATCGTGATGGTTGAGGTGAGGTATCATATCCATTACCTGGCCGGGTGAATGTACGTTTAGTTTCCATCCAAAGGGCAGAGAGATAACTGGTCGCGTCGCCATTCGATGTGCGGCTTGCAGATTAGCGTCCCGCACCTCTGGAGTCACACCGTCTGGTTCTTCAAGGCTCTTAGGGTTGATAGCCGATGCGTTAGCTTGCTGATAAGACAGATAGTAAAAACGATGCTTCTTGTCATAGTGATACCAAGCGGAAGTAAATGCACTCATGCCTTTTAGCTTGTTGCGGTCCTTCCGATGCGTAAACAAGAAACAATAAGGCAAGTCAATCGTGACAGTCACTTCTTTTCCGTCGCGACTAACGGTTTGCTTCACGCCGTCAAAACCACCAGTCTCGTCCGTTAGTATTTCAATCTGACGGTAGTCGCGGCTTACGATTTTCTTAAATACTATCTTTCCGTCGTCGTTCAGCTTATAGACAATCTCAAAGAATTTATAGCCCTGAGCAATGGCTAGAACCATCTCTGACATAACTAAGCTAAATGGAGTGGACATCCCCCCTTTGTGCTCAGGATTTCGCAACGCGGCTTCTACAAAGTCAGCTTGGGGGTGTGTCTCGTTACCGTTAGAGTCTATAGCAACATCTTTTGGGTCGGCGTCAATGCGCCACGTAGCTGCGAGTAGGGGGAAGGTAACGACGCTATATAGCATAGCTGCCGTGCCATCGGTGTCGATCATGTTCATGATCTCTTTAATCCTAGGCTTTCTACGGCCATTAAAAAAATCGTCTTCTAGGTAACTTGCGTACGGTGCACCGGCTTCAAGGCTTGACCCCTGCTCTCTCCCGATGACCTTCGGCGGTTTCTCACGACTGAGCGTTACCTCACGTCCAAATATTTTCACTGCCTACTCTCCATATATATTTATATTCTAAAACCAATTGTTGCTATTGTACAGTTCGTCGTAGCTGCCGCCGACTGTTATTGTCTGGTTGCTTGTGCTTTGACTACTTGTAATCATTCTAACCCAATAGCCTACCATTGCGCCATCGGCGATGTCCGGACTCATGCCAAGGCGTTTTTTAAGCTGCTCTTTTGACTCAACGGCAAGCACTTTTGCAGATTCGTCGTATTCGTGTAGTAATAGTTCTTTTTTTAGCTCGCTGATGAACGGGCAGCCAGAATACATGAAGGCTTTGCTATTCTCAGTATCCATAGCCCATTTGTGGAAAACTTGAGAGCGTAGCATATTGTATGGGGGCTTAATGTTACGTGACTTCTCAGCTAGCGTCTGATAGGGCGCATCACCAGAACGAAACTGCTTTACTTTGTATCCCTTTCCAAGCATGTATGTAAGCCACCCTTGGCCAATACCAACAACATCGCCACCTATGTACTCATACCCTACACCTTCCCGCTCAGCCATGGCTATTGTAAGGCGGCCGATAATAGCGCCTGTGTTTAGCGGCTCTATCTCGTCAGGCTGGGCGAGCTTCCTAAGCTGTTCAGTAGTATATACCTCGATGTCTACGATAGTGTCGTCTTCCCAGAGGCAAATAACTGCTCTGTCATTGCCTCCAGCATTCGGGTCAACGCCTATGTACTTCTTGCCACGCTTCAGTCGATTGATGGTAAGCGTATCGAGTGTACGCGATTTAAACAGCGAGTTATCATCATCAAAGTAGTTCCAGTTATTGTATAAAAAGCGTTCCTTCCAACTCTTTGGACGGTCCATGAAGCGATCGTAGTAGCCAGTTAAATAAAGTGGGCTATCTTCCATTTCAAACTCAATAACCATGATATGAGGCGGTAGTGGCTCAATCGACTCCCATTCCTCATCGGTCATGTTGTCTGGGCGTCGGCCAATGCGTTTAAGCCAGGGCAAGTATATCTTACGCTTTGTCCAGCCGTCGTTAGGGTTACAGGCGGACAACGTGACACTAGGGGCGCCGTTATCGTTTCTACGCCCTGTACGTGATTGTAGGGTCACATAGCCACCTTCATCAACGTCGTCAACTTCATCGATACCGGCAGTGGTAGCGGTAATCTTAAGTTTAGCCCAGTCGCGATCTCGGCTTTTGTTCATACCAATAAATTGGATGATTGAGTTTGTCTCGAAGAATTTTATACGCAAGTCGTTTGGTGCTTGGCGAACAGTATAGTGTCGGTTAGCTACAAATCCCATCTTTCCTAGAGCTTCCATATATACTTCCCAAGTACCAATTTGAGCCTCTGATAAGTCTTTGCGACCTACTGGAATAATGCAGTTGTTGAACTCATAGGCAATGCTGATATGAGTCATGGCCATGGCGAATGTTTTGGTACTACCAATCGGGCCAATCATAAATATTTCGGTGATGCCATTCTTTTTAGCATCACGAACAGCAGTCATGACCTCGACTTGTTTCGGCCAGGCGCCAAATTGCTGCTCTTCCACTGGTTACTCCTTCTTGCTTTTTTTGGCTATATCGCCAGGACGCATGTTGAAGACCGTCACGGGAGACTTCAGGGCTTCGCCATCACTCACTACATCAATCTTATCGCCATATTTTTTAGGGTTCATGCGTGCTGAGTTCCATTTGAGGGTATCGATTTGCAGACGGCGATGGCCTAGCATGTCTTCAGTCTTGGTGGTTGTCTCTATGCCTTCTGGCGTCTTCTTAACAGTCACGGTAGTACCCAGTTCTGGCGTGCTGGCGATATGAATCATGTCTTCAGCAAAGGCATCAGTCCTTGCTTCGCATGCACGCGCGTATTGCTGACAAAATTCCTTCATGCTGGGGAGACGTAGCCACCTAAACACAGTTCGTGCTTCTGGCATTCCCTCATCAGAACATATACTGCGCAATGACCTACCGTTCGCAATCTCAGCGCAAATCTTATCTCCTAGAGCATTTGTAAATTTAGTTGGCCTCCCTCGCTTAGCCATAACTACTTTATCCCCTTCATGGCTTCATGAATAGCCTTAATGGCATCAGGACTGACACTCAGTGTGTGCAGATTAGTGTTGGCAACAGGCTTAACCGAACGATACCTCCGCTGCGCGGAGTAAAAACCAGCAGAAGCGGCGTAGGCTATCGCGTGAATAGCTATAACAGTCATCAGTAACACGCCTATGGCTATAAGTACAAAAGTGATAACGTGTGATATAAATTCCATTGTTTGGGTGTCTCCTTCACTCACAATTTAGTATATATGATTGGTTTAGGGTGATCTATAGCGCCTTATGCTTACTCCAGGCTCTTTACTTGCTTAACGGGTGGCTTCGCCCCAGGAGGCGGAACGATATAGCTTCTAAACATATTTCTTTTTCTTTTCTCAGCAGCTTTCAGTATTTGAGCGTAAGACTTAACAGGCGTTAGTTTCTCGTCTTCCCGTAGCTTTAGAGCTTTTTTGCGTCTCATTTCCACGATAAAGGGCTGACTCCGTTTAATCTTGTCTCTCTCGATGTGCTGTTTGATATCGATGCACATACCAGAGCAGTATTCAGTGCCATTAGGTCGATACTTTTTGCCGCACCATCGACACTCTAATTTTAGTTTTTGTTGTTTGAAACTATTGCCCACTTTGATTCCCTCGTTATTATGGTTTTAGTATAGCAAAGGATAAGGGGTTTGAATAGCATTTAAACCTGTGGATAACTCAGACTTTTTACGGTGATAGGCCTGGATTTCCAAAAAATAGGCTTGTGTAAATTGTATATGTTTGTGTATAGTGAACGTAGAGTTTAAAAGCCGCAGACCGCGGATGTGTCTTATAAGCTCAAAACTCAATAATAAACCAAACAAAAAACCCAAGCTATTATACTTGGATTTGATGTAGCTAAACAAGCGCTTAGCTTTTTGTTGCTCAAAACTCCTTATTATAATAGCAAGGTTTGCTGTGGAAAGCAATAGTTTATGCAAAGAATCTCAGAGGTCGCCTTCTATAGGGACTACCATAGAGGGTCTATAGAAAAAAAGGTTACTAAACCTTCTATAGAAAACTATAGTTCTATAGATTCTATAGAAAATAATAATGTTAAAACAGATATACCAACTCACTTGGCAGACGCGATAATCAATTCGATGCCTGATCTGGTAGAGGATAAATACCGGCCATTCTTCTTTAAAAAGCTTTATCAGCTTGGAACACTACGGTTTACCGCCTTAGCAGAACACGCTCGTAAGTACGGTAAGCAAAAGAGCGGGCAACTACTATTTGTTAAATTGCTAAAAGAGCAGGGGACTAAAAAATAATGACTTACCTGGGCTCGAATGAAAACAGAATGCGTATTAGAACAATATACGAACAAATTGAGATCATGGCTAACGCTGCTTTCGAAGAAGGTGTTAACCAAGGACTACGGATGAAGAAGCCAACTAAATCTGAATTCCACGAGACACATCGACAGCCCGTTACATACGGTGAGGATGGTGTACTTGTGCTGAGCGGTGAGCTTAGCGAGGAAGTAGCTAGAAAGCGCTTTGTTGAATATGCTGGAGCGTTTCAAGAGTTATTTCCAGAAGATATTGCCGTTGAAAGGTCGTCGATTGGCCTGATACTAAACGACGACGGAGACACCGACTATTACTTGTTCACTGATCGGCAAGGATACTATGAGGCGTGGGTGTGGGAGAGCTATAAGGATTTAGAGATCAAACTATGAAAAATAAAGAGTACTCGATTGATAAAACTATGCACGAAGACTCTGAAGGTATAAACGCGCTTTTTAAAAAGCAATACCAAATAGGTGAACGGCACGGAAAGGCCCATATGGCTTCGCTATTGCTGTCTGAGCCTGTTATAAACAGAGATAAGGTTGAACAGATAATTATTAACGAGTTAAGTTACGAGGAATTTAGAGCAATGAAGGATGCCATTGAAGCTATGGACCAGATACTAGGGGGGACTAAAGAGTGAATAACAACCAGCGAATAGTTGACTACGCAATACTAACAGGTACGATTAGGGATATTGTTCGGATAGAGAGTGAGATACGAGCACATATACGTGAAGGGTGGCAACCGCATGGTTCGCCAGGGTTGGCGTCAAATGGGTCTAATGTCTACATGCACCAGGCTATGGTGAAGTATGAGAAACTAAGAACTACTCCTCCTCGCCCTACGCCGAACCCAACACGTACTAGATGAGCCGTAGGTAGACCCGCTTCGTTAATAAATTAAGGTTAGTAACTAAAGCAAAAAGCAGCCCCGGAGACAAACCCAATGCAAAGGGTAAGAAAAGGGCTGCTTTTCAATTTTCAGTATACCAGGCAAAGAATATTAATAAAATACATTGACAATTAGCTTCTAACGAAATACAATAAGAGGGTACATTAATAATCTGGTTTGACTGGCTAAATGAGCAGATAAAATACAGAAGTGAAACATAATGTTTTGTCTGCTTTATGGCCAGCAGGACAACATGGAAGGGTCGCGCTTAGGTAACGACAGCGCAGGGTGCGGCTTTCGAGCCAATCACTTTCGTGACCCAGTCCATGCCTGCTGGCTGAATGCTGGTAATGAGTGGCGGAATAGGTAGACGCTGACTATAAATTGACTTAGCCTTAACACATCCGGTCAATATCGTGAACGGTTATGGCCTGCAGGGTGACTATCATGGGCGAATGAGGAGTGTACACGGGTGACGCTGTCCGGCCTGTCAAATCCCTGCCTCATTACCAGCACCAAGATATTGTGTAGTGGCACATGGTAGTAAGCACGGGTTGTACAGCCCTACTATCTACTAAGAAACGCAACGGTCATATATGCGATGATAGTTTGACCCTTACTACCAGCTGCTACTACACAATAACCCAGTTCTGAATATATGGCGGCTAGATTTCCCCTAGTGCTGCGTACGTCATATATTTGGAACTGGCTAGTCAAACCAATATCATGAGACAAAAAGGAGTGGCGCTGAATGGGCTATGTGTGCGTTTTAAATATAATGCTTGAGTCTAAAGATACTATCAGTACAAAGTTTAGCTCTACTTCGCTAAAGATGTTAAACGGTATGAAATCAGGAAAGATAGCCAAAGTCATTATCCCTGGAGATAAAGGCGGAACTTTTCTGGTAAAGCCGTACTACCGGCGATTCATTGGAGACGAGCTGCACATTTTCGCTGTGCAAGTACCTTACTCAGAAAACAGGATTAAAGAAGGCAAATAATTATGGATATGAAAATGGTTGACACTGAAGACCAACGCGAAGATCGAAAAGACGTAGATCATACGCATAGTCATTCACTAAACCGTAAGCAAAGACGAGAGATTGCTAAGAAAAACCACGTGTTTAAGCGCAAAGGGCTCTGGGGATATATATCTAAAGCCCATAATAAGAGAAATAAGACTGATGAACACAATAAAGAATTATAAAACCTCAACTAAGAGCATCGCTGCGTATTTACTTATGCAGGGGTATTCGATTGAAAATATTGAGAAGACCAAGAATAAGTATGGAAAAGATAGCTTCGTCATGGAATTCAACATTGATTTACAGTCAGGTCGGGACATGGCCAAGGCTTTCTTCGACGGTGACGTGAATGGTAATCTAAAGCGGTATTCCGACAGCTTAATGGAGATTGGTAATCGTTTATGGAAGGAGCGGAATAGCTCGTATGAAGCCTCAACGCCAAATAATGGCTGACGCGCTCACAGAAAAGTACTTTCCAGAGCTTTGGCTAAGGCGCAAGCAGCAGCTTAACAGCCAGCCCAACCCCGTTATTGAGTGTGGCTCGCCTCAAATATACGTTCAGACCCAAACGGTTAAAATGTATAAAGGCGTAGTGGCGGGTGAAAATGATGAGGGCGAAACTGTGCTTGAGTCAGAGCACAGCATAGTTATCCCCGCAAGGTACTTATGCGTGCAGTGTCTTACCCCATTCAGTAGCTTCTCCGACTTTAAGAAGCACTTTAAATCAGATGACTAGTGACCTATTCTTATGTTTATTCAACCGCCCGAAGTATTAACATGTCGGGCAGTCTTGATCTGTATTAGGAGAATATTTAAAAATGTTATTGACAAATAGCTTCTAGCGATATAAGATTAAGTTATGGTAAAGGAGACAAACCAAATGCAAACCATCATCAGCAAAATTAAACAAATAATCTGCGCGCACAATAGTTTCGGCGCTATTCAGCACCCAACATACACTTTTTGGGGCGAACTTAAGCAGCCGCAAACTGTAACATGCGCTAAGTGCGGCAAAGCAGCTAAAACCGACAGTGAAATCGGCGAGATAATTTTGGAAGCCTAATGAGCTGTAACCATTACGTTCAGTACGGCGAGTGTATACATTGTAATCTAGTAATAGAAAGTGAGGAATAAGATGTTAGTGGGATATAAAGTTAAGACAATTAAAGGCGGATACAAGTGCTTTGCAGTTCTTAATGATGGTCAGGTAACTTGGCAAGTACCTGTGGCGGTCACAAAATAATGTGGGTAGTTGTAGTCGTATGCGGCGTAGCTATCGGGGTATACATAGCTCTAAGTCAATTATTTAGAAGGAAGTAGCAATGAAAGGCGGTGAACCAGAACAATCCACCTTCCCTATCAAAGAAGCAGTAGGCGTTGTACTGATGCTTGTAGCAGTAGTGATTGGGTCAGGATTATTAATATGGGTAACGAGGTAAAATCATGACCAAACCAATAGATGCCAATAGTGAGAGCGAGCCCCAGCTTGCAACAGAATTACGTGCGGCCCTTATCCACTCGGGAAACTGGGTAAGCGATGTTAGGGGCGAGCATGCAATACAGCGCATAGTGAACATCTTTGTGAGACGTGAGGCATCCCACCAACAACTAGGAGTCAAGATTGCAGAAGCACGTGCTACAGAGCGTGAGTTGGCTGCAAAAGAAATAGAGGGCTACATCGGCAGGGAATGGCGCTTGCCTCGTGAGTTCCAGGGGCTAACCGTCGAAGAGATAGTCAAACGATGTGTCGATCATGCTCTAACGGCACAGGCTCAGTACCAAAGAAACGCAGCGTTTGCTATTAACAATAAGGAGACATCATGAGCACACAGAATAGCGACGAGCTAGACCATAAACTTTTATTGCTCTTTCAGCGCATGAGTGTATGCGCAGCGACACACCAGGGTAGCGATGCTGAGTGGATCGATGGACAATGTGTAACACCAAGCTCGGCGGCTAAGGAGGCAAAGCAACTCATCAACCAAGAGGCACTAGCATTGTTGGATAGGTTAGAGAATAGTCTTGAAAACACGCCTCTAGCTTATGCTGAGGAGGCAGGAGACGAGCGTAACGCATGGAATACAGCATCAGTATACGAAGCTGTCGAAGCGGAAAGGAGGTGGTATGCAGGAAAATAGCGATAAAATCATTCTTGATCTTTGCGGCGGCACTGGTTCATGGTCGAAGCCATACAAGGATGCTGGGTATGACGTACGTGTTATCACTTTGCCTGAGTACAACGTCACGGACTGGTGGCCAGTTGGCAGTGTAATACGATTCCGTAAGAATAACCCACGTAACGACGGTATGGCATTTCTGGAAGTACCGGTTGACGGTATCTAT
>Ga0196976_1000233_pt1 | contig 37483 bp, 25 predicted proteins | sample S3v_513CmetaG_FD_148644 | JGI IMG/M metagenome (GOLD analysis project Ga0196976, IMG submission 148644) | Soil microbial communities from Anza Borrego desert, Southern California, United States - S3+v_5-13C | ecosystem: Environmental > Terrestrial > Soil > Desert | place: USA: California... | reverse complement strand
GATCTCCTGATCCATCCGCGTAAACCCGCCCCTGAGAGAGAGCTTTCGCAGCTTGTATTCGAGTTGGCTCGTGAAGCGGTCGCCCAGGTTGGTCGATTGCAATAAGGGCCTCGTCGTGTCGCTTCTCACCTTCGCATAATTCGCAGTCAGCACGAGGCGCCTGACGGGGGTAGCAGTGAGACCGAGACTGTAGCTACGCGCGTCGAAGAGCACGATGTTTTCCGCGAAGAGACCTGCGAGCGGCGAAGGATTGAGCAGCCCCGAGGCGGTCAACACCGTTCTGCCCGTTGACTGCGAATAGGTCCCCGTCACGCCGTAGCTGCGCCAAGTCAGTCCAGTAGAAACAGATTCGGAACGGTTCATCGCGCCGTCGTACTGGGTCAATCCGCTGTGCATTCCACGGAACGACCCGTGCCAGTACGTGCTGATGCTTAGCCGGCGCCGAACGAATGTTCCGTAGCTGTATGAGCTGGTGTTGTAGGTGGCGACGAGCGTGTGGACGTTGTGCGAGTAGGAGAAGTCCGAATTGGTCTCCCAGCGCCCGAACCTGCGCGTCATGCCAACGTTGCTGACGAAGCCGAGGTTGGTATTTCCCTCCTGTGTGACGTTGTCCACCAGGCCGAAACTGAAGTACAGAAGCCCGAACAGCGGACGCGCGTACCGGTAATTGAGCGTGCCGCCGTACTGGGTGTCCGAGTAGTCCCTGCCACCGTAAAACTGCTCGCGATGGGTCACGTGGCCAACCAGGGACAATCCGCGTCCAATGCTGTAGTAGGTGATGCCGCTGAAGACGATCGACTTCGAGCTGTTGTCCCTCTCAAGCGTGAGCGGTGTGCCACCCGTCGTCAGTTCCTGTTCCAGCGCGCCGATGAGATTGCCGATATACCTCACGTTTCCTGAGACCGTGAGCTTGCGGAATGGGCTCACCGAAGCAGAAGCATTCGCACTGTCCGTTGTTGTAGGCCCTCGCCCACCGCGATCGCTGGAGAACGTCGTTCGAGTCCATCCCGCCCCAAAGGTGCCGGAGAGCGGCAACGCATGACTCGCGGAGGCCCCATACGACGTGGAAGCCGTGTCACTCACATTCGAGCCTGCTCCCAAGAACTCCGGAAACCTTGTGAACGCATTCTGGTTGTTAAAGAAGCCGTTCAAGTCGAAACCAGCAATCCGGTAACTGGAGGAAAGATTGAATTGGCGGAATGAGGTTTCGGTATCACTGTTCGAGCCCAGCACGGTTGACGAACTGCCGGTCTTGGAGAAAGCGGCGGTCAGGCTCGGCACGTTGGGAAGCAGCGCGCTCCAAGTGATGCTGAACGTCTGCGCCGACCCGTTCGTGGTCAGTCCACCAATACCGGGAATTCCGAACTCACCTGTCTTGTTGAAATCCTTACTGAACGAAACCGCGCCCGGAAACCGACTGCCGCTGAAGATGCTTGTGGAAGCAGTGATGCCGCTGCTGTTGAAAATCGATTGCGAAACGGAGTTGTTCTGCGACCGGTTGTAGTAGGGCTGAATAGAGAACGAAAAGAAACTCGGGTGGTAATAGGAGCCAGATAACGTCCCGGTGCCGTTGAAGGATGTGTTGTGGTTGGAGCCGCCATACGTCTCAGATCCTCCACCGTAACCGAAGCCAAGGGTTCCGTTGAGGTTCATGCTGAGGTTTTCGCCAACCTCAACCTGTGCCCGTCCTGCTGACGCGCACAGCAAGACGAGAGCCAAGAGGATCATCTCGGCTCCCGTGTTCCAGATTCCGGTTCGCGGACGCATGGGCACTCTTTCTGCTTAGAGTTTCTCTATCCTGGCGTTCTTTCGGAGCCGCTCGCCCAACTTCGTGCGGAGTTGCTGCAATCTCTGTTTCTCTAAATCGGTCTTCAACTTCTTCTGAACTTCAGCTAACGGAACCTTGCCAGCAGGCGTGTGCGCGTGAAGGCGAAAGATAGTGAACGCATCGCCGAGCTGAATAAGGTCGCTGACCTGCCCGGGCTTCATGGCCAGCGCGGCCTTCACAATTTCGGGGGGCAACTTGTCACGCTCTATCGGCTTGTGGTCGCCCATGTTTACACGAAAATCGTCTTCGGAAATCTTCTCCGCGAGCAGCCCGAAATCCCTGTAAGTTGTAGCCGTCTTCGCCTGCTTGAGCGCTTCCTCAGCACGTTTGCGGGCTTCCTTAAGAACTTCCGGGCTGGAACTTGGAGGGAGAATGGAAATGCTTTGAATGTGGAACGTTTCCGGGCGCATGAAACTGCTGGCGTTCTTGTCATAGAACGCTTTCGTTTCTGCCGCCGTAACCACTGACTTGCCGCGCAGTTCCGTTTTCAACAGTGCATCGATCAGCAACGAGCGCTTCAACTTGTCGCGCAGCACCTGCCGTGAGCCTGCCATCTCCTGCTTCAGGAACTGCTCATATTCAGATTGGCTCGGAAACTGATCCCGGAACTCGGCTTCGGCGCGGGAAATCCGTGCGGCAGGAACCGTAAGCTTGCGGCGCCTCGCCTCCTGGAAGACCAACTCGTTGAAGATGATCATGTCCAGAGCGCCCTTTCGGATCTGAGGCTCAATGTCTTTCGGGAAGCCGTTGTGCTGCCGAGCATACGGAAAGATGGCGTACATCTCGGTCAGCAGGTCCCGATCGGTCAGCACCACGCCATTCACCCGCGCCACGGCCTTACCAAGAACGGGAACGCCCGGACTGACTGCTGTACGGCCGGCGGTACCACCCGGCTTAACCGTTGGTGCATGGGAGGCAACCTGGGCACTCGCGACCGAGGTCATCAGTATCGCCAGCGCTGCGGTGCAGACCTGAATTCTCATGATTCCCCTTTACTACGCACATCAGGAACAAGGGGAGGGGATATCCCTCCCCTTGCGGTTGAAAATAACGACTAGAACTGCGTGTCGACGTTCAAGATTCCGGAACCTTCGTTCGAACCACCCGCGCCGGTGAAGTGGCACTGGCGGCAGAACTGCGTCGCGGACGAGGCCTTCGTGCCGTCCGTGATCGGAGCGCCGGGGTTGTAAGGAGCCGCTACGAAGAAGTAGCTCGGATACCTGCCGCTCGTGGCGGAACCGCGGACCTTGCCGCTGAACACATGCATCGTGTGCGGGGTGTGGCACGTGGTGCAAGTGAGGTAGGCATTAGCCGGGTTGCTGTCAGGCAGTACGACCGGGCTTACGCGACCGCCGGACGGATAAGCAGTCGTACCCTGGGTGATGTTGAAGGAGCCATAGTGGCTGATGAAAGCCAGATAGGCCGTGGCGGAAGCCTTCGGCTGGAGACAGGGCACGTCTTCGCCGTGCGCCTTGCAGGTACCTGTCGAGGCGGCCACGTAATCGAAATTGCCAGCCACGCCAACTGCGCCCAGCGTGGCCTTCGGGCCGATCGGGTGGTCGTTCTTGTAGTTGCCGGCAGCGGTGCCATCAGCGCCGAGCAGCGTCGGGATGGGCTGCGGGCCGTAGCTCGCGGGCAGCACGCCGATGGTCTGCTCGTAAGACTGGTTCGTCATCATGGCGCCCTTGGCCAGGTTGCCGTCGTGGCAGCTCAAGCACATCATGACGCCGGTGGTGAGGTGCTCGTCGGTCTCAGAGTCAGCCGGAAGCGTGATGTCGAAGGCACCGGCATCGCCGAAGCCGAGGGTCTGACCGTAAAGCGGACCCATGTCCTGGCCCCACAGAGCGAAGTCGCCCGTGGTGGCATCGGTTACCGCGCCGCCGCCGGTAGCAGCGTTTCCGCCGTTACCGCGCGCGCCGCTGTGCGGAGTGTGACAGCCGACGCAGCCGCGTCCGCCGTTCTGGTGGGCACCGAGTTTGTCGATACCGGTGATGCCGGTACCCTCGGTATAAGTTTGCGCCATGACGAGGCTAGCAATCGCCAGCACGAACAGCGCGACCAAAATTGTCCTCTTCATGAAAGAAGACCTCCTGATGAGTTAACTCTCTGTACTGCTTTTGTCCGGAGCTGGCATTGCCCGACTCCGTTCTGACTGCCTGTAGCAGTCAAACTTGTTGGCGCATCCACTACTGCGCTGCCGCCGGCTTATCCTGCTTCACTGCTGCCGACTTCTTCGCCTGCTCAGCGTCCCGCTTAGCCTTTTCGGCCTTGGCTTCTTCGTCCGTTATGTAGCGGAACATCTGCACGCGACCCGGAAACTGCTCTGAGGTGAAGACGCGATTGTCCTTATCGATGGTGAGGCCAGCGAGCGTTCGGAACTGGCCCGGCAAGATTCCATGCCCACCCATGTAAAGGAGCAACTGGCCCTCCTGCGAGAAGACCTGAACCCGGTCTTGCACAGCATCGGCAACCCAGATGTGGCCGTCCCTGTCCACGGCGATGCCCTTCGGGCGCGCGAAGTAGCCAGGACCATCACCGGCCTTGCCGAAGGTGCGGATAAAAGTGCCGTCGGGGTCGAAGATCTGGACGCGATTGTTCAGCGTGTCGGTGACGTAAAGGTTGCCGTCCTGATCGACTGCAACGTTCGTGGGCTTCGCGAAGTCGCCGGGCGTCGTCAGGGTGTGTTCCTTGCCACCCGTGCCGATTCTTCGCAGGAGCTTGTACGGAGGATCGGCGTCGTAAACCAGCACCTGATCCGTTCCTGCATCGGCCACATAGAGAAAGCGGTTTTCATTGTCGATGGCGATGCCGCCGGGATCGCGCATCCCCTCGCTGATGCTGCCCTCTACGCGGTGCTGCGGATCGAACACCAGGACGCGGCGAAGACCGCTGTCGGAAACGAAGAGGCGGTCTGCGTCGTCAATCGCCAGGCCGGTGATCATCCCGAAACGCGAGTGCACGCCGTTCTTGATGAGTTCGAATTCCCAAGTCTCGGTATTGACGATGAATACGGCGCTGACTTTTCTATCGGCGATGTAGAGACGGCCCTTGGAATCAACACCCATGCCATAAGGCATGACAAGCTGAAACCGTGGCTTCTGCGCCTGATTGGTTTGGCCGACGGTGATGCCGGCAAGACGGTCCTTCCAGGAAGCTTTGACTTTCTTTTGCTCCTGGGGTGGCTTGAACTTCTCGCCCGAGAAGTAGTTCAGGTACTTGACCCGGGTAATCGCGGGCGGGTTAGGCCATACGATCTTGGAGTAGTCCAGCACGTCGAGGAAGTGCGGCTTCGGCTTTTCCGGAGCCTTCTCTTCCTCTTTCTTCTTCTTGCCGTAAACCGAGGCCGGGCCGGTCAAGATCAGCGCCGCTCCGACCAGAAGCGCGGCAAGTCGCATTCCGCGTCGACTCGAGTTTTGATGACCTTTCGACATGACTACATCTCTCATCAGTGGCCGCCCAGATTCTTGTGACAGCTTGCGCAGAACACCAGTCCGTTCGCCTGATCCTTAACGAGCAGGTTCGGCTGTGCCGACGAATGTGGCTGGTGACAGCTCGTGCAGTTGATTGCAACCCGGACCTTGGTGACGTCGTCGGGATCCATCTGGTCCTTGATCGGGTGGCGATCGACCGGGTGCCCAAGGCCGTACTTGATGGGCAGTCGAACAACACGATTGAAGTAGTTCTCCGGCAGCTTCACTTTGCCGTTGAAGATGGTTACGAGACTTTCACCCTCAACCTTCTTCTGCTTGATTTCCGGTCCGTGGCACTCAAGGCAAAGGTCGTTGGGCGTCTTCGCGCGCATCAGGTGTGCGTTCTCGCCGCCGTGCGGTTCGTGACAGGTAGCGCAGCCCTGATCGAATGCCGGCTGGTGGAGGTACTTCTTCTTGTGCTGCTCGGCCTGGTCGGCATGACAGCTCAGGCAGATGCTGACCGAATCCGACTTGGGCAGGCCCTGTGAGGAACCGGCGTGCGGGTTGTGGCAGTCGATGCAATCCCCTGCCGCCCCGGCGTGCTGAACCTTCGCCTTTTCGATTTGCTCAGTTTTGTCGGAATGGCAGCTCAGGCACAGCTCCTTGGAAGTGGCCTGGGTCAGGACGACTTTGCCATTCTTCGCGGGCTGGTGGCACGCCTCACAGGACGCAGTGCCTCCCTCAAACGGCGAGTGCACGAAGGCCTGCATGAGCTTGGGCCGCTTGGACTGGTGTGGATCGTGGCAGGTGACGCAATCCGCTGTTCCGATGGGCTGGTTGCCGTGCGCCTTGGCGATGGCTGCGTCCTTCGGGTCGTGACAGTCAATGCAGAGGCCGGGCGTGGACTTGGTCAGGTGAAACTTGAATTCTTTCTTGGCCGGGTCGCCGACCTTGTGGGTCGTGTGGCAGGTGGCGCAGCCCATGTCGAGAGCGGCGTGACGGCTGCCCTTCTCAGGAACGTTCAACCCCTGCGTGTGGCAGCTTAGGCAGAGGTTCTCATCCTTGCCGCCCGACGTGTCCTTCAAAAGAAGGTTCTTGTTGGGAGCCGTATGAGGCGCGTGGCACTTGGCGCAATCGCGCACTGCCGGGGCGTGGACAACGCCCTTTGCTTCCGCAGCATTTTTGTCGGCGTGGCAGGTTAGGCAGAGCTTCGTCGGGGTAGCGGTCGTCAGCTTGATGCGAGTGATGTCCCTGTTTACCCGAACCTCATGACAACTCGTGCACCCCATTGCCATTGCCGAGTGGACGTTGGCGCCTTTCGTCTTGTCCTCGTGGCACTCAAGACACTTCGCGGCGTCCGTCTTCGGGTCCAGCGGAACCGGATGCTTACCGGCCAGCGCAAGCGAGACGGCAGCCAGAACAAGAATAAGAAGAATGAGGGCCCTATTCATCAAGAAAGCTCCAAGCCGTTTCGGTGCGAATGCAATCAGGCTCGCCAGGGTCATTGGCGCAGTCGTCGTGTGTTCATGCGCAGTGGGCCGGTTGTGCCTGATCATGTTCCGGATCTCTGACGAGGTACTTTGCATGCCAATAGCCGCTCTCGCGCACTACGCGAGATTCACCTCCAGCTCAGTTCTAAGTTGTTGATTGGCGGCTAGATGTTTAGCGGCACCGTGGGGCGCGACACACGTTCGCAGGCGCATTGCAGGACCGCGTGCTGTGCGTTCTCTCGCAGCCCACGGTTGAAAACCCGCACTCAGATGTGACGCTCTCGCCTGCATCAGCTCACCCCAATCCGAGGACACTTTGACCTTTGCACCGGCGAGCCGGGCATGGGTGGCGATGTCCTGGAGCACCGGATAGCAGACGCCAGAACAGGCCTGAGCGAATATGACCGCTGTCACATGCTTGCGTGACACTCGCTCATGCGCGGATGGGAACCATTGGCCAGAATTGCAGCAGGTGTTGGGTCCCGCGCTCCCCGTCCGGTTCCATTCTCTGGGGCTACACAACCCGGTCTGGTGGGCGCTAGTTATCACTTGCTTGTGTGATATGACCCAGCTTCAGCAGTTCCCTGTGCCTGTGCAGAGCTACAACTCACGAGCACACAACGCAATAGCCGATGCAGGCGGTCTGGCCAGGAACGTGCTTTTCCGCTTGCGGGAGGAAGTCTGGTATGGCTGGCACGAACAGGTCAACGGCCAAGAGCCTGATGTCAACAATCGGATCCGTAAAGACCGGAGTGATCCTGCTGATCGCAGTTGGGGTCGTTGCGGCTGCGGGTACGGTTATTCTTCAGCGGCCGATGACCGAACCGGAACAGATGGAGCGAGCGTACTCACCGCAGGTGCTCCGCGTTCTAGACGCAGTTGGATTGACGGACGTTTACCACACATGGTGGTTCATCGCCCTGCTGCTTGCGGTTGCGGTGTCTATCGTTGCCGCTTCCATCGAGCGGTGGCCCAATGCATGGCGGTTCTATGCGCGTCCGTATCGACGCCCCGAACCACACTTCCGCGCCGCGACGAAAAACAAAGTCGAGTTCCCTATCATCGACCCTGATACGGCAATCGCCGCAGCCGAGCGAGCGCTGCGCAGGCAGGGACTTAAGCCGCAGCGGGTGATCGAGAACGAAGAGGTTTCGCTCTACGCGGAAAAGTCGCGCTTCTCGGTGTTCGCTGTCTATATCGTTCACGCCAGCCTGTTGCTGATTTTCCTTGGCGGCATCATCGATGGCGTATGGGGCTACAAGGGCTACATCCGAATGACGCCGGGCCAGGAACTGAACACCGTCGATCTGCGCGATAAGCGTCAACATACGCTTCCATTCACGCTACGCTGTGACGGCACCGGCCAGGAGAACCATCCCGACGGAACCCCGAAGCGATGGTGGTCGAAGATGGTGGTCCTGGACAGCGGCAAGGAGACCCTGAACAAGACCATCGAGGTGAACGACCCGCTCACGTACAAGGGTGTCCGCTTCTTCCAGTCGAGCTTCGGCCGCAGCGACGAAGTAATCGCGATGGAAATGGATGCGATACCGCAGACCGTGAGCGCGGACAAATCCGAAGTGGCACAGATACCCGGCGCGGAGCACGTTCACTTCCGCCTCGACACGAAGAAAACAGCCCAAATCGATGCCGATACGACCATCCGACTGTTGCAGTTCATACCGGACTTCTTCGTGCAGGATGGCCAGATATTCCGGCGCTCGAACAATCTCGTGAACCCGGCGCTCGAGTTTGCAGTGGTTTCGAAGGGGCAGGAGTACAAGGTGTGGCTCTTCCCCAATGCCGGGCAGTCGCACAACCAGTCGCCGTTCGCACTGGACATCCGGGATGCGGAGTTCGCGAACTACACCGGGCTGCAGGTGGCCTACGAACCCGGTCAGTGGGCCGTCTGGGCAGGCTGCATCCTGATGGGCCTGGGGCTCTTCGTCGCGTTCTACATGGTCCACGTTCGAGTTTGGGCACAGACGGTGGCTGACGGAAAAGGCGGCCTCGTGCTGTGGGTGGGCGCCGCGGCCAACAAGAACCGCGAAATGTTTGAGCAGCGATTCAAAGAAGTGACGCAGGAAATCGAGAAAGAGCTGAAGAGTTCTCAACCTCAAGCCACGGCGAGCGCCGCGGCGGGCAAGTAGCGGGGGAGGCGTTTCGATGGGCACACAAGCAACACGGATGAAAATGGAAGAACCGCAGTCAGTCTCGCAAGGAACGCCGTTCCTGCTGGTTGTGGGACTGTCAACAGTCTTCGCGCTCCTACTGGCACTCATGAACGTGAAAAGCGGACCGCTCTTCACGGAAGGCAACATGTTGTTCGCGACACTGATTTTCTATAGTGCCGCTTCGGCGCTCTACATCGGATTCGGAGTGACGGGGACAGCCCGTTTCGCAAAGTTTGCGTCGGCTGCCCTGGCTCTTGGTTTCGTGATGAACACGCTGGCCGCAGGCCATCGCTGGTCCGTGGCGGGGCGTCCGCCATTCGCAAGCATCTATGAAATGCTGCTGAGCTTCGTTTGGACGGTAGCTCTGCTGACCCTTGTCACCGAACGCAAGTATGGGGTGAAGCTGATCGGCAGCGTTACGGCGCCGCTCGCGGTGGTGAGCGTCACGCTGATGCAGTTGCTGAACTCCGATGTGCGGCCGCTGGTTCCGGCGCTGCAATCGACCTGGCTGCACATCCACGTGACGCTGGCGATGCTGGCCTATGCCGCCTGTGCCATGAGTTTCGCAACGGCGCTGATGTTCCTTATCAAGGACAACATCAAGAGCGAAACACTGTTGGCTCTCACCAGCGGCAGCACGAGCCTCATCTACGCTGCGATTGTGGCAACTCGTTTTGATGGCGGCGCGCTGAGCGTAGTCGGATGGGACGCCGAGAACAAGCAGGACGCTATTCTGCAGGGCGGCGCGCGGCTGTTCGTCAACATCCCGGAACTCGGATGGCTGTTTGTCCTTGCGACGCTGATCACGGCGGCTCCGGTAGTGCTCTACTTCGTGGCGAAGGTGCAGAACAAGGACAACCTGCTCGGCGTTGCGAATACGGCAATCTTCATCAGCCTTGCCGTCCAGGTGCTGACGCTAGCGGCCTTCTTCCTGCGCGCCAACGGTGGAGCTTACCCGCCTGCGGATCCCCTGAACTCGACGGTGATGGAAATGATGCAGAACCCGGCGTTCCGCAACGGCTTCCCGACAGCGCTGCCGGCGAGTCCGTTCATCCTCAGCGGCATGCTGAGCGGCATCTTTGCATCGCTCCTCTACCTGATGCTTCACTGGCGGCGTACCGGGTTGGAGAACCTTCTGCCGAGCGCAGACACGCTGGACCGCGTGACGTACAAGACCATCTGCGTTGCGTTCCCGCTATTGACCCTGATGATCGCCTCAGGCGCCTACTGGGCGAACCAGGCCTGGGGTACCTACTGGCAGTGGGACCCGAAGGAAACCTGGGCGGCGATTACGTGGCTGGTTTACGCAGGCTACCTGCACATGCGCTTGACCCGTGGCTGGCGCGGTCGCCGGGCGGCATACTTTGCAATCCTGGGCTTCGCGGTCGTAATGTTTACGTTCTTCGGCGTTACGTACCTGCTCCCGGGTCTGCACGCGTACGCATAAAGCGGAACCGAACACCCAAGGGGGCGGGCACGATGCACGCCCCCTTTGACGTATACAGTGGAAACAGACAGACCAGACGTGAACAGAATCAGTTGGACCGACCGGGTCGGTGCGCAACGCACCGCTTCCACCGGCAGCGCCGCGGTCTTTTCGACGCAGAAGGTCGTTAAACCGAGGCGCGAGTCTCTTCGAGTTAAGTGGCAGCTAAAGGCCGCCCTTCCAGTGGCATTCGTGCTCTTCGTAGGCATTCTCCTGTTCCTGCTCGCTACCGTGGGCTTGACGATCGCACAGCGCCACACGTTGCTGACACTCGCGGCGGGAGGAGCGGTCGCCATATGCGCGGCACTGCTGATCGGCGTGGCACTGGTTGTAGGACGTCCCATGCTTGAGCTTCAGGAGACTATCGCCCGGGTTCGGGCCGGTGACATGGATGCGCGGGTCGGATTCTCGGAGCGGAACGATGAAGTTGGCGACCTCGGCCGCGCATTCAACGAAATGGTAGGGGAGCTGCAAGAGAGCCGGGAGGAGATTCAGCGGCTCCACCGCACGCAGATGTCGCGTGCGGAGCACCTGGCCACACTTGGAGAGATGGCTGCCGGTCTGGCTCATGAAATCCGTAATCCGCTTGCCGGAATCGCGGGGTTCATCGAGATCATCGGCCAGGAACTTCCAGAAGCCAGTTCCGCGCGCGGCGTTCTGAAGGAAGTGCGCTCCGAGGTCCAGCACATCAATCGCATCGTTACTGAGCTGCTGGAAACCGCTCGTCCCAAAGAGCCGAGCATGCAGGTGGCCGACCTGAATGCGACGGCGGAACACGCCCTCATGTTCGCGCGGCAGCACGCGGTGAACCGGCCCATAGAATTTGAATTTCGCAGGGCGGATCATCTCCCAATGCTGGAGCACGACCCGGGACAGATCCGGCAGGTGCTGCTTAATCTCCTGCTAAACGCGGTGAATGCAATTGATGGCGACGGCAACATCAATGTTACCGTCGAGCGCCGGGACCGGTTCGCGACGGTTTCAGTCAGCGATTCGGGGCGCGGAATCGCTCCAGAGCACCTTCCTTACATCTTTCGTCCGTTCTTCACGACACGGGTGGCCGGTACCGGCCTCGGGCTGGCCATGGTGAAGCGAATCGTCGAAGACCACGCCGGACGAGTCGAGGTGAGTAGTTGCGTGGGCAAAGGGAGCGAGTTCGTGGTGTTCCTCCCCCTCGCACGCGAAAGCGCCGCCTGAGCGCGAGTGCGACGCCCCGGCCGGAGTGACACCCGACCACCAAACTTGTGACGCCAGTCACCGGGACATGTACGGCCAGCAGCGAACATAGTAAAGTAAGAGTCACTGCATGCCCGCCCAGAAGGTTCTGATCGTTGATGACGAGAAGCTTGTGCGCTGGTCACTCAGGCACAAGTGTCAAGAGTGGGGTTACCAGGTAGTCGAGGCTGAAAGCGGAGCCGCTGGTCTGCGCGCCGCCCAAGCAGAGTTACCAGACCTGGTACTGCTCGATGTCCGTCTGCCTGATATGAGCGGACTGGACGTTCTCCGCAACCTGAAGCAGAACGGCGATGCTCGCGCCGTCATCATGATCACCGCCGACCCGCAACTGGATGACGTGAAGCACGCCCTGAAACTCGGGGCATACGACTTCGTTGGTAAGCCGCTGGACTTCGACGAACTCGGCATCACTCTCAGCAACGCTCTGGAAGCAACCCGGCTCCGCACCGAAGTCGAAACGCTGCGGGGAGAGGTAAGGCGTCGCACCGGATTCCACCAGGTTGTGGGCGTCTCAGCCAAGATGACCGAGCTGATGGGGTTCGTGAACAAGGTGGCGGCGAGCGAAGCCAGCACGATTCTCATTCAGGGTGAAAGCGGCACCGGCAAGGACCTGATTGCAAAGGCGATTCACTACGGCAGTTCGCGACAGCAAAAGCCGTGGGTGCCGATCAACTGCTCCGCAATCCCGGAAACGCTGATGGAGGCCGAACTGTTCGGCCATGAGAAAGGCGCGTTCACTGACGCAAAGGCAATGAAGCGCGGCCTTTTCGAGATGGCGGACGGGGGTACGCTCTTTCTGGACGAAATCGGTGAACTCTCACCGCTGCTGCAGGCCAAGCTGCTGCGCGTCCTCGAAGACCAGGTAATCAGGCGCGTGGGCGGCGTGCGCGACATGCAGGTAAACGTAAGGGTCATTGCCGCCTCAAATCGCGATCTTGAACGCGCCGTTCGCGAAGGGCAGTTCCGGCAGGACCTTTACTATCGCCTCGCAATCATCTCGATTTTCATCCCGCCGCTGCGCGAGAGGAAAGAAGACATCCTGCCGCTGGCGGAATTCTTCATCGACCGCTACAACCGCAAGTTCAAGAAGAACATACACAGCATCAGCGAAGACACCCGAAAGCTTCTGAGCAGCTATTCATGGCCCGGCAACGTGCGCGAACTGAAGAACGCAATCGAGCGCGCCATGATTCTTGAAGAAGGCACCATGCTCACGCCGGAGTACCTGCCCTTCAACGTTGTCCAGCGGCGGACGGACATGACCGCGTTCGAGCAATTGACTTTCGGAGAACCGTCGGTACCGCTCTCGAACGGGCGCCTGCTTCCCAAGCTGTCCATCCCTGAAGGCGGGACATCTCTGGAGGAAGTGGAACGCGCGCTGGTTGAGCTTGCGCTGAAGCAAGCGAACGGGAATCAGACCCACGCCGCGCGACTGCTGGACATCAGCCGCGACGCACTACGGTACAAGCTCAAGAAGTTCGGCCTCATGCGCGACGAGGAAGACGCGCTGGCACCTCCCACCTCAAGCTAAGCCTTAGAAGCACTCGCGAGAGTAACCACACCTCCCAGGTATTCACTTAGACAACTCCGGCAGGAGTGTGCTCCGCTGCCGAGCGTGATGCGGCTCAACCGCTGTTTGCTTGTACTTTCGGCGTCCTCGACGTGATCATCCCCGCCTCGCGAGCCTCTTCCCTGCTCCCAAAATGGGAAAAATGTGTGCAAGCAACAGAAACTTTCCGTTGCCAAGGTTACCAAAGGACTAAGACAATCGGTGTAGCCTCCCTGATATTCTCCGGCCCATTTACCTGAGTTGCTCGCTTACGCAAGTTCCAATAAATACGGTTTTTACCCGACGGCGTAATCGCTGCTGCTCACATAGGATTAGGTATTTTGGCCTAACTCTGCGAGGAAAATGCATTTGCGCCGCCTGATATCTTGCGTACTCGCCTCGGTCTTAGTCGCTGTTTTTGCAATCACCCTTCGCGCTTCCCTGCCCAATGCCCTGGCGGGGACCTGGGTCAAGGTCGGTCAGAGGGCACGATCCCGCACCGGAGCAACTTCCACTTTGCTCCCCGACGGACGAGTCCTCATCACCGGAGGTGTTGATGATGACGGGTCGGTTCTTGCGGCAGTTGAGTTCTTCACTCAGGATGGGATTTTTGTAGAAGGCGCAGCGATGCATGTGCCGCGCACAGGCCATGCGGCAATTTGGCTATTCAATGGGCAGCTGCTCGTAACGGGGGGACGCACCGTGGGCGGCGGTATTACGAATTCCGCCGAGATTTTCGACCCTCTGACCAACGAGTGGCGAATCCTGCCCTCCACGTTGCTGGACGCGCGGGTTGGTCACAGCCTGACCCAGCTTCCGAACGGCAACGTTCTGGTCGCAGGCGGCGAAACTCCGGCGGGCCCCGCAGCAAGTCTTGAGTTGTTCGGAATCTACACAGAAGAGTTCACGTTTGCAGGTTCACTCACGACGCCACGCACCGGACATGACGCCGCTGTGCTGGAGGATGGAAGCGTTCTCGTAGTTGGCGGCTCGACGGAAGTCGACGGAGCGAGTGTTGCGCTCGCCACCACCGAAATCTACGACGCGGAGAGCGCGACGGTGTCCGTTGGTCCATCTCTGGCTTTTGCTCGAACCGCTGCCTCGGCAACAACACTTCTTGACGGACGCGTTCTCATCGCGGGCGGAAGGGACGAGAGCGGCGATCTTTCATCGGCGGAGATATACGATCCGTCCACTGGAGAGATCAGCCCCGTACGCGCGCCTTTGACCGCGGGCCGCAGCGGACACAAGGCATTCCTGCTTCCTCATAATGGTAGCGTTCTGCTCGTTGGCGGAACAAGAAACGGTCAGGCACTGCCGGCGGCGGAGTTGTTCCTGCCGTGGTCCGGTGCGTTCAAGGCCACGAGCCGGATGAACACCGCACGCGACCAGGTGCTCGGGTCTCCGCTGGAGATGGAGGGCCGCTTTCTGGCAGCTGGAATGTCGGTGGATGCTGAGATGTACGCCTTCGCGACCGTTACCACCGACAAGGACGACTACCATCCGGGGGAGACGGTCCACATCCGCGGGAACGGCTGGAAACCCGGTGAAACAGTCCGCCTCGTACTGAACGAGATCACAGCCAGCGGAGCACCCGGACCGAAGCGCCGGTTCACGGCGCTGGCCGATGCGTTCGGTCAGATCGCGAACTCGCAGTACGCGCCCGAAGTGGAGAACCTGCACTCCACGTTCTTCCTGACAGCTTACGGAGCCGATTCAGAGGCGCAGACGAAATTCACCGATGGCAACGTTCCGAGCGGCACAGGCACGATCATCGTCACTCCTGGAACAGCCATGGCGGGCACTCCTGTCACGCTCGACTTTACGTTCGTGAACACGGACCTTAGGGACAAGTACCCCAACAATTCGGTCCTGCGACTGACGATTCCCACTGGATGGAGCGCGCCCACCACGTCGAGCGTTTCGATTGTGGGAGGGACATGTGCCACGCGCACGGTGGCCGGAGTGACCGGAAACACCGTGCTCCTCAACATTCAGTGCAATCCTGGCGAAACGCTAATCCTGCGCTACTCGGGAACTGCGGCGCCAACGGCAGGAACGTACACGTTCACTACGGCCACGGGCAGCGGCAACGCAATCGCCGTCAATCTCGCCGCCAGCCCGCAGGTCACGGTGATAGGCAGCATAACCACGACGGTAGTAACCCCGGCGAGTGCGGTGTATTCACCGTCGGCCCAAAGCGTTACGTTGAACGCGACCGTTATCTCGACGTCAACGGTGACAGGGGGGACCGTGACGTTCACTGTCGCGAGTGGTGCGACAACGATCGGTTCGCCCGTTTCAGTCCCGGTAACGAACGGAGCGGCTTCGGCAGGCTACACGATTCCTGCGGACACGCCCGTAGGCAGCTACACCGTGATTGCCACGTACTCCGGAGACGCGACTCTTCCCGCATCAAGCGGATCCACTGCGTTGTCCATCATCGCCGCTGCAACTTCGCTCACATGGCCTCAACCGGCAGCAATCACGTATGGCACCGCACTCAGTGGGACGCAATTGAATGCGGCCACGCTGGTCCCAGGGACATTCACGTACTCGCCTGCGAGTGGCACGGTCCTGAACGCCGGGACGCACACGCTTTCAGTTACATTCACGCCCGCCAGTGCTAACTACCTGCCGTCCACCGGCTTGGTATCGCTCACGGTGAACAAGGCGCAGCCGATCGTTTCTCTCGTGGGTGGAACGTTCACCTACGACGGTGCGGCGCATCCGGCGACGGTCAGCGTGAAGGGCGTTCTGAATGAAGACCTCGCGCCGGTAACGCTGGCGTACGTCCCCGGCGGCGCAAGCGCGCCAGTGGATGCGGGTACGTATGCGGTAACGGCGAGCTACGCGGGGGACGGAAACTACAACCCCGTTTCCGGTACGGCGACCATTACGATCACAGCAGCCCCGCAAACCATCAGCTTCGGCGCGCTTGCCGATAAAACGTACGGAGATGCGCCATTCACCATTTCGGCGACGGCGACTTCGGGCCTGCCCGTTGCGTTCTCCGCATCGGGTGCGTGCACGCTCAGCGGCAATGAGGTGACAATCACGGCGGCAGGCTCGTGTACGATTACCGCCAGCCAACCCGGTAACACGAACTACGCCGCTGCCGTGCCGGTTTCACAGTCTTTCAACATCACGAAGGCATCGCAGATGATCGCGTTCGCCGCGCTGCCGAACAGGGTCTATGGCGACGCGCCCTTCACGCTGACCGCGACTGCGACCTCGGCATTGCAGGTGACTTTCGCGGCTTCCGGCAACTGCTCCGCCGCAGGCGATCAGGTGACCATCACCGGTGCGGGTTCGTGTACGGTCACAGCGACCCAAACGGGCAATGGAAACTACGAAGCTGCAACGCCGGTAAGCCAGACGTTCGCGATCAGCAGGGCGAGCCAGACAATCACGTTTGCGGCGCTGGCGAACAAGACCTACGGTGACGCGCCTTTCTCCATCGGTGCTTCGGCCAGTTCGGGGCTGGCGGTCTCATTTGCCGCAGTTGGCAACTGCTCGGTTGCAGGCACGCAGGTGACGATTACCGGTGCGGGTTCATGCACCCTAACGGCGAGCCAGGCGGGCGACGCGAACTACGACCCCGCCGTTTCGGTTCCGCAGTCGTTTGCGATTTCCAAGGCCGCGCAGACGATCAACTTCGCTGCACTTCCGGACAAGGCTTACGGCGACGCTCCGTTCGACGTGACTGCGAGCGCAACGTCAGGCCTGCCCGTCAACTTCGTCGTTGCAGGAGACTGCTCGATCACCGGCACGCAGGTGACGATTGCCGGCGCGGGTTCGTGCACGGTGACGGCCAGCCAACCAGGTGATGCAAACTTCGAAGCTGCGCCCGCGGTAACGCACACGTTCGCGATCACGCAAGCTATACAGACCATTACCTTCACGGTACTCCCAAACAGGACGTATGGCGACGCGGCGTTCGCGTTGACGGCAAACGCCAGTTCCGGACTGCCAGTATCGTATGCAGCGAGTGGGCAGTGCTCTGTTACGGCAGGCATGGTGACCGTTATGGGTGCTGGCTCCTGCACGATTACAGCGTCGCAGGCGGGCAACGGAGTGTTCGGCCCTGCAACGGATGTTGCGCAGACATTCGCAATAGCGAAGGCCGTTCTGACGATCAAACCTGACGACCTGACGCGACCTTATGGACAGGCCAATCCGGCGTTCACGTACGGCTTCACCGGATTCGTGAACGGTGAGAGCGCCAACGTGGTCAGCGGCGAGCCTTACTGCACCAGCGTTGCGAACGAGTCCAGCGCGGCCGGTACTTACGCCATCAACTGCGCGGTCGGAACTCTTGCGGCGGCCAATTACGACTTCCTGGCGGGCACTGGCGTCATCACGATCACGAAGACCACTCAGACGATAACGTTCGGTTCCTTGCCAGCACGGTCGTACGGCGCCGCGCCGTTCAACATCGATGCGGCCACCGCAGCGGCTTCCAGCGGCTTACCGCTGACGTTCGCCGCGTCGGGTCCGTGCAACGCGACAGGCGCAACAATCCAGATCACCGGCGCGGGTACATGCACCGTGACAGCTTCGCAGGCAGGTGATGACGCCTACGAAGCCGGAACGCCGGTTTCGCGATCGTTCACGATCACACCGGCGACCCTGACGGTAACTCCGGCCGAGGTGACGCGCACTTACGGTGACGCGAACCCGACGATCACGGCCGAGTATGCAGGCTTCGTCAATGGCGACACGTCCGCCGTGCTGACGGGTTCGCCGCTTTGCTCTGCCACGGCGACTCCTGCGAGTGTTGTGGGCCAGTACGTAACGCAGTGCACGCAGGGCACGCTGGCCTCTTCGAACTACGCGTTCGTATTTGCGACCGGTCACATACACATTGCGCGTGCGCCGCTTACGGTTGCACCGAACCCGGTGACGCGACTGGAGGGTGAGCCGAATCCCATTCTGACCGGCACCATCACCGGACTGAAGAACGGGGACAACATCACCGCTACCTATTCGACGGCTGCAACGATCAGCAGTCCTCCAGGTGCTTATCCGATCACGGCGACGCTCGTTGACCTAGACGGCAAGGCCAGCAATTACACCGTGAGCTACGTTTCGGCAGACCTCAGCATTGAAGCCGAAACCGGCACTCCGGATTTGACCATTTCGGCTCTCAGCATTTCAGGTCAGGCCGTCACGGGCGGACAGGTGCAAGCGATCGACACGGTCGCCAACCTCGGCACAAAACGCTCCGCGGAATCGATAACCCGGTTCTACCTGTCGGTGAATGCAGTTCGAGATTCGGACGACCGGCTGCTCCTCGGCATGCGATATGTGCCGCGCGTGGCCGCTGGAGCGCAGTCCTTTGCAGAGGCTTCGACGGCTCTGACGCTGCCGGTGGGAATCGTCCCTGGACCCTACTACATCCTGGCGTGCGCAGACGGGTACGGCGACATCGATGAAGGAACGAACGAAAACAACAATTGCCGCAGCGCCGCGGTGGACATCGCGGGTCCTGATCTGCGCGTGAACGCAATCGCGTACAGCGGAACAGCACTCACGGGCGGCACGATCCAGATTTCAGAGACCGTTAACAATTCAGGTCCAGGCGCATCTGCCGTCTCGGTGACGCGCTTCTATGTCTCCAGGAACGCCACAAAAGATTTGTCGGCCATTGCCATCAAGGAAGGCAGGCATCTCGCCATTGTGCCGCCGGGCGAAACGGCAGCACTCGGCCCTGTTGCGGTTACGGTGCCGCTGCGAATTGGTCCCGGCGCGTATTACTTGATTGCCTGTGCCGACGGCAACAGCGATGTTCCGGAAAACGCCGGTGCCGAGATCAACAACTGCGAGAGCACTGGAATCACGATTGTCGGACCTGACCTGCACGTCACAAGCGTTGCCGTGAGCGGCAATCCTGCAACTGGCGGTTCGTTCCAGGTAAGCGAAATTGTCGAGAATGCGGGCGCTGGTGCTGCGGATACTTCCGTCACACGCTTCTACATCTCGGCAGACTCAATTAAGGACGCGGCGGATGTCCCGCTGACGGGGACACGCCCCGTCCCGGTGCTGCCATCGGGTGACTCGAACGGTGGCGTGCAAACGACCGTTACTGCCCCGCTGACCGTTGCGCCCGGTTCCTACTACCTGCTGGCATGCGCCGACGATTACCAGGCGGTGCCCGAAGGCGACGCCAACGAGAATGACAACTGCGGGGCCGCGGCAATCACGGTTGCTGGTCCGGATTTGCAGGTGTTGAGCGTTACGGTGAACGGCACCCCAGCAGCCGGCGCGACGGTCCAGGTGAGCGAGACGATCACCAACAGCGGTCCAGCCGCGGCAGGAACTTCCGTCACCCGCTTCTACTTCTCGAAAGACAACGTGAAGGACGCGCTGGATACTCTGCTTGCCGGGGTTCGCGTCGTTGCCGCCATACCCGCGGGCAATAGCGCACCTGCGGGCCCGACCAATGTGACGCTTCCTACGACCGTAGCCCCGGGCACCTACTACCTGCTGGCCTGCGCCGACGACAACCGCGCAGTGCCGGAAGGAGATGCCGAGAACAACAACTGCAACGGCACTCAGATCACCCTGGCCGGTGCGGACCTCGAGGTTACCGGATTCACCGTCACCGGCACTCCAGGAACGGGGGCGACCATTCAGGTACGGGACACGGTACTGAACAGCGGTCCCGGAAAAGCCGGTGCGTCGGTGACGCGCTTCTTCCTATCGATGAACGCCACCAGGGAACCTGGCGACACCGCGCTTCCGGGAGTACGTTCCGTGCTTGCGCTCGCCTCGGGAGCCAGCAGCACGCCAGCGACTCCTGTAGCTGTGACGATCCCGATGAACGTCGCACCGGGCAGCTACTTCCTGCTGGCCTGCGCGGACGACAATCGGGCCGTGCAGGAGGAAGATGAAACCAACAATTGCGCGGCGACAGCCATAACGGTCGCCGGCGCTGATCTGCAGGTGCTCGGGGTGAATGTAGCCGGAACCGCGATACGCGGCTCTGCTGTGCAGGTAACGGAGTCGATCACGAACGCAGGTGCCGCAATCGCGAACACGTCCACGACACGTTTCTACCTCTCGGCAAATGACGTGAAAGACTCGTTCGACACGCTCCTGGCGGCAAGTCGCTCGACTCCGTCGTTGGGAGCGGGAGCGACGTTTTCGCCGGCTACGGCACTTTCGTTGACCATTCCCACCACGGCGAAAGTCGGGCCGATGTTCCTGCTGACGTGTGCGGATGCGTCCAACTCAGTGCCCGAGGGCTCACTGGGCGAAACAAACAACTGCACGGCGGTTCCAATCACGATTCAATAACGGGCCCAAGAAAGTAGAAGCCGCACTGATGATCAGTGCGGCTTTGCTTTTTGTATGCGCTTGTCGTGGTCACGCCCCGGGCTGCGAAGACGCGCTGCGCGATGCGGCCTTTTCGCTGCCGACAAACTGTTCCATGACCGCGCGTCGCATCATGTCCGGCGGTAGAAGGCCCTGACTCAGGATGAAGTCGTGGAACTTTCTGGCGTCGAACTTCGGGCCGAGCTTCTGTTCAGCATCCTTGCGAAGCTCGACGAGGCGTGTGTAACCGTAGAAGTAGGACGGTGCCTGTCCCGGCGAGCGGAAGGTGTATCGCTCGACTTCCTGATTAGCCATCGCGTCCGAAAGTACGACATCCTCCTTGAGAACTCGGAGCGCCTGCTCGGGCGTGATCTTGCCCGACTGCAACTCCGGGTCGAGGAACGCACGGGCCGCGCGCATCAGGCGGTGCTGAAGCGAGATCAATTGGCCGTCAGGCGGCATATAAGGGAAAGTGATGTATTCGGCGTAAAGTCCCCAGCCCTCCACATTGACGCTGTTGAAAGCAAACACCGCACGCGGGATGGTTACGCCGCGCTCGACCATGGAGGCGAACTGCATTTCGTGGCCGGGGCGTGCTTCGTGCGCGGTCAAAGTCCATGAAGCTGCGGTAAACGTGAAATCGTCAAAGCGTTTCGCATCACCGCCTTTGCCGGTTGGCACACTCAAGGGCAAAACGAATTCGCCCTGCTCACCCTTGTTGCCGATCAGTCGGGGTGGACGCATGTTTGGCGCGGGCACACTGGCGCTTTCCGCTGGGCTGGCCAGACGAATACGCGCCGGACGGTCAGGCAGCGAGACAAGATTCTCGCGCTTAATGATGGTTTCCAGATCCTTCAGGCGCGACTGATAGTGCGGCAGGATAGCCTCGCCAACAAGCTGGTCCTTCTTCAACTCGCGGACGACGTCGCGGTAGTCCGTAGCGCTGAAACCTCTCTGCTTCGCGACTGCGGGAGCGAGCTTCTGCATCTGCTGCTGGATTTCGTTGAACGCTGCATGGGCACGGCGCGCCAGTTCGTCGGCAGGTATGTCGATACCGACGGTCTGAAGCGAAAACTGGTACACCTCGGGAGGAAGCCGGAAGTCCTGGCGCGCGCGGGGCAGGACTTCCTTGCGGACGAAATCATTGTAGGCAACAAGTTGCTGCCGCAACTGCGCGTAGGGCTGCTCCCATCCTTCCAGCTTGTATTTCTTGAAGAGCTCGCCGATGCCATTGATGAAGAAGTCTGCGGTCTCGAGCTGCTTTTCAACCTCTGCGCGAGCAGGACCTTGCAGGCCGGGGACACTCAAGCGCTCACGGATGCGCTGTTCGGCCAGGACCGTAACCGGAGCGTAGCCCTGTTCTGTTCCGGCGTACTTGCGGAGACGTACGACGGCGGCTTTGCGCCGCTCGGGTGCAACCTGATCATCAAGCAGTGCGCGAAGACCGCCAAAGACGAGCTGGTTCATGTTGAAACTCGGGATCTCGTACTTCTCCTCGAGTTCCAGGCCCCGGAGTCGTTCGCGGGTGGCTTTGATGGAAATCTCCAAATCCTGACGTACAAGGGGGTCCTTCTCGGTCTGGAGCTTCTGCTCGAGTTGCGCAAGCGCTTCCCTTATCGCCTTCTGCACGCGCTCGCGGTAACCCGGGCGCAGGTCTATGATCTGCTCGTCAACGCCCTCGACTCCGGTTTGTCCTGCATACTCCGGACTAAAGCGCGCTGTGACTTGCAGCAGAATCTGCGCGTTCTCATTCGAGCGCTTGATCCAGTCCTGTTGTTCGGTCGAGGTCTGCGCGCTGGAAGTCAGAACAGCGGCGCTGACCAGGGTTGCGATAAGCAAGCACGACTTCAACAATGTTCACCTTCCGTTTGCATGAGCAGAATTCCACAATTGGATGCGCGACCCCTCGAAGGGGAACCGACGCTTAACGTTTGCCGAGCAGGTCCAGCAGTACCGCGATCTCGGCAACGACGGCAGTGCGAATCGATGGTCCCGGATCAGGAGCGAAAAGGGGCGAGTGAAGCGACGGCAGCGTTGCACCCGTTTTCTGTGCCTCCGCGTACTTCTTCGGATTCACCGCACCCACCCACATGAGGAATGAGGGGACATTCTGCTGGCGATACTCACTGAAATCCTCGGCGGCCATCTTGGGCTCGACAGTCACTACGTTCACCGCACCGAGCGAGTTCCGCAGGGCCGCCTCCATCCGCTTGGTTAATTCGGGGTCGTTGTAGGTCGACTTTGTGCTTTCGGTCTGCTGGAATTCGGGCATTCGCGGCGCGCCGGCTGCGGTCGCTTCCGCACGGGCTACACGCTCGATACCCTTCAGCAAAGCCTCTCGCACTTCAGGCTTGTACGAGCGAATCGACAAACCGAGTTTCACCTGGTCCGGAATGATGTTGTCCTTCGTGCCACCGTGAATCTGCCCAACGGTAATGACGGCAGGATCGAGCGGATTGTTTTCACGAGAGACGAGAGTCTGCAGTCCCATCACGATGCGCGCGGCAAGAACAATCGGATCGACCGTCATGTGCGGATACGCGCCGTGTCCGCCTCGGCCGAAGATGGTGATGTCCAGCGTATCGGCGTTCGCGAGCGCGTACCCGCTGATGACCCCTACTTTTCCTGCCGGGAGGTCCGCCGCATCATGCATTGCGAGCGCGAAGTTCGGCTTGGGGAATTTGGTGTAGAGGCCGTCCTTCAGCATGGCTTGCGCACCCTTGCCCACCTCTTCCGCGGGCTGGGCGATCATCACCAGCGTTCCGCTCCAGCGCGGCTTGTTGGCTGCCATCCACCGGGCCGTGCCGACCCAGGCTGCCATGTGGAGATCGTGTCCGCAGGCGTGCATGGTGGGAACACCATCGGCAGTTTTTGCCTTGCTGGCATATGGAACTCCCGACTTCTCCTCGACGGGAAGACCATCCATGTCAGTTCGGAAGAGAACCACCGGACCGGGACCGTTCTTCAACACAGCAACAACGCCGGTTCCGCCCACCTTCTCCGTAACGTCGTAGCCCAACGGGCGCAGCAGGCCGGCAAGTCGGGCCGCAGTCTTGAACTCCTGCAACGAGAGCTCCGGATTCTGGTGCAACTCGATGTAGAGCTTCTCGAGTTCCGGGTACATTCGTTCGACATCCGCGCTGACAGCGTCTTCGGCAGCGAACCCGGCCGAGCCGAGAACAAGCAGACACAAAACGGTGCAGCAAACGACCCGCATCGATGTTCCTCCGGGAGAAAGCTAACACAAGAAAGCACATGGCGTGGTTTTCGGGGTTGCAACGGGTTGCCCCGAGTAAGCGACAACGCACCTGAAATCGGAACCTCGGCCAACAGCAGCCCTGTTCCAGTCATCAAAGGTTCGCTGAGCAATTCTCGTTTTCGGGGGCAGTTCCATTCCATGTTCAAGCACAGAGCTTTTGGACTCATAGCTCTAGTGGCTGCGCTGGCCATCCTCACAACTTGCGGCGGTGTAGCAGGCGACAGCAGACGAGGCGACGGCGGTGGCGGTGACACGGGAGGTGGCGGCGGGAGCGTCCAGGCCGTGAACCACGTGATCATCCTCATGCAGGAAAACCGGTCCTTCGACAGCTACTTCGGACAGATGACCGAGTACCGGCGCCGCAACAACATTCCAATCAACAGCAGCGACGGACGCATACGCGATTTCAGCGAGGGCAACTTCACCAACATCTCTCCTGCTGACAATCAGCCGATTGCGCCCTACCACACGGGTTCGGTCTGCACGGAGAACCTCAGCCCCGACTGGTCCGAGAGTCACAAGATGTTCAACGTGGCCACCCCTGGCTCGACGGAATACAGGATGGACGGCTTCGTTGACGTGGCGTACGGGCTTTCGCAGGCGTTCAACCTCGTGGATCAGAGCGGACGCCGCGCGATGGGATACTTCACAGATGCCGAGCTGAACTACTACTACTTCATGGCCTCGCAGTTCGCCATGAGCGACATGATGTTCTCGCCGGTGCCGTCCAATACGCCTCCTAACCGGCTCTACATGCATGCCGCAACTTCACAGGGACACGCGCATACTCCGGCTACGCAAATCAGTGCGAAGACAATCTGGCAGGCGCTGGACGAGAAGGGGGTCTCGTGGAAGATCTACATTACGGATACCGAGACTAACTTCACGTTCCTGGAGTTCTTCACCTACTTCAATAACCCGACAGTTCAGAGCAAGATTGTGCCGCTGAGCCAGTACTTCGACGATGTGAAGAACGGCACGTTGCCGGCAGTCGCGTTCATCGAAACGGGCATGAACAGCGGCCTCGACGAGCATCCTAGCAACGTGAACCCTGCGACCGGGCAGGTTCATCAAATCAACATACAAAATGGCGCAGAGTACGCGTCCACGCTCATCAACGCGCTGATGAACAGCGTTTCGTGGAAAGACAGCGTGTTCTTCTGGATCTTCGATGAGGCCGGCGGGCCGTTCGATCATGTACCGCCCGCGAATGTGCCGAATCCCGACGGCATCGCACCGCAGGACTTGCTGCCTGAAAAGGATCCAGCGCGCGACTTCGACCATACCGGCATGAGAATCCCGAACTTCATCGTGTCGCCTTTCGCGCGAAAGAACTACGTATCGCATACACCCATGGACTTCACGGCGATTCTGAAATTCATCGAAACGCGATGGGACATCCCGCCCCTGACGCGGCGCGACGCCTCAATGCCCGATATGCTGGAGTTCTTCGACTTCAGGAACGGTGGACCGTGGGCGACGCCGCCCACGCCCCCTGTGCAGGTGAAGAACGGGGCTTGTGACTTCAGCAGACAGTAGTAGGCACTGAGCGTGATCCTCGACACGGCCGCCCGAGTGGCGGCCGCTTGTTTTTCCCAAAATGGGCCTACATTCCGAATTTGGGAATTCTAACGCGGGTAGCAAAGGGCGGGATGGAGCTGTGCCCCAGCGAGTGTCCGCGTCATGCAACTTGCCTACATTCAGGGACTTAGGTAACGTAGCACCTTTGCCCTTCCCGGAGCTGCACATGAATGGAAAGCGGCGTGCTATGCGAGTTGCAGGACCATGTTGATCAATTCAGAGCAGGTATCGAACCCTGGGTTTCCGAGTGGGCTCAGGCCCAAGTTGTCGGGCTCAATCCTTAAGGCAAAACGGCAAAACGAGTCGTCCACAAGAGCGAGCACGCTCTTCCCCACTCACGAGGCAAACCGGCAAAGAAGAACCGTACTGGTGGTTGAAGATGAGCCCGGTGTGCGTGCAGCCACCTCTGAGTTTCTCGCCTGCTGCGGTTACAACGTGCTGGCGGCGAACGATGGACTGGATGGACTGTGGGTTTCCGAGGCCCACATGGACAGCATCGAGGTGCTCGTGACGGACATATCGCTGCCGAAGATAACCGGGCTGGAGCTTGCAGCGGCAATGGTTGCGAAGCGGCCCGAACTGCGGGTGATATTCACCTCCGGACACGACCTCGATGCGTTTGAAGTACGTGCACCGCTCGCCAAATGCGCGCTGCTTCAGAAGCCGTTCTCGTTAACAGAACTCGCCAGCGAGGTGGAACGGGCACTCAGAACCATGAGGAAGTGAGCGCGGCACCAACAGAGCCGCGTTCGCGTCGCATCACAGGTGCGTGCAGGAAAGCCGAACAACGAACGAAAGCAACCGGCGAACGGCGCACGAGATCTTCGACACGGTCCTGGAGCAGGCAAGGAGCGAACTGGAGCGGTCTTCGAGAGGCCTTGCCTTCTCGGGACTCACGGCTGGCCTAAGTCTTGGCCTGACCGGAATGTCGGTCGCGATCATTCGCGCTACGGTTGGACATGGTGGATGGCAGGACCTGCTCGCGATGTCGTTCTACCCGATTGGGTTCATCGCAGTCATCATCGGACGCGCCCAACTCTTCACCGAGAACACGCTTTTCCCCATCCTTCTTGTGCTCGATGAACGTCGGCACGTGGCAGGGACGCTGCGACTCTGGACGGTCGTCTTCGCGGCAAATATCGCGGGCGCGCTTGCGTTTGCCCTGCTCGCGACGCGTACTCACGCGTTGCGCGGCGAGTTCATCAACGAATTGGGCATGCTGGGGATACAGGCCGGGCAGCGCGCCAGCGCAGAAATCTTCTGGTCGGCGATCATCGGCGGCTGGCTCATTGCGTTAGTCGCGTGGCTTGTCTCCGCAAGTCACTGGACCATTGGACAACTGGCTGTCATCTGGCTGCTTACGTTCATCGTGGGCGCCGGGCACTTTGCGCATTGCATCGCCGGGTCCGGCGAGGTCCTTTCGGCCGTCATGCTTGGAAAACTGAGTGGTTGGCAGTATCTCCGCTGGCTTGCCCTGGCGACACTCGGCAACGTGGTGGGCGGCATCTTCTTCGTCAGCATTCTGAATTACGGGCAGGTGAGGGCGGGCCAGCAAGAGTAATTGGCAACTGACTGCAACGCCTCCGCAACTGACAGCCAAAAGGGGGCAGTCATGCGTAGACGTGATGGAACGATGAGGCGAATGGCTATGTTCGGAGCTGCGGGAACTGCCGCTGTTGGCGCTGCAGGACTCGCTGTGGGCTGGCTTGCGTGGAGGAAGGTTTCCGATTGGCTGGCTGAGGACCTGCGCGGAAAAACAGTTTTGATAACCGGCGGGTCGCGCGGGTTGGGATATGCGCTCGCGCACGAGTTCGCCCGACACGGCGCGCGTGTTGCGATCTGCGCTCGCAATCCGCAGGAACTGGAGTGGGCTCGCCAGGAGCTGCAACGTGTTGGCGCTGAGGTGGTCGCGATACCGTGCGACGTGAGCGACAACGAGCAGGTCCAGAGGATGGTGCACGAAGTCACTCAGCGGCTTGGACGAATCGACATTCTCGTCAACAATGCAGGCATTATCGCCGTTGGGCCCGTCGAAGCACAGACACTCGAAGACTTCGACGAAGCGATGAAGATCATGTTCTGGGGCGTGGTCTACCCCACGCTGGCCGTGTTGCCGCAAATGCTCGAACGGCGAAGAGGCCGAATAGCAAACATCACCTCGATCGGCGGCAAGGTGGCAGTGCCGCACCTGGTTCCGTACGACTGCGCGAAGTTCGCCGCGGTCGGCTTCTCGGAGGGCATGTGCGCCGAGTTGGCCAAGGACGGCATTAAAGTGACGACGGTTGTCCCCGGCCTCATGCGGACGGGTTCCAATGTCAACGCCTTCTTCAAGGGACAGCACCGCGCCGAGTACACATTGTTCTCGCTGATGGGTACTTCGCCTCTGACGGCTGTGCCGGGACAGCGCGCGGCGAAGCGCATCGTGCGCGCGGTGCGACTGGGGCGCTCGGAGGTGATCCTGACGCCACAGGCAAAGCTGCTTGCGATGTTCCACGGGCTCTTCCCCGGACAGACGGCAAACATCATGGGATTGGTGAACCGCGTTCTGCCGAGAGCGGCGGGACCAACGGACAAGCACCTCGGCAAAGAGAGCGAGACGCCACTTACGCGCTCGCCACTGACTGCACTTGGTCGCAGAGCGGGCGCGGCGCTGCACCAATACCCCGAACGAATGGGCGCAGAACAGGTACGTGCTCCCGGATTCCGCTCGCCGCTCGTGGGGAGTGGAGACTAGGGGATCGGGTAATTGCGTAATCGGGGAATTGGGTAATTCGAAGGCAACCACGGATTTGCACGGATCAACACGGATATGCGACTCCCGGTTGATCCGCGTGCGTCCCGAAACCGCGATTTGCAGATAACAAATTGCCCGATCACGCAATTACCCGATTCCCCATTGATCCGTGGGAATCCGTGCTTGCCCGAGAGAGACGTAGCAGGCTACCTCTCTACACGCCCAAACGTAGGAAGCCCCGAAGTCTGCGGTTGCAAACCAAAACCCGAGGCACGCATCTCAAGTCTCGACATTCACTTACGGAGATCGCCGATGGCAAGCCGTTCAAGCGCAAAAACAACCACTGATCATGAGGAAATCCGGCGCTGGGCAGAAGAACGAGGCGCCAAGCCCTCCTGCGTTCGTCGAACCGGAGGGAACGGCGACATCGGGATGATCCGGCTCGATTTCCCCGGGTACACCGGACGCGAGTCGCTCGAACAAATCAGTTGGGACGAGTGGTTCAGCAAGTTCGACGAAAGCGGACTTGCGCTTCTCTACCAGGACACAACGGCGCAGGGACAGAAGAGCAACTTCAACAAGCTTGTGGCGCGCGAAACGGCGGAGGCTCGGGATCGCGGCGAGAAAGCAAACCGCCGCAGCCTGCGCGCGCGAGGTGCGGCAGGTACGCGCGGGACGGCAGGACGAGCGGCAAAGACATCGCGCACGGGCGGACGCGGCGCCTCAACGAAATCGGCAGCGAAGAAGGGTGGAGCCAAGGCGGCGAAGAAATCCACTTCCGGTTCGGCGCGCGGCGCAGGGTCACGTGGCGGGGCGGGTACGCGCGCGAGCAGTTCGCGTACGACGCGGGGCACAAGTTCACGAGGCGCGACTGGGTCGCGTTCGAGCGCGAGTTCTCGAACCGGAGCGAAGCGCAGTGCCGGCGCTGGCTCGCGCGGAGCAAGCGCGAAGAAATCAACTCGTGGCGCAGCGCGCCCTGCCGGCCGTTCGACATCTGGATCGTCGCGTCGATCGACATCCGGCGGCGGCTCGCGGTCGGCTTCAAACCGGCGCGGCGGACGCACGCGGTAACGCCTGGTTCGTTGCGATGAAGAGCTTGCTCAACGCCGCCGATGCGCTGCTTCGTCGCGAAGACGAAGACGAGATACCGGTCCCGCCGGATAATGTGCCGGAGCCGATCAAGGAGCCGCCCGTGCCCCCGCGTACCGAGCCCGACGCCCCGGTACGCGAGCCCGGGCCTACGGGTCCGAAGCGGCTTTAACGACGCTCAGAGATAAGACGGCCGCCAGTTTGCGCTGGCGGCCGTACTGTTTGCTGATCACAGTGAGATATAGCCGTTGCTGACATCAACTACGTGGAGTCGTGAAATGCGCGAATGGGCGGAAGCGGCGAAAACAGGAAAGAACGTCCATGACATCATTCCAGTGAATGTTCCCGCGACGGCGAAATGGGGCGAGGAACTGGAGCGTCGTTTAGCCTTCATCGAGGAAAAAGTATTGCGTCGTGGCGGATAACGGATGGGCTGTTCCGCCGTTTAGGGGCGCGTAGTCCCTGCCTGCGTCAGCTTCCCGTCTGAAAGAATGAAGCGGTCGCCGCGCCACTCGACGGTTCTACCGGCATAGGACCAGACCCAGACAGCCAGCGCGATGATGTCGCGAAGCGGAACGAGCCACCACCGGCGCATAACGTGCGCGTCTCCGAGGACATTGGCGGCGACAACGCGAGCCATCGCTAAACGCAGGAGCGCGGTGACGAGCAGCAGCGCGAGTGACCACGGCGCTGCTTTCGCCGCCAGCATGGCCAAGATGGCCCATGGGAGTCCGAAACTCACGCCCAGACCCAGGTACCCGAGCTTGCGTGAGTCGCGAATGGCGCGCGCCCATCGCAACTGATGCGCCCAGAATGCGCCGAAACCGTAATCGGGCAGGTAGGTTTCGGGCACCGTATCGGCGAGCGCGACTGCGAATCCCCTGGCGCTGATTCGATTGCCGAGTTGAAAATCGTCGGCGAGGTAATCGAGCAGCGGCTGGAACCCGCCGATTGCGTGCAATGCGCGGCGCGACAAAGCCATGGTTGCGCCGAGCGCGAAACGGATGCCGCCCTCCAGGTGGTTTGCCGCAAGCACTCCGGCAGCGAAGTCGGTGCTGATGCCAATGGCCTCGAGTTTTGAACCGAGGGTGTCGCCGGCTCGTGCCCGGTACAACGCGGTTGCCAGCCCAACGTTCGGGTCCGCGAAATGGGACATGAGAGCGCGCAGGCACTGCGGCTCGATGCGAACGTCGCTGTCGCTAACGAGGAGGTAGTCGTGACGCGCGCGAGGCATCATCTGCACAAGGTTGCTTACCTTCGCGTTGGCGCCCAGGCTCTGCGGGCACAGCACGAGTTCGATTCGCAGCGACGGGAACTCGCGCTGAAGGCGACGAATGACCTCCACGGCGGGGTCGGCAGCGTCCTGCACGCCGAAGATGATCTCGTACGCGGGATAGTCCTGCGTGCAATGTGAGCGCAGGCTCTCGTACATTCCGCGGTCGGTTCCGCGAACGGGTTTCAATATCGAAACCGGCGGGGCAAAATGCCGGATCTCCGCCTGTTGGGGTGCCGCACCCTTCTCGCGAAGTGAGAGGGTGGGAAGCTTCCGCGGACGCAAGTAACAGCGTGCGCTCCAGATGCAAAGGATGTAGTACGCCATCCCGCACACGGCGAGCGTTCCGAACACCCCGGCGGTGACGGTTGCGAGCATACACGGTCAGGGTAGCAAACGACGGTGCGGCGGAACCAGCGGTGAGCAGTACTAGACGGGGTCGCGCTCGAGTTCCGCGTCGATCACCTGGCCGTGAGCGTTCTCCCATCGCACGAATTCCTCCACGTCCGAGTGGATGGTTCCGAAGATCCAGCTCAGGATGAAGAAGTCATCGAGGAAACCGGCAACGGGGATGAAATCCGCAACGGCGTCGAGCGGCGCGACGAAGTACAGGATAGCTGCGATGGCGGCGGTGACCGTCTTGCGAGGAACCTGCGTGTACTCGCGCTTCGCCCACGCGCGCAGCATTCGAATGAGGGCGGAAAGATCGTGCCAGGCTTCGCGCATCACGCTGCGGTTACCGCGTGCCTTGGTGATGGCTTGCGTAAGCAACGCAAGAAGCCGATGACGACGCGTTGCGTATGCCGCGCTTCGGCGCGTCAACGTCCAAAAAATCGCTTTCGACCTTTCGTTCACGGCGGGCATGCCTAATTAGATGCAACGAGCAGCAACGATACTCTGTGTGCTCTGCCCTATTCGTACCTGAGGGCCTCGATGGGGTCCAGGTTGGCAGCCTTCCACGCGGGATAGATTCCAAAAATCAATCCGATGGAACCGGCACCGAAGAATGCCGCGGCAGACCACCAGATGCTCATGGCAGCCGGCAGCACGGGCCAGAGCAGGCGTATGGCTCCAGTAAGGATGCCGCCGACAAGGATACCGATGATGCCGCCTACAAGCGTGAGCACGATGGCCTCAAGCGTGAACTGCACGAGGATGTCGCGCTTGCGGGCGCCGATGGCCTTGCGCACGCCAATCTCGCGCGTACGCTCCGTCACCGAGACGAGCATGATGTTCATGACACCCACGCCGCCCACGATGAGCGCAACGCTGGCGACGGCGAACATGAAGATGAACACACCGCCGGTGACCTGGTCCCAGACTTCGGTGAGCGAGTCCTGCGTGAAAATGGCGAAATTGTCCGGCTTGTTGAAGGCGACCTTGCGGCGGCGGCGCAGCAGTTCGCGCATCTCGTCGATCGCTTTGGGGATATCTTCGCGCGACGTGGCCTTCACGCTGATCCAGTAGGCCTTCTGCTCCGGATGCAGTTTGCGGAAGGTGGACAGCGGGAAGTAGATCTTGTTGTCCTCGGGATTATCGCCGCCACTGAAGACGGACTTGGACGGCTCGGCAACGCCAACCACCGTGAACATCTGGCCTTCGATGTTGATTTCCTTGCCGAGCGGATCTTCACTGGGGAACAGTGTGTCTGCGGTGGACGAGCCAAGGACGATATAGTTCGTGCGCTGCTCGTCGTCAATCTCGTTGAACCAGCGTCCCGAACGGAGCGCGACGTCGTAAACGTCTTTGACGGACGCAGTGTCACCCTCAAGAATCGTGTTCTTTGCTTTGCGCCCGCCGTATTTCACCGCATAGGTGCCGGTGCCGAACTCGGGGCGGAAGAAGCGCAGGGCCGCCGTGACCGCCTTAACGTGCGGCAGGTCGCGCATCGCCATGGCGTCTTCGTATGTCAGTTCACGACGGGTGCGGATCTCCTCGCTGGGCCGACCGAACGTGAACGGCTCCATGTGGAAAGCAAAGATGATGTTCGACCCCATGCTGGAGACGATCTCGGAGACGTTCCGATTAAGGCCGCGCACAACGGACGAAATGCCGATGACAACGGTGACACCGATGACGATGGCGAGAATCGTCAGGCCGGAGCGCATCTTGTTCTTCCAGATCGTCTCAAGGGCCATCCGGACGTTTTCGCCGATATCTCCTCGTCCCTGTGCCATGGCTATTGTTCAAACCTCAACGCCGCAATCGGCTCCAGCTTCGCCGCCCGGGTGGCGGGATAAACACCGAAGAAAATGCCTACGCTTGCCGAAACGATCAGGCCCGCAAAGACTGCCCAGAGTTTGATAACCGACGGCATGCCGATGATTGCAGTTACCGTTTTCGCCACGGCGATGCCCGAGGCAATCCCGATGATTCCGCCTACGATTGCCATTGTGCTTGCTTCAATCAGGAACTGAAGCATCACGTCCTGCCGGCGCGCTCCAAGGGCCTTGCGAATGCCGATTTCGCGCGTCCGCTCCGTAACCGAGACAAGCATGATGTTCATGATGACGATTCCGCCGACGATGAGCGAGATCGAGGCGATGGCGATCATGACAATGAAGAACGTGCCGCTCAGGTTCGACCAGATGCTCAGGAAGCTGGCGTTCGTTTCGATGGAAAAGCTATCGGGCTGACCAGGCAGATCGTGACGGCGCGACCGCATGATGGCACGCGCTTCGTCCACTGCGACATCCATGCTCGGGCCGACGCCGTTGGCCTTGGCGGAGATGCGCACGCTTGTCCTGTTGGAGCCGTACTGCCGCATCCAGGAAGTGATCGGGATGAGGACGTAGTTGTCGCGGCTCTGACCGAGGGTCTTGCCTTCCTTCTTGCCAACCCCGATGACGCGGTAAATGCGTCCGTCAACACGAAGTTCCTTGTTCAGCGGGTCCGTTCCAGGGAGGAGCTTATCGACCACGTCCCAGCCAATAACGGCAACGGGCGCCGCGTTCTCCACATCGGCTTCGTTCAGGGCACGTCCGGAGACGACTTCAAGGTCATAGATGGGGGCCATGGAAGCGGTCCAGCCTCGGATCCATGTGTCACTCGATGACTGCTCCTCGTATCGCACCTTACCGGTGGGCCACATCGTGGAAGCACCCACGTATCGGCAGCTGCGGCAGCCATCGAGAACGGCCTGGTAATCAGCCATCTCGATGCGCTTGCGTTTCTCTTCCTCAAGGTGCTGGTCGATGCTGCGCGTGACGTTCGACGTCCTGCCAATCATGAAGACGTCGGCGCCAAGCCGGAACACGCGCTCAGCAACATAGCCGTTGATGCCGTTCACGAAGGTGACAACGGCGATAACGGCAGCCACTCCGATGACCACGCCCAGCAGCGTGAGCGCGGACCGGAGTTTGTTAGCCCAAAGGGCCTGGAGAGCGATCTTGATTGCCTCAGACGCGTTCATGGCAGCAAAGCTTCAGGAAAGTCTATCACCCGGCTGCACGGGAGGCACTGAGAGGACCTGAACACTTCTGACCCGCCGACAAGGTACAAACTCCTGAGAGCCGAAGCCCGCGAAAGCAGCGGCTTGTACAGGGCGTTGCGTGGATTGTCATCCCGAGCGCAGCGAGGGATCTGCCCAGTTGCCTTGCACTGCTGTCCGAACGCTTCCGACAGGTCTTGCCAAGGTGGCTGCCATTCGACAGCGGTTTAGCGGCGCCACTTGCCGAAGCTGCAGGCACTTTTGATCATCAAATATAATGTTCCAACTGACAGCCGGACCGGACGGTTGCTGCCGTGTCTGTGAACGCTGGCTTTGGCCAGGCCGCGCGGGCACGGGGGAGGAAAGTCCGAACTCCGCAGAGCAGTGTGCCGGATAACGTCCGGGACCTTCGCCCCAAGGCGAAGGGACGGAAAGTGCCACAGAAAACATACCGCCGTGCCGGGCGACCGATGCGGTAAGGGTGAAAAGGTGCGGTAAGAGCGCACCGCGCGTCCAGCAATGGACGTGGCAGGGCAAACCCCACACGGAGCAAGATCAAATAGGGGAGGAACGTCTTCGGACGTGCGTGCTGGCTCGGTGCGCCACAACTTCCGGGTAGATCGCTAGAGCCATGCAGCGATGTATGGCCCAGAGGAATGACCGTCGCGGCGGTTCGCGCCGCCGTACAAAATTCGGCTTACAAGTCCGGCTGTCATGAGGATCGCGGGTCAGGCATAACGCCTGGCCCGTTTGCTTGCTCCAAAGTTGTTCCCGCCAATCAGGACGGGACACAGCCCCGATTCCTACACACATTCGAACTCTGATTTTGCGTTAACATTTGCGCAGCATCCACCTGCGCGTTGTCCTAGACGCGCAGTACCGAAGCCTCTCAACGGGGACAGCCAGAAAGGAGGTCACCGTGCCCGCCGCAAAGCTGAAAGCCTATCTGGACAGCAACAACGTCAAGTACCTCAGCATTCCTCACTCGACCGCCTACACGGCGCAGGGAATCGCAGCGGTTTCGCACATTTCCGGTAAGGAACTGGCGAAGACAGTGATGGTGAACGCGGACGACAAGCTAATCATGGCAGTGCTGCCCGCGTCCAAACAGGTGGACCTGCTTGCGCTTCGAAAGCTGGTTGGGGCAGAAAGCATCCGGCTCGCAAGCGAACGCGAATTCAAGACACAGTTTCCGGACTGCGAAGTCGGTGCGATGCCGCCGTTCGGGAATCTCTATGACCTGCGGGTTTTCGTGGACGAGACCCTGACGAAAGACGAGGAGATCGCGTTCAATGCCGGGTCGCATACGGAGCTGATACGGCTTGCATATGGCGACTTCGAACGCCTTGTGCAGCCGACAGTCGGGGCTTTCTCGCGTACAACAGAGGCCAGAGCCGCCTAGTTCCTGCTCGCACTCTCGACGCCCCTGCTGGCCTCAGCAGGGGTTTTTCTTGCCGGCGGACGACGTGGCGCGGTTTTGGCAGGTACTCGCGATTTGGTGATCACCTTACGAGAACGCCGGCTCCCAGCAACGCGGGAACCGGCTGAGTAGGGCGGCGCTTCACCGCCTTCCCGGAACTCGATTTATTCTTCACCGTGCGTGAGGTGCCAAGAATGGGAGCAGCAGAAAGCCCTGGAGCGGCAGTGGTCGCAACCTGTTGGGCGATGCGGGCGTCCACCATGCGGGAGGTCAAGGTGTGCCTGCCGAACAGGCGGACTTCAGCAGACGCTTGAGTCGCGTGCTCCATCCAGAGTCCGCCGAAGTGACCGAATTTCAACACCACATCCACATTCTTCAGCCACCAGGAAGGATTCTTCGCCAGCTTTCCCTCGACGCGGACAGGCAGGTAGGTGCTCGCATCCACCCACACGCGGCCGCGTACCAGTTCCTTCTCCTCGCGTTTAGGCTCCAGCCCAAGCAGGTAGCAGCGGCGGCCGTCCATCCTTGCCGGGCCTATGAAGTGGAACCTGTAGTTGTCCCGGCTCAAGATTGTCTTTCGCGGATCGTCGGCCATATCGGTTTCGCGCTCGAGGATCTTGCGGACTACCTTTTCGCCGCGGTCGCTACCGTGTGTCTGCTCGATGTTGTAGCTCTTTGTGTCCGGAGGAAGGAAGCTGATTGCGGCTGTCACGGACGAATCGGGCCTGCTGTCGTCCCCCTTGAACAGCCGGTATTCACGCTTGATGGTATAGGCCCGTGCCTGTTCGCGGTTCTCTGCTTGCGCTTTTTCGAGCCGGTGGACGATGTCGTCGAGTGTCAGAGTACCTTGCGCCCAAAGCGGAGCAACACTGCACGTTATAAGGACGAGAAAAGCCGTATGTGGACGGAACACCGAACACCCCAGAGCCCGACTAAGTTGCTACAAGCACTTAGAAGCAAATCGGGGGCCTAAGGAGGGCTAGGGATCTAACGCGCAACAGCTCTGTTCTTATATGTGCCGCCTGCCACTTCGGTATAGACCTGAAGAATACGGCGCGCTGAGGCGTCCCACGAGTAGCGTTGTGCCTGCTCATAGCCGCGCTGCTTCAGCTTGTCCCTAAGTTGTGCGTCCACCAGAACCCGGTGGAGCGCGCGCATGATGTCGAAGACGTTTTCAGGATTTACGAGCACAGCGGCATTACCCACGACTTCAGGCAGCGAGGAAGTGTTGGAGGTGACCACGGGCGTGCCGTGAGCCATGGCCTCCAGCGGAGGCAGCCCAAAGCCCTCGTAGAGCGAGGGAAAGACAAACACCTTTGCGGCGTCGTAAAAGATCCGCAGGATGTCGATGGGCACAAAGCCCAGGAAACGAACGTCGTTCTGCACGCCGCTTTTTATCACGGTCCGGCGAAGGTCGGGATGGCGGGAAACCTCGTCGCCAATGATGATCAGCTTCAGATCCGGGCACTGGTCGGTTTTTTCCAACTCGGTTTTCAGAGCTGCGAAGGCCTCGATGATGCGGGCGATATTCTTGTGCGGGCTGATCCGGCCCGTGTAGAGGATGAAGGGGTAGTTGACCTGGTATCGCTCGGCGATGAATTGGCGATCGGCATCAGACGCGTGTCCCTGGCAGAAGCGCGGGTCGATGGCGTTATAGACCACTTCTATTGCGTGTTCCGGAATGCCGAATACCCGCTCGATATCTTTCTTCGTGAAATTCGATACGGCAAAGATGCGAGCAGCGTGCGTGAGCACATGGCGCGTGCAGTAAAAATTCAGGGTCTGCCGCGCACCGGATGAGTGGTTGCGGTAAAGGTAGTCCAGCAGGTCGTGAACGGTGATGACGTAAGGGCAGGAGAGGTACTGCGGGATGCCCATAAGATGCGGAACGTGAAGGACGTCCAGTCCGCTCACCTTCACTGCTCCGCGGAAATCCAGATAACCACCGAATCCGGTTCGCCTGCGCAGATCGATTCCGTGGAAGTTCTCCGGCAGATTGCCCAGCTCACGAACGTGTTCGGCTCCGCCCAGCAGGAAGTACTCATTCAGGCTGTCTATGCGACCAAGTGAGCGAATCACGTTTCGGATGTACGTTCCTACACCGAAGTCGGTGATGTGACGGATATCGATTCCAACGCGCACGGGTGCAGTATACAGATGCGGGCGGCGAGGGGCTTAGGATTTGCCCGAAACAAAAAAACGCA
>Ga0196976_1000232_pt1 | contig 37636 bp, 40 predicted proteins | sample S3v_513CmetaG_FD_148644 | JGI IMG/M metagenome (GOLD analysis project Ga0196976, IMG submission 148644) | Soil microbial communities from Anza Borrego desert, Southern California, United States - S3+v_5-13C | ecosystem: Environmental > Terrestrial > Soil > Desert | place: USA: California... | reverse complement strand
GTCCGCCCCCGCACCGCCGTCCAGGGTGTCGGCACCCGCCGCACCGCTGATCACGTTGTTGGCGGCGTTGCCGGTCAGCGCCGCCGCGGCGGAACCGGTGTAGGTCAGGTTCTCGACCTCGGCGCCCAGCGTGTAGGCGGTGAGCGTGGTGCGCACCGTGTCGGTGCCCTGGCCCGCGGCCTCGGCGACCACGTCGCCGGCATCGTTCACGGCGTAGACGTCGTCGCCCGCCCCGCCGCTCAGCGTGTCGGCGCCGGCCGCACCGTCCAGGGTGTCGGCGCCGATGCCGCCGGTGATGACGTTGGCCTGGGCGTTGCCCGTACCCGCAAAGGCGCCGGTGCCGATGAAGGTGAGGTTTTCGACGTGCGCGTCCAGGGTGTAGCTGTTGGCGGTGACGCGGGCCTCGTCGGTGCCGCCGCCGGCCGCCTCGCCGATGCGGTCGCCGCTGTCGTCGACCACGTACACGTCGTTGCCGGCGCCGCCGTTCAGCGTGTCGGCCCCGGCCCCGCCGTTCAGGGTGTCGGCGCCCGTGCCGCCCGCGATGATGTTGGCGAGCGCGTTGCCGATGCCGGCGAAGCTGCCCGCGCCGGTGTAGGTCAGGTTCTCGACGTTGGCGCCCAGCGTGTGGGCGTTCAGCGCCGTGCGCACCTCGTCGGTGCCTTCGCCCGCCGCCTCGACCACCACGTCGGCGGCGGTCTGCACCTCGTAGGTGTCGTTGCCCGCACCGCCGGCCAGGGTGTCGATCCCTGGGCCGCCGACCAGGCGGTTGCCGGCGGCGTTGCCGGTGCCGGCGAAGGCGGCGGCGCCGGTATAGTGCACTGACGCAGACATAGGATTCACAGCGGGCCGCCGCCGTGCGATTCTATCGGCATGGCCCAGACCGTCAGCGTCATCGTTGGACCGGAGGACCGCGCGCGTTTGGCCGCGATCCTCGGTGATCGGAACCGCCCGCTCAAGCACGTCCAGCGGGCGAACATCATCGTGCTCTCGGCCGAGCGGCTACCGGTGCAGGAGGTGGCGCGCCGCGCCGGTGTCAGCCGCCCGGCGGTGTGGCGCTGGCAGGTGCGCTACGCCGAACAGGGCGTGGACGGGCTGCTGCGCGACAAGACGCGTAAACCTGGCCGGGCGCCGCTGCCCAGGGCGACGGTGGCCAAGGTGCTGGCGCTGACCTGCTCGGAACCACCCGGCGCGGTGACCCATTGGACCGGCCGGGCGGTGGCCAAGGCGGTCGGCATCAGCCTGCGCGCCGTGCAGCGCATCTGGGAGGCCAATCGCCTTCAGCCCCATCGCATCCGCACCTTCAAGCGTTCCAACGACCCGGCGTTCGCCGCCAAGATCGAGGACATCGTCGGGCTGTACATGGACCCGCCGTGCCACGCGGTGGTGCTGTCCATCGACGAGAAGAGCCAGATCCAGGCGCTCGACCGCACCCAGCCCGGCTTGCCACTCAAACCTGGCAAATGCGGGACGATGACGCACGACTACAAGCGCAACGGCACCACCACGCTGTTCGCCGCGCTGAACACGCTGGACGGCACCGTGGTCGGGCGTTGCATGCCCAAGCACACCCACAAGGAGTTCATCAAGTTCCTGAACGCTGTGGAGCGCGCCGTCCCGGCGGGCAAGGTGATCCATGCCATCGTCGATAACTACGCCACCCACAAGCATCCCAAGGTCCTGGAATGGCTGGCCGATCACCCGCGCTGGGTGTTCCACTTCACGCCGACCTCGGCCTCCTGGATCAATGCCGTCGAGGGCTTCTTCTCGATCATCACCCGACGCAGCATTCGGCGCGGCGTCTTCAAGTCCGTGGCCGATCTCCAGGACGTTATCGCCCGCTACATCCGCGAGCACAACAAGACATCCAAGCCCTTCATCTGGACCAAGTCCGCCGACACCATCCTCGCCAAGATCGCCCGCCTGCCTGCACCTTCTGAATGAGTCAATGCAATAGGTGAGGTTCTCCAGGTTGGCGGCCAGCGTGTAGGCGGCCAGCGTGGTGCGCACCTCGTCGATGCCCTCGCCCGCGGCCTCGATGATCGTGTCCTCGCCGTCCCCGACCACATAGGTGTCGTTGCCGGCACCGCCCAGCAGCGTGTCCGGCCCGGCCCCGCCGTTCAGCACGTCGTCGCCGTCGCCACCCGCGAGGCTGTCGGCGTTCAGCACCGAGAGCGTGACCTGCACGTTTATGCTACTGAAGCCAACAAGGTCCGCACGGCCGTCGCCATTGACGTCCGCGACCGTGCGCGGCACGTATTCCTGCCCCGACCACGTGTCATGATAGCCAAACCAATTGTGCCCGAATAGCTCCGGACCGAAGGTCCCGTCCACTTGTCCAAAGGCGACGGAGACGTCGTTCCCACCGAAAGCGACGATATCGTTGCGGCCGTCCCCATTAACATCTCCGACGATGCGGGGATACCGGTCATAGCTGTTCCAACCGTCATGGTATCAGAAGCCGGCATGTGCCACGGTGACTGGGCCGAAGCTTCCGTCGGCCTGACCGAGAGCCACCTGCACGTTCTCGCTGCTGAAGCCGACGATGTCCGCCCGACCATCACCGTTGACGTCGGCCACGGTTCGCGGAAGGTATTCCTGTCCCGACCACGTGTCGGATAGGCCGAACCAGTTGCTGCCGAAGATCCAGGACCCGAAGGTGCCGTCGGCTTGACCGAGCACCACCCAGACATCGTTCCCACCGAATGCAATGATGTCGTCGCGGCCATCACCATTCACGTCACCAATTGCGCGCGGGTACTTGTCCTGGCTGTTCCAACCGTCATAGTAGCCAAGACCGCTGTGCGCCGAAATCATCGACCCGAACGTTCCGTCCGCTTGCCCGAGCGCGACTTTCGCATCGTCGCCGGCAAATCCGATGATATCGGCACGCCCGTCGCCGTTCACGTCCCCCAGGAGGCGGGGGTTGACCTCCTGACTGCTCCAGCCGTCGTCATAGCCAAAGGAGTTGTGGGCGAGGAGCATCGATCCGAAAGTGCCATCGGATTGGCCGAGCGCAACGTACACATCATTGCCGCCGAAGCCGACGATGTCTGCACGTCCGTCACCGTTCACGTCGGCAACATGACGGGGATTGATGCTTTGCCTGCTCCAGCCGTCGTCCTGTGCAAATGAGTTGTGCGCGACTACGATGTCGCCGAATAGAAAGACGCTCCCCGCGCCTCCTATATCGCCGATCAGCGTGTCGCTTCCTGCATCGCCCAGGAGCGTGTCGCTTCCATGCCCCCCATCAAGCCTATCGTCGCCAGCATCGCCGATCAGCGTATCGCTGCCGGTGCCTCCAGCGAGTGTGTCGTTGTTGGAAGTTCCAGAAATGAGTGGCATCGGTGATTTTCCTATCCTTAAAGTGTTAGGCATATTATTGCATGTGTCGCGTACACGCCTGCCGATATGGTCAAGGAATACTATGTGATGAAATGCTTGCAAAGGCACTTTCCTGCCTTGCGCCAGCTGGCCGCGTCATCAGGCCGAGAAGGACGCCCTGCTGATCGCGCAGGCGGCGCTGATCAAGTGCTTGGCGGCGCGGGCGGCCGAACTGGAGGGATTGCTCGGCAAGCCAACATAACTTCGGCAAAATCCCATTGCTCTTACCCGTCACGGCTACAGCGTGCGCTCCCTGGCCGACCAGTTCAGCACCAAGCCGGCGGAGATCCGCCAGTTCCTCCGAGGCGAGCTGGGCGGAGCGAGGGCGCAGGAGCTGACCCAGTTGATGCAGGCGGCGGGGCTGCCGCTCTGATCGTGGGGTGTCTCAGCTTATGTGGGCCGGTTTCCCCGATCTCAGGCCCGTCTCAAACACTGCGGGCTGCGTCTCACGGAATGTGGGCCGGCCGGCCTCCACCGTCTCACGAAATCCGGTCCCGGAATCGACCTGAATCTCGGGTCCGACCTTCGATGATCTCGGTCCGCTACATATAGCGGCACATTGAGCGGGATGCGCCAGCCCAGGCGTGAAATAGGGGTTATCCACGCATAGAGTCCGATGCCCGTGCTGATCGGCAAGGCTCACGCCCGTACGAGCGGGATGTCCTCCAGGCAGGTCGTGTAGCGCGGCGATCGGTTTTCCTGCCGCATCCGCCAGCCCTTGCGCGCGATGACCGTGGCTGGCGCCAGCATGTCGCGGCCCATCCTGCTGTTGACGGCATCCATCGCCGCCATGAGCCGGCCGGAGCGCTCCCGGTCGAGCGCATCGAGGGGTCACGACACGAAAGTGATCAGATTGTCCGGTTCATGAGAACGTAGGCAGAACTCCTCAGGTGAAGCAATCCGAAGCGTTCTCTGGCTCTTCGTCGAGCGCCGCATACAGCGCGGTCTTGCCCACCTTGATCCGTGCCGCGGCTTCGCGAACCGTGAGACCCTGGGCGATGAGCGACTTGGCCCGGCGGAGCTTCTCCTCTGTCACCACCGGCCTCCGTCCGCCCCGCCGGCCGCGCGCCACGGCGGCGTCGAGGCTGGCGCGGGTGCGTTCGCGGATGAGGTCGCGCTCGAACTGCCCGAGGGCACCGAAGATGTGGAAGATGAGCCGGCCGCCGGGAGTCGTGGTGTCGATCGCTTCCGTCAAGGAGCGGAAGCCGACGCCGCGGCCCTCCAATGCCGTCACTGTCTCGATCAGGTGCGGGAGCGAACGGCCGAGGCGATCCAGCTTCCACACCACCAGGACATCGCCCTCCCGCACGAAGCCCAAGGCTGCCGTCAACCCCGGCCGGTCGGCCCTGGCTCCGGACGCCTTGTCCTCGAACACACGGGCGCAGCCGGCCTTGGCGAGGGCATCGAGCTGCAACGCCAGGTCCTGGTCGGTCGTCGAAACCCGCGCGTAGCCGACCGCCGCCATGCCGCCCCGCCCCTTGTCCGGAAACCCGTCCGGCAAACTACGTGTCCGGAAAGCCATCGTCAACGCGGGTTGGCGGACAGATCGGCGGTTGGCCGGCAAAGGGCCCATAAGCGGACGGTACGATCAGGAGGGGCAGCTCACTGGTCGGCTTGATCTTGCGAGGTGTGTGCAGCGTCCCCGGGCTGCGTCGCTATAGACCCATTCGTGCCGAGGATGTCGCCGCGAGAATGGTTCAAGCGAGCCGGGAGCCTGATACCTCGCTGGAGTGGTTACCGCTTGATGACGTGTTCTCGGATCTGCAGGGGAACGTGACCGACGCGTCGGCGGAGCAGAGACCACCTCGAGCACGAAGACCTTCTCGGCAACGCCTGCGGCCGCTGGAACCGAGCCATCCCCGCCTGTGCGGCACCGCGCATGATGAACTGGCTCGCTTGGCGCGTGCCGATCGGGAACGCCTCGGAGTCACTCGCGGTGGCGCAGCGCCTCGACCACGGCGACGAAAGCCGGCGAGGATTGGCGGCGGCTCGGGTAATAGAGATGGTAGCCATCCCAGTATGGCGAAAATTCCTGGAGGACGCGCACGAGCCGGCCTTCGGCGACGTACGGCACGATGATCTCTTCCGGGATGTAGGCGAGCCCAAACCCATCCAGCGTCGCGTCGAGCGCGTTGAAGATGTTGTTAAAGATCAGTTGCCCTTCGACGCGGATCTTGAGCTCGCGCCCGTTCTCCTCGAACTCCCACGCGTAGAGCCCGCCGGAGGTCGGAAGGCGGAAATTGATGCAGGTGTGGCCGACGAGGTCCTTCGGATGGGTTGGCTCCGGGTGGTCGGCGAAGTAGGACTTCGCCCCGACGACAGCCAGGCGGAAATCCGGACTGATCCGTGCGGAGATCATGTCCTTGGCGAGGTGCTCGCCCATGCGCACGCCGGCGTCGTAGCGCTCGGTGACGATGTCGGTCAGCCCGTTGTCGAGCACCAGCTCAACCTTGATGTCGGGATAGCGCGGCAGGAACTTGCTCAGCTTCGGCCACAGGACATGCTTGATCGCGTAGTCGGCCGCCGCGACGCGAATGGTGCCGGCGGGTTTGTCGCGCAACTCGCTGAGCGCCTCCATCTGGGCCTCGATCTCGTCGAAATGCGGGCCGATGCTTTGGAGCAGGCGTTCGCCGGCCTCGGTCGGCGAGACGGCGCGCGTCGTGCGGGTGAGCAGGCGGATGCCGAGTCTGGCCTCGAGCTGGCGGATGGTGTGGCTCAAGGCCGACTGCGAAACCCCGACCTTAGCCGCGGCTCGGGTGAAGCTGCGCTCCCGCGCGACGGCCAGGAACGCGAGCAGGTCGTTGACGTTCTCGCGCGCCATTCATGAAGCCCTTTCATAGTAAAGGCTTCATTATACTCACATCATCAGGGCGATACAGGTGGCAATCGGCTGGCGGCTGTGGCGTGGCTGTTTACCTCGCACGCTGGACCTGGACGGAAATCGCACCGGGGCGGTCGAAGATCGATACATCCCCCGTCACCTTGCCAAGGATGACGATCCCGGGTTCAGGGACGCGACCGCTGCGGTAGTAGATGACGAAATGATCGGGCCCCCACAGGCCAAGCGTCCCGGTCGAGAAATCGCGCTGCCGCGCGGCCTCCGGCAAAGATGCCGGCAGGTCGCCGGTCTTTTCCTGACGCAGGTGATCCCGCATTTCGATGGTGATCGGCAACATCTGCACCAGCGAACGCGCGGCGGCGTTGTCGGCCAGCTCGGCCGTGACATTTCCCCATTCGGAGGAAATCTGGATGCGTTCTTGCGCCATGGCATGCTCTGTCGATAGGAGTGTGAGGCCGGCAGCAATCAACGATAGGCGTCGCATGGCGTTCTCCTTGAGCTTTGACACCGGGCGGGAAACGGGTGCCGGGAGCAACCCCGTCTTACGTCTCGGCCTGGCGGTGTTTGCCTGTCCGTGTAAGCGGCCCTGTGCCCGACGGCACCTCGCCTACGCGACGAGGTGCTGATTGAAGAAGCTGGTCAGCTTGTCGAAGGGGATCAGGTCCACGCGGTCGTAGAGATCGACGTGGCCGGCACCCGGGACCCAGACCAACTCTTTCGGCTCGGCGGCACGCCGGTATGCGTCTTCGCTGAACTCCTTGGAGTGGGCTTGGTCGCCGCTGATGAACAGCATCGGACGCGGAGAGATCGTCTCGATGTCGTTGAACGGGTAGAAGTTCATGAACTTGACGTTGCTGGACAGCGTCGGATGCGTGGTGAGGAGGGGCGATCCGCCCTTAGGCGTGTATTCGCCCCTCGGCGTGCGGTAGAAATCGTAGAACTCGCGCTGGATGGGGTGGGTATCCGCCGTCAGTTTATGCACCGTTCCGCTGGTGTATTGGGTTTCGCCGCCGGTGAACTCCACATAGCGTTGCTCGGCTGCCGCTGCGATGATCTGCTTCCGCTGCTCGACGGTCTGGGAGTGCTGGAGCGCGTTGCGGTTGGCAGCGCCCATATCGTACATGCTGACTGTCGCGATGGCCTTCAGGCGCGGGTCGATCTTGGCCGCGCTGATGACGAAGCTCCCGCTACCGCAAATCCCGATCGCTCCGATCCGCTCCCTGTCGACGAACGCCCTGGTGCCCAGGAAATCGACTGCGGCGCTGAACGCCTCGGCGTAGACGTCCGGCGACACGAGGTTGCGGGGCTGGCCATCGCTCTCGCCCCAGAACGGCAGATCGATCGACATGGCCACAAATCCCCGTTCCGCCATCTTCGTGGCATACAGGTTCGCGCTCTGCTCCTTCACCGCGCCCATCGGATGCCCGACGATGATCGCCGGATTCTTCGCATTCCGGTCGAGGGTCTTGGGAGTGAAGAGATTCCCGGCGACGTTCATCTGATACTGGTTCTTGAAGGTGACCTTCTGGAGGGTCACCCTGTCGCTGGTGTAGAAGTTGGCCGCGCCTCGGGACATGTCCTGAGCCATCGCAGCCGGCAGGTCGAGGACCGACATCATGCCGAGCGCGGCGACGCCGGCACCGGTCATCTTCAGGAGACTGCGCCGATCGATGCCCATGTCGGCATGCACTTCCACGGCGCGCTTGTCCACATTTTGCCTGTTCATTGCTGTAGCTCCTTTGATGCCTGGGCATCCCTGCGGCTTGGCTTCTTAACGGCGGAAATTTAGGCCATGCGGAGCGCGCGCATTAGACGGCGCGTTTTGCTTGTCGTTATGAATTCCGCTCATCAATCGCCAACGGTCATCCAGGGGCCGGGGCGGCGCGCATCGCGCTGATTGATGAATGCATTTCATAACCGCATGCGGTTATGAGCCGCTAATGGCCCACGAGCCCCTCGACTATCTATGCCCCACCGGATCAATCCAGCCCTGGCGGGCAAGGTCCGCCGCTCGGCTGAGGGCCATCCTCCACACACTCAGGCAATTGCATGCAGGATCAACTCCCTTCCGGGAATGGCACGACCGCGCACCAGCCGGCGGCGTGGGGCGCCGTCTTCGCGATGTCGCTCTGCGTCTTCGTGCTGATCGCGTCCGAGTTCATGCCGGTCAGCCTGTTGACGCCGATCGCCACGGACCTAGCCGTGACCGAGGGGCAGGCGGGACAGGCCATTTCGGTGTCCGGCATCTTCGCCGTGCTGACCAGCTTGCTCATCGCCCCGGTGACCGGCCGGCTCGACCGCAAGGTGGTGCTGCTGTCCCTGACCGGCCTGATGGTTCTGTCGGGGGCCATCGTCGCCTTCGCGCCGGATTTCGCCACGCTGATGATCGGGCGGGCGCTGCTCGGCGTCACCATCGGCGGCTTCTGGTCGATGTCGACGGCGACGGTGATGCGGCTGGTGCCGGAGGAGTCGGTGCCGAGGGCCCTCGCCATCCTCAACGGCGGCAATGCGCTCGCGGCCACGATCGCGGCTCCGCTGGGCAGCTTTCTGGGCGCGCACATCGGATGGCGCGGCGCGTTCTTCTGCGTGGTGCCGCTCGCGGCTCTCGCCCTGTGCTGGCAGTTGATGTGCCTTCCGGCGATGCGCAGCGAGCGGCGGTCCGGCGCCGGGACCGTGTTCCGGCTTCTCAGCCGGCCGCAGGTGGCCTTCGGGATGGCGGCGATCCTGTTCCTGTTCATGGGCCAGTTCGCGCTGTTCACCTATCTGCGGCCATTCCTGGAGACGGTGACCGGCGTCGGCGTCTCCATGCTGTCGCTCATCCTGCTGGTGGTCGGCGTGACCGGCCTGGTCGGCACGATGCTGATCGGCCCGGTGCTGAACCGGAGCGTGTACGGCGTCCTCATCGTGATCCCGCTGCTGATGGCCGGCATCGCCGTGGCGCTGATTGCCTTCGGCGGTTGGGTCGCCGGGACGGCGTTGCTGCTGGGCGCGTGGGGCCTGATCGGCACGCCCGCGCCGGTCGGCTGGGGGACCTGGCTGTCGCGGACCCTGCCGGCGGACGCGGAGGCCGGCGGCGGGCTGATGGTCGCAACCATCCAGCTTGCGATCACGCTGGGCGCGACCGTTGGGGGGACCCTGTTCGACCTGAGCGGGTACCAGGCCACCTTCGGCGTCAGCACCGTCCTGCTTGTGATGGCCGCCCTCCTGTCCTTCGCGGCGTCGCGCACGGATCGGCTTCAGCCGGCCTGACGGGACGGCTGGTCCCAACGGGAATGAACATTTCGAGAGTGAGCAAGAACCAAGGAGCGCTTCGATGACCGTCAAAGCCTACGGCACCTACGCCGCCGACAAACCCCTCGAGCCGCTGGAGGTCACGCGCCGGGCTCCCGGTCCGCATGATGTCCAGATCGACATCGCCTATTGCGGTGTCTGCCACTCGGACCTGCATCAGGCGCGCGCGGAATGGGCGGGCACGCAGTGGCCGTGTGTCCCCGGCCACGAGATCGTGGGACGCGTGTCGGCGGTCGGCGCGCATGTGTCGGGCTTCCGCGCGGGCGAACTCGTCGGCATCGGCTGCATCGTCGACAGTTGCAAGCACTGCCCGGACTGCGAGGACGGGCTGGAGAACTACTGCGACGGCATGGTCGGCACCTACAATTCCCCGACGCCGGACGCGCCTGGCCATACGCTCGGCGGCTATTCGCAGCAGATCGTCGTGCACGAGCGCTACGTGTTGCGGATCCGGCATCCGGAGGAGCAACTCGCCGCGGTCGCGCCGCTGCTGTGTGCCGGCATCACCACCTATTCGCCGCTGAAGCACTGGAACGCCGGTCCGGGCAAGAAGGTGGGCGTGGTCGGCATCGGCGGTCTCGGCCATATGGGCATCAAGCTCGCCCACGCGATGGGCGCGCATGTGGTCGCCTTCACCACCTCGGAGTCCAAGCGCGAGGCGGCGCTGGCGCTTGGCGCGAACGAGGTCGTGGTCTCGCGCAATCCCGACGAGATGGCCGCCCATGCCAAGAGCTTCGACCTCATCCTGAACACCGTGGCCGCCCCGCACGACCTCGATGCGTTCCTCGTCCTGCTGAAGCGTGACGGGACGATGGCGCTGGTGGGCGCGCCGGCCACGCCGCATCCCTCGCCCAATGTGTTCAACCTGATCATGAAGCGGCGGTCGGTCGCCGGCTCGATGATCGGCGGTATCGCCGAGACGCAGGAGATGCTCGATTTCTGCGCGGAGCACGGCATCGTCTCCGACATCGAGATGATCCGCGCCGACGCGATCAACGAGGCCTATGAGCGCATGCTCAAGGGCGACGTGAAGTACCGATTTGTGATCGACACCGCTTCCTTGGCTGCCTGATCGCAATGTCCGGAAAGAGAAGAAGGGCCGGTGCATCGCACCGGCCAGTTCCGGCACGGCTCATTCATGAGCCAGCGCGATAAGCCCTATCGCCGGGCAGCCCCTAATCAAGCGCAGTCTTCCATGCAAGTTTGAGGTGGTTCACGGGAGACGCGCGCCCGTGCCCTCCCAAGTCTCGAAGTCTGGCCGAATGGAGGTCTCTATGAAACGTCTCGCCGCGACGATCGCATCACTCGTTCTTCTCGCCTCCTCGGTGGCCCATGCGCAGCAGGGCGCGGCCACGTCGGGCCCCAGCACCCGTCCGGGCATGCTGACGCTCGACGATGTCCGGGCGGTCTCGCCGGCGCTGGAGACATACGCGCAAGGTCGCATCGACGGCGATCTGTGGAAGCGCCCCGGCCTATCGCCGCGCGACCGCAGCATCGTCACCGTGGCGGCCCTTATCGCCCGCAACCAGCCGGTCGAGATGCCGCGCCACGTCACCCTGGCGCTCGACAACGGCGTCAAGCCGGGCGAACTGTCCGAGATCATCACCCATCTCGCCTTCTACTCCGGCTGGGCGAACGCGATGACGGCGGTGGCGGTCACGAAGGAAATCTTCGCCCAGCGGCGTATCACGGCCGACTTGCTTCCCCCGGCATCGCCCAAGCCGCTTCCCCTCGACGAGGCCACCGAGGCGCGGCGCGCGACGGCCGTGGCGCAGACCTTCGGCGCGGTGGCGCCGGGGGTCGTGCAGTACACGACGGACGTGCTGTTCAAGGACCTTTGGCTGCGCCCGGACCTCGCGCCGCGGGACCGCAGTCTGGTCACCGTCAGTGCCCTGCTCGCCTCGGGGCAGGTGGCGCAGATCCCCTTCCACCTCAACCGGGCGATGGACAACGGGTTGACGCGCGAGCAGGCCTCGGAGGCGCTCACCCATCTCGCCTTCTACGCCGGCTGGCCCAACGCCTTTTCGGCGCTGCCCGTCTTCAAGGAGGTGTTCGAGAAGCGCCCCGGCTGACACGGCACCCTGCCGCCCCTCCGGTCCTCACTTGCCCCGGTAGCGCAGTGCATCGACGAGCAGCGCGAAGGCCGGTGAGGACTGGCGGCGGCTCGGGTAGTAGAGGTGGTATCCGGACCAGGAGGGGCACCAGTCCTCCAGCACGCGCTGGAGGCGCCCTTCCTCAATATGCGGCTGTGCCAGATCCTCGGGCATGTGGGCGAGCCCGAAACCGGCCACCGCCGCGTTGAGGATGTGGAAGATGCCGTTGAAGACGAGCTGGCCGTCCACGCGCACGCGCAGTTCGTGACCGTCCTTCTCGAACTCCCACGCATAGATCCCTCCGTGCGTGGGAAGCCGCAAAGTGACGCAGGTGTGGCCGATCAGATCCTGCGGCGTCTCCGGGAGCGGGTGCTTGGCGAAATAGGAGGGCGCTCCGACCACCGCGAAGCGGACGTCAGGCCCGATCCGCACCGAGATCATGTCCTTGGCGACCTGCTCGCCGAGACGCACGCCGGCGTCATAGCGCTCGGCCACGATGTCGGACAGGCCGTAGTTGTTGATGAGTTCGACCTTGATGTCCGGATACGCGCGCAGGAACGGCTGCAGCTTCGGCCAGAGGAGGCCGTCGATCGCGTAATCGGTGGCGGTGATCCGGATGGTGCCGGCCGGCTTGTCCCGGAACTCGCTCAAGGCCGCGAGTTCGGTCTCGATCTCGTCGAACCGGGGGCCGATGGTCCGCAGCAGGCGCTCGCCAGCGTCCGTTGGGGAGACGCTGCGGGTGGTGCGGGTCAGCAGCCGGATGCCGAGCCGTTCCTCGAGCTGACGGACGGTGTGGCTGAGCGCCGACTGGGAAACACCGAGCTTGGCGGCCGCCTTGGTGAAGCTCTGCTCCCGGGCGACGGCCAGGAACGCGAGGAGGTCGTTGACGTTTTCGCGCGGCATTGATGAAGCCCATTCATGGGATCGGGCGAATTCCGGCACTCTACCGCAAACTAGGTCATCGCGTTATCGCCTTCCTGCGCGGAATTCATGAGCTGGGTCGATAGACCCATGCGCAATCCACCGGCTAATCGCGAGCGCCTGCACCGACTAGATTCTCGCTCAACAGCGGCCTCACGAGGGCAAGGACCGGAGGATGGAGACCATGGACATCACGCGCGTTGGCTCGCAGCCGTCCACCAAGGGGCCGGACGAGTGGTTCACCGGCACGGTTCGCATCGACCCGCTCTTCCAGGCGAACGCCCCTGCTCGCGCGATGGCCGCCAGCGTCACGTTCGAGCCCGGCGCCCGCACGGCTTGGCACACCCATCCGCTGGGGCAGACCCTGATCGTCACGGCCGGCGTCGGCCGGGTGCAGCGCGAGGGCGGTCCGATCGAGGAGATCCGCCCCGGCGACGTGATCTGGTTCCCGCCCGGCGAGAAGCACTGGCATGGCGCGTCGCCCACCAATTTCATGACGCACATCGCCATCCAGGAGCAGCTCGATGGCAAGGCTGTCGACTGGATGGAGAAGGTGACGGACGAGCAGTACGGCGCATAGCGCATCAACCCCGAGGAACGGTTGCATGGAACTGACGATCAACGGCACCACCCGCCGGGTGGAGGCCGAAGCCGATACCCCTTTGCTCTGGGTGATCCGCGACGAGCTGGGCCTGACCGGCACGAAGTATGGCTGCGGCAAGGCTCAGTGCGGTGCCTGCACCGTGCTGGTGGACGGCCAGCCGACCCGCTCCTGCGTCACGCCGGTCGAGAGCGTCGTGGGCGGCGCCATCACGACCATCGAGGCGATTGAGGAGGACCCGGTGGGCCGGCGCGTGGTGGAGGCCTGGGTGGCGAACCAGGTGCCGCAGTGCGGCTACTGCCAGTCGGGCCAGGTCATGGCCGCCACAGCCCTGCTGAAGCAGAGCCCGCACCCTGGCAAAGCGGACATCGCCGCTGCCTTGGTCAACCTCTGCCGCTGCGGCACCTACAACGCCATCGCCGCCGCCATGCGGCAGGCCGCCCAGGGTTGAGGAGGAGATGACCATGGACGGTTCGAATCCCTTGCACGTCGCGTTGGACGCGCTGCCTGAAGGGCGGCCGGCCAACCTGTCCCGCCGCGGCTTTCTCGGGGCCTCGCTGGGTACGCTGGTGCTCGCCGTGGCACTTCCCGGCGGTATCGCCCGCGCCCAGGGACCGGCTGCTCCGGCGGTGAAGCCCGGCAGCCGCGTGCCCGCCTTCCTGGAGATCCGCCCGGACGGCTCCGTGCTGCTGCGCAGCCCCTTCGTTGAAGGCGGCCAAGGCATCGCCACCGCCATGGCGCAGATCGTCGGCGAAGAACTGGACGTCGATCCGAACCGCTTCACTGTGGAATGCGCGCCGCCCGGTCCCGACTACGCGCTGGTGAACGGCCGGCGGTTCACCGGTGGCAGCTACTCGGTCCGAACCAGCTACGAGCCAATGCGCCGCCTGGGTGCCACGGCGCGGCAGATGCTGCTGCAGGCAGCATCCACCCGCTTGAGCGTGCCGGTGGCGAGCCTGTCCACCGAACCCGGCCGCGTGCGCCACGCCGCTTCTGGCCGCGTGCTCGATTACGGCGCACTCGCTGCTGAAGCTGCCACCCTGCCGGCGCCGGAGGCCGCGCCGCTGCGGGCGGAGAAGGATTTTCGCTGGATCGGCAAACCCGTCCCTCGGCTGGATGCGCGCGACAAGTCCACCGGCAAGGCCGTCTACACCATAGACCTTGCAATCGATGGGATGTTGCAGGCCGCGGTGCAGCACGCCCCGCGCCTCGGCGGCGAGCCGGGCGCCTTCGCCAACGAGGCGGAGGTGAAGGCGATGCCGGGGGTGCATTCCATCCACCGCCTGCCGGGCGCCGTGGCGGTGCTCGCCGACCGCTGGTGGCGCGCGCGCCGCGCGGTGGAAGCGCTTCAGGTGACCTGGACCGAGCCCGCCCCGGACACCCGCAACGCCATGCCCGCCGACTTCTCCTCCGAGGGGATGCGCGCCGCGCTGGCCGCCGCCCCGGGCCACGGCATCGCCGCGGAAACCCAGGGCGATGCCGCTTCGGCTCTGAAGGGCGCCACGCGGGTGGCCGAGGCGACCTACGATGCGCCCTATCTGGCGCACGGCCAGCTTGAGCCGCCCTCGGCGCTCGCGCGCTGGAACGCCGACGGCACGCTGGACCTCTGGCTGCCGAATCAGGCGCCGGAGATGTTCCAGCGCGCCGCCGCGGCCATCGCCGGCATCGCGCCGGAGAAGGTGAACATCCACTCGCCGATGCTCGGCGGGTTCTTCGGCCGGCACTTCCTCTACGAAACCGCCAATCCCTTCCCGCAGGCGATCCTGCTGTCCAAGGCGGTCGGCCGTCCGGTGAAGCTGATCTGGAGCCGCGAGGAGGAGTTCCTGCGCGATGCGCTGCGCCCGATGGGGCTGGCGCGCTTCCGCGCCGGACTCGACGCCCAGGGGCTGCCCGTGGCGCTGGAGGCCGAGGCGGTGGGCGAGGGGCCGACCGGCCGCCTGTTCGGCCGCAAGCCCGATGCCGCGGACTCCTCGGCTGTGGAGGGCATCGCCGGAAAGCCCTACGCCATCGCGAACAGGCGCGTCGCGCACGTCCCGCTGCCGCACCCGACCATCCTCGGCTTCTGGCGCTCGGTCGGGCATTCGATGAACGACTTCTTCTACGAGACCTTCTTCGACGAGATGGCCGATGCCGGCCGGCAGGACCCGTACGCGCTGCGCCTCCGGCTGCTGGCCGACAAGCCGCGCCACAAGGCGCTGCTGGAAGCAGTGGGGGAATTCTCCGGCGGCTGGACGCGCGGCCCCTTCACCGCGGCCGACGGCAGCCGGCGCGCCCGCGGCGTCGCCATGGCCTCGCCCTTCGGCAGCGAGGTGGCGACCATCGCCGAGGTTTCGGTGAAGGACGGCACGGTGGTGGTGCACGACGTCTGGGTGGCAATCGACCCCGGCCGCGTCGTGAACCCGGCGATCGTCGAGGCCCAGGTGAATTCAGCGGTGGCGCTCGGCCTTTCTTCGGCACTGCTGGAGGAGGTGGTCTATGCCGACGGCCTCCCCCAGGCACGCAACTTCGACGGCTACCCCATCCTGCCACCCGACCGCATGCCGCGCGTGCACGTGCACATCGTCGAGAGCGGCGCGCCTATGGGCGGCATCGGCGAGCCGGGCCTGCCCGGCGTGCCGCCGGCCGTGGCCAACGCCGTCGCGGCGCTGACCGGGCAGCGTGTCCGCAGCCTGCCGCTGTCGAAGACCCGCTTCGGAACCACGTGACCGTAGAAAGGACGATCATGAAACGTCTCATCGCATCCGCCCTCTCGCTCGCCCTTGTCGGTGCGGCCCCAGCCTTTGCCGAGAGCACGGTGATTTCGCCGAACGGCTCGCGGCCCTCGGCCAAGGGACCGGCGCAGTACTTCACCGGGTCCGTCGTCGTGGATCCCCTGTATCCGGCCAACGACCACACGTCGTCGTCGGGCGGCCTCGTCACGTTCGAGCCCGGAGCGCGCTCCGCGTGGCACACCCATCCGGCCGGCCAGGTTCTCATCGTCACCAACGGGACAGGGTGGGTGCAGGAGGAAGGCGGCGCCAAGCGGGAGATCAAGCCGGGCGACGTCATCTGGACGCCGCCGGGCGTGAAGCACTGGCATGGAGCCACCGCCACCAACGGCATGAGCCACATCGCCATCACGAACATGATCGGCGGTAAGAACGTCGAGTGGATGGAAAAGGTCACCGACGACCAGTACCAGAAATAAGTGAAGCGAATTGTTTCGAGCAGTTCGAAATGCAACGGCACAGGCGGCGGACGCACGACCCGCTGACCGCCTGTGGTTCGTGCCGACAGAAATGAGTTGAGATGCGCCCAAAAATCATTTGCCACATGGTCAGTTCAATCGACGGCCGCCTGCTGGTCGATCGGTGGTCCTCGCCAGCGTACGGCGTCGATGCGAGCATTCTGCTCGAGCATTACGATCGGGTTGCGGCGCGATGGAATGCGGATGGCTGGATCGTCGGTCGCAAGACCATGGAGGCCTATGCCACGGGAAGGACGCGCACTCCGGCCCGGGCCGGGACTGGCTTGCGCGACACCTACATCGCCGACCGCAAGGGCCGCGCCGTTGCCGTTGCCATCGACCCGCATGGCAAGCTGCGTTACGGCCAGGACAATGCCGGCGGGGACCACATCGTGGCGGTTCTCGGCGAACAGGTATCGGACGACTATCTTGCCGAGTTGCGCGAGGACGGCGTTTCGTACCTGTTCGCCGGACCGGACGGAAGGAACCTGCACCGGGCCATGGACACCCTCGGCGATGCCTTCGGCATCAGGACCATCCTTCTCGAGGGCGGCGGCCTGACCAACGGCGCCTTTCTCAAGGCCGGACTGATCGACGAGATCAGCCTGCTCGTGTATCCCGGCATCGACGGCTTGGCGGGTGTGCCCAGCATCTTCGAATACATCGGGAATGCCAATGAACGTCCTGCCGCCGGCCTGTCGCTTCGCCACACCGGCGCCGAGACCCTGGAGGGCGGCATGGTGTGGCTCCGGTACACGGTGGAGCAGGGTGCGGAATCCGGCCGGTGAACCGTGTCGCCGCAACGGCGCCGGTTCCCCAATCCGGAATATCACGGGAACACGAGCCAAGAATGAAGATGCCGGTGCGTCGGATGCTGTTAGCCGTGGTCGTTCTCCTGGGCTGCCTGCTGATCGGCGCTTGCGCTTACGTTCAGCATCCCAAGTTCGGCAAATTCCCCGAGGGCGATCACCTCCGCATCGTCGAGGCCTCGCCCAACTATGCCGACGGGGAGTTTCGGAACCTGATCCCCACGCCCATGTTCACCGACGACCGCAGTTTTGCTTCCGTCCTGTTGAGCAACCTGTTCACCGGAAGCGAGCGCCCGAGACCAAGCGCCCCGATCCCCACGGTAAAGACGGACCTGAAGGCTCTGGACCCGGGCCGGGACACGGTCATCTGGCTCGGGCACTCCTCCTACTTCGTTCAGCTCGCCGGCAAGCGGGTCCTGATCGACCCGGTGTTCAGCGTCGAGGCCGCTCCCGTTCCCTACGCCAATCGGGCGTTCGACGGGACCAGCCTCTATACGGCCGAGGATATGCCGGACATCGACTATCTGCTCCTCACGCACGATCATTGGGATCATCTCGACCATCCCAGCGTGACGGCGCTGGAGCCCAAGGTCAGGACCGTCGTCGGCGGGCTGGGCATGGGGGCGTACTTCGAGCCTTGGGGCTATGCGCGCGAGAAGATCCATGAAGCCGACTGGTTCACGTCGTTGGAACTGGACAACGGCTTTACTGTCCACGTACTGCCCGCCCGTCACTACTCGAGGCGTCTGCTGACCCGGAACAAGACCCTCTGGACGGGGTACGCGCTGGAAACCCCGGCGCGGCGGATGTTCTTCAGCGGCGACAGCGGCTATGGCCCGCATTTCGCCGAGATCGGTCGCCGCTTCGGGCCATTCGATCTCGCCGTGCTGGATGGCGGGCAGTACGACCGGCGCTGGGCCCATATCCACATGTTCCCCGAGGAAGCCGCGCAGGCCGCCGAGGATCTGCTCGCCGTGGCTCTGCTTCCCGGCCATGTCGGCCGATTCACCATCGCCAAGCACGCCTGGGACGAGCCGTTCAAGCGCATCACCGCCGCGAGCGACGGTCGGCCATACAGGCTTCTCACGCCGCTCATTGGCGAGCCTGTGTTCCTTGGTGAAACGGATCAACGCTTCTCCCGCTGGTGGGAAGGCATCGAGTAGAGCGCGACGGAGGCGGGGGCTACTCGACGTGAGGCCGCTGAGCCGGAGCCGGATAGCGCATGCCCGGGCCGGGAATGATGGAAGCCGGATGGCTGATGACCCGGACATGGCCGCATTCTCGGCGGGACTTATGAGCAGCCGCGATAACGCTTATTAAACCAGCTCATGGAACGCGACCGATCCGCCGGCATTAAACAAACTGAATTAGCTATCTTCCGAGGGTAAGAAGCGTTTCCAGGTTGAGCGGAGATTCACAGGTCACCGCTTGATTGATCCCCTTACCCCCTGGCCTTCGGATGAGTGCAGCCTCCCTGTCCTTCGCTGAAGCAGGTGCCGGCTGATGATGAAAGACCCTTCCGCGTGCGCAGCGCCGCACGCTTACGGCCATGCAGGGTGCGCGCTGTTCCAAGGCGCTTCGCGCATCGGAAGCCGCGTTGCAGCGGTGTGGACACGCTGCTGCATCCGGTTGAACGCGCTGCGGTGCCGATGAGAGTTCGGGCTGACGGCGTCGGAGGCAATCCTGCCCTGGCCCGCCGCCCGAACCAGTTCCGTAAGGACAGGAGGGACGCGAATGAGCAGCTCCGATGTGACGCGACGAGAGTTCCTGGAGGGCGCCGCGGCCGTCGGCGGTGCCCTCGCCGGGGGACAGATGCTGCCCGGAGCCGTGCCGCCGGCCGCCGCGCAGGGCGTCGAACCGGGGTCCCCTCCGCTCAGCGTCCTGCTCCGCGTCAACGGAAGCGAGCGCCGGCTGACGCTCGATCCCCGCACCACGCTGCTCGACGCCCTGCGCGAGCACCTGCACCTCACGGGCTCGAAGAAGGGCTGCGGCCTCGGCCAGTGCGGCGCCTGCACGGTGTTGATGGACGGGAAGCGCGTGAAATCGTGCCTCTCGCTCGCCGCTCTCGTGGACGGGCGCGAGATCACGACCATCGAGGGCTTGGCCCAGGGCGATCAACTCCATCCCCTGCAAGCCGCGTTCATCGAGCGCGACGCCTTCCAGTGCGGCTATTGCACGTCCGGCCAGATCATGGCCGGCGTTGCCTGCATCGCGGAGGGGCATGCCGGCTCGCCGGAGGAGATCCGCGACTGGATGAGCGGCAATTTGTGCCGCTGCGGCGCCTATGACCACATTGTCGCGGCCATTCAGGACGCGGCCCGGGCCACCGGTTCCACACAGGGAGGGTGAGCCATGCACCCCTTCACCCTCGAACGCCCACGCGACCTAGCCGCCGCCCTCGGGTTTCGCGCCCAGGCCGGCCGCACCGACGCCCCCGCCGAATATATCGCCGGCGGCACCGATATGGTGCAGCTTCTGCAGGAGTACGTACGCCGGCCCGAGCGGCTGGTCAGCCTCGCCGGTCTTCTCGACAACCGCATCGAGGTTGGTCCGCAGGGACTCAGGCTCGGCGCCGCCGCCACGATGGCGGAGGTGGCGGCCCACCCCGCCGTGGTCGAGCAATTTCCCGTCATTGCCGAGGCGCTGCTGAACTCGGCGAGCCCGCAGGTCCGCAATCAGGCGACCATGGGCGGCAACCTGCTCCAGCGGACCCGCTGTCCCTATTTCCGCGATGTCGGTTACGCCGCCTGCAACAAGCGGGCGCCGGGGTCCGGCTGCGCCGCCATCGGGGGCGAGAACCGCTGGCACGCGGTGCTCGGCACGAGCGAGACCTGCATCGCCGCCAACCCGTCCGATCTTGCCGTCGCGCTGGTCGCTCTCGACGCGGCGGTCGAGGTGCGCGGCGCCGCCGGGCAACGCACCGTGCCGCTCACCGATTTCCACCGCCTTCCCGGCGCCACGCCGCACATCGAGACGGTTCTCGAGCCCGGGGAGGTCGTCGCCGCCATCACGGTGCCGGCGAACCCGACCGCTCGCCGCTCGCATTACCTCAAGGTGCGCGACCGCGCCTCCTTCGAGTTCGCGGTCGTGTCGGCGGCGGTGGCGCTCGATATGGACGGTCCCCGCATCCGGCAGGCCCGCGTCGCCCTGGGCGGGGTCGGAACCAAGCCGTGGCGCGTTCCCCGCGTCGAGGCGGCGCTGGCTGGGGCCAGCCTCGACCCGGCGGCGCTCCGCTCCGCCGCGGCGCTCGCCGCGGATGGCGCGCAGGGGCGGGGACACAACGACTTCAAGATCGTCCTCATGCAGCGCGCCATCGTGCGTGCCGTCGAAACCGTGGGAGCCCGCGCATGACCAGCGCCCTCATTGGACAGCCCGTCAGCCGCGTGGACGGCCGCCAGAAAGTCACCGGCGGCGCCACCTACGCCGCCGAATTCGACATGCCGGGGCAAGCGCACGCGGTTATCGCGCGGAGCACGGTTGCGAAAGGCCGCATCGCGTCCATCGACAGTGCGGCGGCGGAACGAGCGCCCGGCGTTCTGGCCGTCCTGACCCACCGCAACGCGCCGAGGCTCGCCTACCGCGAACACAAGGGTTTGGTGGATCCGGATGTCGGCGAGCGCCTGCGGGTGCTTCAGGGCGACCGGGTGAACCACCAGGGGCAACCGATCGCGCTCGTGATTGCCAATACCCTCGAACAGGCCAGCCACGCGGCGACGCTGCTGCGCGTCACCTACGCATCGGAAACCGCGGCCACCGACATCAGCCGCATCGAGCCGGTTATGCCCACCCAGCAGAAGACGGACCAGGGCGAGCGCCGGCCGCCGGAGACGCGGCGCGGCGATCCCGAAGGAGCCCTTGCGGCGGCGGAGGTCAGGGTTGACCAGACCTATGTGATCCCGCGCGAGAACCACAACCCGATCGAGATGCACGCCACCATCGCCGCGTGGGAGGGCGACCGGCTGACCCTCTGGGACAAGACGCAGTGGGTGCACAACACGGCCGAGGAGATCGCCTCCGTGTTCGGCATTCCGGCAGCGAACGTCCGCGTCGTGTCCCCCTTCGTCGGCGGCGCCTTCGGTTCATCCCTGCGCACATGGCCGCATGTGACGCTGGCGGCCCTCGGTGCCCGCGTGGCGGGGCGGCCGGTCAAGCTGATGCTGTCACGACGCGAGATGTACTACGGCGTCGGCTTCCGCCCGCACACGGTGCAGCGTGTCGCCCTCGGCGCCTCGCGCGACGGCCGTCTCTCCGCGATCATCCATGATGCTCACCAGGAGACGTCCACCTATGAGGAGTATTCGGAGGCGCTGATCAACGCGAGTCGGTTCCTGCATTCGTGCCCGAACGTCCACACGCGGCACCGTCTCGCGCCGCTGAACGTGCACACGCCGACTTATATGCGGGCTCCAGGAGAATCGAGCGGCATCTTCGCGCTGGAATCAGCCATGGACGAACTCGCGGTGGCGCTGAACATCGACCCGGTCGAGCTGCGCCTGCGCAACGAGCCGGAACGGGACGAGTTCAAGAAGCTGCCGTTCTCAAGCCGCTCGACGCGGGAATGCTACCGGGCCGCCGCCGAGCGTTTCGGTTGGAGCCGGCGCACCGCCGAGCCGCGCTCCATGCGCGATGGGCGCTGGTTGATCGGCTGGGGGATGGCGACCGCGACCTACCCGATGAACTACGCGCCGGCCTCCGCCATGGCGCGCCTGTTGCCCGACGGCACGGCCGAAGTGGCGAGCGCGGCGACCGACATGGGGCCGGGCACCTGGACCTCGATGACGCAGGTGGCCGCCGACGCTCTCGGCCTGCCAATCGAGCGGGTGACGTTCAAGCTCGGCGACAGCCGGCTGCCGAAAACGCCCCCGCATGGCGGGTCGATGACCATGGCGAGCGTCGGGAGTGCCGTTCAGGCCGTCTGCCGCAAAGCGCGCGAGGACGCGCTCGCGCGTAGCGGCGCCGGCGACGTCATGGACGCCATGCGCCGCCTCGGTCAACCCGTCGAGGCCTCGGTCGACTTGAAGCCCGGCGACGAGGCCGCGCGGTTCTCCATGCACGCCTTCGGGGCGGTGTTCGTGGAGGTCGCCGTCGACCCGGATCTTGGGGAGACGCGGGTGCGGCGCATCGTCGGCGCCTATGGGGTGGGCCGCATCGTCAACCCGAAGACGACCCGCAGCCAGTGCATCGGCGGCATGGTCGGCGGTATCGGCATGGCACTCATGGAGCATTCCGTGGTGGATGTCCGCAACGGGCGGGTGCCGAACGCCAACTTCGCCGAATATGCGGTGCCGGTCCACGCCGACAACCCGCCGGTCATGGACGTGATCTTCGTGGAGGAGCACGATCCGCACGTGAACCCGCTTGGCGTGAAGGGCGTCGGCGAGATCGCCATGGTGGGCGTTGCGCCGGCGATCGCCAACGCCATCTTCCACGCTACCGGCAAGCGCATCCGGGATCTGCCGGTCACGCCCGACAAGCTGCTCTGACAGACCGGAAAGGGCCGACTCACAGTGTCGGTCACCGAAGGAGCATTATGACGGACCACCTTGGCGATTTGCCGAACCTGTCCTCGTCTCCATCCTTTCCACGGGCCTGACGTGGCCAACGGCCCATGCGAGTTCTAAAGAAGCCGAGGACGCAGCTGACGATCTTGCCTCGCATTCATGAGCCCGGCTAATAGGCTCATGCAAATGATAGCCGCTAATCGGATGCGCTTGCTCCGATTAAATTCTCTTCAACAGAAGGCGCAGGCAGCACAGCTAAATAATGTGATGCCATGGCAATGAAGAAGGGACGGCTCGGCCGATCCAACATATTCAGCCGCGCTTTTCTGGCGAAACCAACGCTTAGGAGAATTTCATGAACATCCGTCGCATTTCCGCGATTGCCCTGACCGCCACCGTGCTGACCTCAGGCGTCAGCTTCGCCCAGTCGACCAGTGCCGGCAGCTTTGAGGCCCAGCTGAACGAGGCCAAGTCCATCAGCCTGCTCGATGTGGAGCGTGATCGGCGCAGCACCGTCGCCAATCAGCTGAATGTCGCTGAGAACCTGTATGCTCAGGGAAACATAGCCGAAGCTGAGCCGTACCTGCGCCTGGCTCGCGGCATGCTGGGCCTCGACAACACGGCCCCGAACCCGGCAACCCAGGTCGGCGAGCGCACCGGAGCCGGCAACGCCATCAATTAACCGACCCACAGTGGAGGGAGCCTGCTGACAGCGGGCTCCCTCTGTGTGCCCGAAGCTCGCCTGCGCCCAGCTATGGCGATCCATTGATTTCTGACGCCTAACTGGTTCCGCGCTCGCCCCTTGGATGGAACTCTCGCTACAGGTAGATTCGGGGCAGTAGCGGAAAATCGTTGATCGTGTCCGTTAAACGGTGGATTCCGGACAGGCCGCTCGGTGGTACTGAGCGTCCGGTTGGGTCAAAAGCGAGAATAAAGCAGCGCGTTAGGCTCTCAAAAAGAATGAGGCGTCACACGTCGTCCGCGAGTCCGTGACCAGTGTTGCGCTCGGCTCGGCGCGAATTGAAAATTCGCACCTCACCTCACGCCCCTGCTGTTTGCAATTGTGATCGCAACACGTGGCGAGACAGGTCGGGGCTTGTCTCATGCGGTAACCGTCTGATATTATAGCATATTTTCTCTTTGAGACAGTTTCCAGTCCATATAAGAAGTTGTTGCAGTCGACCAGGGCCAGGGTGCGCATGGCGGTCAGCGGCGATGGAAGCGGATCGTCGACGTGATGACGCCCCAGACCTGGAAGTCCTCGCGACCGGTCACCTCCACCGGTCGGTACTGCGGGTCGTCGCTGTTCGGTGCGAGGTAGGCCCGGCCGCAGCGGATCAGGAGCCGCTTGCAGGTCAGTTCGCCGGCGAGCGCGGCAACGATCACGTCGTCATGCCGAGCCGTGAGGCTGCGGTCGACGATCGCCAGATCCCCGTCGTGGATGCCGGCGCGCGTCATGCTGTGGCCGCTGATTCGCAGCGTGAACGTCGCGCTGGGGTGCGGAACCAGCACCTCCGCGAGGTCGATCCGACCCTCGACGTAGTCGGCGGCGGGGCTCGGGAATCCGGCCGAAACCTTGGCCTCGATCATCAAAACCGGACACGCACTGGCGTGCACCGGCTGTGGCTCCATTCCCATGACACCCCCTCCATCCTGCCGCCGACACCGGCGGGTCTGAATTCAGGATGTTGAGGACGGGGAACTTTTCAAGAACAAAGATGCCTACCGCCAGCCGAAGACCCACACGACAACGGCGCGCCCACACGCCCACAAGAGCAGCGCGAGGCCGGCGACCACACCGCACCAGAACGCCGCGGCTGAGCCCAGCACCTGAGGCCCAACAGGGCGGCGGAACGGAAGAGTCGGATCCTGAGGGTAGCGCACCCGGTCGATGGCGAAGCCAACTGCGTCCATGCTGGAGCTTACGGCAATGCCGATCAGGTAGAGCAGCGCCAGAAGGCTGGCGATGCCTACGATAAGGGGTAAGGCGTGACGCTGAAGTTCCATGAATCCGCTCGCGTTCTTGGTCAACCCCGCGCCGCCCTCCACGCGGCCGCGAAACCCGGCGCCACCGTGTAGGTATCGCCTACCCGCTGGTACCAGCCGCCCTCAGCAAGCGGCAGGACGCTTCCCTGACCCTGTACCGTCATGGTGACGTGCGCCAGGGCAGAGATCAGCACATCGTGCGAACCGTGTTTGTCCTCGATGACCGGTGCCTTCAGCTCTCCAGCGACAACATCATCGATGACATCGAGATAGCCCGGATCATTCACCAGCGTTTTGGAACGGCTGCCCGAAGGCGCGTCGATGGGTGGCGCCTTCGGCGCGGCATGACGGGGCTGGAAGGTTGCGGGGAGAGGTTCATTCGGGGGCACGCCGCCCCGGCGTTCACGGCGGCAGCTTGGCGGTGCGGGCGGCCAGCATCGCAAGGCTTTCCTGGTATGGGAAGCTGGTCGGCAGCGAGAGCTTGATACGCGTCACCATCTCGGTGACCCGCGCCGCCACCTTGATGAGGTTGAGGCGCAGCGTGTCGAACTGCGCCTCGCGCCAGAACGACGCCTTCGGCGCCAAGCCGCGCAAGGTGTGCAGCAGCCAGTAGGCGGCGGTGTGGATGAGCAGCCGGAACTGGTTGGCGGTGGCCTTGCTGCACGACGTCCGGTCGGAGGCGAGATGCAGCTTGTGCGCCTTGATCCAGTTCTCCATCCGGCCGCGGGCGCAGTAGATGGTCTCGTACAGCGCCCTGGGCGTGCCGGTCAGGTTGGTCACGATGAAGCGCGTGTCGGTGCCCTGGGCCGACGCCTCGATCCGGGCGATGACCCGCCGCTCGACCTTCCAGGGGCGCGCCGCGTAGCGGAACTCGCGGAAGCGTCGGACCTTGTCCGCCTCGCCGGCCAGCCGCCCCATCGCGGCGTCTTCGGCCAGATCGGTGACGCGCCCGAGCAGGATCTTGTTGCCGCCCAGGCCGAAGACGTAGCCGACGCGGTTGCGCTCGCACCAGCTCATCGCCTCGTGGCGGCCGTAATGGCTGTCGCCGCGCACCAGGATGTCGACGCGCGGCCAGCGGGCGCGGATGGTCCGCACGACGTGGCGCAGCACCAGCGCCACCTCGGCGCCGTCCGGCGTCTTGCCGGGGCGCAGGATGACGGCGACCGGCTTGCCGGTGGTCGCCTCGTAGATGTGCATCGGCAGGAAGCAGCGCCCGTCGTAGTGGGCGTGGAAGAGGGACAGTTGCTGGGCGCCGTGGACGCGATCCTCGGTGTCGTCGATGTCCAGCACGAGGCGCCGCGGCACCGTGGCGAAGCTGTCGCAGAACAGATCCACCATGGCCGCCATCATGCGCTTGAGCGCCAATGGACCGGGCCGGTTCTCCAGGCGGCTGATGGTCGGTTGCGAGCACAGGTCGGCACCGCTTTCGGGCAGCCGGCCGACCGCCATCTTGAAGGCGGGATCGCTGCGCAAGGCGTCGCAGTCGTTGGCGTCCGGGTAGCCGGCGGCGATCAGCAGGGCGCGGAACCGGATCATCTCCGCCAGCGTGTGCTGGATGCGCTTGGGCGCGCGGGGGTCCTCGATGCAGCCTGCCAGGCGCTCGCAGATCCCGAGCCGCCGGTCGATCTCGGCCAGCAGCAGGACGCCGGCGTCGGAGGTGAGACGGCCGCCATCGAAAGCGGCGATGACCGGCTTGCCGGCAACCGGTGACAAGCCGGGCAGAACCCCGGTACTCTCGGCCATGGCGGGCGTGAACTCCGTTGATCCGTGGTGAGACTGCTTCAGCACCAGAATCATACACGAATTCAGCGGCTTAGACTCGCGCCCGCCGTCCCAGCTTCAGCTCTGGTGAATTTTCCGGGATAGTCGCTCCGCATCTTCTCCTCCGCCCGCTGGATGACGCTCGACACCATAGCGCTCCAATCCTTCAACATGACGGCCTCACTTTCTGGATCAGACGTTAATCGATCTACCCGCGCCTCTCCGCAGGAACAAGGCGCGGGGCAAGAGCTTCGTGGACAGTTCCATTTTGCTCAACGAACCAAACGCCATCCCCCAAGAATTCCAGGCGCCTTCGGCACCAATCGAACATCATTCGATAAGTCGGCGTATCGGGAACGGCGATTCCGAGATAGTCCGGCAGGATCATGTTGCCATCAACGTACACTCTTTTCTTGCCACCTTCAATTTGGGGAAGCTGCGCGACAGCCGCGTCCCAACTCTGTTGCATTTTCAATCGGGTAAACGCTTCACCGAACCTTGCGGAACTTGGCTTCTGCGAGCCGCCGCCTTTAGCTTCGATGACCAAATAACCTTCCTGCCATTTAATAATAACGTCAGCGCCGGGCGCGCCCTTTGTTAAGAGTTGAAGGACTTTGCCGCCTTTGCGCTCAAAGTAGGCCGCAACAGAGGCCGCCACCTCGTCCTCCACTAAAAACGTTCTCTCATTGCGAGGCGGCAATGGCATTGCAATGCCATCCCTAAATGGACGCGTGATCGGCTATGCGGCCGGTTACAAAATCTTCGGCCAACTTGTACGCCTGCCCCTCGACAATGGCGGCATCGCTAGCAATCGGAACGTCGCCGATGCACCGACCGGCGCTCAGCACCAGGAACCGACTGCCCTGACGCTCGACGGTGCACATGCGGGTGGGGCGCTTTTTCATGCCGGGCTCCGTTTCTGGATCACCTACATCTCTCAGAGTTTATTACGCATTTCTTCGCGAGCCCGCTCCAACTCCTTGCATTGAGGCTCCCACCCCTTTAGAAATCCGCCAGCCCAGGACCAATAAGGGTTTTCGTATCGTATCGCAGTACGGCTTGGCAGCAAGTGCATTTCACCCTCTTCGTTAATTCGGACATAGAGTCTGTCGTTGCGCCAGTGGATGAACCGCTTACCGCCCAAATAAGTATCTCCGGATGCTGGGCCATGTTTTTTACTCAGCGCTTCAATTATCAGATCAATTTGATGATGTGGCAGAATTCCATTGAACACGTAGGTGGCCGCATATAACTTGCTACACTGGAGATCGTGATGATAGATCACGCGAACCGGCAGCCCAAGGAGGTTGTCTTCATAATGCAAGTTATTGGCGCGGAAGGGTTCGGGCGGGTTCACCGCTTCATTCAATTCCGTGCTTCGATGGTCAAGGAAGCGTGCGCTTTCTTTGCGACGCACGTCTTCAATCGAGTCGTACCAAAACGCCTGCCTGAAATGAGGTCCGCCGGGTACACTCTGTGCCGCGCTTTCGGCCGCCACCGGAACGCCGAACGCAAGAGCCCAGCCTGTCGCGATTGCCGCTGCTGAAAGCGAGCATTGCTGTTTCATCGCCATGTGCTAGGTCTTCCTCCTTTTCGAGAATGTCGCCTACCAAGGCGCCAAGCTGAGGTCTACGGCCGTGCGATACGCTACGATGCTGGCACGGGTCATGCGTGCAGCGTGTTTCATAGCAACGCTTGCAGGCCGGACGGAGGCGATACCAACAGAACGATGATTATAACCGCAATCGTGAAAAGGGCTATCCCCGCTGTATACAAGGCATCCGACCGACTAGGTTGATGCCGGACCGCTGGGCTTCGGACTGTAACCTGGAGTGATTTGCCTCGCCTAGTGCCAAGAGCACCCACACCGAAGAGAATGCTTCCTGATAAGCACAGCACACCGCCGATGATCACCATCAACAATTGGCGCTGTAACAGCCCAATATTGTGCACCGCTAGATCGTCAGCACTGGGTGTTGCGTAGCTGGTCGGCACCGGGACGGTGGTATCCATCATCATTCCAATGATGACCACGCCCAATCCGAGGAGTGCAATGAATGCCCCGGCCGTACGCATTTGCTGAACTTCTCCTTTGACCGATAGGGCTACTCGCCAAGCTGACACCCTTTTATAAACCACGTTGTGGCAACGGGATACGCTTGGCCCGCACCGCCATTGCCATCCTTGTGAAGGGTGCTGTAGACCACGCCGGCACTAAGATATAGCGTATCCATGTAGGGCACCCCGCCAAATACATACGCGACAGTGTAGTAGGACGGGCCGCGGTTCAGCACCACCCCTTTGACGGTCTGCCCTCTATAGGCCACCATCACATTCTCTGAGCCGGCGAGAAGATACTGAATATCTGCCTGAGCTACGCTTTCGGTCTTTTGGGCGAAGATGGCGCCGTCATATTCAGCTCGATGCCCCGTAATGCCCCCTCCAGGACACCAATAGGTAACCGCCTGGGCTCCGGTCGCATACAGCATAGTCGAGATCAATGCGCCAGCACCCACCAAGACCGTCTTGCCCATCACTTGCACTCCATTTCTATATTTGCTGTCTCTAAATGTTCAGCGGCATGCGGCAACGGCGTTGTAATAGAAGCCGCTGTTGAGGGGGCCCTTGTAACCGTTCATCTCAAGGTGACGGACCTCCACCGGTCCTCTGCAAGCATTCCTGAAGCGGTTGGTGATCTCCTGCTTGGCCTCGCCTTCGTCCGGCGTAAACTGGACGATGCCATTCATCGAGAAGCCACGGCCGCCGTCGGGCAGCACGGTAGGCATTGGGAAGTCGTAAGGGCTAGCGGCGCAACCGGTCAGGATGAGAGCGACAGTGATGATAAAGGTCCTGGCCATTATGCCTCCCTTATAGGATTTGGCGGCTTGCTGTCAGGGGCTTCCCCGCCGCAGCGGTAACCTCCAGCCGAATCCGCCCGGCCTCGGGACGCAATTCGCCGCCCATTGCCTTGCAGATCATGCCATCGTCCATGGCCGCCGCGTGGGTGGCTGCCTCTATCGCACAATGAAAGTCAGGCAGCCATGTCACTGGGGTGTTCCTTCCGTAGGCGTCGTTGCCGTTGATGCACAGGGAGGTGATTTCCAGACCCTGGCGTCGCAACGTGACGCCGACTGAATATTCATGCTCATCATCGCATGCTGCAATGAGATACGCGACGTTGCTCCTTTGCCTGGGGTCGGGATCATATAGGAACGCCACAACATGCGTGACGCGCGAAATTGACAACTCTCCATGCCCCACGGCGACGCCTCCTATTCCAGAAAGTCAGGCTGCACGGCTGGCGCTGCGCGCCGCCCATGCCTTGTGCTCCGGGCGTCGGTAGACCGGCTTCGCGTCGGCGCGGTCGGCACGCGTCAGCTTCATCGTGGTCAGATCCATCTGGGCGGTGTAGATGTGCACGCCCGGCGGCGCAGCCTCGATCTCCGCCCCGTGGCAGTCCGTGACGTGCACCCACACCCTCATCCCGATCCATTCGGCCGGGCAGGTCCACCACGACCGGCCGAACAGCAGGGTGCCATCGGCCCGCACGCGGCGCAGGCCGGCGAGGGTGAAGCCGTCAGGCGCCTTGATGTCACGCTCGCTCGGATGGGTGCGCTGACGACGCTTGCCCAACGTGGGCGGCAGATCGCGGCGATGCGGCCGACACTCTGCATGCCAGAACTCGGCCGGCTCCATGCCGGCCCACCGGACCATGCCAGCGCACACCGGCCTCCCACAGCTGGGGCAAGTGCCATAGATCTCCATCGCATCGGCCACGGTCGCGCCCTCGCTCCTATTCCCGCTCTGTGACCCGTGCGTCGTCGGGGCGCCGCATCAGGTGATACGTCATCGCCTCGGCGATCGGTCCCATAACCAGCTCGTGTCCGAGTTGGTCACCGTGATGGTGGACGGTGAACGGAAACGGCGTCTCCGGCACGGTGTTGTAGATGCTGACCGGCGACGAAGGCTCGTTCAGGGCCTTGCTCATGGTGAAATTCTCCCTTGCTAGAAAGTCTCAGACTTCTCGGACAGTACCGGCATAACCGGGAATGTTGGAAGGCTTACCCATGAGGCGGGCGCCTTGCACATAGTCTCTGGCCACGATCTCTCCGAGGTGATCCAGGGTGCGGAGCGGAAAATTGTAACCACGATCAACTATGTTGAGCGCGAAACCCGCTTCGACGAAGGCGGCCAGGAACGGCACCAAGCCGGTCTTTTTCCACGCGTAGGGCCGCGCCGGATCGACGCACAGCACCATCAGGCCGCTGTCCAGCGGCTCGAACGCATAGGCGCCAGCTTCCAGCGGGTGCGGAAGGATGTGGCGCTCATCGATACCGCGCTCGTGCGCCTGGATGTAACGGCAACGGAAGCCGCCGCAGACTTCTGGCCTCTCCTCGGCATCGTGGATCACACATCCGACGTCGCAGATGTGCTGGCAGGGGCTGAACGGCGGCTTCTGGAGATCCTCGATGGCCGGAATGAAGCAGCACAGTGTGCAGCCGCTGCATGTCCCTACGACTATGCGCTTTTGCCGGTTGGTTCGCCGCTTTGCTTCGCCCATCGCCGTGCTTCTCTGTTCATGAATAAGTATGATCTACGCGGTCAAAGCATAGAAGCGCACGAGACGCTATCTCACGCCCGGCCTCCTCTGAGCCGGGCTCGAACCATATTTTCATCCACCACTTCGGGCTCGACCACGCATACCAAAATCCACATTTGCCTGGGGCCAGCTCCGATGCTCGCTCTACGATTTGCTTGAGCGCCTCCTCGTTGTCCGAGGAAAAGGAGACCTCCTCCCAGGTAGCGGGCTTGTGCTTCATCGAAGGGCAAGCGCAATTTCTGACAATCACGAGGACTGGCCCTCCTATTCCAGATCGGGACGCATCTGCCGCGCCCAAGCATACAGTCGTGACTTGTCCACTCCCCAGCGGCCAGCCACTTCGGCCGCGCTGGTTTGCGTCGGGTCGCGCTCCAGCAGATCCTTTACGGCCTGCCGGCGCTCAGCGTCCGAAAGAGCGGCCGGGCGGCCTAGCTTGGCGCCGCGCTTGGCCTGTTCCTCTCGTGCGCGGCCCATGGCCTCGCGCTTTAGCGTCCTCTCGGCCTCGTCCACCAGGGCCGCCACCTCCAAGCGCGGTGTGTCTGCGGTCAGGATTACGCCAGTGAGTGCGTCACCGGCACGCCGCCCGGTGTCAAACAGCAGATCCAGCACCGTGCGAATGTCCAATGCCGAGAAGCCCAGGCGAGCCAGCCCAGGCACCCACAGCGCAGCGCCTTCGCGCAGATCGGCCAGCACGGCAGCGCGGCGCGTCAGGTGGGCGGCCGTCATCACGCGCGGGCGAACCTGCGGCACCGGATCGACGTAGAGTAATCGCGCCTCTTCGATCCTCGGCAGCACCAGGGCGCGCAGCTCCTTGTCGGCGGGGCCTCGCTTGGTCAGACGATAGTATGCGCGGTCGAGAGCCATAGACTTTTTGGTGTGGTGAAACTCATTGCGTTTGCAAGGTACCACGGTTTTCGCTACTCTACAAGGAATGGAACGGGCCGCAGCCGGAACGCGCGCTGATCGGTCCATCAACCGCCCGACATCGAGGACCCGCCTATGCCCAACCTGTCGCCGGCCCGCATCGCCCTCCTTCGCGCGCTGGACGCCGGCGCCGAACTCCGCACCAACGTGAGCTTTGGCTATCCGGATTGGGCCAAGCGGGTGCCCAACACCCCGTCGGCACCTCGACAGCAAGTGGTTCGGGCCGCGCATGATGATGGGCACCTGACCCTGATGCGACGCGAGCCGTCCGGCCATTGCATTGCGGTTGGTGGGACCGAGTACCCCGTACACAATTCCGTCTGGACGATTTCGGCTCTGGGTCGGGACGCCCTGGCACAGTCCACTGCCGGCACGGCCGGCTGACCATCTGGAAACCGCCGCCCCTATCAACGAGGACCAGCACCATGGCCGAGAACCGCCAATTGCATGAGGCACGGCGCCCTGCCGACCTTCGAGCCGTCCGCGTCGTGCAGTGGGCAACTCCCGCACAGCACCTTACAAGCAACGGCAGAGGGGGACGCCCTTTGTAGAACGCCGGCGGCCCCCGCCTATGCCAGCAACCGCCCGGTCAGCCTTGCGCCTCACGAAGAAACTGCTGGGCCGCCGCGTGCGCTTCTCTCGCTACGCTCAACAACGTCGTCAGCGCCTGAACATTGGCCTCGCTTCGCAGATAAGCATTGCGCAAACTGTTGAGCCGGTTGACCTCCGCTTTCATTCGCTGCTCCCAACCTTCATCCCCACTGTAAAACAGGTTTTGCGGGTCAACGATTACCGACATCTCTCCTCTGCCCCCCCGCCCCCGGTTCCTACACCGAACATTCCTGTGCTCCCTGTGGGCCTTAAAACTGCTCTCTATGTCCCCATCAAAGACAAGCCACACTTCATAGTCACAGATTTCAAAATCATCGGACGAATGATCATCGGCATACTTGAAGGCGCGAGGCACCCTATCCAACTGCGCCTTAAGTTCGTCCCCGCTTGCTTGACTCTTTTGGATCAACGCTGGCAGAGACCCGTCATTTTCTTCCCCGAGCACTACCTCACGAAAATATCGCTCATAACGCTCAAAGACATTCACCACCGTTTCTCGTTTCTTATCGGCAAAACGTAACAATTCGCGGTGATGAACCATCGCAAGGATCACAGCTTGGAACGACGTCGCACCATAGAGCATCAGTTGATAGGCAGGTTCACGGAACACCTCCAGAAGTCCGTTTGCCACGGCACGCGCATGAGAGCCGCTTCGGAGCATCTCAGGCATCTCATCCTGGATGATGCCCACCTGCGTAAGCAGGCGGTCTCTGACAAACGCCTCCGTATTGACCTTCAACCGTTCATCAATGACATTCCCGAGATTGCTGAGCACATCCAGCACCTGCAGCATCAGCCCCTTCACCTCTTCTATCTGCCGTGAGATGTGATCCAGCTTCTCTTGCGTTTGATCCTTATTCAGGATCTCTTTCGCATTAACGATAATGTCGGTAAGTAACTTTACTCCTTCTACGATTGCTACAATCGTGTAGGGATTCACATAGAACGTGACGTTATGAGCCGTGCGAAGCTGAAAAACCTGAACCCCGTTTAGGTCGTGCTTTTTGTAGGTTTTTGTCGACGCGTCAAACAGATGCAGCAAATCGTCCATAGCCTTACTCCTACCGCTGATTGCCGTGCTTCGCAGCGCAAGCCAGACTTCCAATGGACGGGCCAACAAATGGCCTCCGTGCGTTCAATGAAGACGCGCTTCCTCCGCACGCTTTTCTAAACCTTAGGCTGGTTACCATAATATCTACAATGCCGGAATACGGATAGCCTCCTATCCACTCGGATAAGGTGCTCGATGCGCTGATCGCTTTAGACGGCGCGCCTGTCGAGACCGGCGTCGTCCCGACCGGGGCGATTGATGCCGCCGCGACATGACACAGAACACGCCAAGCCCCTTGAGGAGAGCACCATGCTTTGCCGCGACACCGCCGTCGATCGACTGCTCGCCCGCCTCGCCAGGGAGGAGGAGAAGGCCCCCACCCGCGCGCTGGCGCAGGCCGCCGGGTATCACCTCGAACACACGGGCGGCGGCTGCGTGGTCTGGGAGCGCGAGTTGACGGACGGCACCGTGCTGTGGATCTTCACCGAAGGCGCCTCGGTTGATGCGGGCGCCGACGACGTGGCCTGGATGGTCCGCCGCCAGTCGCTGGGCGACGACGGGAGCTTGGTCGAGGTGAGCGAGGCCCTGACATTCGCCGCCGCGCTGGACCTGGCGAACCAACTCCCCTCGCCGGTCGAAGAGGACCGGGAGGTATAGGGGGACGGTAACCAAAGCTGCGTAAAGTTCACACATCGGCGAGCTGAGGTGCATCCTGAGCCGAAATGGCCACGGAGGGCGCCTCTGACCGCGGAGCTGGGACCGCAATCTGCGACGGCAAGGGAGCGGGAACACGCGCGAAGTTCAGGGTGTAGTGTCCGAAGCGGTTGATGTGTTCGGTCTGGTAAGGGCTCAGGTTGGCCAAAGCGTCCGCGTCCACCGCGATCTCCTCGATGGCCATCTGGTCCAGGGCCCGCGTCATCGACGCTATGGTGTGGAAGATCAGCAAGTTGGAAACCAAGTGGTTGTACTTGATCAGCTTGCGTTGCTCGTCCCGCACGCCCTCGCTCACCAGCCCACTCTCGCCGAAGGCGGTCCATTGAGCATACTTGTTGAACAGCTCGCTCTTGTTGGTCGCCGCTTGGATCAAGTGGCGCAGTTCGAGCGAGGACAGGAAGTTCAGCAGGAAGATCGTCCGGACCACCCGGCCCAGTTCCCGGAAGGCGAAGTACAGCTTGTTCTTGCGGCTGTAGGTGCCGAGCCGGCGCAGAATGGCCGAGGGGCGGATCCGCCCGGCGCGAACCGACAGGGCCACGCGCAGCATGTCGGGCAGCAGCGTCTCGATCAGCTCCCAATCCACCGTCGCGGTGAACAGCGTGTCGATGTGCTCGTACCGGCTTGCCTTGTCCGGTCGGTAAAAGTGCAGGTCCTGCCAGTTGCGGATCCGCGGCATCAGCTGGATGCCGAGCAAGTGAGCCAAACCGAAGATCGGGGCGCTTTGCCCCTGGGTATCGGCATGAAGGGTGTCGGGCTGGAGAGCCGACCGGCTCTCGGTGACGAAGTCCAGAATGTGGTTGCCCTCCCAGGCACCGCAGGCGATGAAGCGGGAGAACAGGGCGATGTAGGTGTCCGACACCAGGTAATAGCCGATGCCGCCATAGCCGCCGTAGCGGATGTGGTACTCGGACATCAGGCTCTGTGGATGGAGATCCCACTGCGTGCCATCAGCCGAGGCCGATCGTCCCGACCCCCAGTGCCGCGGTAGATCGAAGCCGGCGTAGGCGTCGATCACGGTGGCGATCGCGGCGTCCAGCGCATCCTCGGTGATGTGCCGCTGGTTGAGGAAGGCGATCTGCCGCCGGTCCAGGTTCTTCATGGAGCGCGCGGCCTGGGATGGGCCCAGCTTGCAGCCGTAGCAGAAGACGGTGGCAAGGTACCGTTCCTGCGGTCGCTCGATCCGGGCGTCGAAGCCGGAAATCGGGCCGAAGTGGCGGGTCCAGTTCAGCCAGTGCTCGGTGTCGGCCAAGGCGTCTACCAGATCGACCGGAGCGAGCCGCTCCTTCAGCTGACGCTCCAAGTCGGCGGCGCCGGCGGCCTCAGGCTTGGCGCGCAGGCGCTTCAAGACCGGCTCGCCGTTCACGATCTCGACGTGGTCGTTGTCGGGGAAAGCGGCATCGACGGACTCCGCCGTCGCCGCCAGCCGCTCGCGCAAGGCGGCGACGATCCCCTGCGGTGTGGCCGGCAGGCCCGCCTGCTCCGTGTAGGCGGCGATCTCCCGTTCGTAGGTCTCCCACGGCACGAGTTGGGCGCGGTAGTCGCCGTAGGCGTCACTGCCTGGGATGCACAGGTCGCCCGACCGGAGGTCGTTCATCACCTGGGTGAACAGGCACAATTCGAAGGTCCGGCGATCCACGGTCGTCGGCATCGGATCGCGGCCGTTCTGCCCGGTGACCAGCAGCCACCAGGCCGGTGAAACGAAGGAAAGATCGAGGCTTGGCCGACGCTCTCGGCCTTCGACGTTCGCTTCGTCATCGGCGACGCGCAGGGTGGAGCCGCGCTGGGACCGCTGCTTCAGCATGAACGCGATGGCCTCTTCGACGCTGCGGTCCTGCGATGTCGATGTCAGGGGCACGATCTCCAGAAAACGCAGAAACGCCCCGCGCAGCCCGCGATAGAAGCGGGGTAGAAACGGCAGATGGATGTGGCTGGCCGCAGCCGCGTGGGCCTCGCAGCGATCGAGGATCGTATCGGCATCGGGCAGCGGCAAGGACTCGATGGCGGCCAGCCGTTCCTCGCCGCTGCGCTCGGTGCGGCAGGCCAGCACCGTCTCGCGCAGTAGGGCGATAAGTGCGCCGGCCTGCTCGGTCTGTTCGAGCTGATGAAGCCGCAAGGCGTCCTGCGCGCGGGCATGCATCCTCTGCATCTGCCGGACGAACATGTCGGCCAGATCGTCCAACGTTCGCGCAATCTGGTTTTGCAGCAGCGCCGCCATCACGGACAACCGCTTGGGCTCGACCATCCGGGACAGCACGTTGGCGGTGAGGCAGCGCGCCTCGGCGGCGAAGTGGCGGACCTTGGCGTCCGGGACCTCGGCGAATACCGCGGTGTCGGCGCCCTGCTCGCGCAGCCAATCGAGATGGCGCAGGAAATCCTGCAGGTGGCGCGGGGTCGGCCGCTTCGGTTCGGTCTTCACGCGGTCCCAGGCGGTGCGCGTCTGGCCGGGCGGCAGAACCAGCAATCCGTTCAGGCGGTCACGCACGTCGGCGCCCAACGCGCCGGCAACCTGCCGATGGTACCCACGGTTGATCGCGGCGCGGGCGGCCAAGGCGATCCGCAGCAGGGTGTCGAAGGCCGGCAGTTCGAGCCGCTGGCGCACCAACTCCTCGATGGCGGCGTTGATGATGTCGGCGGCCTCGTCCCGGGCGCGGGCGGCGGCGACACTGGCCCGCACGGCGGTGCGGCGGATCGTCGGGCCGTCGTTGGAAACACCGACGAAGTCCCGCACCGCCGCCGTGAGGCGGACGCGGTAGGTGGAGCTGTCGTAATCGGGCAGCGTGTCGAGAGCGCCGCGGAGATCGGCGATGGTGGCCAGATGGTCGCGGATCGCGGGCGGCACCTGCGCCAGGGCGACGAAGTAGCCCAGGTGCTGATAGGTTTTGAGCAGAACGAGCAAGGCAAGCCGCGGCCCCGCCCGCCGGGTGCGGCCAACGACGAAGACCATCTCCGCCGCCGTCGGCGTGAAGCCGGCCAGTTCCGCCATGCCAAGCGACGCCGCCAAGCGCGGATAGGCGGTGTCCTGGATCAGGGGCATCGCGGAAAATCCAAGGTCGCGGGTCCGGGAGCGCCATCGGCGGACCCGGTCTGTTACTTATTCTATTCACGGACCGTTTGCATGTCATAGTCTGCGAGACGCGATTGCGTGACTGTTCGGCGCCGGATGACGACGCCGGTTTCCGGTGTCACGCAATCGGCCGTTGGCGTGACGGGAGGGAGCATGCTCCTGGGGGCACCGTCAACTTGTTGATCACCCATTTGCCGGGGCGGGCCGTGCGGGGTATGGGACGGCATGACGACGCACCCCGATCCCCGCTACGCCGGCTACC
>Ga0196976_1000231_pt1 | contig 37678 bp, 27 predicted proteins | sample S3v_513CmetaG_FD_148644 | JGI IMG/M metagenome (GOLD analysis project Ga0196976, IMG submission 148644) | Soil microbial communities from Anza Borrego desert, Southern California, United States - S3+v_5-13C | ecosystem: Environmental > Terrestrial > Soil > Desert | place: USA: California... | reverse complement strand
CTGCTTCATGGAGGCGAAGGAGCGGGGAAAGACCGACACCGTCTACGAGCTCCTCGTCTACCGCCGCGACCTGGACGACAAGCAGCTCTTCCTGTTCACGAAGCCCAAGTCCGAGGCGGGCAAGGGCTACCTCCGCATCGAGAAGAACCTCTGGAGCTACGATCCCTCCACCGGCCGCTGGGAGCGGCGGACCGAGCGCGAGCGGATCGGCGGCACCGACACGCGGCGCGACGACCTCTCCGAGCCGCGGCTCGCCGAGGACTACGAGGCGAGGTGGGTGGGTGACGAGAAGCTGGGGAGGTTCGACGTCCATCACCTCGCGCTCACGGTGAAGCCGGGCGTGGACGTCTCGTACCCCGTCCGCCACCTCTGGGTGGACAAGGAGACCCTCAACATCCTGAAGCGCCAGGACTTCGCCCTCTCCGGCAAGCTGATGCGCACGAGCTACACGCCCAAGTGGAGGAAGATCTACTCGGAGTCGAAGAAGGGCGATGTCTGGTACCCGGAGGAGATGCGGTTCTTCGACGAGATCGAGAAGGGCAACTCGACGCTCATCCTCATCCAGGAGATCGATCTCCGCGGGCTCGATCCGAACATCTTCACCAAGGCGTGGCTGGAGTCGAAGAGCAGGTGACCTCGCCCTTCCGTTCGTGCTGAGCGTAGCCCCCGCGCAGCGGGGGCGGAGTCGAAGCACGAGCCCAGGTTGACCATGCGCACCAGCAAGCTCATCGCGACCCTCGCCATCGCCTGCTTCGCCCTCGCCGCCGCCGCCCAGGACCGCCCCTCGGAGGACGAGCTCTTCGGCGGCCCCGCGGCCCCGGCGCAGCCTCCGCCCGCCCAGCCCGCGCCGCCCCCGAAGGGCGCGGACGGCAAGCAGCCCGCGCCGCCGAACGCCGGTGGCGCGGCCGGGCCGCACGGCGAGACCGAGGCCGAGCTGTTCGGCTCCGAGAGCGCGCCGCAGGCGACGCCGCCGCCGCGCGGGACGCTCATCCCGCGCGAGCGGGAGGACTGGCTCGACGTCGGCGGCCAGCTCCAGCTCCGCGCCCAGCTCGCCGCCGTCGAGGACGCTCCGCCCGCCGACTGGCCGTTCTCCTCGCCCAACCTCCTCGACGTCTACCTCGACGCGCGCCCCAACGACCGCGTGCGTGGGTTCGTGCTCGGCCGCATGAGCTACGACCCGACCCTCGCCGCCGAGGGCACGACCCCCGCGACGAGCTTCGTGGGGATCGAGGCCCCGACGCGCGACAACCCCGGCGTCGTGCTCGATCAGCTCTGGGTGAAGTTCGACGTCGCGCAGCGCGCGTTCGTCACGGCCGGCCGGCAGCACGTGAAGTGGGGCGTGGGGCGGTTCTGGAACCCGACCGACTACCTCCACCCCGTGAAGCGCGATCCGCTCGCCACCTTCGACGTCCGCACCGGCACGACGCTCGTCCGGCTGCACGTGCCCTGGGAGCGCCGCGGCTGGAACTTCTACGCCGTCGGCGTGCTCGAGGATCTCTCCGGCGACGGCGCCAACCCCACGAACCGCCTCGGGCGGCTCGGCGGCGGCGGCCGGGCGGAGCTGGTCCTCGGCCCCGCCGAGCTCGGCCTCGCCGCGGTCGCGCAGGACGGGCACCACCCGCGGTACGGCGTGGACCTCTCGACCGGCCTGGGCGACTTCGACCTGTACGTCGAGGCCGCGCTCCGGTCGGGCGGCGACGGCCCGCGCTGGCGCCGGAGCGGCCCGGGGCCGCTCGACTGGCGCCGCGAGGACCTGCGGCGCCTCACGCCGCAGGTGGTGGCGGGCGGGACCTGGGCGTGGAAGTACTCGGACCAGGACGCGCTCACCGTCGGGGCGGAGTACTTCTACAACGACCTCGGCTACGACGACCCCGAGGTCTACCCGTTCCTCCTCTTCGGCGCGCCCCGGCTCGGCGTCTCCGGCGGCCAGCCCGTCCTCGTGCAGCAGGATCCGGGCGCGTTCCGGGCGTTCTACCTCGGGAAGCACTACGCCGCGGTCAACCTCCTCCTCCCGCAGCCCGGCGGCTGGAACGACACCACCCTGATGCTCTCCGCGCTCGGCAACCTCTCCGATCGCACCTGGGTCGCCCGGTTCGACGCGTCGGTCCGCGTCCTCACGTACCTCTCGGTGGAGACCTTCGTCGCCGGCCACTTCGGCCCGAAGGGGGGCGAGTTCCGGCTCACGCTCCCGGAGGACCTGGCCGCGGTCGCGGAGGCGGGCGGGAGCGCGTTCGCCACCGGTGCACCGCTGGTGGACGTCGGGGTCTCGCTGCGGGTGAGCCTGTAGCGGCGCCCGCGCTCCGCTCGCCCTTCGACAGGCTCGGGGCGAGCGGGTTTGCGGGTCGGAGCCGCGCAGGCTCAGGCTCGACCCCGCCGCCGGCGGAGGAGGAGCACCGCGGGGGCGAGGAGCGCGAGCAGGCCGCCCAGGCCCCCGGCGCCGCTCGAGCAGCCGCCCGCGCCGACCGGCATGCCGTCCGGCGTGCCCGGGGGGACGACCGGGCCGGTCCCGGGGTCGCCGCCGGGATCGGTCCCCGGGCCCGTGCCGGGATCCTTCCCGCCCGTGAGCTCGACGATCCGTCGCGCGAGCTTCGCGCGCGCCTCCAGGAGCCGCGCCGGCGCGACCTCGGTCTCGTACGGCGCCGGGAAGAGCCCCGCCGCGACCTCGCGCGCGAGGCGGGCGTCGCCGAGGTCGGAGACGAGCTTCAGGTACTCGTAGTCCTCCATCCCCTCGCGGATCTGCTTCAGCCGGATCGACGCCACCGGGACGTGCGTCGCGCCGCCGATCTTCGCCGGCGTACCCGGGTAGAAGAGCGTGCCGTCGCCGTTCCCGCTGAAGTCCCACTGGTTGTTCCACGGGTCGTGCGAGTAGGCCATGACCGTCTCGTAGTAGAGCTCGCCGGTGACGCGGAGCTGGAAGGCGATCCACTGCATCGCGCGGTTCCGGACCGCGGAGGCGTCGATCATGTAGCTCGGCCACCCGGTGTAGTAGCGATCCGTCGCGGTGGGGTTGCCGAAGTCCACGGTGCCGCCGCAGTCGTGGCTCATGCAGCTCTGGTACGTCCACAGCTCCCGCCGCGGCGAGCCGGCCAGGAAGCCGTCGTACTTCGCGCGCTGGTTCCCCGCGAACCGGCCGGAGCGGTCGTGCATGAAGTTCACGACCGGCACCATGATGTCGATGTCGTCGGCGACGCCGTGCTCCTCGGCCTCCTGGAGCGTGGTGGTGACGAGGGTGCGGATGGCGGGGCTCGCGGCGCGCGCGACGCGGGCGCGGTTCGGGATGTCCGACCACTGGCAGGTGAGCGGGGGCTCGTCGCAGGTGTACTGGAAGAGCCGGTCGCTCCAGCCGCGCCCGGCGAAGTACCGGGCCCAGTCGTTCGCGTTCCCGATGAGCTCGAACGCGGTCAGCTTCGCGCCCGCGAGGTCGCCGGGCCCGGTGCCGTCGAGGGCGGGACCGAAGTACTGGCCCATGTGCTCGGGCGAGAAGACGCCGACGTCCACCTTGGAGAGGCTGACGCGGTGCGAGAGGCCGAGCTCGCCGTACCGGGCCCGGAGTCGCGAGAACGCGTCGCCCGCCGAGAGTCCGTGGGCGCCGGGGATGCCGCCCCAGGAGAAGCCGAACGCGCTCTTGAGCGACGCCGTCGACGGCAGGCTGAAGGGCCACACGCGGAGCGAGACCGGCACGGTCGCCTCGCCGCCGCCCCAGGTGACGCGCACGCTGCCCTCGTACGTGCCGGCGGGCGCGGCCTTCGGCACGTGCACCTCGACCCAGATCGCCCGGCTCTCGCCGGCGGGCACGTCGAACGGGAACGCGTTCCGCCGCTCGCCCACGAGCTCGTCCACGTCGGGCACGAGCGCGTCGGGCCACCAGCCGGTGCCGCCGTCGAGGGCGGAGGGATTGCGGAGGTGGATCAGCGCCGCGCGGTAGAGCCGGATGTCGGACAGGCTTGCCGGCCCGACGAGGTCCGCGGCGGTGGCGCGGACGCCGGTGGCCGGGCCGGTGACGACGATCTGGAACGCCTCGTGCTCGTTGCGCGCGGCGGAGATCGAGACTTCACGGCTCGTGCGTGCCGGCGTCGCCGGCCGGATCTTCTCGAGCGAGCTCGCCGTCCAGACCTGGGCGCCCTGCGCGGCGGCGGGGGCCAGGGTCAGCGCTGCGAGGAAGGACAGCAGGCGGACGGGCAGGCGGGCGGCGGACGTACGTGGACTGGGACGCTGCACAGGCGCGCTCCTCGCGGTTCGAGGGGCGCCTCCCCTGGGAGCTCTTCCGCTCTCCTCCCCAGGCGCCTCGGTTGGGTTTCGTGGACAAGAACCGAGGAGCTACGGTCGGGCTTCCAGCCGGACGTCGCTATTTTCGCTGGTACATCGGCGTTTCAGTGCGCGGGTGTGGGTGGCTGGGGGGCATGGGGCTGGTGGGAGCACACGGCGCGATGCCGTCCCGTCGCTCGCCGCGGCGCATGCCGCCGCCGGTCGCCCGCCGGCCGCCGCCGTCGCCGAAGCCGCCACGGAGGACGCAGCAGCCAAGCCTCGTGCCGATGCGGCCTGAAAATGTCCGCTCGCCCCTGAACCCGTCGAAGGGCGAGCGGTGACGGCTTCGGCAGCGGCGACGGCAACGGCGGCGGCAGCGGCGACGGCGGGCGGTGGGCGGTGGCGGTGGGCTTCCGCGCGATCACCGCCGCGTCGACGCGCGCCGCGCGGGCTTCGCGGCCCTGCCCGCCTTCTCGGGGGCCGGCCGCGCGCCGAGCGCGGGGTTCTTCTCGAGCTCGTCGATCGTCCGGGGCCAATCGTCCTTGAGCAGCCGCGCGAGCGAGCGGTCGGAGAGGATCTGCCCGTCGGTCTGGCACCGCGGGCAGTAGTCCACCTCGTTCTCCGCGCGCACGATCCGCTGGACGGCGGTGCCGCACACGGGGCAGGGCTGCCGGTACTTTCCGTGAACGGCCATCTCCGGCCGGAACGCGGTCACGCCCTCCGGGAACGAGGCGCCCGCCTCGCGCCGCAGGCGCTCGGTCCACTCGGCGAGCACGGCCCGGGTCGCCTCGAACAGGCGCGCGAGCTCCGCGTCGTCGAGCCGGTGCGTGAGCTTCACCGGGGAGAGCCGCGCGCGGTGGAGGATCTCGTCGGAGTACGCGTTGCCGATCCCGGCGAAGACGCCCGGGTCGGTCATCGAGCGCTTCAGCGTGTGGTTCTCGCGGCGGAGCGCGGCGGCGAACGTCGGCAGGTCGGCCTCGAGCGGCTCCACGCCGCCCTTGTCGAGCGCCCGCAGCGCGGCCTCGCCGCGCACGAGATGGAGGGCGGCGCGGCGCTTCGTGCCGGCCTCGGTGAGGACGAGCGTGCCCGGGGGGAAGTCGAACGCGGCGAGCCCGACCCGGCCCGGAGGCCGCGCGCCCGGCTCCTTCCAGTGCAGGCGCCCGGCGATCATGAGGTGGATCGCGACGAACAGCTCGCCGTCGAGCGCCAGCACGACGCGCTTCCCGAGGCGGCGCACCGCGACCACCTGCCGGCCCTCGGCCTCCGCGAGCGGAGGGTCCGCGGAGCGGAGCAGGAACGGGCTCGTCACGCGCACGCGCTGGAGGGGCTGGCGCAGCACCCGCGCGGCCAGCGCCTCCACGTAGACCTCGATGTCGGGGAGCTCGGGCACGTACCGATTGTGGGGGCGGCCGGGCGGCCGCGCCAGCGGCATCGCGGGCGAGGGTGACGGCGGGCCGCAGGCCCCGTGAGATGCTCCAGCCCGCCCGGGGCCCGCCGTGTATCATGCGCGCCCGTGAGCCTCCCCGCCCCGCCAGACGTGAACGTTCGAGAGGACCGAGCTCGGCATGGGAACCTGCACGCCCCCGCCGCCGCCCTGGGCTACGTCGGCGCGGTCGTCATCATGCTCGTGGCGCTCCCCGTGGAGGCGCTGCTCCTCCTCGTGACCTGGCCGTTCGACCGGAACCGCACGGTGCCGGGCCGGTTCCTGCGCCTCATGGCCGTGGCGCTCTCGGCCTGCTTCCTCACCTGGCGGCTCCGGCTCGAGGGACGCTGGCCGGGGAAGGGGCCGTACGTGGTGGTCGCGAACCACCAGTCGTTGCTCGACATCCTCCTCATCTCGCGCGTGCCCCGCGAGATGAAGTGGATGGCGAAGGAGTCCCTCTTCAAGGTCCCGTGGATGGGCTGGATGTTCGTGCTCTCGGGCGACATCCCGGTCCGGCGCGGAGACGCGGAGAGCGGCTCGGCGGCGCTGCGCAAGGCGAAGGAGTACCTCGCCCGCGGCATGAGCGTCATGATCTTCCCCGAGGGGACGCGCAGCCGGACGGGCGCGCTCGGGAGCTTCAAGTCCGGGGCGTTCCGGCTGGCGATCGAGGCGGGCGTGCCGGTGCTGCCGATCGTCGTCAGCGGGACGGCGGCCGGCTACCCGAAGGGCAGCCCCTGGGTCCGGCCCTGCCGCGGGACGGCGCGCATCCTGGAGCCGGTCGCGTCGGCCGGGTTCAAGCTGGAGGACGCGTCGAAGCTCAAGGACGCGGTGCGCGAGCGGATCGCGGCGGCGTTGCCGCCGTGAACGAGCCCGGCTCCCCGGGCCGCCCCCGCAAGAACTCCTCCACCTCCGCCAGGCTCGGCACGTGGTCCGCGATCGGCATCCGCGTGCACACGACGGCGGCGAGCCCGGCGGCGAACCGGACGAGCTCGCGGTCGGGGAGCCGGCGGAGGATCCCGTAGACGACGCCGGCCCGGAACGTGTCGCCCGCGCCGAGCGTGCTGCGCACCTCGACCGGGAAGACGGGCAGGGTCTCGGGGAGCACGCCGGGGCGCGCGAACCGGAGCTCGTCCCTCCCGGACGTGAAGATCGTGAGCCCCTTGCCGCCGCTCGTGTAGCGCGCGAGGAGCTCCGCGTCGGGGACGCCCGGGTACCGCTGGGTCCGGTACTCGCGCGCGACCACCGTGGCCGCGGCGCCGGCGTGGAGCGTGCCGTCGTACGGGCAGTCGATGGTGACGTACGGCCTCCCGGCCGCCATCGCGAGCCGCGCCGCCTGCACCGACGCGTCGCCGAAGAACGGGTCCACCGCCACCACCTGCGCGCGGGAGATCGCCTCCGCGTCCGGGTCGCCCCAGCGCCGGGCACCCTCGGTGAAGTACCGCCCGAACCAGCCCAGCACCGCCCGGTGCCGCCCGTGCACGAGGACCACGTCCCGGACGCCGGGGTAGCCGTCGTCGAGCATCACCCCGCCCACGTCGATCCCGTACCGCTTCGCGTACCGACTCAGGACCTCGCGGGTCTCCGTCCCCCAGTGCGGGCCGCCGAGCGCCGTCGTGAGCCCGAGGCCGGAGAGGAGCATGGCCGCGTTCATCGCCTCTCCGCCCGGGCAGACGAAGGTCTCGGCGATCTCCCCGTAGCCGTCGGGGTCCAGCTCCCCGGAGAGCCGGTGGATCGTGGAGAGGACCGTCATGCCGTAGAGGTAGGCGTCGAGGGAGGCCATCGAGGGCGAGCGTACACCCTCGCCTCGCCGCTGTGGGCCCCCCGGGCTCGGGCGCGGGCTCGGGCTCGTTCACGGGGGGGAAGCGGTCGCCCTCGTGTCGGGCAGCGGCCCCGCGTCCGGTGGGACGGCCGCGCGCCTGTCCGCGATGAACCTCCACTGTTCCGCGGTGTCGGTGATGAGCCGCGCGCCCCGCCTCCAGGTCAGGTACGACCAGGCCCACTGGAGGATCACCGCCACGCGGTTCCGGAAGCCGATGAGGAAGAACACGTGGACGAACAGCCAGAGGAGCCAGGCGGTGAGCCCGGAGAACCGCAGGCCTCGCACGTCGGCGACGCCGGCGGCCCGGCCGATGGTCGCGAGCATGCCCTTGTCCACGTAGCGGAAGGGCAGGGCCGGCTCGCCGGCGAGCGCGCGCTTCACGTTGCGCGCGGCGTGGCGCCCGGCCTGGATCGCGGCCGGCGCGACCCCGGGGACGAGGCTCCCGTCCTCCTGCCGTACGGCGGCGAGGTCTCCCACGACGGCCACCTCCGGGTGACCCGGGATGGCCAGGTCCGGGAGCACCTCGACGCGCCCGGCGCGATCGACCTTCGCGCCGAGCAGGCGCCCCAGCGGCGACGCGGAGACGCCCGCGCCCCACAGCACGGTGCGTGAAGGGATCCGCTCGCGCCCGGCGGTGACGCCCTCGTCGTCGATGGCGGTCACCTTCGCGCCCGTCCGCACCTCGACGCCGAGCCGCTCGAGCTGGCGGCGGGCGGACTCCTGGAGCGGCGGGGCGTAGGGCGGGAGGACGTCCGGGAGCGCCTCGAGGAGCACGACGCGGGTGCTCTCCGGCTCGATGTGGCGGAAGTCGGCCGCGAGCGTGTGGCGGGCGATCTCGGCGAGCGCGCCCGCGAGCTCGACGCCGGTGGGGCCGGCCCCCACCACGACGAAGGTGAGGAGCGCCCTCCGGGCGGCGGGGTCCGGCTCGCGCTCGGCGCGCTCGAAGGCGAGCAGCACGCGCCGGCGGATCTCGAGCGCGTCCTCGATCGTCTTGAGCCCCGGCGCGAGCGGGGCCCAGTCGTCGCGCCCGAAGTAGGAGTGCGTGGCGCCCGTGCCGACGATGAGGTGGTCGTACGGGAGCGAGGCGCCGTCGGCGAGCCGCACCCGGCGGGCGACGAGGTCGAACCCGGTCACGTCGCCCAGCACCACCTGCGCGTTGAGCTGGCGGCGGAGCACGTGGCGGATCGGCGCCGAGATGTCGGCCGGGTTGAGCGCCGCGGTGGCCACCTGGTAGAGCAGCGGCTGGAAGAGGTGGTGGTTGCGCCGGTCGACGACCGTCACGCGCACCCGCGCGTCCCGGAGCTCCCGCGCGGCGGTGAGGCCCGCGAAGCCCGCGCCCACGATCACGACCCGGGGCAGCGGCTCCTCGAGCAGCGCCCGCGCCCGCTGCCTCCGCCCTCGGGCCCCGCGGAACGCCACCACGGCGAGCGCGCCGGCGCCGACGCCGGTCGCGAGTGCTCCGATGTTCGTGAGCCGCATGTTCGTTCTCCCACGGTGAGGCCGGGCTCGGGAGCGGGCCCGTTCACTGGAGTACATACCGGGCACCCATGGCTCCGCCCCGCGACCCGCGGACGCGCCCCGCCGCGGGTGCGCCGCGGCGCGCGCTCCGCGGAGGCCCGTCCCCGGCGCAGCGGGCGCGCCCGTGGTACGCTCGACAGACCGTGAACGACGAGACCAGCACGCCCGGCAAGCTCTCCGCCTTCCGTCCGGTGCCCCGCACCGGGGTCATCTTCACCACCACGGAGGCCACCCGCCTCGGCTTCAAGACCACCGACCTCGACTGGTGCAACCTGGGTCAGGGCATGCCCGAGACCGGGCCCCTGCCCGGCGCGCCGCCGCGCGTGCACGCGGTGCCGATCGAGGTCGACGACCAGGAGTACGCTCCGGTCCAGGGCATCTGGGAGCTCCGCGAGGAGATCGCCGGGCTCTACAACCGGCTCTACCGCCGCGGGCTGCCCTCGCAATACACCGCCGAGAACGTGGCCGTGAGCGGCGGCGGCCGCACGTCGCTCACGCGCGCAGTGGCGAGCCTCGGCCAGGTGAACCTCGGCCACTTCCTCCCCGACTACACCGCCTACGAGGAGCTGCTCGATCTCTTCCGGACGTTCACGCCCATCCCCATCCTGCTCGAGGGGGAGCGCGGCTACGCCTTCACCGTGGAGGACCTCCGGCGCGAGGTGACGGGGCGCGGCCTCTCGGCGGTGCTCCTCTCGAACCCGTGCAACCCGACGGGGAAGCTGGTGCAGGGCGAGGAGCTCGCGCGGTGGGTGGAGCTCGCCCGCGAGCTCGACTGCGCCTTCCTCCTCGACGAGTTCTACTCGCACTACGTGTGGACGGGCGCGCCGGGGCGGCTGCCGGTGGAGAGCGCCGCGCGCTACGTCGAGGACGTGGATCGGGATCCCGTCGTCCTCTTCGACGGCTTCACCAAGAACTGGCGCTACCCGGGCTGGCGCATGACCTGGACGGTCGCGCCGCGCTCGGTCATCGACGCCGTGGCGAGCGCGGGGTCCTTCCTCGACGGCGGCGGCTCGAAGCCGCTCCAGCGCGCGGCCATCCCGCTCCTGGCCGACGAGACGGTCCGCGGCGAGACCGAGGCCATCCACCAGGTCTTCGGCGAGAAGCGGCGCCGGATGCTCCATGGCCTCGAGGCCCTCGGCGTCCGCTTCGACCGCGCGCCGGACGGCACCTTCTACTGCTGGGGCAACGTCCAGCACCTCCCGCCGCCGCTCAACGACGGGATGGGGTTCTTCCGGGCCGCGCTCCAGAGGAAGGTGATCGTCGTGCCGGGCGAGTTCTTCGACGTGAACCCGGGCAAGCGGCGCGCCCGGCACGCCTCGCGCTTCCGCTCGTACGTACGGTTCTCGTTCGGGCCCTCGATGGAGCAGCTCGACAAGGCGCTCGCGCGGCTCGCGGCGATGGTCGCGCAGCCGAGCTCGTCGAACCACGAGCGGGGGTGAGTCAGCTCGATCGTCACGGACGCCGGTCGCGCGCGCGGCTACACTCTCCGCCCATGTTCGTCGGCCACTTCGGAGTCGCCTTCGCGGCCAAGCGCGTCGCGCCCCGCGCGTCGCTGCCCCTGCTCCTCGCCGCCGGCGGGTTCCTCGACCTGCTCTGGCCCGTCCTGCTCCTCGCCGGGATCGAGCGCGTGCGCATCGACCCGGGCAACACCGCGTTCACGCCGCTCGACTTCCTCAGCTACCCCTGGTCGCACTCGGCGGCGACCACGCTCCTCTGGGCGGCGCTCTTCGGGGTGGCCGTCCTCGCCGTGACGCGCGACCGCGCAACGGCGCTCGTCACCGCCGCGCTCGTCGCGAGCCACTGGGTGCTCGACGTCGTGTCGCACCGCCCGGATCTCCCGCTCTGGCCGGGGGGGCCGAAGGCGGGGCTCGGCCTGTGGAGCTCGATCGCGGCGACGCTCCTCGTCGAGGGGGCGATCTTCCTCGGCGGGGTCTGGATCTACGTGCGCGCCACGCGCGCGCGGGGCGCCGCCGGCCGGTGGGGGCTCGCCGCGCTCGTCCTGCTGCTCGCCGCGTCCTACGTCGCGGACGCGTCCAGCGGCGCGCCGCCCCCGAGCACCGAGGCCATCGCCTGGGTGAACCTCGGCGGCATGGCGATCACGCTCGCGCTCGCGGCGTGGGCCGACCGGCGCCGGACGGCGACGGTCTAGGCGCGTCAGCGGTCCCAGCGGAGGCCGGCCATGGCCCGGAACGTCGCCATCGGCTGGAGCGGCTGGCGGCCCAGCCCGTTCTCGGGGCTGCGGTCCGGCCCCACCGCGTACGCCGTCCGGTCCGCGCTCGCCCAGTCGAGCGCCAGCCGGTACGAGAGGCCGTGCCCCGCCGGGCCGGAGACCGCGACCCGCGCCTGCACCACGCCCGGCGCAGTCGGGGGAGGGTCGTAGTCGGTGCCGGCGACCGGACGCGACGCGACGGCCCGCACCGCGAGGGCGAGGGTCGGGAGCCGGCCGCCGAGGTCGTACGAGACGCGCGCGTTCCCGAAGAGCTGCGCCGCGGCCGGGAGCTTCGCCTCGCCGCTCTCGTCCACCGCGCGTGCGCGCGCCGCGGTGATCGACGCGCCGTACCGGAGCCGCTGGCCGTGACCCGTCCCCTCCCAGTCGGCGTTCACCCCCCAGCTCTCGACGCGCGAGGCGTTGGCGTAGAGGTACACGCCGGTCGCGCCCGGGATGAGCCGGCCGTCGTCGATCGCCTCCGCGACCTGCGCGTCGGTCGCCGGGACGGTGAGCACGAGGTCTCGCCACCAGGTGCGGAACCCGCCGAGCCGGAAGCGCTGGGCGCCGAGCCGCTGCTCCACGATCGCCTCGAGCGAGCGGACCGTCTCGGGCCGGAGGTCCTCCGCCTGGAGCTGCTCGGTCGGGTCGGAGTAGAAGCGCTCGTAAAACGAGGGCGCGCGGAACGCCTCGGAGTAGATCGCCTTCACCGTCCCGCCCCGCCAGGCGGGGACCACGAGCGCGGCGCGCGGCGAGAGGTGCGAGCCGAGCGCGGGGTCGTGATCGAACCGCACGCCCGCGTTGGCGCTGAAGCGGCGCAGGTGGAGCGTCTGCTGGAGGTACGCCGCCGCGATGGTGCTCCCGCGGGTGAAGCCCGAGGCGCGCGTGTCGGCGCCGGTGTCGAGGTCGCGGTAGTCCACCGTCGAGCGGACCTGCACGCGGCGGCCCTCGGCGCCGAGCAGCGTGACGAGCCGCCCGTCGCCCAGCCAGTCGCGGCTCAGCGAGAGCTCCCCGCCAAACCAACGCGACGCGCCGTTGGCGCGGTAGGCGCAGCGATCCTGGCCCTCGAGGCAGTCCACCGCCGCGGTCCAGGGCTGGTGGGCGAAGTAGTCGTAGAGGTCGCCGTAGACGCGGGCGCCGAGCCGGAGCGCGCCGGGCAGCCGCGCCCCCCAGCGCGCGTCGGCCGAGAGCCAGCGGTCGCGCTCGACGTTGTCGGGATCGTCGAAGTCGCCGAGGATCTGCGTCGCCGCGCGCCGGGAGAGAGCCGCGCGCACGCCCACGTCGAGGTCGCCGAGCACGAGGCGCGCGAACCCGGAGGGCACGTCGAGCCGGCGGTGGGTCGCGTCGCCGCCCCAGTCCACGCCGTCGTACGGCTGGCGCTCGTACGAGAGGCGGGGCCCGCGCTGCTGGACGTACTCGAGCGCGACGGTGACGCCGCCCGCGCGATCGCCGAGCGCGAGCGGCGCGCCGTACCCGACCGACGCCCGCCCGCCCACCGGGAACGCGCCCTCGCCCTCGAGGTGGAGCCCGGCCCAGTCCCGCGCGCGCTTGGTGATCACGTTGATCACCCCGAGCATGGCGCTCGAGCCGTAGAGCACGGAGCCCGGCCCCAGGATCACCTCGACGTGATCGACCACGTCGAGCGGGATGGCCGCCGTCCAGTCGTAGTAGGCGGTGCCGTCCCAGGGCTCGTTGACCGCGTGCCCGTCGAGGAGCAGCAGCACGTGGTTGCCGTAGTCGCCCGTGAGGAGGACGCCGCGCGCGCCGATCTCCGGGGTCGCGTAGGCCGGTTCGGTGAGCATGCCCATCGCGAGGAAGTTGATGGCGTCGTGGAGCGAGTCGAACCCGTGGCGGCGCAGGTCGTCGGCCGTGAAGACCGAGGTCATCGCCGGGGCGAGCCCGGCGGTCTCGGCCTCCTTGGAGGCCGTCGTCACCACGGGCTCGTTGAGGAGGCCGGCGAGGTCGGAGAGGTCCTCGGCCGCGGCGGGGAGCGCGGCGGCGAGCGGGAGGAGCGGGAGGATGGAGCGGAGGAGTCTCATTGCGACACCGCCATGAGGCCGAGCACGTCGGCCCCGAAGGACACCTTCTGCCTGGCGGCCTGGGTGAGATCGACCAGCAGCTTGGCGCGGCCGGAGACGAGGTCGAACCCGAGCACCACGCCCTTCTTCACCAGCGCGGGCGAGGCCGACGCGGAGAGGACGTTTCCGCCCTCGAGCGCCTTCCCGATGGCGGTGGCCTCCTCCGCGCTGAACCCGGGCGCGAGGTAGAGGACGGCGATCCCCTTCGCCCGGCACGCCTCCGCGACCGCCGCGGCGGTGGTGAAGGTCAGCGTCTCCTCGGCGTGCGGGAGCCCGGCCACCTTGGGCTTGGCGGCGGCCGTCGCCTTGAACTGGGCCGCGGCGCGGGTGGAGTCGTCGCTCGCCTTCACCAGGACGAGCGTTCGTACCTCCGCGCCGGCGCGCGCCGGGAGGTTGCGATCGTGGGCCGCGATCATGAACAGGAGCTCGGCCTGGAGGTTGATGGGCACCGGGACGTCCTCGGCCCGCGCCGCGCGCGGCGCCGCGCCCAGGGCGAGGAGGCCGAGGAGGGCGAGGCCGTGTGCGCGGGGTCGGGGCATGGCGTGCGCGGCCCGAGGCCGGGCCGGACGAGCGCCGCTTCAAGCGCCGAGCCAGAACGACGCACGGCGGCGGGCATGGGGCTCGGGGAGAAGCCGGCCCGGTTCCTGGGACCGGCGCGCACGTCCCGGCGCGTCACGAGCCGGGTTCGGAGCCACCCTGGGTGAGTTGACCCGGAGTGCGACGACCCGCGCGCCTCACCGGCGCGAGGGGCCGGGCTTCCGCAACCCCGGATGCGGACGGCCCTGCGACACCAGGTGGCCGTGGCACGGGCATGGCACCACCGAGGAGGTCGCGGGGGCGCGTGCGCCCTCCGACCGGAAAGGCGGGGGACATGGCGATCGGAGCGCGGAGGCACGGGCAGATCGCGGCGGCCGCGGCCGTGACGGCCGCGCTCACCGCGGTGGTGGCGGTGACCTCCTTCCTCGCGGTCCGCTCGGGCGACCGCCTCGCCGCGGCGCTCCCCGTCGTCCAGAACCTGACCGAGCTCATGGGCCGCCTGACCGCCGTGGACGAGGCGGCGGCCCGGCTCACCGACGCGCGCATCTCCGACGCCGCGCAGCGCAAGGCGCTCCTGGAGGGCGCCGCGGCGGAGCTCCGGGCGCTCGACGAGGCGGCGCGCCGGATGGAGGCGGCGGGCGTCGCGCCCGAGGACGCCGCGCTCTGGAGGGCGTTCGGCCCGCTGTGCGCGAGCTGGCGCGAGAACGCGCAGCGACTCCTCGAGCTCCAGGGGAAGAAGGACGCGGCCGGCGACGACGCCGCGGCGGTGATGCTCGCGGACGCGCAGTCGATGGAGGCGTTCGTGGCGATGGCGGACAAGTACCGCGCCGCCCAGCGGATCCTCGCCCGGCTCGTGGACCAGCACGCGGCGGCGGCGGGCACGCTGGGCGCGAGCGCCGCCCGGACGTTGCGCCGGGGCGGCGCGATCACGGTCGTGGCGTTCGGCGTGGGGCTCGTGGCGCTCGCGTTCGCGAGCGTCCTGCAGCGCCGGGCCATCCGGCGGACGGCCGAGACGCTGGTGCACGAGTCGGACCGGCTCCGGGCGGCGGTGGAGGCGGGCGACCTCGACACCCGCGCCCAGGAGGGCGCGGTCTCCCTCGAGTTCCGGTGCGTCGTCGCGGGCATGAACACGATCCTCGACGCGCTCGTGCCGCCGCTCCGGATGGCGGAGGAGCACCTCGCGCGCATCGCCGCGGGCGACATCCCGCCGCCCATCACCGCGCGCTACCGCGGCGCCTTCGAGTCGATGAAGGACAACCTCAACCGCTGCACCGCCGCGCTCTCGGGGCTCATCGAGGAGCTCTCGGCGATGAGCGCGGCGCACGACGCCGGAGAGACGGACGCGGTCGTCGACGCGAGCCGCTTCCAGGGCGCCTACGCGCGCGTCGCGGCGGGGCTCAACCGCACCGTGGCCGGGCACCTCCAGGTGAGCCGCACGGTGGCGGGGTGCGCGGCGGAGTTCGGGCGCGGGAACTTCGACGCGCCGCTCGCGCGGTTCCCGGGCAAGCTCGCGGCGCTCAACGACACGCTCGAGGCGGTGCGCGCCAACGTGAAGGGGTTCATCGCCGAGATGCACGCGATGAGCGCGGCGCACGAGGCGGGCGACATCGACGTGGTGATCCGGGCGGCGCGGTTCGAAGGCGACTTCCGCGCGATGGCGGAGGGCGTGAACGAGATGGTGGCGGGGCACGTCGAGCTCTCGCGCAAGGCGATCGGCTGCGTGGCCGAGTTCGGCGCGGGCAACTTCGACGCGCCGCTCGAGCGGTTCCCCGGCAAGAAGGCGGCCATCAACGAGACCATCGAGCGCGTCCGCGGGAACCTCCAGGCGCTGCTCGCCGACGCCGACGGGCTCGTCGCGGCCGCGCTCTCCGGCCGCCTCGAGACGCGCGCCGATCCCGCCCGCCACCAGGGCGGGTTCCGCCGCATCGTCGAGGGCGTGAACGCCACGCTCGACGCGGCGCTCCGGCCCATCGAGGAGGCCGCCCGCGTGCTCGACGCCCTCGCCCGCCGCGACCTCCGCGCCCGCATGACGGGCGCGTACCAGGGCGATCACGCCCGCATCAAGGAGGCGCTCAACGCGACCGCGGCGGCGCTCGAGGAGTCGCTCGGCCAGGTCGCGACGGCGGTGCAGGAGGTCTCGAACGCGGCGAGCCAGATCGCGTCCTCCAGCCAGGCGCTGGCGGTCGGCGCGACCGAGCAGGCGTCGGCGCTCGCCGAGACCTCGGCCAGCCTGGGCGGGCTCGCCACCGGGACGCGCGAGACGGCGGAGCGGGCGCAGCAGGCCGACGCGCTCACGCGCACCGCCCGCACCGCCGCGAGCGGCGGCGGCCTGGCGGTGGACGCGATGGGCGGGGCGATGCAGCGGATCCGGAGCTCGGCCGAGAGCACCGCGCAGATCATCAAGGAGGTGAACGAGATCGCGTTCCAGACCAACCTCCTCGCCCTCAACGCCGCCGTCGAGGCCGCGCGCGCCGGGGAGGCCGGCCGCGGCTTCGCCGTAGTCGCGGAGGAGGTCCGCTCGCTCGCCCTGCGCTCCAAGGAAGCGGCCGGCAAGACCGAGGTGCTCATCAAGCAGTCGGTGAAGGAGGTCCAGGACGGCGAGGTCCGCGCCGCCGAGGTCCACTCCGCGCTCCGGCAGATCGCGGAGGCGGTGCAGCAGGCGGGCGACCTCGTCACCGAGATCGCGCACAAGGCGCAGGAGCAGGCCGCGGGGATCGCCCAGCTCAACCGGGCGGTGAGCGAGGTAGAGAAGGTCACCGAGCAGAACGCCGCCAGCTCCGAGCAGTCGTCGGCGACCGCGGCCACGCTCTCGGACGAGTCGGCGAAGCTCGCGGAGACGGTCGGGACGTTCCGGCTGGGAGGCGGGGGCGGTCCGGGCCTCGCGCCCCGGCGCGTGAATGGCGCACGCGCACGAGCGTCCTGAACGTGGGGGAAGGCGGTCGTGCACGCGTATGCGCTCGCCCTTCGATAGTGAGCGGCAGCAGCACCTCACCCGTGCCCGTGCCCGTGCCCGTGCCCGTGCCCGTGCCCGTGCGCGTGCGCGTGCCCGCCCTCCGCCCCCACGAACGGCGCCCGCTGCTCCTCGAGCCACGCGATCCACGCGTCGACGCCCTTCCCCGTCTTGGCGGAGAGCTCGATCGCCCGCGGCGCGGGCATGACGCGCGCGAGCGCGTCCTGGAGCTTCGCGAGGTCGACGTCGAGGTGCGGGACGAGATCGCACTTCGTCACGACGACGAGGTCCACCGCCTGGAACATCACCGGGTACTTGAGCGGCTTGTCCTCGCCCTCCGTCACCGACAGCACGGCCACGTTGGCGGCCTGGCCGAGGTCGTAGATCGCGGGGCAGACGAGGTTGCCGACGTTCTCGATGAAGAAGACGTCGGTCTCGCGCCACGGGACGTCGTGGAGCGCCCGGTGCACGAGCTCGGCGTCGAGGTGGCACGCCTGGCCGGTGGTGATGGAGCGCGAGGGGATGCCGGCGGCGGCGAGCCGCCGCGCGTCGTGGTCGGTGGCGAGGTCGGCGCTGACGGCGCCGAGGCGCCAGGCCTTCTTGGCCGCCGCGGCGGCGCGCGCGGTCGCCTCGAGGAGGGCCGTCTTCCCGGAGCCCGGGCTCCCCATCACGTTCACCGCGAGCACGCCCGCGCCGACGAAGTGCTCGCGGTTGTGACGTGCAGTCCTGTCGTTCTCCGCGAGGATCTTCTCGTGCAGCTCCACCGGGACGAGCTCCGGGTCACCGCAGCCGCAGGTCTGGCACATCAGGGCACCTCCAGCTCGAGCTGGTCGAGCGTCAACGCGTCCGCCCCGTCGTTCAGGGCGGCGGGCTCCCGGCAGTCGGCGCACCGGAGCACGTCGCCGGGGGCGAAGACCTTCTTGCATCGCGGGCACGACCAGACGGCCTCGATCCGCTCGAGCCGCAGCTCCGCCTCGGCGCAGGTCGTGCCGGCGCGCGCCAGCTCCCACGCGCTCGTGAACAGGTCCGGCTCCACGCCGGAGAGCGCGCCCAGGCTCACGCGGATCGCGTGGACGCGCGTGGCGCTGCGGCGGCGGGCCTCGTCGCCGACGCGCGCGATCAGCGCCTGGATGAGCGAGTACTCGTGCATGGCGCGTCAACAGATCCTCGGCAGCAGCTCGCCCTCGGGCTCGGCCAGGATGCGCCGCCCGAAGCCGGTGTCGAGGATCACCGTCCCGGGCCGCTCCGCGACGGCGCGGCCGACGATCGCCGCCTCCGCGCCGAGCGGGTGCATGCGCAGCGCGGCGAGCACGCGATCGGCGGAGCGGGCGCGGACGCCCAGGATCGCCTTGCCCTCGTTTGCGACCGCGAGGGGGTCGATGCCGACGAGCTCCGCGGCCGCCCGCACCTCGGGGCGCACGGGCACCGCGGGCTCGTCCACCACGATCCCCACGTTCCCCTTCGCGGCGAGCTCGTGGAGCACGCCCGCCACGCCGCCGCGGGTCGGGTCCTTCATCGCCACCACGTCGTCGCCGCCCGCGAGGAGCGCCTCGCGCACGAGGCCGTTCACGGGCGCCACGTCGCTGCGGAGATCGCCCTCGAGCCGCAGGTCGTGCCGCTTCGCCATGACCGCCATCCCGTGGTCGCCGACCGTGCCGGTGACGAGGAGGACGTCGCCCGGCGCGAGGCCGGCGTCGGTGACGACGCGGTCCGCGAACCCCACGCCCGCGGTGTTGATCACGATGCCGTCGAGCTGGCCCTTGCCCATCACCTTGGTGTCGCCGGTGACGATGGGCGCGCCCGCCTCCAGGGCGGCGCTGCGCATCGAGCCGACGACGATCTCGAGCTGTTCGCGCGGGAAGCCGTCCTCGATGATCACGGCGCAGGTGAGGCCCAGCGGCGCGGTCGCGCCCATCATCGCGAGGTCGTTCACCGTCCCCGAGACCGCGAGCCGCCCGATGTCCCCGCCGGGGAAGAAGACCGGCTGCACGACGTGCGAGTCGGTGGTGAGGACGAGCCAGCGATCGCCGACCCGGAGCGCGGCCCCGTCGTCGAGGGCGCCGAGGCCGACCCCGTCCACGGGGGACGCGAGCGGGAGGAAGACCTCCTCGATGAGCTGCCGCATCGCGCGGCCGCCCGCGCCGTGCTCGAGGCCGATGCGCGCCGTCCGCCGCGGGGTGGTCATGACGCGCGCGCCTCGCGGAGCTCCGGCGTCCCGCCGTACGTGTGCCAGATGCGGCACTGGCCCTCGGAGGAGACCATGCACGCGCCCACCGGGGACTCCGGCACGCAGGCCTCCCCGAACAGCCGGCAGTCGGTCGGCGCCGCGAGGCCCAGCATGATGGGTCCGCAGAGGCACCCCTGCGCCGCCTCGGCGGCGGCGTCGTCGCGCACGGCGGCGGTGTCGATGGCGAACCGCCGCCGGGCGTCGAGCCGCGCGAGCGCGGGCGCGAGCGCGAGGTTGCCGCCGGGCACCGCGCCGATGCCGCGCCACCGGCCGTCGGCCTGCTGGAACACCGCCCGGAGCGCGCGCTGCGCGGGCACGTTCCCCTCGCGCGTCACGCAGCGCGGGTAGACGTTCGCGACCTCGGCCCGGCCGTCGCGCACGAGCGCGGTGACCTGGACGAGCGCCGCGAGGAGGTCGAGCGGCTCGAACCCCGCCACGGCCACGGGCGCCCCGGTCCGGCGCGCGAACGGCTCGAAGACGGCCCAGCCGGTGATGATGGCGGCGTGGCCGGCGGCGAGGTAGCCGTCGATCCGCTTCTCCCGCGCGGCGGCCACGACGTCCATCGCGGCCGGCACCCACTTGTGGACGGAGAGGAGCGAGAAGTTCTCCGGCGGGGTCGCGCGCGCCGCCGCGGCCGTCGCGACGGCGGTGGTCTCGAAGCCGGACGCGAGGAAGACGACCTCCTCGCCGGGGTGACGGCGCGCGAGGTCCGTCGCCTGGTCCACCGAGTAGACCACGTCGACCTTCGCTCCGTCGGCGGCCGCGTCGGCGAGGGAGCGCGCCGTCCCGGGGAGCCGGAGCATGTCACCGTACGTGCACACGCGGACACCTTGGCGCGCGAGGGCGACGGCCTCGTCCACCTCGGGGGCGTCGGTCACGCAGACCGGGCAGCCCGGGCCCATGACGAGCCGGAGGCCGGGCGGGAGGACGGCGCGCAGCCCGAACCGTGCGATCGCCTGCTCGTGGCTCCCGCAGACGTGCATGATCGTGAGGGGCCGGCCGGCGGCCTCGACGTTCCGCCGGAGCGCGTCCGCGAGCGCCCGCGCCTTCGCGGGGTCGCGGAACTTGAGCTCGCGCGTGAGGTCCGCGCCGGCCATCGCTACGCCTTCTCCTTCCCGGCTGCGAGCTCGCCGCGGACGTCCGCGGCCATCAAGTCGCCGGGACCACCTCCGCGGAGCACCTGCTCGAACAGCGCCAGCGTCTCCTCGACCTCGTCGGGCGGGATGCGCCGGATGGCGTAGCCGACGTGGTTGAGCACGTAGTCGCCGACCTGCACCGGCTCGTCCACGACGTCGAGCCGGAGCTCCTTCGCGACGCCGAAGAAGTCCACCGTGGCCCGGAGGCCGTCGATCGCGATCACCTTCCCCGGCACCCCGAGGCACATTCGTCGGCGCTCCCTTCACCCGGCGCGCAGCACGGCGTCCGCGACCACCGCCTGGCCGAGCGCGATCCCGCCGTCGCCCGGCGGGACCGTCTCGTGCTGGTATACCTCGACCTCGCCCGCGAGCGCCTCCCGGAGCCCCTCGACGAGCGCGGCGTTCTGGAAGCACCCGCCGGTGAGCACGAGCGGGAGCCGCCCGGTCCGGCGGCGCGCGCGGCGGACCAGCTCCGCGCCCGCGGCGACGAGCGCGCGGTGGAAGCGGGCCGAGACCGCCCCGGCGAGCGCCCGGCCGGCGACGTCACGGGCGAGGGCGCGCCAGAGCGGGCGGAGGTCGAGCACGTCGTCGGGCGCGCCAGGTTCACCGCTCGTGATCGCGAACGGGTACGCGCCCGCCGCGCCCGGGTCGAGGGCGCCTTCGAGCGCCATCGCGAGCTGCCCCTCGAACCGGGCCTCGGCGCGTCCGAGCGCCAGCGCGGCCGCCGCGTCGAAGGCCCGTCCGGCCCCGTGCGCGGGCGGGCAGTGCAGGCCGGTCTGGAGGAGCTGGGCGACGTTCGCGACGGCGCGCTCGGGGACTGCGTCGAAGAGCGGCAGGTCCGCGAGGACCGCGAGATCGCCGAAGGCGTCGCGGACCGCCGCGAGCGCGAGCCGCCACGGCTCGCGGATCGCCTGGTCGCCGCCCGCGAGCGGGATCGGCCGGAACGTGGCGAGCCGCTCGAACTGCGCCCGGCCGGCCTCGACGAGGAGCAGCTCCCCGCCCCAGGCGGCGCCGTCCGTCCCCAGGCCAGTTCCGTCCCAGGCGAACGCGAGCGCGGGGCCGGCGAGGCCGTGCTCGGCCATGGCGGCGGCGGCGTGCGCGTGGTGGTGCTGCACCTCGACGAGCGGCACGCCCAGGGCGTCGGCCCGCCGCCGCGCCCAGCGCGTGGAGAGGTACTGCGGGTGGAGATCGCAGGCGAGGGCCTCGGCGCGGAACGACAGGAAGGTCTCGAGCCGCGCCACCGCCGCCTCGAAGGCGTCGAACGTCTCGAGGCCGTCGAGGTCGCCGACGTGGGGGCCGAGCGTCGCCTCCTCGCCGCGGCCGAGGCAGCACGCGTTCTTGAGCTGCGCGCCGGCCGCGAGCACCGGGCGCGCGAACCCCGGCAGGACGCGGATGGGCCGCGGCACGTGCCCGCGCGCCCGGCGCGTCACCATGGGACGCCCGGCCACGACGCGCGCCACCGAGTCGTCGCACCGCGAGGCGATGGGCCGGTCGTGGACGAGGAAGCGGTGGGCGACGCCGGCGAGCCGCCGGAGCGCGTCGGCGTCGTCGTAGGCGATCGGCTCGTCGGAGAGGTTGCCGCTCGTCATCACCAGCGGGCGCCCCGCGTCGGCGAGGAGCAGGTGGTGGAGCGGCGCGTACGGGAGGAGGAGGCCCACGAGCGCGGTGTCCGGCGCCACCTCCGGCGCGAGCGGCGCGTCCGCCCGCCGGCGGCAGAGCACGATGGGCCGCTCCGGCGCGAGGAGCAGCGCCTCCTCGGCCGGCGAGAGCTCCGCGAGCGCCCGCGCCTCGTCGAGGTCGCGGACCATCACCGCGAGCGGCTTCTCCTCGCGCCGCTTGCGGGCGCGGAGCGCGCGGACGGCCTTCGGCGAGCCGGCGGCGCAGGCGAGGTGCCACCCGCCGATCCCCTTCACGGCCACGACCTTCCCCGCCTCGAGGGCGGCGGCGGCGCGCGTGATCGGATCGGGCGACGGCACGGGCGTGCCGTCCGCGTCGAGGAGCGTGACCCGCGGGCCGCAGGTCGGGCAGGCGTTGGGCTGCGCGTGGAAGCGGCGGTCAGCCGGATCGGCGTACTCGCGCGCGCAGGCCGGGCACATCCGGAAGCCGGCCATCGTCGTGGCGGGGCGGTCGTACGGGATCCCGAGCGCGATGGTGAACCGCGGGCCGCAGGACGTACAGTTGGTGAATGGATACCGGTGGCGGCGATCGGCGGCGTCGTGCAGCTCGCGCAGGCAGTCGGGGCAGGTGGCGAGATCGGGCGGGATGGCGGCGCGCTTCTCGGTGGCGCCGCCGCTCTCCACGATCTCGAAGGTGGTGCGGAGCGGCTCGTCGGAGAGCGGCGAGGCATGGAGGGTCGTGACCCGCGCGGCGGGAGGCGCGCCGGAGGAGAGGCGCCGCTCGAGCGCGTCGAGCGCGTCGGCCGGGCCGAACGCCTCGACCGTCACCCCCGCGGCGTCGTTCCGGACCCAGCCGGCGAGGCCGAGCTCGTGCGCGAGGCGGTAGACAAACGGGCGGAACCCGACGCCCTGCACCGTCCCGGTGACGGTGATGCGGCGGCCGAGGCGGGCCATGGAACGCAGCCTACTCCTCTTCCCCGCGCTGAGCCTCATCGAGGAGGAGGTCCGGCGCCAGTACGGCGTCGAGGTGATCGGGCGGCTCCCCGAGGTGCGCGAGACGTTCTACGCCGTCGCCGCAGAGCGCCGCCTCGAGCACCCGGCGGTGCAGGCGATCTCCGAGGCCGCCCGCGCCTCGATGGCCGGTGCGCGGCGCGGGTGAGGCCGGGCCCCGGTACGGGGCGGCTACCGGTCGTTCGCCGCCAGCTCCGGCGCGACGAGCGGGCGCGGGAGCGGCTCGACGGGAGCGAGGTCCGGCAGGGCGAGCCCCTCCGGCGCGGCCGCGAGCTCCTCGAACTTGCGCGTCTGCGGGAGCACGCGCGCCTCGAGCGATCCGACCGCCTTGTTGTAGGCGTCCACGGTCTGCGTGATGCTCCGCCCGAGCCGCGCGAAGTGGCCGCCGAGATCGGCGATCCGCTTGTACAGCTCGCGCCCCAGCGCCGACACCTTCTCGGCGTTCTCGGCCGCGGCCTCCTTCTGCCAGCCGTAGGCGACCGCCTTGAGGAGCGCGATGAGCGTCGTGGGCGTCGCCAGGAAGATCCGCCGCTCGGCCGCGGCCTCGAGGAGCGACGGATCGGCCTCGAGCGCGGCGGAGTAGAAGTTCTCGCCCGGGAGGAAGAGGATCGCGAACTCCGGCGTGGGCTGGAACTGCTCCCAGTAGCTCTTCTTCGAGAGCGCGGCGACGTGCGCCCGGATCTGGCGCGCGTGGTCGGCGAGCTTCGCCGCGCGCGTCGCGTCGTCCCTGGCCTCCATCGCCTCGAGGTACGCCGCGAGCGGCGCCTTCGCGTCCACCACCACGTCCCGGCCGCCGGGGAGGTGCACCACCAGATCGGGCCGGAGCCGGCCGGCGTCGCCCTCGACCGTCTGCTGCTCGTGGAAGTCGCAGTGGTCGATCATGCCGGCGAGCTCGACCACGCGCTTGAGCTGGAGCTCGCCCCAGCGCCCGCGGACCTGCGGGGCGCGGAGCGCGCGGACGAGGTTCCCCGCCTCGGCGCGGAGCTCCCCCTGCGCCTCCGCCATGCCGCGGAGCTGCGCGGTGAGCGCGCCGTATGCGCCCTCGCGCGCCTTCTCCAGCTCGCGGAGCTGGCCGTCGAGCTTCCCCAGCCCGTCCTTCACCGGCGCGAGGAGCTCCGCGATCGAGCGCTCGCGCCTCTCGAGATCGCCGCGCGCGCCCTCCTGGTACTTCTCGAGGCTCGTCCGCGCGAGCGCGAGGAACGAGGCGCTCGACTCGCGCAGCGCCTCCGCCGAGAGCGCCTTGAACGCGTCGGTCAGCCGGGAGCGCGCGTCCTCGAGGAGCGCGAGCTTCTCCTCGGCCGCCGCGCGCTCCGCGTCGCGCCGCGCCTCCGCCTCGGCCGCGCGCCGCTCCGCGACCGCCGCCGCCGCCCGCGCCTGGGCGGCCTCGGCCTCGCGCGCCTGGAGCCGCGCCTCGAGGTCGGCGATCCGGGCCGCGCGCTCCTCGGCGAGCCGGGCCAGGCCGCCGCGGGCGAGCCACCCGCCGGCCGCGCCGAGGGCGACGCCGATCGAGAGGAGGACGAGGGGAAGAAGTTCCATGGCGACAGGGTATTGCGGGGGTCTGTCACGACTCCGCCGCGGCGCACGATTCCCGACATCCCAGGGGAAACCCTGGGCACGCAGATTTCCACCGCCCGGGAAATGAGGCATCCTCCCGGGGATGGCCGTCGAGGTCCTGGAGCGGACCGACGTCTACGTCGTCGCGGTCTGGCGCCGCCTGATGCTGCTCGTCTGGCGTGGCCAGACCCGCGCCGTGGGGATCGACCGGTCGCACGCGCTCTTCCGGCAATGGGGAGAGCAGCAGCCCGGCGGAGCCGCGATGCTCGTCGTGGTCCCGCGCCAGCCTCCCGGTCCTCCCGACGACGAGACGCGCGCCGCCATGGCCCGCGCGATGGCGAGCCCCTCGCCGGCCCTGCGGGGCATCGGGACGCTCCTCGAGGCGCAGGGGTTCATCGCGGCGACCGTCTTCTCGATCGTCTCGCGCATTCACCAGAAGCACGCCGGGGTGATGGCGCCGAAGCTCTTCCGGACCGTGGAAGAGGGCGCGGCGTGGGCCTCCGAGGTCCTGGGCGATCCCGAGATCACCCCCGCCACGCTGGCCCGCGCGATCGGCGGCGCCCGCGAGGCGAAAGGCGAGACGACGGGGTGAGGGGAGGGCAGAGCCCCTCCTCGCTGGGTGCCGCGCAAGCCGCCCTTCCACAATCCGAATGATCTCGGCGGCGCCGCGCGGCGGGACCCAGCGCAGCAGGGGTGGGGCCCCGCCGGCTTCGCCGGCGGGGCGGGGGCGCAGCCCCCGTGAGATCAGAACTCGCGCTCCCCGATCCGATCAGGTACGTCAAAGGAGACCCTGCAGCGGGGTGAGCTCCGGCCGGAAGCGCGGGAGGTCGCCGTGACCGTCGAGGTCCTGGAGAAGACCGAGCTCTACGCCGTCGCCGTGTGGCGACGGGTGATGCTGCTCGTCTGGCGCGGGCAGATCCGGGCCGCGGGAGTCGATGGGTCCCAGGCGCTCTTCCGGGCGTGGGTGCACGAGCGGCCCGGCGCCGCGGCGCTGCTGGTGGTGGTCCCGCGCCAGCCCCCCGGGCCGCCCGACGAGGAGACGCGCGCCGCCATGGCCCGCGCGTCCGAGGATCCCCCGGTCGCGCTCGCGGGCACCGCGACGCTCCTCGAGGCGCACGGGTTCATCGCCGCCACGGTCCGCTCGATCATCTCGCGCGTCTACCGGCGGCACGCGCGTGGACTCGGGGTGAAGGTGTTCTGCGCGGTCGAGGAGGCGGCGCCCTGGGCGGCGGAGCTGCTCGGAGACCCCGCGATCACGCCCGAGGGGCTCGCCGCCGCGATCCGGGTAGCGCGGGCGGGGTGAAGACCTCGACGCGCGACGATCACCGCGCGCCGTCGCCGCTGTAGGCGTCCGGCGTTCATGGGACGAGCCGTGCAGCCGCGCGCCCGGCCGGCCGCCGCTCGCGCGGGTGCTATAGTCGATGGGCGCCGGCCGCCACGGACATGCGCCCCACCCTCGCGCTCCTCCTCGACAATCTGTTCGACGGGTACCAGGAGCAGCTGTGGCTCGCGATGCGGGAGGCGTGCGCGGCGCGCGACGCGAACCTCTTCTGCTTCGTCGGCGGCGCGTTCGCGACGCCGGTGGCCGGGGCCGAGCTCGAGGGGAAGAACCTCGTGTACGAGCTCGTCCCGCGGTTCGGCGTCGACGGGCTCCTCCTCGTGAACGGCGCGCTCGGCTATCACGTCGGAGACGACGCGCTGCGGGAGCGGCTCGACGCGCTCTCCCCGGCGCCCAGGGTGAGCGTGAGCCGCCCGCTCCCGGGCATCCCCACGGTGGTGTTCCAGGACCGCGAGGCGGCGTGCGCCGCCGTGCGCCACCTCGTCGAGGTCCACGGGTGCCGCCGCATCGCCCACGTCGCCGGCCCGGACCGCCCCGAGAGCCGGGCGCGGCTCGAGGGGTATCGCGACGCGCTCGCCGAGGGCGGGCTGGCCTTCGATCCGGCGCTCGTCGTCCCGGGCGACTTCTCGCGCGAGGCCGGCCTCGCCGCGGTCCGCGAGCTCCTCGACGTGCGGCGCGTGCCCTTCGACGCGCTGTTCGCGGCCAACGACTACATGGCCCTCTACGCCATGCGCGCGCTCCAGGCGCGCGGCGTGCGCGTGCCCGGGGACGTGAGGGTCGTCGGGTTCGACGACATCGCCGACGCGGTCGGCGCCGAGCCGCCGCTCACGACGGCGGCCCAGCCGCTGCGGGAGATGGGCGCGCGCGCGGTGGACCTGCTCGTCCGCCGCCTGCGGAGCGACCCGCTGCCGGAGATCGTCCCCGCCGCCGGGCACCTGGTGATCCGGCGGTCCTGTGGCTGCGCGGGCGCGATCGGCGCCCCGCAAGAGGGGAGCGCGCCCGATCCGGACGAGCTCGCCCGCGCGCTCGAGGCGGCGCACCCGTGGGTCTCGGGCGCGCAAGCGGGTGGCGCGGCCGCGCTCGCGCGCGACCTGCTGGCGGGCGCCGAGGTGACGGAGGGGGCCCGGACGCGGTTCCTGGCGGCGCTCGGGGAGCTCGTCGGATTCCACGCCGCGGCACGCGCGCGGATGGAGGAGGAGTTCAAGGGCGTCCAGCGGGTCTTCTTCCCGACGGACGTGAGCGAGGAGGAGGTGCGCCGGATCCTGGTGACCCAGCTCCCGAACCTCGGCGTGCGGAGCTTCTACCTCTCGCGCTTCGTGAGCGGCGACCGCCGGCAGGCCCGCCTGCTCGCGCACTACGGCCCCGCCGACCGCGTCGCGCTCGAGGACGAGCGCGCGCCCTTCGACGCCGGCCGCCTCGTGCCCGGCCGGTTCTCGCCGGAGCACCGCCACGCGTTCGCGGTGCTGCCGGTGTACTCGCGCGAGGACCAGCTCGGGTTCGCCGTCGTGGAGCTGGCCCCGCTCTCCGGCGGCGCCTACGAGGCGCTCATGAACCAGATCAGCACCGCCGTGCGCGTCTCGTCGCTGCTGGAGGCGCAGCGGAGCTACGCCGACGAGCTGGAGCGGCAGGTCGAGGAGCGGACGCGCGATCTGGCCGGCGCCCAGCGGCAGCTCCTCGAGGCCGCGCGCCACGCCGGCATGGCCGAGATCGCGGTGGGGGCCCTGCACAACATCGGGAACCTGCTCACGAGCGTGAACGTGTCCGCATCGGAGATCGCGACGCGCGCCGGGCGCTCGGAGGTGGAGGGCGTGCGCCGCACCGCGGCCCTCCTCGCGGAGCACCGCGAGGACCTCGCCGCGTTCGTCGCCGCCGAAGGGCGCGGGCCGCTGGTGATCGAGTACCTCTCGAAGCTCGCCGAGCGGCTCGCCGCGGAGCAGGACGTGATCCGCGGCGAGGCGGTGAGCCTCCAGAACCAGGTCGCGCTCATCCGCGAGACGGTGCTCGCGCTCCAGAGCTACGCGCGCCAGGGCGACGACCTGCCGCTCGAGCCCGTCGATCTCTCGGAGGTGATGGAGACCGCGCTCCGCATCCAGGCCCCCAGCCTCGTCCGCCACGGGATCCGCGTGCACCGGAGCCACCCGCCGCTCCCCACGCTCGAGTCGCAGCGGTCGAAGCTCCTGCACGTCCTCGTCAACGTCGTCAAGAACGCGGCCGAGGCGATGCGCGCCGTCCCCGAGGAGCGGCGCGTGCTCACCGTCCGCGGCCGCCTCGACGAGGGCGCCGTGACGCTCGTCTTCGCCGACGAGGGCGAGGGCATCCCGCAGGAGAACCTGCCGCGCATCTTCTCGTACGGCTTCACGACCAAGCCCGGCGGCAACGGCTTCGGCCTCCACAGCTGCGCGAACACCATGCGCCAGCTCGGCGGGACGATCCTCGTCGAGAGCGAGGGCGCCGGGCGCGGGGCGCGCGTGACCCTGCGGTTCCCGGTCGGCTAGCCTGCCCGAGCCCGAGCCCGAGCCCGAGCCCGAGCCCGAGCCCGAGCCCGCAGCAACGTTGCGTCGATCCTTAGTGTGTGTTAGACACGAAGCCAGGAGGCGCGCGATGCGCAAGCTCTCGGAGCTGTACCGGCCGTCCCTGGCGCTGCTCACGGATCTGTACCAGCTCACCATGGCCTGCGCCGCGTGGCGCGCGGGCCTCGCCGACCGCGAGGCCGTGTTCCACCTCTTCTTCCGGAAGAACCCGTTCGGCGGCGGGTACTCGATCGCCTGCGGGCTCGAGTACGCGCTCGACTACCTGGCGAGCCTCCGCTTCGACGAGGAGGACCTCGCGTACCTCGCCGGGGTCACCGGCGCGGACGGCGGGCGGCTGTTCCCGGACGACTTCCTGGCGGCGCTCCGGGAGCTGCCGCTCGCGCTCGACGTGGACGCCGTGCCGGAGGGGACGGTGGTCTTCCCGAACGAGCCGCTGCTCCGGGTCCGCGGGCCGATCATCCCGGCGATGCTGGTCGAGACGCCGCTCCTCAACATCGTCAACTTCCAGACGCTCATCGCCACCAAGGCCTCCCGCATCGTCCACGCCGCCCAGGGCGAGCCGGTGATCGACTTCGGCCTCCGCCGCGCGCAGGGCATCGACGGCGCCCTCACGGCGAGCCGCGCCGCCTACGCCGGGGGCTGCGCCGCCACCTCGAACGTACTCGCCGGCCGGCTGTTCGGGATCCCGGTGAAGGGGACGCACGCGCACAGCTGGGTGATGCTCTTCGACACCGAGCGCGAGGCGTTCGAGACCTACGCGAAGGCGCTGCCCAACAACTGCGTGTTCCTCGTCGACACGTACGACACGCTCGAGGGCGTCCGGAACGCGATCGAGGTCGGCCGGTGGCTCCGCGACCACGGCCACCAGCTCCTCGGCATCCGCCTCGACTCGGGCGACCTCGCCTGGTTCAGCGTCGAGGCCCGCAAGCTCCTCGACGCGGCCGGCTTCCCGGACGCGAAGATCCTCGCCTCGAACGACCTCGACGAGCAGACCATCGAGAGCCTCAAGGGGCAGGGTGCGACGATCGCGGTCTGGGGCGTGGGCACGCGCCTCGTCACCGGCCACGACCACCCGGCGCTCGGCGGCGTCTACAAGCTCGGGGCGGTGCGCCGGCCGGGCGAGCCGTGGAAGTACCGGGTGAAGCTCTCGGAGCAGGCGGCCAAGACGACGACGCCGGGCGTCCTCCAGGTGCGCCGGTTCGAGACCGCCGCCGGGCTCGTCGCCGACGGGATCTTCGACGAGAGCCGCGGGTGGCCGGACGGGCCGCGTGCCATCGTGGACCCGCTCGACTTCACGCGGCAGAAGCGGATTCCCGCCGAGGCGCGCCAGACGGACCTGCTCGTGCCCGTGCTGCGCGCGGGGAGGCCGGTCTACGAGGCGCCGCCGCTCGCGGCCATCCGCGACCGGGCGCTCGCCGAGGTGGCCCGCCTGCCGGCGAGCCTGAAGCGCTTCCTCAACCCGCACCAGTATCCGGTCGGGCTGGAGCCGTCGCTCCACGAGCTCAAGACGCGGCTCGTCCTCGAGGCGCGCGGGGCGGTGCGGCGATGAGGCTCCTCGCCGTCGGCGCCGCGGCGCTCGACCAGACGCCGCTCGACTGGGACGGAAACGCCGCCAACGTCCGCGCCTGCCTGCGCGAGGCGCGCGCGGCGGGCGTGAGCGTCCTCTGCCTCCCCGAGCTGTGCCTCACCGGCTACGGCTGTGAGGACGCCTTCCACGCGCGCGGCGTGGAGGAGACCGCGCGGCGCACGCTCCTCGAGCTCCTCCCCGAGACGCGCGGGATGGTGGTCTCGATCGGCCTGCCGCTCCTGCACCAGAACGCGCTCCTCAACTCGGCGTGCGTCGTGGCCGACGGCCGGATCCTCGGCTTCGCCGCGAAGCGGCACCTCGCCGGCGACGGCATCCACTACGAGCCGCGCTGGTTCCGGCCGTGGCCGGCCGGCGCGCGGGCCGAGGTCGAGCTCGACGGCGCGCGGTACCCGCTCGGCGATCTCCACTTCGACGTGGGCGGGGTCCGGTTCGGGTTCGAGATCTGCGAGGACGCCTGGGTGGCGAAGCGTCCCGGGGCGGAGCTCGCGGCGCTGGGGATGGACCTCATCCTCAACCCGAGCGCGAGCCACTTCGCGTTCGGCAAGCACGCGACGCGGGAGCGGCTCGTGGTCGAGGGCGCGCGGGCGTTCGGGGTGACCTACGTCTACGCGAACCTCCTCGGCAACGAGGCGGGCCGGGTGATCTACGACGGCGGGACGCTCGTCGCGTCGGGCGGGCGGCTCGTGGCGCGGGGGCCGCGGTTCTCGTTCCGCGGGCACGTGCTCACCCGGGCGGTCGTGGACCTCGACGCCACGCGCATGGCCCAGGCGCGCACCGCGAGCTTCACGCCCGACCTCGGCGGCGGCGCCGCCGGCCTCGTGCGCGCCGACTTCCTGTACCCGGCGCTCGAGCCGGTCGCGGAGGAGCCGCGCGTCGAGGCGTGGGAGGGGAGCCCACGGCTCAAGGAGGAGGAGTGCGCCCGCGCGATCGCGCTCGGCCTCTTCGACTACCTCCGCAAGAGCCGTTCGGAGGGGCTCGTGGTCTCGCTCTCGGGCGGCTGCGACTCGTCGGCGGTGGCGGCCCTCGTCGCCGTGATGGTCCGGCTCGGGGTCGCGGAGCTCGGCGTCGAGGGGTTCCTCGCGAAGCTCGCGCACGCGCCGCGGCTCGCGGGAGCGCGGGAGCCCCGCGCCATCGTCGGGCGGCTCCTCACGACGGCCTACCAGGCGACCCGGAACAGCTCCGCCGCGACGCGGGCGGCGGCGCGCGCGGTCGCCGAGGGGCTCGGAGCGGAGCACCTGGAGCTCGACGTGGACGGCCTCGTCGAGCGGTACAAGGCGCTCGTCTCGGACGCGATCGGCCGCCCGCTCGGCTGGGAGCGGGACGACATCGCGCTCCAGAACATCCAGGCCCGCGCCCGCGCCCCCGGCGTCTGGATGCTCGCGAACCTGCGCAACGCGCTCCTCCTCACGACGAGCAACCGGTCCGAGGCCGCCGTCGGCTACGCGACGATGGACGGCGACACCTGCGGCGGGCTCGCGCCGATCGCCGGGGTCGACAAGGCGTTCCTCCTCCGGTGGCTCCGCTGGCTCGCCGAGGAGGGGCCGCGCGGGCTGGGCCCGATCCCCGCCCTCGCGGCGGTGACGCGCCTCGCGCCCACCGCCGAGCTCCGGCCGCCCGAGCGCGGCCAGACCGACGAGGACGACCTCATGCCCTACGACGTCCTCGACGCGGTCGAGCGCGCCGCGATCCGCGACAAGCTCCTGCCGATCGAGGTGTTCCGGCGGGTGCGGGCGGAGTTCCCGGAGCGCCCCGCCGCGGACCTCGCCGCGTGGGTCGAGCGGTTCTTCCGGCTCTGGGCGCGCAACCAGTGGAAGCGCGAGCGGTACGCGCCCTCGTTCCACCTCGACGACGAGAACCTGGACCCGAAGACCTGGTGCCGGTTCCCCATCCTCTCGTCCGGCTTCGCGCGCGAGCTCGAGGCCCTGCGCGCCCACGTGCGGGGGGAGCCGTGAGCGCCGCCCCGCTCGCCGCGCGCGTGGACCCGGAGCGCCACGGGGGGAGCTACGCCTACGACCACCCGCGCCCCGCGGTCACGGTGGACTGCGTGGTCTTCGGCGTCGACGAGGAGGACCTCAAGATCCTCCTCGTGCGCCGGGGCATCCCGCCGTTCGAGGGCCGCTGGGCGCTGCCCGGCGGCTTCGTCCGCGAGGAGGAGGACCTCCCGTCGGCGGCGCGCCGCGAGCTCCAGGAGGAGACGGGGCTCGAGAAGGTGTTCCTCGAGCAGCTCTATACGTTCGGCGATCTCGGCCGCGATCCGCGGGGCCGCGTGATCTCGGTGGCGTACTACGCGCTCGTGAAGCTCGGCGACCACCGCGTGCGCGCCGCGACCGACGCGCGCGAGGCCCGCTGGTTCGCCGCGGGGGACGTCCCGCGCCTCGCGTTCGACCACGACCGGATCCTCGCCACCGCGCGCGCGCGGCTCCAGGGCAAGGTCCGGTACCAGCCCATCGGGTTCGAGCTCCTCCCGCCCAAGTTCACGCTCACCCAGCTCCAGCGCGTGTACGAGAAGATCCTCGCGCGCCCGCTCGACAAGCGGAACTTCCGCAAGAAGCTCCTCGCGACCGGGCTCCTCGTCGAGCTCGACGAGGTCGAGCGCGGCGTCGCGCACCGCGCCGCCCGCCTGTACCGGTTCGATCGCAGGAAGTACGAGCAGCTCGAGAAGGACGGCTTCATGTTCGAGGTGTGACGAAGGCCCCGTGCTCGAGCCCGCTCCCGAGCCCGAGCCACAGACCGGAGGACCCGATGACGACCCGCACCCCCCTCCCGCTCCCCGCCTTCTACGACCCGAAGAACGCCGAGCGCCCGGAGTACGCGCCCGATCAGCTCCGCCTCCTCTCCGAGGCGGCGGGTTGGCGCCGGGCGCACGGCCTGCGGCCCGCGGCGGCGGACCGCCGGAAGCTCCACCTCCTCCTCATCGACGAGCAGAAGGACTTCTGCTTCCCCACCGGGGCGCTCTACGTCGCCGGCCGGAGCGGCCGCGGCGCGCTCGACGACAACCGGCGCGTCGCGGAGTTCGTCTACCGGAACCTGGACGTGCTCACGCAGGTGACGGCCACGATGGACACGCACTTCGCGTTCCAGATCTTCTTCCCGTCGTTCTGGGTGGGGAAGGACGGCGCGCCGCTCGCGCCGTACCGCGAGATCACCACCGACGACCTCGACCGCGGCGACGCGCGCCCGAACCCGGCTGTCGCGGCGTGGCTGTGCGGCGGCGACGAGGCGTGGCTCCGGGCGCAGGTCCGGTTCTACTGCGCGGAGCTCGAGAAGGCCGGGAAGTACCGGCTCTACCTCTGGCCGCCGCACTGCATCCTGGGCAGCGACGGCCACGCGCTCGCAGGCGTCGTCCACGAGGCGCGGATGTTCCACGCGTACGCGCGAGACGCGCAGTCGGAGGTCGAGGTGAAGGGCGGGAGCCCGCTCACCGAGAACTACTCCGTGCTCCGCCCGGAGGTGCTCGTCCGGCACGACGGCCGGCCGCTCGCCGACCGGAACGATCGCTTCATCGACACGCTGCTCGCCGCCGACGCGGTGATCGTCGCCGGGCAGGCCGCGAGCCACTGCGTGAAGAGCTCGGTCGAGGATCTGCTCGGGGCCATCCAGGCGCGGGACCCGAAGCTCGCGCGAAAGGTGTACGTCCTCGCCGACTGCATGTCGGCCGTGACCGTCCCGGACGGGAACGGCGGCTTCCTCGCCGACTTCACGCCCCAGGCCGAGGAGGCGCTCCGGCGGTTCGCGGACGCGGGCATGCACGTGGTGCGCTCGACCGATCCGATCGAAGGCTGGCCCGGGATGCAGCTCCCCGGGTGAGGCGGGCCGCCTCGGGCGCGCAAAACGTTTGCGGAAACGTTCACCGCGAGGAGAGCCGGGGAACGCAACGCGGGGCCGCCGATCCCTTTCGGGGAAAGCCGCAGCCCCACGTCGTCGGTTGACGCGTACACGCTCGGTTCTGCTAAGTTGCGCGGCCAATCCGAGCCCCCATGCACCCGGCCCCCGTCCGCACGAGGAGGCGCGGTCCCGTCCATGGGCGCGACCGAACCGAGGAGCGGCGCATGTCCACGCAGCTTCGTCTCGTCGCGGCGGCACTCGCGCTGGCCCTGGCGGCGCCCGCGGCCGCGCAGCTCCGCGACGCCCGCGACCACCGCGCCCGCTCGTTCGTGCAGCGCCACGGGCGCGAGCTGCGCCACGGCGGGCAGCCGTTCCGCGTCGCGGGGGCGAGCAACTACTACCTCATGTACAAGTCGCGGCGCATGGTGGACGACGTCCTCGAGACCGCGGCGGCCTCGGGCTTCAACGTCATCCGCACGTGGGGCTCGCTCGACATCGGCAACCAGGACGGCTCGAACTCCATCCGCGGCAAGCAGGAGGGCGTGTACTTCCAGTACTGGGACGGCACGGCGCCCGCGTACAACGACGGCCCCGACGGCCTCGAGCACCTCGACTACGTCATCGCCAAGGCGGGCGAGGTCGGCGTGCGCCTCATCATCCCGTTCGTCAACAACTGGAACGACTTCGGCGGCATGGACCAGTACGTCCGCTGGCGCGGCGGCCGGTACCACGACGAGTTCTACACGGACCCCGTGATCCGCGGCTGGTACAAGGCCTGGATCGCCCACCTGCTCGAGCGCGTGAACCCGCTCACGGGGATCAAGTACAAGGACGACCCGACCATCCTCGTCTGGGAGCTCGCCAACGAGCCCCGCTGCCAGGCGTACGGCGCGTACCCGACCTCGCCCGCGTGCAACACGCAGACGCTGCTCGCCTGGGCCGACGACGTGAGCCGGTACGTGAAGCGGCTCGACCGGAACCACATGGTCGCCACCGGTGACGAGGGGTTCCTGTGCGTGCCCGGCGCGACCGACTGGACGGAGGACTGCAGCACCGGCGTGGACGCGATCGCGCTCGCGGACCTGCCGGCGATCGACCTCGTCTCCTTCCACCTCTACCCGGACCACTGGGGGAAGACGGACGACCCGACCTTCGGCAAGCGCTGGATCGAGCGGCACATCCGTGAGGCGCGCCGCATCCGCGAGAAGGCGATGCTCGGCGAGTTCGGGATCAAGGACAAGGCGACGCGGAACGTCGTCTACAAGGAGTGGACCGACACGGTGCTCCTGAACGGCGGCGCGGGCGCGCTCTACTGGATGCTCGCCGGGAAGCAGGACGACGGCTCGCTCTACCCGGACTACGACGGCTTCACCGTCTACTGCCCGAGCCCCGTCTGCACGGCCTTCGGGAACTTCGCGGACCTCGTCCTCCGGCGCGGCCCGTACACGTTCCCGCCGGTCGCCGATCACGACGAGGTCGAGACCGCCGCCGGCGCGCCGGTCCTGCTCCGCCCGACCGCCAACGACGTCACCTACTGGCTCGCGACGCTCGTCCCGGGCTCGCTCGATCTCGACCCTGCCGCGGCCGGGGTGCAGACCACGCTCGCCACCGCTGCCGGCACCTTCACGGTGCAGCCCGGTGACGAGGTGCTCTTCACCCCGGCCGACGGCTTCTCCGGGAACGCGCGCGCCTCGTACGTCGTCGCGGACGACCGGCGGCGGAGCTCGAACCCGGCCACGCTCACGGTGAACGTGAAGCCGCCGCCGGACGCCGGGATCCGGCTCTTCTCGTTCGAGGACGGCGCCGAGGGCTGGGGCCCCATCCACGCCGGGTCCGGCACGGTCGCGCAGACCGCCGCGTTCGCGACGGCCGGCGCGCACGGCCTGGAGGTCGCGGTGGCGACCGGCGACTGGTTCGGCCTCCACCTCCCCCAGCCCGCGAGCTTCGGGCCGTACACCCGGTTCAGGGTCGACGTCCAGACGCTCGACGCCGGGACCTCGCTCAACCTCGCGCTCCAGCTCGGCGACGGGTGGACCTGGTGCCAGGGGACGAGCTGGCCCTGGCAGAACGCCTCGACGACGGCGAGGTTCGAGGTCGACCTCGCGACCCTCGACTGCGGGATCACCGACTTCTCGAGCGTGCGGGCGCTCTGGCTCTTCCTCGGGCCGGGCGTCCACCGGATCGACGACGTCCGGGTCGAATGACGGAGGCGGGGCGCAGGCTCCCGTGTCCTGCCCACCGCGCTCCGTGTCCGGCCGGCAACTCGGGCAGTGAATCTGCCCGGGTTGCCGGCGCCGGACGAAGGCGCGCCGCTTGCTTCAGGTTCCGGCATGACGGCTCCGGAACCTGCTGCACCGGTCCCCTCGGCCGGCGTACGCCCGCTGCACGCCCGCGCTCGAGCGCTCCTACGACGGCGAGGCCCGCTCGTACGACGAGACGCGCTTCGGCACGGCGATGGCCGCTCCCTCGACCGGCAGGAGCGGGCCATCCTCCGCGCCTGGCTGCCGCGCGGCGGGCGCGTCCTCGACGTCGGCTGCTCGCCTTCCGGTTCGAGGTCCGCGAGGGTGCGATCGAGGCGCGCCTCTGCGCCCGCGCGCCCGTGCGGGAGTACCCGGTCGAGCACCGGATCGTCTCTCGGAGTGAAAGCGAGGTCGTCGTCGAGACCCTCCGGGGCGCAGGGGCGGAGCGGCGCTCGCTCGGGCTCTCGCGGTACGCCACGCCGCGCGCGGCGCCCACGGATTTCCTGTAACATCCGCCGTCCAATCACTCGGTGCGGAGGAGCGGGAGCGAGATGCCGGTACGGATCGCCGTTGCGGCCGTGAACTTCGGGGCGACGTTCCCGGGCATGATGTACGCGCGCCTCCGGCGCCACCTGCGCGCGGACCAGTCGTTCGTCGAGTGCGCCACCACGAGCACTGCGGCGGTGGACGTGGCGCGCGCGCGGCTCACGCGCCTGCTCGACGGCGAGCCGAAGCCGATCGCGTTCATCGGGATCTCCGTGCGCCCCGACCCCCGCTCGCTGGCCGCGTTCCGCGCGGCGAAGGTCCCGGTGGTGCTCATCGACGAGGAGGCGGAGGGCGCGACGACGGTCGCGTGCGACAACTACCTCGGCGGCGTCCTCGCCGCCGCGCACCTCACCGAGCAGGGGCGCCGCCGGATCGCGATCGTCGTGGGCAAGCTCAACGCCGAGGGAGACATGAACAGCGCCCTCCGGCTCGACGGGTTCGAGAAGGCGCTCTCGGAGCAGGGGCTCGCGCCCGTCGAGGTGATCTACTCGATCGACTACTCGCGCAAGGACGGCGTCACCGCGATGACGCGGCTCCTCGGCGGGCGCCGCGGCGTGGACGCGATCTTCTCCGCGGCGGGGGACATCTGCGCGACGGGGATGCTGGCGGTGGCGCGGGAGCGCGGGGTGCGGGTGCCGGAGGACGTGGCGATCGTCGGCTTCGACGACCTCGACGTCGCCGCGACGTCCGACCCGCCGCTCACCACGATCCGCCAGCCGGTCGACGCGATGGCCGACGAGGCCTTCCGGCTCGCGACCGAGGAGCGGGAGGAGCTCCTCGCGCGTCCCCGGCGCGTCATCCTCAAGCCGGAGCTGGTCGCGCGGCAGTCGGCGTAGCGGGCCCTCCAAGGTCTCCCGCCCGTGGAGAGAACCCACGGGTCCTCCGCACGCCTGTGCGCCAGCGCGCATCGCGCGGGAACCCTCGAAAACGCGCGTTTGGATGCGCCAAGGCACCGCACGCGCCGCGTGCCCGGAGCGCTATCGGTCGTCCGGACTGCGATCACTCGCGCATCGACAACCGTGCGAAGAATGGGGTACGAGCACACGAAGTCCGCAGCCGGTCGTCACGGGAGCGCACGGCCCTCCGGCTGCGCCACGAGCTACCGAACCACGTAGCCCACCACTACCGGATCAGGGGAAACGCCCATGGCTGTGAAAGTCGCGATCAACGGTTTCGGCCGCATCGGCCGCCTCGTCTTCCGCGCCCTCGTCGAGCAGGGCCTGCTCGGTGAGCTGGACGTCGTCGCCGTGGGCGACATCGTTCCGGCCGACAACCTCGCCTACCTCCTC